>OLGD01000669.1_pt1 | contig 63545 bp, 56 predicted proteins | sample 1605311 | NCBI WGS metagenome assembly OLGD01 (sample SAMEA3888917, study PRJEB22519) | human gut metagenome | biome: human gut; feature: human-associated habitat; material: faeces | place: Denmark | collected 2010
TTCGCTTGCGCCCCGTTTTTAGCTCCAAAATCATTGCGCCAAATCGGGGAAGCTTGGTTTTTCGGAACGAACTTCGGAAGTGTTGACGAACCTCTCATGGGAGGTTCGTTTTTTTGTGGGTGACGGATAACGGCGGCTTTCGCGTATGTTTAATACGCTTCAACTCGCCGTTTCGCTTGCGCCCCGTTTTTAGCTCCAAAATCATTGCGCCAAATCGGGGAAGTTGGGGTTTTGTGGAACGAACTCCGAAAGAGCTAACGAACCTCTCATGGGAGGTTCGTTTTTTTATTGGGAGCGTGGAAGGGGATAGATGCATTGGCGAAGCCGATCTTCGCAAGGGGATTCGCCCTTCTATGGCCTGCGCACCTCGCGCCTGTAATGGCAGTGCGCTGTCGTTGCCCATTTGGCTTTATTGAGATTTCTGTTTTTAACCTTATGGTTGGCGATGGGGCGGGGGATTTCTTCGTCGGGGGCCGTTTTTTTTTGCATTTTTTTTGCGGCGGGATAAGATGGCGGGAAATTTTTATGAAATTTCTTCTTTCGATATTGGGGTTTGTCTTTGCAAACGCTCCCGAGTGCGTGATGAGCGGCGTTTGCAGAGCCGTCGGATTCCTGATATGCTATTTCCCGAACCGCCGCACGCGCGTCGCGTTTTCCAACATCTACCATTGCTTCCCCGAAATGGGGCGGCGCGAGAGAATGAAAATCGCGTACGAGTCTTGCGCGCGCATGGTCGAGATGGCGCTGTTTGTCGTCGCGAGCCCCCACATGTCGGTTGCGAGGCTTTCGGGGCGCGTGAAGCTGAGCGGCACGGTGAAGGCGAAGCTCGAAAAGTATTCGGAAAACCCCCATCCGCTCGTGCTGATGATTCCGCATTTCGCGATGATGGAAACGATAACAATGTTTCCGCTTTTGGCGGGAAATTTGAAGCTGCCGGCTGTCGGCGTGTTTTACAGGCCGTTTGATTCCGCCGGAATGGAGGCGTGGGTCAGGGAGAGCCGCCAACGTTTCGGCATTGAGATGCTCTCGAGGCGCGACGGCATTCTTCACTCTGCGAGGATCTTAAAGGAAAACGGCTGCGTCGCCGTGCTGTTCGACCAGAACGCGGGCGGGGCGGGGTGCGAGTCGCTCTTTTTCGGGCGGGTGTGCCACACCTCAGAGCTTGCGGGAATCCTCGCGGAAAAGACGGGCGCGCGGGTCGCCGTGTTTTACGCCAGGCGCACGGGGTTTTGGCGGTCGGAGGTTGACGGGGAATTTCTCGACGCCTCGGGAATTGAGGACATCACCTATTCGGGCAATGTCTGGCTTGAAAACAAGCTCAAATCGAGCCGGACCGCGCGCTTTGACTGGCTTTGGCTGCACAGGCGGTGGCGGACGCATCCCGACCAGCGGACTTCCCTGCGCCTGCGCGGGGGAAAGAGCATTTTGGACTATTCTTTGCGGCGCATGGGGCTCGACAGCCTTCCCCGCAAAAGCTCCATTTTCGTCACGCTTCCGGACGGTTTTTCCGGCGCCGAATCCATAGCCCCGATTCTCGCGGCGCTGCGCGCATCGCGCCCCGACGCGCGGGTCAGTGTGCTTTGCTCCGGCGCGTGCGCGGCTGCCCTGTCGCGCCGCCCCGAATGCGCCGACGCCGTTATAGAGCTTCCTCCGCGCGTTTTCGGAAGGCTTCCGCGCCTTAGGTTTTTCGGGAAGCTCTCTCTCTCGTACCCCGACATAAACATCGTGTTCGACGACTCCGCCGCGGCCGACATTGAGGCTTTCGCTCTCGGGGCGCAGCAGCGCAACGCGGTGGAGTCTTCGCGCCGCAGGCGTTTTATGACGGGCGTCTATAAAGCCGCGGGCGGCGGGGGGCTGGATCCGCGCAGGATTCTCGAAACGCTCGAATATTTTGGAATGAAGTCCGCTGGTTGCGGGAAAATCAAAAAAAGCGAGGCAAAGGTATGACAAACGTAGGCACTGTTTTTAAGAAAAATTCCACAAAGGCGATGCTGCTCGGCAGCGGGGAGCTCGGGAGGGAGATCGCAATAGAGCTCAAGCGGCTCGGCCTCGAGGTTGTCGCGGTTGACAAGTACGCGGACGCGCCGGCTATGCAGGTCGCCGACCGCTCGCACGTCATATCCATGCTCGACGCCGGCGCCCTCGAGCGCGTCGTGCTCGAGGAGAACCCTGCCTACATAATTCCCGAAGTCGAGGCTATTGCCACTCAAAAGCTCGTGGAGCTCGAAGGGCGGGGCTTCAATGTGGTGCCCACGGCGGGAGCAGTGAATTTCACCATGAACCGCAAGGGGATCAGGACGCTTGCGGCGGAAAAGCTCGGAATGAAGACTTCCCCTTACGCTTTTGCGGGCACGAAGGAGGAATTTTTGGCGGCCGTGAAGAAGATCGGAATACCGTGCGTGGTGAAGCCGATAATGAGCTCTTCCGGGCACGGGCAGAGCACTGTGCGCGACGAAAGCCAAATCGACGCCGCGTGGGAATGTTCCCAGACGGGCGGGCGCGCGGGCGGAGGCGAGGTGATAGTAGAGGGGTTTGTGGACTTCGACTACGAAATCACGCTTTTGACGGTGCGGCACTCGGGTGGAACTTCTTTTTGCGCGCCGATAGGGCACGAACAGGTCTCGGGCGACTACCGCAGGAGCTGGCAGCCGCATCCCATGGGCGCGCTCGCCCTCGAAAGGGCGAAGGATTACGCGAAGAAAATAACCGACGCCCTCGGCGGCTACGGGATTTTCGGCGTCGAGATGTTCGTCAGGGGAGACGAGGTTCTGTTTTCGGAGGTTTCTCCGCGCCCGCACGACACCGGCATGGTGACTATGATATCGCAGAATCTTTCGGAGTTCGCGCTGCACGCGCGCGCGATACTCGGAATACCTATTCCGGAAATAGAGCTTTACGGGCCGTCGGCGAGCAGGGCGGTGGTAGTTGAGAAGAACTCCGAAATGCTCGAGTATTGCGGGCTGGACAAAGTTTTGTCGCGGCCGAATACCGACATGCGGATATTTTCCAAGCCGTGCGTGACGGGCGGGCACAGGCGCATGGCCGTGCTTCTCGCGCGCTCGGACACCGTGGAGCGCGCCGACGCTACGACCGCCGAAATGCTCGCCGACTTTGAGATAAAAACTTTTTAGCGGCTGTGCTCTCCGGCGCGGCTTTCGCGCCAGGCGCAAATTGGGCGCGCGGAAAACTCCGCGCGCCCAATTTTCAACGCTGTTCCCGAAATGCGGGAAGCGCGTCAGTTTTTGGAGCGCATCTTCTTTACGTGCTCCTTGATTTTTTCCGCGCCCTCGGCGTAGACCTCCTGCGGAACGCCGTGGCTGCCTTCCTCGACTATGCGGAAGGATTTCGGGCTCTTGATATTCGAGTACGCCGCGAACACGGAGCTCGGCGGGCACACATTGTCGCGCAGCCCCGTCGTGACGAAAGCGTCGCCTTTTATCATTGAGGCGAAGTTGGCGGCGTCAAAATACCTCGAAGCCTCGTAGACGCTCTTGTCGTACGCGCCGTATTTGTCGGCCCTCAGCAGGTTGGGCCAGCCGCATACGCGCCCGGCGGCTATCCCGTTGTGGTCGCACATTGCGGGCACGAACGCGGCGACAAACGTCACCTTGTCGCATAGCCCGCCGGCGGCGAGCGCCTGCCCGCCACCTTGGCTCGTGCCGTTTACGATAAGGATTTTGCCGTCCCATTCGGGCTGTTCCATCAGAAATTCGAGCGCCCTCATCGTGCGCAGGTATAGGACGCGGAAGAAGCTGTTGTCGCGGTTGTCCGCGCCGATATAGCGGTAGTCTTTGAGGTCTTTCTTGGCGAGCTCGTCGTAAAATTCCTTGGGCTTGCCGTTGGGTATGCCGTGCGCGTTGTAGTCGAGCGCGATATACCCCTGCGCCGCCCACGCAACGGGCGCGCCCTTTCCGGAGGATCTCACCCCCGCGCCGTGCGGGAAGAGAATCGCAGGGCAGCTCTTTGGCTTGGCGCCCTTCGGGCGGGCGTAGTAGCCGGTGAGCAGGCCTTTGAACGTGTCGGCTTTTATGTCAAAGAGCTCCACGTTTTTGTTGTCGCACGGAACCTCTTTCATATCCGCGTTCATCGGGATTTCCGAGAGCATTCTCTTTTGCGCCTTCCAGTATTCGGCGAAGTCCTCGGGGACGGGCAGCCCGGGGCGGATTTTTTCAAGTTCGAATCCGGCGCCGGCAAGAAGCTGCGTTTCCTTTTTAGTCTCGGGATTGTAGACGCCGACCGCGCACCTGAGAACCCCGGGTTCGTTGAGCGTGCCGGCCTTGATTACCGCCTTCCCGTCTTTGTCGGTTATTCCGCGGTTCGAGACAACGGGGCTTGCGCCGTCTTTGCTGACGCTGCTCCAGAAGCGGATTCCGCCCTGCGGCTTGTCGCCGTTGGATATTTCGAGGACGAACTCCGCGGGTTCGCCCATTTTGTAGAGCGAACCGTCGCGCGAGGCTTTGAGGCGCATTTTCAAGTCTCCGTCCGATTGCGTTTCCGCAAAGGCGAACGCCGTTATCGCGGTTATCGCCGCCAGTATGGGGTATATTTTCTTTTTCATGGTAAAATCTATAAGTTTATTTTTATGTTTCTGCGCATGAAAGTCGGCACGTCGAGATCCTCGCCCTTGCGCATGTTCACGGGCGTGTCCTCGAAAAATCCGCGCTGTTCCGACATCTCGACGAATTTGAACTCCGACTGTTCCGCCCCGGGTTCGCGGGGGGCCGGTTTGGCTTTCGGGCGCACGAAGCTGAAAAATCCGCGCGATTTTTTCGGTTTGGGCTCCTCGCTACTGCCCGCTGCGGATTCCTCGCCCTCCGGCGGGTTTTTGCCCGCGCCCGCAAGCTCCGCCGTAGCGCGGGGCGCCGCGGGCGCCTGCGGAGCGCGCTCCGGATTGCCGGCAAGGCCCATGGCGCAGACTCTTATGCGCCCCTGCATCGACTTGTCCACGGACGCCCCGAAGCAAATCCGCTCGCGCACGCCGAAGGCCTGCGATACCGTTTCGAGCAGGGACTGCATTTTATTCATCTCGAAATCCTCCCCGCAGACGAGGGAAATCATGAGGCTTTCGGCGTTGAGGCCTGCAGCCCCTCCGCCCAGGAGAGGGGAGGAGGCGAGTTCCGCCGCGGCGTCTCCGACGGCGTTTGCGCCCTTCCCGCAGCCTATGCCGAAGAAAGTCGGCAAGCCTTTCTGGAAAAACGCCTTTTTGAAAGACGGGATTCCTATGTTGACCACGCCCCTGTTGAGGAGCATGGCGCATATCTCGCCTATTGCGGATACGGCGTACATGTTTGCGGCTTCAAACGCCGCCTTTACCGGCAGGGCGGAGCGCGCGAGGATTATGTCGTTGGGCAGGGCGGCGGCGGCGTCGCATACCTTGCGCATGTAGCGCACCGAGCGCTCGGCGAGCGACGACTTGTCGACCCCCTCGACCGATAGCGGCATCAGGGAGAATGAAATTACGAGCTTTGCGCCGTTTTCCGCCGCGAGCTTTGCGAGTATCGGCGCGATTACGCTGCCGGTTCCGCCGCCGAGGCCGGCGACGCAGATGAATACGTCCGCGCCCGAGGCGATGCGCTTGAGCGCGGCGAGGTCTGATATGGCGGCCTCCTTCGCGGTCGCCGGATCCCCTCCGGAGCCCATTCCGCCGGTTGCCGTCTTGCCGACGCAGGCGGCGTTTTCGACAGGGCAGTCGCGCAGGGAGGCTTCGTCGGTGTCAACGGCCGCAATATCCGCGCCTCCGCAACCCGCGGCGCATAGGGCGGCGGCGATTTTCACGCCCGCGCCCCCGACGCCCGCGACGCGGATTGAAAGCTTCTGTCCGGTTTCCGTCTGCATCAGATTTTAAAAAATTTTGCGATTTTGTCGGTTATGGAGTTCCCGCTCTTCGAGCCGCCGCCCGTCTCCTTCATCCTGGCGTATTCGAGCAGCCCGAGCGCGGTTGAGAATTCCTGGTGGCGCAGGTTTTCGGCGACCGACGGCGGGAATTTGCCGAGCGAGCACGGGCGTTCGAGCACGGCTTCGGCGAGCTCGCATATCCCGTTGAGCTTCGACGTTCCGCCCGTCAGGACGACCTCGTTGACCGAGCCCTCCGAAAAGTGGTCTATCATGTCCTGGCGCAGCAGCAAAAACAGCTCTTCCAGGCGCGCGCGTATGACTTTGTTTATGGCCTCCAACGGAATTTTTCTGTCGCCGATCTGCCTGTCGCCGAGGCTCCAGAATTTGACGTTGCGCTCGTCTTCGGTAATTATCGCCTTCCCGAAGCGGGTCTTAATGCGCTCGGAATTTTTACGGCTCAGCCGTATTCCGAACGAGAGGTCGTTGGTGATGTGGTCGCCGCCTATCGGGATTACGCCCGCCTGCACGGGAATGCCGTTTTTGTAGAAAGCGTAGTCGCTCGTCCCGCAGCCGATGTCCACGACCAGTACCCCGTTCTCCTTCTGGACCGGAGAAGACGCCGCCATCGCGGAGGCGAGCCCCGAGAACACGAGGTATTCCACCTCCATTCCGAAGCTATGAACCACGTGCATGGCCGTGAGGATTTTTTCGCTGTCGCCGTGCATCATCCAGTATTCCGCCGCTATCTTCGAGGCGCGCTCGCCGACGGGGTCGACGCAATACCTTTCGTCGTCGAGGTAGAACCCGCAGCAGATCCTGTGTATATAGCTTCTGCCGTCGGGCAGCGCCTTGCTCTTTGCGTCCTCCTTTGCGCGGTCAACGTCGCTCTTGCGGACTATGCCGTCGGAGCCCGCAACGTTCGCCGACCCTATGTTTCTGAAGCCTTGTATGTGGGTTCCGCTTATGCCGAGGCACACGGACTTTATCCGCGCCGAACAGGAGCGTTCCGCCATGACTATGGCCGTTTGAGCCTGCTCGGCTGCCTTTTTCACGTCGATGATGTCCGCCTTTTTCACGCCGTCGGTGGCCGCCTGCCCGACGCCAACGAGGTTGAGCATTTTGCCGTCCACTATCTCGCCGATGAAAACCTGCATCTTTCCGGTGCCGATTTCCAACGCCGTTATTGTCTTGCTGTCGCTCATTTGGTCGTCTTGATTTTTACTGGCGCCCACCCCTTTATCGACAGGTCTATGCGCTTTATGACTGTTAAAGGGTTTTCCCTCTGATAACGCAAGATATATTCGAGCCTCCCGAACTGTTTTTTGTAGTCTTTCGGGGCGAAGATTATCTCCATTCCGGAGGCGTCGACGACTTTCAGCAGGGGCAGGGTGAGGCTCCCGAGGTCTGACACGTCTATGCTCTTCCAGCCGCGCGCAACCGCGGGGAGGGCTGCGTGCGCCGCGCCGAGAAATCCGGCGATTTCCGGAGCGAACTTGCAGGGCTGCGGAACCGCGCCGTCGAAGCGCGGCGCCCAGCCGTCGAGCCTGGGCATGGCGTCTATCATTTCGGGCGGGACGCACGAGGGCTCGAAGAACCTGCCGTCGGGCGACATTATGAAAATTTTCCGCTTTCCGGAGACGTCTGCAAAGAGCTTCATAAAGGGCTTTAGCTCAGTCAGGGTGATTTTCAGCGCGTCCGGATATGCGCGTTCCACAGACGCCGATTCAATTTGCGACAGGGATTCGAGCGCGCTTTTTACCGCGAAAATATTGACGTCGCCGAGGCAGGCGTCGGGCGGAATTTTCAGGTAGCTTTTGAGCCATTCGGCGGTTGCGAGCCCGTCTGTCTTAAATTCTATGCGCTTTATGCGCGCGTCTTTCGGGGCGAAGATGTCTTCGATGAATGCGTTTTGGTACAGGAAGTACGCGCCGTATCCGAGGCCCCCGAGCGCCGCGAGCGCGAGAGCCGCGCGCGCCCACAGCCAGACAACCCGCAGCTTGGCGCGCAGCGACAGCGGTATCTTCCGGCGCCTTTTCCCGCCGTCGGATTTGAGGTCGCGCCATGTGGAGGCTTTTTTTGCTGCCGGTTTTTTTGGCATTACCTTTTTGTCCTGGCCAAAAACCTTTTTACAGCCCCCCCCACGAGCGTTTCGCAGAGGGATTCAAAACTGTAACCCGCGCACGAGGCGCTTTTGGGAAGCAGGCTCGTCGGGGTCATGCCCGGGAGGGTGTTTATTTCGAGTATGGCGAAATCCGGCCTATCGGCGTCGGCGGCGATGAAGTCCACGCGCGCGAAGTCCCGGCAGCCGCACGCCCGAAAGGCGCCTTCCGCCGCGGCGCGCATCGCCGAAGCCGCGCGCTCCGGAATTTCGGCGGGGTAGACGTAGCGCGTGGAGCCCGCGGTGTATTTGCGCTTGTAGTCGTAAATCCCTCCGTCGGGGATTATCTCGACGACCCCGGCGGCGCGCCCGAATATCACGCCGATTGAAAATTCGCGGCCTTTGACGAGCTCCTCCGCCATCCACGAGCCGCTTTCGATTCCGGACAGGGCTTTTTCCGCTCCGGCGGAGTCCCGCGCCACGGAGAGCCCCACGCTGCTGCCCTTGTCCGCGGGCTTCACGACGCACCCGCCCGGGAAGAGAGCGGCGAGCGCGCCCGCAGAGGGTTTTTCGCATGCCCGAAATTCTATCGATCTGGCCACCGGCAGGCCCGCGAATGCCAACAGCGCCTTGGCCGCCGGCTTAACCATGCACGCGCGGCTCGACAGGCTGCCGCATCCGGCGTATTCGAACCCCGCGGCGTCGAGCTGCCCCTGCAGAGTGCCGTCCTCGCCGTAGTCCCCGTGCATCGCGGGAAAGATTACGTATTCGTCAGGGTCGATGCCGGAGGGCAGGGCGTTTTCGTCAAGCCTCACGGATACGGCGTCGAATTTCTTCGACAGCGCCTTGAATACGTTTTCGCCGCTTACGAGCGACACTTCGCGTTCGGGGGAGATCCCGCCGCTGAATACTGCGATTTTGGGATTCATTTTATCTGCGCAAAAAATTTCTTCGCCGCGAAGTGGAAGTCGCCCGCGCCCACGAGCGCTATGCGCCTCGGCTTTCCGCCTTCGAGCGCGGCTTTTGCGATTCTGAAAAAATCGCATGGTTCGGCAAGTTTTATTTGGGAGCCTTTCGGGGCGTTTTTGATTATTTCGGAGCTCTCGCCGAGCGGATCCGGAATTTCGCTCGCCGCGTAGACGGGCAGGACGAAAACCCGCGCGCCGGCCGTTTCGGCCTCCGACAGGATTTTTGCGAAGTCCGCGGCGAACCTCCGCGTGCGCGTGTACCTGTGGGGCTGGAAAAACACGTCGGTTTCGGCGCCGGATTGCGGCAGGAAGCTCCGCAGGAACGCCCCGACTTCGTTGGGGTGGTGGGCGTAGTCGGAAATCGCGAAAACTTTCCCGTCGTCGAAAATCTTTTCGCCGCGCCGCTGGAGCCCCGCGAACCCTCCGAAAGCGGACGGGGCGAACGAGCCGTTCGGGAAAGTCGCGCGCAGGGCGGCGAGCGCCATTGCCGCGTTTTTTTCAAAATAGTCTCCGACGGTCTTCACGGCTATGGAGGGCGTCTGGGAGCGCGCGGCAGCCCGCGAGAGAATTTCGTCGCCCTCGGGGTATATTACGAGCCTGCGCGTCCTCGAAAACAGCCGCTCGAACATCTCGCCGAGCTTCCGGTCGTCGGCGTAGGTGTCGGTGTGGTCGAGGTCGGCGTTTAGCGCGACGGCGACTTCCGGAGAAAAGTATTCTATCGTCGCGTCGCTCTCGTCGATTTCTGAAACTATGGGCTTTCCGGCGGCGCAGTATCCGTGCATGGCGAACCCGTTTGGAATTGCGCCCACGAGATACCCGCAGTCGAGCGAGAGCCGGTTTATCGCGTGCGCCAGAAGCGCGCTGACCGTGCTCTTGCCGTGGCTGCCCACAATGGCCGTAAGTTTTCTGGAGGCGCAGAGATCCGCCCAGCATTCTCCGCGCCGCGCTACGCCCCCGGGACCGCAGAAGGCGGCAAATTCCCCGCGCCTGCGCCAGAGGGCGGTGCTTACCACGACCCTGTCATATCTGCCGGACGGCGGGCGGAACCTCACTCCCAGATTTTCAAGGCGCTCGCGCAGCTCCGGGTTGGGGGAGTCGTCGAAGCCCTCGACGGCGTTGCCCTCGTCGGCGAGAAACGCGGCAAGCGGCGCCATTCCCATGCCGCAAACGCCGCCCATGTAGTAGCGGGCCGGCACGGCTATTTCTCCCCCGCTCCGGCGGCGACCAGCCGCAGGTCTTCTATGATTTTCGAGGTGTCGTTGAGCGCGTCGACCCTCGCGAGGTTTTCGCGCATGGTTTCCAGCAGCGCGGAGTTGTTCATCAGGCAGGCGACTTCGTCGAAGAGCCTGTGCATGTCGTTCTGGTCCACGACGGCGCACCCTCCCTGCCTTTCAAAGCACTTGGCGTTTTCGCGCTGGTGGTTGTCGGCGGCGAAGGGGTAGGGGACTATGACGGACGGGAGCCGGCAGCGCGCGAGCTCGGCGATTGTTCCCGCTCCGGCGCGCGCGACCGCAAGATTTGCCGCGGACATCGCGGAGGCCATGTCGTCGCAAAATTCGAGAAACGCGATTTTCCTGTCGCCGAAACTCTTCGTTTTTACCGTTCTGTCGGGAAATGCGTTTTTCCCCGGCCCGCACACGCAGAGGACGTCTATTCCCATTTCGGCGAGCCTGTCGAAATTGTGCGACGCCCATTCGTTGAGCGCGAGCGCCCCCTGGCTGCCGCCAAGCACGAGCAGCAGCTTCCCGTCCGCCCCGAATCCGAATTTTCTCTTAGATTCCGCGGCGGGCAGCTTTTTTATCTCGCTTCTGACCGGATATCCGGAATACCTCACCTGGCCGCCCTTCCGCTTGGGGATTTTGACGCCGTGGGGCACGTATATTCTCTCCGCAAACCTGCCGAGCAGGCGCGTGGCCTTTCCGGCGCGCCGGTTTGCCTCGTGCAGAATCAGCGGCACCCCTAGCGTTATGGCGGCTATTGAAAAACCGAGGGAATTGAAGCCGCCGAAGCTTATCACGGCGTCGTACCCGCCCTCAGAGATGACCTTTCTGCCGAATTTCACGGATTTTGCGAGCTCCGAAAAGAATTTGAAGAGCCGCGCGGGGCGCAGTGAGAACGCCACCCCGGGCGCCTTTATTATGTGCAGGCCGGAATACTTGCCCGCAAGGCGCGAGTCCACCGCCTTCTGGCTGATGACAAAGCTCGCCTCGTCGCCGGCGTCGATGAGCGCCTGCCCGACCGCGAGCCCCGGGGCGAGATGTCCGCCGGTTCCCCCGCAAAGAATGATAAATTTGCTCATAGTTCCCCTATTTTGATTTGCGCCGGCTTGCTCCAACGCCTGAGGCAGTTGAGTATCAGCCCCGTAAATGCGAACATCGCCACAAGGTTTGAGCCCCCGTAGCTTATGAACGGCAGGGATATCCCCTTCGTCGGCATGAGGCCCGTGACGACGCACATGTTGAAGAGCGCCTGGAGGATTATCATCATCACGGCCCCCGTGGCTATTGAATACTCAAAGAGGTTTGGAGCTTTCCGCAGAGAGGCGATCGTGACGAAAAACAAAATCGCAAACGCGGCTACGACCGACACGGTCGCAAAAATTCCGAGCTCTTCGCCGACTATCGCGAATATGAAGTCCGTGTGCGCCTCCGGAAGGAACGAGAGCTGCTGCCTCCCCCTGCCTATGCCCGTGCCGAATACGCCGCCGGAGCCGAACGCGAGTATCGCCTGATAGAGCTGGTAGGAGCCGTCGGCCTTTGTCCCCTCTACGTCGAGAAAGCTGAAAATTCTCCTCATTCGCACGGGGTCGGAATAGATCAGCGCGCAGAAAACCGCGCCGAGCGGGGTGAACACTGCGGTTATGTGGGAGATTTTCGCGCCCGCCAGAAATATCAGAATCAGACCCACGAACCCGCAGAGAAAAGTGGTGCCGTAGTCGGGCTCGAGTATTATGGGCACGCAAAAGAGCCCGACTATAAACAGGGGTTTGACGAGGCCCCCCGTAAACGTCTTCAATTTCCGCTGGTTGTCGTATAGGTACGACGAGAGGAAAATTATGAGGGCGAATTTCGCCAGATCGCTCGGCTGGGCGACTATCGGGCCGAGCTCCAGCCACCGCCGCGAGCCGTTTACCTCCCTGCCGACATGCGGTATTATGACGAGGACGAGCAGCAGGACTGAAACCGCGGCGATCGGGAGCGCGAAGCGCTTGAGGAGCCCGAGGTCCACGAATGCGGCGGCGGTTCCAACGCAGAAAGCGATCGCAAGCCACAGCGCCTGCTTTGAGACGATTAGGTAAGGGTCGGCGCGGTTTGAGCCCGCGCTCATGAGTGTGAGCAAACCAAGGGCGCTTAGAAAGGCCACCGGAAAGAGTATGCCGAACCAAGCGCCCCGAAATGAACCTTGTGCGTCCGGGCCGTCCATTTCCGGACGATCAGATTTCTATGACGGGGATCGCGTCCGCTTCCGGAATGGCGGGCTGGGCGGGCGCGGGAGGCTGCGCGGGGGAATCCGACGGGGCGGGCGCCGCAGCGGGCGCGGAAGGCGCAGCGGGGGAGGAAGGCGCAGCGGGCTCAGCCGCGGGCTGTTGGGCGGGCGCCTTCTGGGCGTCGGCGGTCACGGTTATTGTGTTTGCCGCCGGCTGCGGGGGCAGGGCGGGTTCGGCTTTCTTTTGCGCGGGCTGCGCCGCCCGGGGCTTTTCCGCTTTGGAGGCTATGATTATTTTCTGGCCCGCGCGGATCTTGCGGGGGTCGGAAATTCCGTTGCGCTTGCAGATTGCGGACACGCTCGTCCCGTGCTTTCTGGCGATGGCGCCCAAAGTGTCGCCGGACTTGATCTCGTAGGAAATTTCTCCGGCCGCCGCCGCGGATTCCGCCGTTTTTTGCTCCCTGGCGGCGGAGCCCTTTGCCACGAGAAGCTTTTGCCCTATCCTTATGTTGTGGTTTTTGAGGTTGTTTACGGCCATCAACTGGCGGACGGTTGTGGAGTATTTCTTGGCGATGCGGGAGAGCGAGTCGCCGCTCTTTACGATATACGTTTCGGTTTCGGAGGAAACCTGGGCGTTGGCGTGTTCGGCGGGCTTGGGTTCGGGGAGCGCTGAAACTTCGCCGGAGGCGGGGATTTTTATCTCCTGGCCTATCTGGATTACCGACGAGCGCGAGAGGCCGTTTACAGCCATGAGCTCGGAAAGCGTCACGCGGTGCTTTTGGGCGATGGAGGAGAGGTTGTCGCCCCTCCTTACAACGTAAATGTTTTCGGTTTCTGCGGCGGGTTTTGCAGGGGCTTGGGCAACTTTGGCGGGTTCTTCGGGCGTCTCGGGCACGAGCGTTTCACCCGCGCCGTCGGCTTTTTCCATGTTCCATGCGGGGCGCGTGGGAGCCACGCGCAGGGCGGGGCTGCCCTCCGGCGGGAGTTCCGCGTCTCTCACGGAGGCGTCGGCTTCTTTCTGCTCGGCGGGGGCTATGGTTGTCACCTCTTCGGTTGCGGTCTTGGCTTTCGCCGCGGGGGCTTCGGGTTCGGAGCTGCATCCCGCCTGGACGAGAAGCATGCTTATTACGCCTATGTGCAGCGCGAGCACTGCCGTGATTGCCACTGATTTTTTCATACGTTTCCCCTTAATTTTGCCTTCTATTTTTGATATTTATTTTAAATTCTTCAAACACAAAACTTCGTTTTGAAAAGATTTCCCCCTGTCCGCGTAGCCCGAGAACATTCCGAAGCTCGAAAATCCAGGGCTGAACAGCACGCTCCCTCCGTCCCCCGCCATTTTTGCGGCGATTTCCACGGCTTCTTTCATGGAGCCGCATACGCGCGCATCGACGCCCGAGGAGCGCAGCATTTTTGCGAGTTTGCCGGCGGTCTGCCCGATTAGCGCGGCGCCTTTGGCGGTTTTCGCGATTTCCGCCGCGAGCTCCGATATATCGCAGTTTTTGTCCTTGCCGCCGCCGATCCACACGAGGCTTTCCGCCCCCGAGAGCTCGCGCAGGGCGGCAATTGCGGCGTGGGCGTTGGTGGCTTTTGAATCGTTGTAAAATTTGACCCCGCGCGCCTCGACGGGTTCCCCGAACCTGTATTTAGGGAGCGCGAAGCCCCTGGCGGCCTCCGCCGCTGCTGACTGCAATCCGAGGCTTTTTAGAAATTCCGAAGCCATTGCGAAGTTGCGCGACTGCACGGAAGTTCCGAAGGGTTTCGGGCATGCGGACGGAGCCATGTCCGCGGGGATTTTCGCGAAGGCTGGCATTTCCATTCCGTACTCTTCCGCGGCTTCGGCCACGTCCTTTGAAATGAACAGCAGCTCTCCCCTCAGGGCTTTCACGAGGTTGAATTTCGCGCAGAAGTATTCGCGCATGTCTTTGTGCCAGTCGAGGTGGTCGGGCGCGAAATTCGTCCAGAGCAGGGCGTCGGGGCGCAGAAATTTCAGGCGCGATGTCTGGAAGGAGCTGAGTTCGCACACGGCGGCGGCGTTTGAAGAATCCTCCATTTCCGCGCAGAAAGCGGAAAGCGGGCGGCCTATGTTGCCCGCCGCGACCGCCCTTATGCCGGCGAGGTTTAGCGCGCGCTCGAGAAACGACGCGAGCGTCGTCTTGCCGTTCGTTCCGGTGACGGCGTAGATTTTCCCCTCCCACGCGAGGGCTGAGAGGTCGGGCTCGCAAATCGCGGCCGCGCCGCTTTCTTCGGCGAGGCGTATCCATTCGTGGTCGGGGCGAAACGCGGGCGAGTACACGACAAGCCTGTGCGCTTTGGCGGCTCCGGCTCCGAAGGGCTTTGCGGCGAAATCCGGAGCTCCGGCGTCCTGCGCGTAGACGGAGAATCCAACCCCCGCCCTTTTCAGGAGCTCCGCGGCCGCCCTGCCGCTCGCGCCCGCGCCGAAAATCGCGGCGTCGGCTCCTCCCGCGAGGGCCCTTATCTTTTCGAATTTCCCCGCGCTTTCCATTACCTGATTTTGAGCGTTGCCAACCCCGCGAGCGCGAAGATCAGCGATAGAATCCAGAAGCGTATGACGACTTTCGTCTCTTTCCATCCTTTGATCTCAAAGTGGTGGTGTATGGGCGACATCAAAAATATTCTTTTGCCGGTCGTCTTGTAGGAGGCGACTTGCAGTATCACGCTCATGGCTTCGATTACGAATATCCCGCCGACGATTACGAGCGTGAACGGCTGGAGCGACATGAAGGCGGTTATCCCGATGAGCCCGCCGAGCGCGAGGGAGCCGGTGTCGCCCATAAACACTTCCGCGGGGTGGGCGTTGTACCACAAAAAGGCCATCGACGCCCCGAGCAGGGCGCAGCACACGACGGTCATTTCGCCGGAGCCCGGAATGTAGCGCAGAAAGAGGTATTCGGCTGCTATAGAGTTTCCGGCGATGTATGTGAACACGGCGTAGGCGAGGGCGGCGGAGACGGTGCAGCCGATGGCGAGCCCGTCTATGCCGTCGGTCAGGTTGATGGCGTTGCTCGACCCCGCGAGCACGAGGAACATGAAGGCGAACATGAACCACAGCGGCATGCACGAAACCAGCGGATACTTCATAAACGGTATCCAGAGCTCGCGCATTATGGAGGAGTATTCGGGGGAGAAAGATAGTATCGCGCAGGCGGCGAGCGTCACAGCCGCCTGGACCGCGAGCTTCATTTTCCCCGACACCCCCTTGGGGTTTTTCTTGACGATTTTGAGGTAGTCGTCGGCGAACCCGAGCGCCGTGAGCGCCGAGTACACGAGCAGCGCGGTAAATACGAGCGCGTTCATGCGCGCGAAGAGCACGCTCGACAGCGCGACCGCCGCGAATATGATAACCCCGCCCATCGTAGGGGTTCCCTTTTTGGATTCGTGCAGCTCGGCGAGCCTGCCGACCTCCTCCTTCGTCCGGAAGCTCTGCCCGAATTTTATGGCGCGCAAAACCCTTATGGCGCAGGGCGCCGAAGCCATGGCGACAAAAAACGCCATCGCCGCCGCGCACGCGCACCTGAACGAAAGGTATTTGAAGAGGCGCAGCGGCCCGAAGTACGACTCAAAATCCGCGAGGTCGAAGAGCATTAGATGGTGTCCCTTTCGTCTTCGTCGTCTTCGTTTTCGTCCGCGCTTTCGACGTCGGAATCTTCGGCGTCGCCGAAATCTTCCCCGTCTTCAAATTCGTCCGCGCCCCCGTCGTCCCCGTCTGCTGAAAGCTCCGGTTCGGTTTCGGGCTCTTCCGGCTCCGGTTCGGGTTCCGGCTCAATCCGGCGCGCGCCCTCTGAGTCAAGGGCGGCGAGCGCGGCGGCGGGCAGGGCGTTTTCGAGCTCGCACACGCGGCTGCCCTTGGCGAACACCGCGCCCTTGAAGGACGCCACGAAATCTTTCGCCGAGGCGGAGTCCGCAAATATCTCTATCGCCTCTTCCGGCCACTGGGATTCGACCATTCCGAGCTTGTAGGTTTCGGCGTTTTCGCCGACGAGCGCCGCCCTGTCGCCCGCGCGGTAGGGCAGGTTGAAGCCTATCTCCTTGTGGTGGCGGTGCGCGGCGAGCCCCAGCTCCGCCATGGAGCCGAGCAGGAAGAGCCGCGGTGCGCCGCCGTCGGAAATTTTCAGGAAGTGCGCGAGGGCGTCCTTCATAGAAGTGGGGGAGGCGTTGTAGCAGTCCACGTAATAGAGGCTTTCGCCGGCGGAGGCGCAGAGCCCGCGCATGGGCAGCGGCGCGAAAGTTTCGGCGGCGGCGGCGATCTGCTCCTCCCGCGCGCCGAGCATCAGCGCGGCGGCTATGGCGAGCATAGCGTTTTCGGTCATTCCCTGCGTCATTCTGCCGATTTCAAAAAAGTATTCCGAGCCCCCCTCGACGCACATGTCGACCCCGACGCTTTCGCCGCGCTCGGAGAGGGAGTACCTGAATACGAGGTCGGCCTTTATGTCGGGGGCGTCGGCTTTGGCGACTATCGCCTTTTTGCATTTGAGCTCGTCGAAGGATTTCCAGCTCAAAAGGTTGGAGTGCATAAGGCACCAGCCGCCGTTGGCGGCGTTGGCGGGGAGAATGGCCTTTTCTTTTGCGACGTTGGCGATCTCTCCGAACTTTTCGAGGTGCGAGAGCCCTACATTGGTTATTATCGCTATGTCCGGAGAAATTATTTCGGCGAGCTCCCTCATTTGCCCGGGCGCGGCGACACCCGCCTCTATTATCGCGCACTGGTTCTGGCGCAGGTCGATTTTTGTGACGGTGAGCGGCACGCCGATTTCGTTGTTGAAATTCTTTTCCGTGACGAGCGGATTTTTCCACGCCACAAGCCGCGCGAGCATCTCCTTGGTGGAGGTCTTGCCGCAGGAGCCGGTTATCCCCACGACGGGGTTTTCAAACCGGAGCCTGTGGAATTTTGCGATGGACTGGAAAGCTTTCAGGGCGTCCTTTACGACCAGCACGGGGACGGGGAGGTCGAGGGGCCTGTCGGCTATCACGGCGCTCGCGCCGTTTTCGACCGCGCTTTCGGCGAAGTCGCAGCCGTCGCGCCCGCCTTTGAGGGCGACAAAGGCGAAGTCCTTTTCCATCTTTCTGCTGTCGGCGGAGAATCCGCGGATGTCGGTTTTGCGGGCCGAGCCTTCGGGCATTTTCCACGCGCCGCCCGTCCAGAGGCGCAAGTCGTCGAATTTGTAGAATGGCATGTCAAACGAGTCCTTTGAGGTTTAGGAGCTCTTCGGCGACGCGCTTGTCGTCGAAGGGGATTATGGTGTCTCCGAGTTCCTGGAAAGTTTCGTGGCCCTTGCCGGCTATGAGTATGCAGTCGCCTTTGGCCGCGCAGTCGATGGCGAGGTTTATCGCCCTGCGGCGGTCTTCCACGAACGCTATGCGGGCGGGGTCCACCACGCCCTCTTTCATGTCGCCGAATATGCGCGCAATCGGCTCTCCGCGCGGGTTGTCGGAGGTCGCCCACGCGATGTCGGCGTATTCCTGCACGACTTTCGTCATCTTGGCCCTCTTCGACCTGTCGCGCTTCCCGCCGCAGCCGAACACCACGAGCAGCCGGTTCTTGACGACTTTTCTGAGCATCGACAGCCCGTTTTTGAGGGCGTCGTCTGTGTGGGCGTAGTCGACGAATATGTCGAAGTCGGCGGGGCCGGAAACCTTTTGCATTCTCCCCGGGACGCCGCGGAAATTTTTCAGCGCCTCGACCGCCCTCCCGACGTCCCCGCCGGAGGCGTATGTCATGGCGAGGGCGGCGAGCGCGTTCGAGACGTTGTAGTGGCCCGGCATTTTTATTGAGGCTTTCGCCCTCCCGCCAGGCCAGACGAGCTCAAATTCGGAGAGCCCCGGCAGCAGTTTGAGATTTTCGGCGCGGATTTGCGCGTCGGCGGATTCTATCCCGAAGCTCGCCAGGCGCACGGACGGGTCGAGGCGTTCGGCGATTCGCCTGCCGTAGGGGTCGTCGAAATTTATGACGGCGTTTTTGGGCAGCGACCCGAGCCCGCCCGTGAACATGGACGCCTTCGTCTCAAAGTAGGACTCCATCGTCTTGTGGTAGTCCATGTGGTCCTGCGTGAGGTTGAGGAAGCACGCGCAGTCCAAATGGACGCCGTAGGCGCGCTTTTGCGCTATGGCGTGCGAGCTGATTTCCATCGCCGCGGCCTTGCAGGAGCAGTTGCGCATCTGGCTGAGCATCGCGTGGAGCTCGAGCGCGTCGGGGGTAGTGCGGCTCGCGGGAAGGCACCTGCCGCCGAGGTCGTAGTGTATGGTGCCGATTACGCCGCACTTTTGCCCCGAGGCGTTGAGGATCGCCTGGAGCATCCAGGTGACGCTCGTCTTGCCGTTCGTGCCTGTGACGCCGAAAGTTTTCAGAGACTCGTCGGGGCTGGCGTAAAAGCTCTTCGCGGCGGCGGGGAGGGCGGCGGGCATGCTCTCCACCTGGATCCACGCCGCGGGAAAATACTTGGGGCAGGGCTTTTCGGAGACTACCGCAACCGCCCCCCTGTGGGCCGCCTCCTCGACGAATATGTTTCCGTCGGTCGTAAACCCGCTTACGGCAAAGAACGCCGACGAGGGCGCGACCCTGCGGCTGTCCGCAATGAGGCTCTTTATCTCGGCGTTTTTGTCGCCCGTTATTTTGACGGCTTTTACCGCCCTGGCGAGGTCTTCGGCGGTGTAGGCCGGCCTGCCGCCCTCGCCGCCAGCGAAGGCGAGCGCGCCGAACCGGTTGCGCGCCCCGCAGAGGCAAATGAGACTGTCCAAATTTGAAAAACCTATCATAAAATTCACAAGCCTTTCCAGGCCACCTTTTTTTCGAATTCTTCGTCCGTCTGTATCCCGAGGTATTTCGCAGCCTGTTCGGCGAGCTCCCTGAACGCGGGGGCGGCGACTACGCCTCCGTACCCGACGCCGTTCATCCTGGGGGAATCCACGACTACCGTTATCAAAAGCCTCGGCCTCTGGGCGGGGAAAAATCCGGTGAACGAGGCCACGTGCCGGCGCGTGCTGTACGCCCCGTTTATTATCTTTTGCGACGTGCCCGTCTTGCCCGCCACCTTGAATCCCTTCAATTGCGCCCTGCGCGCGGTGCCGTCGTCGCTGACTACCTCCGAGAGCATTTCGCCCATGAGGGCGGCGATTTTCGCCGAAACCACCCGCCTGACTCCGCGCGGGGGATAGAGGATTTTTGTCTCGCCGTCCGAATCGTACACCCTGCGCACGAGCTGCGGCTGCATGTATATGCCCTGGTTTGCGATTACCCCCATGGCGCAGTGGACTTGCAGGGGCGTCGCGGCGACGGCGTGGCCCATCGGCAGGCGCGTTATCGTCAGCCCGTCCCACTCGGAGACCTTGCGGAGGGTTCCCGCGATTTCGCCGGTGAGCCCTATGTCGGTTTTCTTCCCGTACCCGAACGCGCGCGCGTAGTCGTAGAGGGTTTTTTCGCCGATTATCATGCCGAGCTGCGCGGAACCCTTGTTGCTGCTCTTTCTCACTATGTCGCGCACGGTGAGCGTTCCCATGGGGTGCGCCTCTTTGGGCAGGCGCAGCGCCTTGCCCTTGTACATGGCCGTCTGGGCGTTGCAGTCGAACTTGTCCTCGGGGCCGACCGCGCCCTCGTTGAGCGCCGCGGAGACGGGGACGATTTTGAACGTGGAGCCGGGCTCGTACTGGTCGGAAATCGCGCGGTTGCGCAGGGCGTCCTGGCCGAATTTGTTGAAGTCGTTGGGGTCGAAGTCGGGGGAGCTCGCCATTGCGAGGATGTAGCCGGTGGACGGGTCGCTAACTATTATCGAGGCGAAGTCCGGATTGTATTCGCGCGCGATTTTCGCGAGTTGCCTTTGCGCCATCTCCTGGATTGCGGAGTCTATCGTCAGCTGTACGTTCAACCCGTCCGCGGGCTTGACCTTCCTTTCGCGGAACTCGGGGCGCTCCCTCCGCCTGCCGTCGCGCTCTGTCTCTATCCAGCCGTCCTGCCCGCGCATGTAGAAGTCGAACTGCTTCTCTATCCCCATGACGGGCGAAAATTCGCGGTTGACGAATCCGACCGCGTGCGAGGCGAGCCTTCCCTGGGGATACGCGCGCACGTATTTCCTGTTGCCGTATATGCCCTTGATTTTGAGCGACGCTATCCTCTCGTAGACGGGTTCGGGCAGGGAGTCGGCGAGCTTCTCCCAGCGGCGGGGTTCGGAGTTTTTCGGCGAGCATTTTTCCGCGAGCTCTTCGTGCGGCATGGAGAGCAGGGAGGCGACGGTTTTGAGCTTTTCGAGGTTTTCGGGAGTTGGCTTGAAGTCGATTTGGTCGACTCCGAGGTCTATAACGGGGCGGCTTGTGGCCATTATGTTGCCGCGCGAGTCGGTGATGTCGCCGCGGCGCGCCTTTATGACGTCAAACCTGCTGCGCGCCTTCTCGGTTGTCTCGGCGCTCTCGGGGCCGCGCACGACGTGCAGAAAGTAGAGCCTGCACGCGACGGCGCAAAAGAGAAGCGCGACGGCGGAGGCGACGAAAGCGAACCGTTTCGGCGATATGAATATGGACGAAGCCGACGACTGCCTTCTCCTTCTCATTGCGCGGTTTCTTCGGGCGTCCTGAACGACAGCACGCCGTTTTCGCGGAATTCAACCCTTCCGCCGTCAAAGTTTTCGTATGCCCACACTACCCCCTTTTCGGAGGGCTGGCCCATTCTCCCCGCGCGGATTGAAAGGATTGAGGGGCTCTCCTGCCTGGCGATTTTCACCGAGAGCTCCTCGTTGTCGCGGCGCAGGCGCGAGATTTCCAGCTCGTTCAGGCGGACCGCGTTGGCTATCTCGACCTTGCGCTGGCGTTCGAGCGAAATGGCGAATGCGCCGGCGGTTCCCGTAATTGCGAGCGCCGCAGCGAGTACGGCGATTATTTTCTTTTCGAGACGCGCTTCGACCATGGTCAGTCCTTCCTGATTGCCCGCAGCTTCGCGCTGCGGCTTCTCGGGTTTTCCGCGGTTTCGGCTTCGGACGGGACGGCCGGCTTGCGCGTGAGCAGCGTGGCGAGTTTCACCCTGTCCTGCGCGAAAGATCGGTCGCGCCTGTCCTCCGGCAGGCCCGCGAGTTTCTTGAAAAATCTCTTCACAATCCTGTCTTCGAGGGAGTGGAAGCTTATGGCGGCCAGAACCCCGCCGCGAGAGAGCAGCCCGAATGCGTCGGGAAGGGCGCGGGAAATCTCGCCGAGCTCGTCGTTGACGGCTATGCGCAGCGCCTGAAAAGCGCGGGTGGCGGGGTGGATCTTTTCGCGGTTTTGGCGGGGGAGGGCGCTTTCCACGGCTTTCGCGAGGTCGAGCGTCGTCTTGAGCCCCCCTGATTCGGCGGCGGACTTTATCGCGCGCGCGACTTTCGCAAAGGCACGCTCCTGCCCGTATTCGCGCAAAATTTTGGCGAGCTCGAACTCCGCAAGCGAGTTTATGAGCTCGAGCGCGGTGGGGCCTTTGGAGGAGTCCATGCGCATGTCGAGCGGCCCCGCGCGCATGAACGAAAAGCCGCGTCCGGCCTCGTCGAGCTGGAAGGAGGATACGCCGAAATCAAAGAGGATTCCGGCGTATCCGTTTTCGGTTTGTAGCTTGCAAATTTCCGAAAAATTTGCGCGGACGAAGCGGAAACGGCCGGGGAAGATCTTTTTCAGCTCCTCCGCGCGCGCGACGGCGGACGGGTCGCGGTCTACGGCCGTCACACGGCAGTCCGCGCTTTCGAGAATCGCGCGCGTGTGCCCGCCGCCCCCAAAAGTGCAGTCGAGGTATTCCAATCCGTCTTTGGGCGACAAAATTTCGACAGCCTCTTTCAGCATCACGGGGCGGTGCCCGCGACGTTCCGCGCAATTTTGAAGGCTGTCATATTTCGGATTGGTCATTTTCGGTTTTGCGCCCGCAGGGCGCCATGAAAACCCCGGAATTTCGCCCCTGTTTGCGTGGGGAGTAGCCCTGGCGTTTTATCGCGCGGGCGGCGGGTTCGGGGGTCTTCATAAAAAAATTGTTATAGGCCGAGTTCTTCGAGCAGCGCCACCTCGTCCTGTTCGGAGCTTTCCCCGAGCCACTTGGCGCGCGTTTCGGGGTTCCAAATTTCAAAGGTCGCTCCCATCCCGACGAGGCATACGTCTTTGGCGATTCCCACGTGGGAGAGTATGGTCTCGCCGAGCATTATCCTGCCCTGTTTGTCGCAGCCGAACGTGCAGCTTTTGCTAAGAAACTTCGACAGAGCCTTGCGCTTGGCGGGGTTTGCCATGCTGATTTTTGAAATTTTGGAGTGCAGATCGGCGATCATCCGCGGCGGCATTACCGAAATCGACCCGTAAGTGGTAGGAATCGCGAGATACGAGTTTTCCGCCTCGTCCCCCTTGAACCTCCATTTGGCGGGTATGGTCACGCGCCTTTTCTCGTCGAGCTGTTTGGAAAACTCGCCCGCGTAGAAATTGGGTTCTGTCGAGATTTCGGACATGTTTTTATTTTTTCGCCATTTTCTGACATTTTTGCCCACTTCTTGCCACTGTCAACTGTTTTTTTGGAATTTTTGGAATGAAAGTTCCAAATTTTCCGCCAACTTGCGTTTTTGCGGAGGGAAATTTGCCTGAAACGCACAGAGTGAAGATTTCTTCTGTGAATATTGGTTAATTTTAATATAATAAATTACATGTTAATATTATTGGGAGCTTTTTGCGCCTCTGAATTTTGTCAATATTATGGAAATTAAAGCAGTCCGCATAATTCCCATCCTTTTATTTTTCCGCGCCGCTCCCTTCTCAGAGTCTTGAGATTGCGTGCGGACGGGATATTCCTTCGGGGGGTTTGGCGATTTTCTCCATTCGGCTGAAACCAGATCGAGACGCAACGGAGGCGGATTTCGTTTACGCATAGGAAGCCCGCGGCAACGGGTTTCCGCCGGCTTTCCGGACTTTGGCGTTGGCGCCCGCGCGGCAGGCGGAGTTGTTCCGGCGGCGATCAGGCGGATTTGCCCGTGCTGCGCGCCGAATTCCCGAAACCTTACCGCCGTAATGAATGTGGGCGGATGGCGGCAATAGTGTTTCGGCGGCGCGCTGCGCGCCTCCAAAACGCCGAAATTTGCAACCAGCGCATTTTCAATTAATTTAAACAGGGCATATTGGGCGCGAGATTTTTAAATTCCGCTCTTTTTTATTGAAAAATATGAAAGGGGAGGGCATAAACATTATATGGCGGGCGGGCGCATGCGCTTTGCAAATTTAGAGTGTTATAGATTATATAGAACATAAAATGTTTGAATCCCCTATATTTGCTTTGTTTGTATTTTTCTTATTTCCGCTTTGCGCGTTTTTCTTAGCTTTGCGGAAGAAAATTTTCAAATCGGCTCTCAATGTTGTTTTATTTTTTCTATTTTTCGCGCTTGCGTCTTGGGCGATAACGTCGGCCGCTGTTTTCGTACAGGAAAAATATTGGGGAATGCGCGCGGCCGACGCCGTCTTTTTCCGGTCTTGGGGATGGCTTTTTATTCTGTTCCCAATGCTTATGCTTTCATTGTTTTTTGCGGTTGTAATCGCGGCGGAAAAGCGCGGCGGCAAAGACAAGATAATTGCCGGAGTATATTTTAAATCCGATATTTTGTTTGGCGGCATGGTGGGCTCGTCGCCTTTAGGGTATGTGGAGTTTAAGGAAGATTGCTTTGTTTGCGGCATTCGCCTTGTAGGCACCAGGGAAATTGCCTATTCGGACGCCGACGTGCGGCTCGGCAAGACTTTCATCTGTAACAATTTTTTAATATCGGACAAACGCAGCGGGAGGCAGATAAGCGTATTTACCCTTTCGGATTTTGCCAGGGAGAAACTATTGGAAAATTTCGGCCGGCGTTCCGTAGGGGTTTCGGGGGCTTAGGAGCTCGAAAACGCATGGGAATGGGCTGGCGTTTCCGGCTCTCTCCTTACGGAGATTTTCGCCCTGAAAAAGCGTAGGCTGGCAAAGCTCCGGCGCGTGTTTTTTTCGCCTCCCGCATTGCCCTATCCGCTATATGCGGGGATAGTGAACACAGGGAAAGGGGCGTTTTTGCGCCTTAATGTTTTCCGATTTTCCCCTTTTTCTCATTGTGAGATTTTTACGCGCAAAATCCCGCTTGCGCCCCATTTTGCGTCGGGGCGCGCGGCGCGGGGCGGGCGGAGCAATCAAATAAATTGCCGGAACGCCAAAAGGTTTCGCCAAATCCCCAACCCGTTTAGTTTTCGAAGATTTAAATTGTGGCGGCGATTGGCGGCGATAAGCCCGGAATTGCGTGAAAATAAAAAATCCGACCCCGAAATGGGATCGGATATGAAAAAATTAGCAATCAAGCTCTATCGGCAGTCGGAGATTTTTCCGGCGACGGCGGCCGCCGCGGCCATGCGGGGGCTCATCAGCACGGTGCGGCCCGTCGGGCTGCCCTGCCTGCCCTTGAAGTTGCGGTTTGAGGTCGAGGCGCAGAGCTGGTCGCCGACGAGTTTGTCGGCGTTCATCGCAAGGCACATCGAACATCCCGCCTGGCGCCATTCAAAGCCGGCGTCGCGGAAGATTTTGTCGAGCCCTTTTTCGCGCGCGATTTTGTCGACTATCTGCGAGCCAGGAACCGCGAGAGCCTTTACGCCGGCGGCGACTTTTTTGCCCTTCAAATATTCCGCGGCCTCCTCGAAGTCCGAGAGCCTGCCGTTCGTGCAGGAACCTATGAACACCACGTTTACGGGCGTTCCCGCAATCGGCTTTTCCGGCTCGAGCTTCATGTACGCGAGCGCGTCGGCGGCCTCCTTGCGCTGCGCGGGGTCGGCGAAAGATTCCGGAGAGGGGATTTTCTCGTCGATGAATATCGCCTGCGACGGGTTGACGCCCCACGTCACCGAGGGCTTTATGTCCGCGCCGTCGAAATCCACCACGTCGTCGTATTCGCATCCCTCGTCGGAGGCGACGGTTTTCCAGTATTCCACCGCCTTGTCGAACTCTTCGCCCTTCGGGGCGTATGGGCGCCCTTTGAGGTAGGCGAAAGTCTTTTCGTCGGGGTTGACGTATCCTATGCGCGCCCCGCCCTCGATTGCCATGTTGCAGACCGTCATGCGGCCTTCCATCGACATGTCGTCGAACACTTTTCCGCCAAATTCATAGGCGTAGCCAAGACCTCCGTTGACGCCGAGCCTGCGTATTATGTAGAGCGCGACATCCTTGGGGTAGACGCCCTTGGCGAGCTCTCCGCCGACGTTTATGCGGCGGACTTTGAGCTTCTTAAACGAGAGCGACTGGGTGGCGAGAACGTTGCGCACCTGGCTCGTCCCGATTCCGAAGGCTATCGCGCCGAACGCCCCGTGGGTCGCCGTGTGCGAGTCCCCGCAGGCGACGGTCATGCCGGGGTGGATTATCCCCTGCTCGGGCATCACGATGTGGATTACGCCCTGCGAGCCGGAAGAGGTGTCGAAAAATTTTATCCCGTAATCGGCGCAGTTTTTGCGTATGTGCCGGAGCATCTCGTACGCGCGCGCGTCGGCGTAGGGCTCCGAGCGGTCGTCGGTCGGAATGATGTGGTCAACCGTCGCGAAAGTGCGCTCCGGATACTTGACCCCGAGGTTAAGGGAGCGGAGCATTCCGAAGGCCTGGGGGCTGGTCACCTCGTGGAGCAGGTGCGCGCCCACCAGCAGGAGCGTCGAGCCGTCGGGGAGTTCCTTCACGGCGTGTTTTTGCCAGACTTTTTCGAATAGGTTCTTTTTCATGCTTTTTGCGGGCTTTCGGCTTTGAGCGCGCCCGCGCGCCGTTGCATTCGTCGTTTTCGCGCCCGCGTCGCATGCGCGCGCCGCGCGCGGGAAGCCGTGCCCGCGCGCGGGTGAAAACCGCCGCTATTCGGCGAGCGACCCGTCGAGGTCGTCGTTCGAATAGACGTTCTGCACGTCTTCGAGGTCGTCGAGCGCCTCGGTGAGCTTCACGACTTTCCTCGCGATTTCGGGGTCGGTTATGGACACGAGGTTGTTGGGTATCCACGCGAGCTCCGAGTCCTCCGTTTCGATTCCCGCCTTTTCGAGGGCAACTCCCACCTGGGCGAAGTTCGCGACGGGGCAGAGGATTTCAAAGTAGTCGCCGTTGTTTTTGATGTCTTCGGCGCCGGCGTCGAGCACGCAGTCCATGAGGGCGTCTTCGGTCGTCTTTTCGGCGCTGACGATGAACTGCCCCTGCTTTGTGAAATTGAACTGGAGCGCCCCGGGCGCGGCGAGATTGCCGCCGTTTTTGGTGAAGGTGGAACGCACGTCGCTTGCGGCGCGGTTTTTGTTGTCGGTGGTCACTTCCACTATTATGCCGATCCCGCCCGGGCCGTAGCCTTCGTAGAGGAGCTGTTCGTAAACCACGCCCGGGAGCTCTCCGGTGCCCTTTTTGATGGCCCTTTCGACGTTGTCTGCGGGCATGTTGGCGGCCTTCGCCTTCTGTATGACCATGCGCAGGCGCGCGTTGGTGGAGGGGTCTCCGCCGCCGTCTTTTGCCGCGAGGGTTAGATCTTTGCTAAGGGCGCTGAAAATCTTGCCTCTCTTGGCGTCGATAGCGGCCTTATGCCTTTTTGTTGTAGCCCATTTGCTGTGACCGGACATTTTTTTAGTTTCTCCTTTTTAATTGCGGATTTTTTGTATCACATTTTCTGGTTTGTGGAAATCGAACCTACCGCTTGGGCGGCGTGGAGCGCCCGCCCGGATTTTTCTTGCGGGGCTCGTAGAGAGTGCCTTTGAGCCTTTCGTCCTTGAGCTTTTTGCGCGCTTTGGCGGCGTCCTCTCGGGCGATTCTCAGGCGCTCTTTGAGCGGCAGCTTTTCAAACTCGGGGCCGCGAGCCATCTGGGCGGCCTGCGCCTGCTCCATGGCTTCCTGCATTCTCTGCATGAACCCGGGCTTGTCGCGCTTTTTGAGCACGACCTTGCTCGCTCCGCGGCGGACGATAATCGCCTGCAATATCCCTATCAGGCTCTGCACCGTCCAATAGAGGACGAGGCCCGACGGGAACGTGTAGAAGAACACGAGCATTATCACCGGCATCAGCTTGAAAATCCACGCCTGCGTCTTGTCCGTCGAGGGCGTCGGGGTGATGTGCATTTGCAGGAATGTCACCGCCGCGTTGATAAGCGGCAGCAGGTGCAGCGGTATCCCGAATACGGAGGGCAGGGCCTCGATGGTGTCGGGGCGCGCGAGGTCTTTTATCCAGAGGAAATGCGCGAAGCGGATTTCGCACGAGGTCTGGAGCATGTAGTAAAGCCCTATGAAAATCGGCAGCTGTATGAAAATCGGCAGGCACCCCGCCAGCGGGTTTATCCCGTACTCGGAGTAGAGCTTCATTGTCTCCTGCTGCACTCTTTTCTGGTCGTCCTTGTACTTTTCGCGTATGGCTTTCAGGGGCTCCTGGAGCTTTGCCATGCGCTGGGCGGACTTTATCTGCACGGAGGTCAGCGGCCATATCACCGCCCTCACGATGATCGTCAAAATCACTATCGACCAGCCCCACCCCCAGTTCGGCGAGACCGCCGAAACCCAAGAGTGTATCCAGTTCATCAGCCGCGAGAGCGGGCGGCTTACGAAGCCGAACCAGCCGTAGTTCATCACGTCTTCCTGCCCCGCGCCGAGCGAGTAGAGCCTGTCGAGCTCCTTGGGCCCGACGTAGTACGAACCGCCGAGATTCCAGACCTCCCCGGGTTGGAGGGTTTCCGCCTCAAAGCCCATGAAGCCAGCGACGGCGTTGCGCATGTACTTGTTGGAGTCTTTGAGGTTTATCGCTATCGGTATTGCGTACCCGCCGTTGGAGGCGATTTTTTCGGGCGTAAACACCGCCGCGAAGAATTGGTTTTTGACGGCTCCCCAGACTATCGGGTAGAGGGAGAGCTTTTCAAAGTATTTCGCGCGGGTCTTGCCTATACCCAGGAATCCCGACGAGTCCACGAACGACGAGGACTTCAGAAAGCGGCTTCCGTCGCCGTCGAAGAACGCCGCGGCAAGGTTCGTGCCGTAGACGTCGCTTTCGGTGGGCGGAACCGCGCCGAGGCAGATAAACACCTCGCCTATGGGCTGCGGCTCGGAGGAAATGTTTTTTACGGAGGTCGCGGTGGCTATGGTGTAGGGGGCGGCGTCGATTCCGTCGGCCTTTACGAGCTGGTATTTGCGCGTGATGTCGAATTTGTTCTCGACCCTCAGCCTGTACGTCACCGAATCCGCCGACGAGTCCACGAGCGCGAAAGATTTTTGTATGGGAACCGGTATTTCGCCCTCGTCCGGATTGAAGAAAGAGAGCCCCATGGCGGGCACGCGGGCGTCGATGTCGTTGAATACGAACGGGTCTTTGGAGCCCTGCGCCTTGGGGTAGTCGCGCAGCTCCACATTCTTTATCGCCCCTCCCTTGTTCGTGAAATTTATGCGGATTTTATCGTTTTCGAGTGAGACGATTTTTTCGGGTATGTTTTCGTCGGGGGCGAAGGGCGACTGTTTGGGCGCTTTTCGGGCGGGAACGGCCTTCGCGGTTTCGGAGGGGGCCGCCATGCGCTCGGCGCGGGCCGCGCGCACGCTTCTCTCCGCCGCGGCTTCCTTTACGGACGAATCGTACATGAAGTACATCGCCGCCATCAGGAGGAGTACCCCTATTACGGTGTTTTTTTTGTCCATTTTTGCAGTCGTCCGCGCCGACTCGGCGCGGAGTTTTGTCTCGATTAAAAATTGTATTCGGTTCTTTTTAAGGAAGGATCGCGGGCAATCAATCTTTTTTTCGCCGTTATTGCGCGCCCGCAGTGATTCCCCGCGGGGCATAAACCACGGGAAAGCCCGCGCCGTTTTGCGGGAGATTTTTGCGGATTTTGGCGCAAACTGCGGCGGAAGTTGTCGGGCGTCCCTGCCGTTTGCGTCCGCCCTAATCCGCTCCGCCGCCGCGCGGGGGAGGGGCGTTGATTCTGAACAGGCCCCGCAGCGAGAATTTGTCGGGTACGGGGTCGATTCCCCCGCGGCAGAGGGGGTTGCACCTGAGTATTCTGAAAAGCGCCATCAGGCACCCTTTCAGCGCGCCGTGCTTTTGTATGGCGTCGAGCGCGTAGTCGGAGCAAGTTGGATAAAACCGGCAGCCGGAGCCCGGAATCGCGTGCAGAAGCGGCGATACGGCGATCTGGTAAAACCTTACGCAAAGCCACGCGCAGGCCGCCAATAGTCCGCGCGGGATTTTCCTTTTTTGCGCGTTTTCCTCAAATTTTGGCATCGCGCTTTTGCGAGAGCGCCCGTCGGGCGGCTTTTGCGAATTTTGCCTCGAGCGCGCGGAAATCGAACTTTTCCCAGCCGCGGCGCATGAACACTATTATGTCGCACGCGGTTTCAAATTCCGGCGCGGTTTTGCGGAAAATTTCGCGGACTATCCGGCGGGCGCGGTTGCGTTCCACGGCGCATCCTATCCTCCGGCCGGTGACCACCGCGAGCCTCGAGAAGCCCCTTTCGGGCGCCGGGCGCAGATAAAAGACGAAGGCGGAACAATCCGCCTTCGTAGAATCAGCTTTGACAAGCTCAAAGTCTTTCGCCAAGCGCAGCCTGTTGATTTTGCCGAAGCGCACGGCTTTTTAAGCGCCTATTTCGTTACGAGGCGCTTGCGGCCCTTCTGCCTGCGGGCGGCGATAACCGAGCGTCCGCCGCGGGTTTGCATTCTGGCGCGCCATCCGCAGCGGCGCGCGCGCTTCAACTTGGAGGGTTTGTATGTGGGATTCATTGCGTGTGTTCTCTCTTTGTGAAAAAATTGTTAAAGCCAATATACGCAATCCGTTTTTCGGGCGATGTCAACATTTTTGATTGTCCGCCGCGAGATTTTCCGCCGCGCGCGCTTTGGAGGGTGTGCTTCGCGCCCGGGAGGGGAAAAAATTCCTTGTCAACTGCGGGCGATTTTGAGATTTTGGCGGAATGGAAAAGGCAAAAATAGACATAGAATATGTCGCAAAACTCGCGCGGATCGAGCTCACGGAGGATGAGAAGGCGACGTACTCTCGCCAGCTGGGGCAGATACTCGGGTATTTCGAGCGGCTTTCCAAAATAGACGTGTCGGGCGTTGAGCCCAGCGCCCACGCGCGCGCAGTCTACAACGTCATGCGCGACGATGTCGAGGAACCGGCCATGCCGGTTTCCGAGGCGCTGATGAACGCGCCGAAGGCCCGCGATAACCAGATATCCGTGCCGAAAGTAGTGGACGACGCTTAGGCTTCGGGAGGCAAAAAATTTTTCGCTTTTTTGAAATGGAACTTTATTACAAGACGATATCGGAGCTCGAGGAGCTCCTCGATTCGGGGGAGATTTCGGCGGTAGAGCTCGCGAAGGCCTTTATAGATAGAAAAAACGCGGTTGACGGCAAAGTCGGCGCGTTTCTTTCCTCCGACGAGGGCGGGCTTTTGGCTGCGGCGGCGGAGTCCGACGCCAGGCGCGCGCGCGGGCAAAAGCGCGGCGCGCTCGAGGGCATTCCCGTGGGGCTAAAAGACGTGCTCGCGGTGCGCGGGCAGAAGCTGACCTGCGCGAGCAAAATTCTCGAAAACTACGTCTCGCCCTACACGGCGTCGTCGCTCGAAAAGCTCGGGTCGCGCGGCGGCCTCTTTTGGGGGCGGCTGAATATGGACGAGTTCGCGATGGGCTCCTCGTGCGAAAACAGCGCGTTCAAGCTCACGCGCAATCCGTGGGACTTGTCGAGGATTCCCGGCGGAAGCTCGGGGGGGTCGGCCGCGGCGGTGGCGGCGGGAGAGTGCGCGGCGAGCCTCGGCAGCGATACGGGCGGCTCCATACGCCAGCCGGCGAGCCTCTGCGGGGTGGTCGGAATGAAGCCGACCTACGGGCTTGTCAGCCGCTACGGGTTGGCGGCGTTCGCGTCGTCCCTCGACCAGATCGGCCCGTTTGCGCGGTGCGTCAGGGACGCGGCGATATTGCTCGAAGCCGTGGCGGGCCACGACCCGAGGGATTCCACGAGCGTGAAAACCGACATTCCCGACTACGCGGCGAACCTCTCTTTGGAGGCTTTCAAGGGCAAAAAGATAGGGCTGCCAAAAGAGTATTTCTCGGCGGGCATAGATCCGGAGGTGCGCGGGATCGTCGAAAAGGCGGTTTCCGACTGCCGCGCGCTCGGCGCGGAGGTTGAGGAAATTTCCCTGCCGCACACGGATTTGGCGATTCCCGTCTACTACATCATCGCCACCGCGGAGGCGTCGTCGAACCTCGCGCGGTACGACGGCGTGCGGTACACGCGCCGCAGCCCTTCCACGACGGACGTAATTGACATGTATTTCAAGAGCCGCGCGGAGGGCTTCGGCGAGGAGGTCAAGCGCAGGATAATCCTCGGCAGCTACGTCCTGAGCTCGGGGTACTACGACGCCTACTACCTGCGAGCTCAGAAAGTCCGAACCCTCATACGCCGCGATTTTGAAGACGCCTTTGGGCGCGTGGACGTGATAATGACGCCGACATCGCCCACGACGGCGTTTAAAATCGGCGAGAAAACTTCCGATCCCCTCGCGATGTATTTGAGCGACATCTGCACGATTAACGTGAACTTGGCGGGGCTTCCCGGCATATCCGTGCCGTGCGGGTTTTCGTCGGAGGGCCTGCCCGTCGGCCTCCAGATGATAGGAAAGGCTTTCGACGAGCAAAACCTGCTGTCATTTGCGGCTTCATACGAGGCCGCCCGCGGATTTGATTCGCGCGAACCGAACCTCTGATTTTAAAACGCCATGGAATACGAAGCCGTCATAGGACTCGAAGTCCACGTCCAGATAAAGACCAGGAGCAAAATGTTCGCCCCCGTCGGCTACCGTTTCGGAGAGCCGCCGAACACGCTCACCGACCCCGTCGTCTGGGCGCTCCCGGGCGTCCTGCCCGTCCTGAACCGCGACGCCATACGCAAGACGATAAAAGTGGGGCTTATGCTCGGGTGCGAAATTCCCGAGATAACCAAGTGGGACAGAAAAAACTACTTCTATCCCGACAGCCCCAAAAACTACCAGCTCTCGCAGTACGACCAGCCTCTGTGCGTCGGCGGCGGCGTGGAAATAGAGCTCCCGGGGGCGAACGCCTCCGAAATGGGCGAACACCGCGTGGTAAAGCTCACCCGCATACACCTCGAGGAGGACGTCGGCAAGCTTACCCACTTTGCCAACGACTCTCTCGTCGACTACAACAGGGCGGGAACCCCGCTGATGGAGATTGTCTCCGAGCCCGACATGCACTCCGGCGACGAGGTTTTCGCCTACCTGAACTCCCTGAAAAACACCATATCGTTCGCCGGAATTTCCGATTGCGACATGGAAAAGGGGCAGATGAGGTGCGACGTCAACATCTCCGTGCGCCCAAAGGGTTCAGACGAGCTTGGGGTGAAAATCGAGATGAAGAACATGAACTCGCCCTCCAACGCCCGCGAGTGCGTCGAGTACGAAATCAGGAGGCAGATAGACTGCCTGAAAAGGGGCGCGCCGCTCGTTCAGGAAACCCGCCGCTGGGACGCGAATTTGCGCGTCACCCAGACGATGCGCACCAAGGAGGACGCGCACGACTACCGGTATTTCCCGGATCCCGACCTCATGCCGGTGAAGATTTCGCGCGAATATCTCGAGTCCGTGCGCGCCGAGCTCCCCGAGGTTCCGTTCGACCGCCAGCGCAGGTACATGTCGGAGTTCGGCCTGCCGTATTCGGCGACGTCAGTGATGTGCCACGACCCCGAGATATGCGAATATTTTGAGCGCGCGGTTGCGGCGTATCCGAAAAACCCGAAGGCGATAGCCAATCTCATAGTAAACGATTTGCGCCGCGAGCTCATAGCGGCGCGCCAGGCGGGGGAGGACCCGGAAACGGGCGCTTCCGGAGAATTTTCCGGCGCAGGTTCCGCCGATTCGGGGCGCGGGCTCGGACTGTTCGACTCCAAAGTGTCGCCCGAAGACATAGCGGGGCTTGCCGAAATAATCGACGGCGGGGAGATTTCCAAGCAGATCGGCAAGGAAGTGTTTGCCGAAATGTTCGACACAGGCAAGCCGCCGGCGGACATCATATCGGAGAAGGGGCTTCGGCAGAACAGCGACAGCTCGGAGCTCGAGTCGTTCTGCATGGAGGCGATAAAGGGCAACCAAAAGGCGGTCGACCAGTTCAAGGCCGGCAACGAGAAGGCGATAAACGCGCTCATCGGCCCCGTGATGAAGGCTTCCAAGGGCAAGGCGAATCCCGCGATGGTCTTGGAGATAATGAAAAAGCTCATAAAATAGGCCATGACGGTTCCAGTAATCGTTTTGCTCGCCCTTCTGGGGGCGAGGCTCGTGGCGTCCTCGTGGCTCGAGCTGCTCAACATCCGGTGCGTCCTGGCGCATTCGGGCGAGGTTCCCGCGCCGTTCAGGAGGTTCGTCGATGCCGCCGCGTACAAAAAGGCGGTATCGTACACCGTGGACAAAGCGAAGTTCGCGGTGGTCGAAGACGCCTGCTCTGCGGCGTTTCTTTCTGTCGTTCTCGCGCTCTGGATTCTGCCGGCGATGTTCGACTTCGGAATGGACGTGTTCGGAACTTCCGTGTGGGGGCAGTCGCTGACGCTAATATTCATGGCGGTGATACTGTCGCTTCCGGAAATCCCGTTTGAGCTCTATTCGCAGTTCGTGATAGAGCAGGAGTACGGATTCAACAAGGGAACCCTCGGGCTATGGGCCAGCGACAAGATAAAGGGGCTTTTGGTGGGCGCGGCGTTGGGAGCGCCGATCCTCGCGCTCATATTGTGGTTCTCGCGCGAGTTCCCGTCGACGTGGTGGATTTGGGGGTTCGCGGCGGTCGCGCTCTTTCAGGTCGCCATGGTCGTCTTGTATCCGCGCCTGATCCTGCCTATATTCAACAAAATCCGCGACCTGCCCGAGGGCGAGCTGCGAGACTCTCTCTTCGCCCTCGCCGACAGGGGGGGGTTTAAGGCGCGCGCCATACAGGTGATCGACGGCAGCAGGCGCAGCTCGCATTCCAACGCCTTCTTCACGGGGTTCGGAAGGTTCAGGCGCATAATCCTTTTCGACACTTTGATAGACCAGCTCTCACCGCGCGAGCTCGAGGCGGTTCTCGCCCACGAGATAGGCCACTACAAAAAGGGGCACGTCCTGAAAATGATGGCGCTTTCGTTCGCTATGACGTTTCTTACTTTCGCGATAATGGGGTGGCTTTCGGAGAGCGAATGGTTTTATCTTGGGTTCGGGTTTTGCGAGGCTTCGGGCTTCGGGCCGGTGCTGCTGATGTACTCGATGTTCTCGGGGCTTTTCACGTTTTGGCTGACGCCCCTCCTCAACGCCTTTTCGCGCGGGAACGAATACGAGGCCGACGCTTTTGCCGCAGAGCTTTGCGGGTCTGGCGCGGAGCTTTGCGGGGCGCTCGAAAAGCTCCACAAGGAAAACCTCGGCAACCTCACGCCGCACCCGCTGTACAGCGCTTTCCACTACTCTCACCCGACTCTCGCGGAGCGCGTCGCCGCCGTGTCCGGAGCGCGGCGTATGGGGTGATTTTGCGCCCGAATTGGCTTGACGCGCGCCCGAAAAGCTTTTCTTTGTATTTAAAAACGGCCCCGACGGGGAGGATGGCGTTTTTGCGCCCGTTTTTGCGCCGAAACCGGATTCGCGGGGCGGACTGTCTTTCGGCGTTTGGCATTGCACAAAACCAAAAGGATAAAAATGGACAGAAGAAAATTCATAAAGAGCGTCGGAACGGCGGGAGCCGCCGCGTTTGTTCTGCCGAGGTTTTCCATAGCCTCGTCAAAGTCGCCCAACAGCAAGCTAAACGTTGCGTTTGTCGGCGTCGGCGGCGTCGGCGGCATGGCGATAAACGGCATGAAGAGCGAAAATGCCGTGGCTTTCTGCGACGTGGACGCCAACCTCAGCGGCTGGCACAAGAAAGAAAACCCGAAATCGCAATTCTTTCAGGACTACCGCGTGATGCTCGACAAAATGGGCAAGGACATCGACGCCGTGTGCGTTTCCACACCCGACCATTCGCACTTTAAAATCACGCTGGACGCCATGCAGTGCGGAAAGCATGTGTGCGTCCAGAAGCCGCTCGTCCACAACATATGGCAGTGCCGCGAGCTCGAGAGGGCGCGCCAGTACTACAAGGTTCAGACGCAGATGATGAACCAGGGGCACGCAACGGAGGGCATACGCCTTCTCAAAGAATGGCACGACACCGGCATCGCAGGCCCGATCCGCGAAGTCCACGTAATGTGCAGCGGCCCGAGCTGGTGGAACGGCAACCCGAAGGCCACGCCGTATTTCCGCAAGCCCAAGGAAGGCTTCCCGCTCAACAAGGAAAAGGTTCCCGCCAACCTTAACTGGGACATGTGGCTCAACCAGGGCAAGTACGCCGACTACAACAATATTTACACGCCCCTGAGCTGGCGCGGCTTCTGGGACTACGGCACCGGAATGCTCGGCGACTGGTTCTGCCATACCGGCGACGCCCCCGTCTGGATTCTCGACCTCAAAGGCGACTGCACCGTGGAGCTTCTCGACGTCAACTGCTCCTACGACCAGAAGGTGTTCATCCCGAACTCCTCGACCGTCAAGTGGTCTTTCCCCAAGACCGACAAGCGCGAGGCCGTGACGATGTATTGGTACGACGGCAACAAGCATCCCATCACAAGGCCCAAGGATATAGACGAGGGCAAGAACACGATGACCAGCGGCATGTATATGATAGGCGACAACCACACGCTCGAACACGGCGCGCGCCCCAACAGCCCCCGCTTTACAAACAGCAGATTCTTCGACGAATTCAAGCGCAGCGGCAAGGCGAAGAACAGGGTGATCCCCCGCGTCCGCGAGGGCAGCCTGTATTGCGAATGGATAGACGCCATCAAGGGCGACGGTCCTGAGGCGGGCTCGAACTTCAAGTACGCCTCGCAGATAACGGAAGTGGCGCTTTTGGGCGTGCTCGCGCAGCGTTTCGGCGGCAAGATAGAATGGGATTCCGAGAATATGAGGGCGACAAACCGCCCCGAGCTCGACGAATACATCAGGGAGCCGGAGCGCAAGGGGTGGGAGTCCAAAGAAGTTCCGCGCCCGTCGTTCTTCGAGCGCCTCTTTGGATAGCCTCTTCCCGAGACAGCCTTTACCGCCCCGAGCCTTTTCAGGCGCGGGGCTTTTTTTCTTTTCGCGCGAAGTCCGCGCGTAAAATCGAATGCGCCGCGCTTTGGCTTTCGGATAATCCGCTCAATGCGCTTCCGCAGTTTGGATTTGCGAAAGCGCCCGCGCGCGGCATCCGTTCCGCCGCAGTTTCGGAATGCAAATTCCGGCGGCGAATGAGTTTTTTTTAGTTTTAGAGGGCGTTTTTAGCCGCAAAGGATTTCTCGAAATTTTCCGCAGGACATTTGGAAGATCGGGGAGGGGTAATTTTCTCCAAAATATGCTTGCCAATGAAAATTAAAAAAAGTCTGATATTGCGCATATTTTCGCGCCAGCTTAGCTCAGTTGGTAGAGCAGTTGATTTGTAATCATCAGGTCGTCGGTTCGAGCCCGACAGCTGGCTTAGCCTTTAAAAGCCCGCAATCCGCATAAACAAAGGATTTGCGGGCTTTATCGTTTCAGGGGAAATTTAACGCCGCTAACGCAAAACGCGCTTAAAAAAACGTTAGTTTTTCTTGAAATCCACCCCGCCATGAAAATTGCCGTTTTCGGAAATTCGTGTGTCCTTTCTGAAATCAACTACATTTCCGAAAATGGAAAGCTGTCAAAAAAGATTCAAATTTAGGGGCGCGTTAAACCCCGTAAAGCAAAATACCGTCAATTTATTTCCGCGCGCGGAAATGTTCAATCTCTCAAATTTGCCGTTTACTTTCGATATTAGGCTGCGCCGTGCGGAAATGCAAAATTCTCCGAACGGCGGAACTCTTGTGCGAATGGATTGCGGCGTAATATAATACGCGTTGCAAGAACATGGTGTTGCCGCAAAGTAAAAATCCCGGGCGCGGCGAGGAAACAGAAGCGGCTTTGCCGCCAAGGCGCGCCGCCGCGCGTGCGGTTCAGTTTGAAGAAACTCGCCGAAGCTCGCGCGGCGTCGCCGCGCGGCAGGCGGGGGATTCCTTCAAAAACGGAGCATAGGCGGCAAGCGCGCCCATGATTATTCGGATTCTTTTACTTCAACTTTTATCGTCGGCCTGCCGGTGCGGAGGGAATCCGGAACCCGCAACAGGTCGAACTGCTTCCCTATATCGTCGTCCACCGTCTCCACCGCGCGCAGCTCTCCGCGGCTCGTTTGCTGCGGGATGGCGGCAGGACGCCTCTGCGCGGGCGCCATGCGGCTTTGCGCCGGCGTGAAATTTGCGGGCGCCGCGCGCGCCGCAGAGGGCGGGTCTTCCGCCGGCGGCGCCGCTGTCACAGAGTTTCCGAGCCTGGCTTTTTTTACGAAAACCCTACCCCTGTCAATATTCCGGTTGGGGGAGAGGAAATCCCAAAAAGAGCCGTCGTTTTCGCGCAGCTTGCCGCCCGCTTTGGAAATCGTTATGCCTGGCTCGTCGGAACGGGATTCGCGAAAATAGAATTTGTTGATTTCGCGCATGGACATCTCCATGAGTTCGGCGTACTGGTCGCGGAGAAATTCCTGATACTTGGTGTCGCGCTTGTTGACGTCGATTTTCCCGAGGTATTTTTTTGAAAGGTTCCTGTCGGTGTTTTCAAGCGCGAGCGGAACGTCCGCTCCGCCCCAAAGGTCGCGCCTTGTCTTGCCGGAATATTCGGGAACCGCGAAATCCTCCCTGTTGCCGGGCGCCCTTTGCCTGGACATCTCCGCGCCCGGAAGCCCCTCCTCGACGTGCGGCTTCATCTCGCGCAGGTGCGACACGTCGCCGATGTCCTCGAACGTCTTTTTCTCGACTTTCTTGTCGGCGTCGCGCGCCTTGCGCCCCTGCATGGCGTTCATTTTCGACTCCTCGAACCTGCGCTTCATGAACGTCGAGTTCGCGCGGGTGAAGTCGTTGTTCAATATGGCGAGCGCGTCCGCCGGCACAGCCGCCGCCAAAATCGCCGCAACAATACTGCCGAACGCCCTCGCCAAGCTAAATCTTTACCCCCATTATTTCGAGTATCCTTTGCAGGTCGTCGTTGCCGAGGTACTCTATTATGATTTTGCCCTTTTTTGCGCTGTGGCGGAGCTCAACGCTCGCGTTGAGCCTCAGGGCGATTTTGTTCTGGACGTCGCGGACTACCGCCGACTGGGCGGCCTTCGCCGCCGGCGTGGAGGAATCCGCGCGCGCGGCGCCCTCTTTGAGCCTCCGCACGGCTTCCTCTGCGCCGCGGACATTCAGCCCGTTTTCGATTATCCTGCGCGCGAGAATTTCCTGCTGGGCCCTGTCCTCGAGCCCGAGAATCACCTTTGCGTGCCCGGGGGAGATCATGCCGCTCGAAATGTAGCCCTGCACGCTTTCCGGCAGTTTCAGGAGCCTCAGGGAATTTGCTATGCTCGAGCGCGGCTTGCCGAGCCTCTGCGACACCGCGTCTTGCGTGAGGCGGAAATTTGCGATGAGGTACGCTATGCCCTTGGCCTCCTCCATGGGGTTGAGGTCGGCGCGCTGGATGTTTTCTATCAGCCCTTTCGCCGCGGCGGACGAGTCGCTCGCGCTCTGGACGCACGCGACGATTTTTTTCATGCCGAGCAACCTGCACGCGCGCAGCCTGCGCTCCCCCGCGAGCAGTTCGTAATGCCCGCCGGAGATCTGCCTTACGAGAATCGGCTGCAAGAGCCCCTCGGAGGATATGGAGTCGGCGAGGTTGCGGATTTCCTCCTCCGAAAATTCCCGCCGCGCCTGGTAGGGGCTCGGAACCACTTTTTCTACGGGGATTTCGCTGAACAGCCCGTGCGGGGAAATCTGGATTTTGAGCGGAGCGGGCGACGCCTGCGCCGCCATCTTGCCGATGCCCGAGTCCGCCGCTTTTTTCGCGCCCGCCGATATTATCGAGCCGAGACCCCTTCCCAAAGATTTGCGTTGGATTGCCATTTTTCAGCCTATTTTTGCGGTACGAAAATTTCGTCGCCGACGCGCAGCCCGCGCGTGGGATCCGCGATTTTGTTCGCGTCCTGAATCCATTTTATGCGCGAGTTCATCTTGCGGGCGATCCTGCTTATCGAGTCGCCTGACTGGACGGTGTAGGTGACGCCCGTCTTGGGGTAGTCGTCTGAAAAGTTCGCCGGCAGGTCTGCCTGCGGGCGCGTGCCGATCGCGGCTGCGAGCTTCTGTATGTTGGCGTTCGTCTGGGCCGCCATGGCCTCGAGATCCTTTTTCACGAGGGCGATTATCTCGCGTTTGAGGGATTCGTTTTGCGCGCCCACCTCGCTCCTTACGAGCGAAACCTGCTGGCGGACGGCCTCCGTTCCGACTGTGGACGACTGCACGCCTTTCAGTTTGCGCGAGAGCTCCTCGTTCTCGCGCCGCAACTGTTCGACTTCGAGCCTGAGCTGTCCGACTTCGCGCCTCAGAAGCGCCATGTCCTGCTGCAAGTCGGCCACTGCCGCGGTCTGCGCGTAAGCCGCCGCCGCGAACAGCGGAGCCGCCGCGAAAAAAGCCGTAATTTTCATATCTTAAAAAAGTTCCCTGTTTTCAATGCGTTAGGCAAGCCGCCCGACAGAGGGCGGCAATCATAACGCAAGTATCTTTTATTTTATCGGCATTTCAAGTTTTTTTCAATCCGCCGCGCGCCGGAAACGGGGAATAGGGCGGACATCGCGGTTCCGCCCTTTGGCGCGGATGCGCCGCCGGTCTTGAAAACGCCGGAGCGCCGCAAACGTTCATGGCGGATTTTTTCGCCGCCATGCGCGCGGGCGGGCGCGCCGCGGAAAAACTCGCGGAGAGCTTTGCGCAGGCCGGCCCGCGGCGGAGAGGGGGCGGGGCGGAAGCGCGTTAGCGCGGATGCGCCGTTTTTGCCCCGCGCCGCATTTTGCAATGGCATGGGGGATTCGGGCGCCTCATTTTTTTGTTGAGAACGCCGGAAAATAATCCGATAAAGCCGTTATATTTCAAAAAATTGTCATTATAGCATAAACGTATGTGCGGCATAACGGGATATGTCGGGAACAAAAACGCCGTTCCCATCCTTTTGGAGGGGCTCTTGAAGCTTGAATACCGAGGCTATGATTCCGCCGGAATCGCCCTGCTCAAAAACGGCGTGATGCGCGTCTGCAAAAAGAAAGGGCGGGTCGGAACCCTCGCCGAGGAGGTCGGCAGAATGAAGTTTTCCGCCAATACGGGAATCAGCCACACCCGCTGGGCGACGCACGGCGGGGTCACGGACGCCAACGCCCATCCGCACGTGTCTTCCGACGGCAACTTTGCGCTCGTCCACAACGGCATAATAGAAAATTACGAGGGCATAAAAAACTTTCTCTCCACAAAGGGCTATTCGTTTTCGAGCCAGACGGACTCCGAAGCCCTCGTGAACCTCATAGCGTACCACTACGCGCGCAGGACGGAAGACGACGCTGAGAACCGTTTTATGGAGGCGGTCAGAAAAGCCCTGTTGCACGTCGAGGGCACGTACGGAATCGCGGTTTTGTGCCGCTTCAACGACGGGGAGATCGTCGCGGCCCGCAAGGGGTCGCCGCTTCTGATAGGCGTTGGCAGAAACGAGAGGCTCGTTTCGAGCGACGTGCTCGGGTTCGCGGGCAGGGCGTCGAACGTCATATATTTGGAGGACAACCAAATCGCCTCCGTGACCGCCGACAACTGCGACATCGTAACCATCGGCAACAAGCCGGTGAGCTACACGGTCGGCGAAATCGACTGGAAGCTCGAATCCGCCGAGCTCGGCGATTGCAGGCACTTCATGCAGAAGGAAATCATGGAGCAGCCGACGGTTCTCGAAAACGCCATCAGGGGCAGGATTTCCGACGACAACTCGACGGCGGTGCTCAACGGGCTAAACATGACCCCAACCCAGATGCGCCAGATAGACCGCATACTCTTTTGCGCGTGCGGGACGGCGTGGCACGCGTGCCTCGTAGCCGAATACCTCATAGAGAAGTACGCCAGGATTCCCGTGGAGGTCGAGTACGCGAGCGAGTTCAGGTACCGCAACGCCCCCCTCGACAAGAACACATTAGTGTTTGTCATAAGCCAGAGCGGGGAGACCATCGACACGCTCGAGGCTCTCAGGGAGTCCAAGAGAAAAGGCTTCAAGACTCTCGCGATAACAAATTCGGTGGGCTCCACAATTTCGCGCGAGTCCGACGGCGGGCTCTACCAGTACGCGGGCAAGGAGGTCGGCGTGGCTTCCACGAAGGCGTTTACATCGCAGATTGCCATATGCCTGCTGATAGCCCTCTACATCGGCAGAATGCGCGACCTGTCCTTCTCCGACGGGCGGGCTATAGTGGACGCGATAAAGTCGCTTCCGGCGGTCGTTGCGCAGGTTCTGAAACTCGCCCCGCGGATAGAGAAAATCGCCAAAAAATACGCGAAGTTTTCCGATTTCCTGTTCGTCGGCAGGCTCAGCGAATTTCCGGTCGCGCTCGAGGGCGCGCTAAAACTCAAGGAGATTTCCTACATACACGCGGAGGGGTATCCCGCCGCCGAAATGAAGCACGGGCCGATAGCGCTGGTCTCTCCCGAATGCCCGTCCGTGGTGTTCGCGACATCCGACGAAATCCTCTCGAAAGTGGTCTCGAACGCGCAGGAGATAAAGGCGCGCAAGGGGCCGATAATCGCCGTCACCGACCGGCCCGAGGCCTTCGAGGGGATCGCCGACGACATCGTCGCCGTGCCGAAGGTCCACGACTGCATAAAGACGGTTGTGGCGACAATTCCCATCCAGCTGCTGGCGTATTACATCGCCCTCGAAAGGGGCTGCGACGTGGACAAGCCACGAAATCTCGCAAAGGCAGTGACGGTGGAGTAGGGGGTGTCGCGCCTCTTATGTGGGCGCTTGAAATTCCCGTTGGCGAAAGTTTCTCTTTGGGAAGCTTTCGTTTTTTATTGCCCGCCGATAATTTAAAATTCGGCTTTGCAGCTATCATACAGGCTTTTTTTGCCGCTGCGGGCCACGCATTTGGAGAGGGGCGGCGGGCGGAGGTTTTGCGGCAACCGCTGTTTTTTTCAGCCCTGCGAAATAAGCAAAAAAGTTTTCGCCGAAATGCCGAAGGGAAATGCGCTTGCCCTGCGAAAGCGGCGAATAGGGCGGAGCCGCCATTTCTCTTTCCCCGTCCGCGATAATAAAAACGCGGGCAAACCGCGTTCAAAAAATTCCCCGCAATATGAGGCTTGAGCGCATTTGGGGCTTGGAAAGCGCCGCCTGACCGCATTACGCAAAACGCGGCTGCGCCCGCGCGAACTGCGGGTTTTGCGCCCATGCGGGCGGGCGGATTTTTCCGCCGCGCCTTAGGAGCCAGGGTGGACGGCGGGGATAGAGGCGAGCTCCGGAGGGATTTTGTCGGGTTCGTAGGTCGGGAAAGAGAACTCGAGAAGGCTGACGCAGGGAACTTCAAATTTTGCCTTTCCGCCGCTCCTGTCCACGAGCACCGCCGCGGCGACCGGTATTCCGCCGTTTGACTTTACGATGTCTATGCACTCCTGCACGCGGCCCCCGCGCGTGACCACGTCTTCTACGATGAGGATTTTTTCGCCCTTGCGTATCTTGAAATTCCGGCGCAGGGCGAGGCTGCCGTTTTCCTTTTCGGCGAAGATGAAGCGTTTTTTGAGCTGGCGCGCCGTCTCCTGCCCGAGCACGAGCCCGCCGATAGCGGGCGCCATCACCGTTTCGCATTCGGCGTCCCCGAGCTTTTGCGCGAGCATTCCGACGAGTTCCTCCACCCTGTCCATGTGTTCGCACACGCGCGCGCACTGGAAGAAATGCCCGCTGTGCAGGCCGCTGCGCAGTATGAAGTGCCCCTCGAGAAGGGCGCCGGTTTCCCTGAAAATTTCGAGTATTTTTTCGTCTTGTGCGTTCATGTTTTTAACGGTTTCCGAAAGTTTCCGCCTGTTCGATTGTCGCCCGCACGCCATTTCCGCACTCCGCGCGCATGGCGGCGAAGCCGCTTTGGGAATATTTTTTCCACACGCCCCAGAGGAGAACCCTGTCGGTCTCCGGAATGTCGAGCTTTTCGATTTCGTCCGCGCCGAACAGTCCGAAAGCGCCTTCGGAGATGTTTTCGGGAAGGGCGCGTATGCGCTTTTTGGCGTCGAAGAGAAACATCAGCCAGTGCGCTCCGCCCTCGTAGGATTTTTCGCTTATCATCGCGAACATCCGCAAGTCGGAGCCCGAGAGCTCGAGTCCGATTTCCTCGCGCGTTTCCCTTATCGCGCACTCGAACGGGGATTCCCCCTCCGCCATTTCGAGCTTGCCGCCAATCGGGCTCCACAGCCCGAAGTTGGGCGCCTTGTTCCTGCGGATCAGCAGAAATTTTCCGCTCTCGTCCCGCACGAACACGAGGGCGCTTATTTTGAATGGAAGTGTCCGCTGCGCCGGCATTGCGGAATCAGTCGAATATGACGGTTTTGTTTTTGTAGGTGAGAATCCGCCCCTCGATATGCCACCTGACGGCCTTTGCGAGGGCCTCGCGCTCGAGCTCCCTGCCTTTGCGCATCAGATCCTCAACGTTGTCGCGGTGGCTCACGGTCGCTACCACCTGGGCGATTATCGGGCCCTCGTCGAGGTCTTTTGTGGCGTAGTGGGCGGTGGCGCCTATGATTTTCACGCCGCGCTCGTAGGCTTTGTGGTAGGGCTTGGCGCCGGCGAACGCCGGCAGAAAGCTGTGGTGTATGTTGATGATCGGGGCGGGGCAGGAGTCTATGAAGTTTTCGCTCAGAATCTGCATATAGCGCGCCATTACGACGAGCTCCGCGCCGCTTTTGCGGATTATTGCGAGCTGGCCGGCCTCGGCCTCTGGCTTTGTCTCTTTGGAAATCGGGGTGTGGTGGAATTCAATCCCGAACATTTCGGACATTCCGCGCAGGTCCTCGTGGTTGGATATGGCGCATGCGATGTCGCAGTTGAGCTCCCCCGAGCGGCAGCGCAATACGATGTCGCTGAAACAGTGCTCGAACTTCGAGACCATCAGCGCGATTTTCGGCCTGCGCGAGGAGCGCATTATGGTGGTGTCCATTCCCAGATCCCTGCGCGCGAGCTCCTCGAAGAGGCGGATTTCCTCGGCGATGTCGCCGGCGGGTATCCACTCCACCCGCTGGAAAAATATGCCCTCCTGCCTGTCCCTGTGCTGGTCGGCGTGGAGAATGTTTCCGCCGCGCGCGTAAATCCACCCTGACACGCGGGCGACTATTCCGGCGCGGTCGGGGCCGTGCAACAACGCTATTATTCTTTCTTCCTGCATTTCCGTCTTCCTCGGCGCTCCGCCAGCTTTGGGGGCCGGTTCCGCCGCGCCCGTTCCGGCGCGCTCGGCTTACGACTCCGAAAACGCGCGGCGCCCGAGCGGCTTAGAATTCAAATTTAGATTTTCCCATTCTGCGCTCGATTTCCGCGACCACCGCCTTTTCGGCGTCCTCGCCGTGCGCCTCAAACGTCACGGAGAACCTTACGAACGCGCCGGCGTCGTCCCACGGAACGGTGCTTATGAGGTGCTCGGTGATCATCCACTGCGAGAAGTCCTCTCCGCTCGAAAATTCCCTGCGCGAGCCGTCTTCGAGAAGCGCCGCCTTGGGGGCGGGCATGTAGAGGAAAAATCCCGCCTTCGGCTTTTTGGGCGAAAATCCGAGCCGCGATAGAGCCGCGATGAGCAGATCCATTCTGCGCGAGTACTTGGCGGCAATCGCGCGCGTGATGAGCGGGTTTTCAAGCCCCTTGGCCGCGGCGAGCTGTATGCCGAGGAACTGTCCGGAGTCGGTGTTGTCCTTGACGTCGCCGTACGCTTTTACGATGAGCGGGTTGCCGCAGACCCAGCCGATTCGCCAGCCCGTCATGTTGTGGCTCTTGGAGAGCGAATGGAGCTCTACGGCCACGTCTTTCGCGCCCTCGACCTGCAATATTGAAAGCGCGGGGGTGTCGAACGCAAGCGACGCGTACGCGGCGTCGGAGACCACTATGAGGCTGTTTTGCTTCGCGAATTTCACGAGGCGCTCGAAAAATTCGAGAGTGGCGCTGGCGCCCGTGGGGTTGTTGGGATAGTTTACGACGATCGCCTTCGCCCTTTTGAGGACGGCGGCGGGAATCGAATCGAGGTCGGGCAGGAAGCCGTTTTCGGCTTTTAGCTGTAGGTTGTAGACCTCCCCGCCCAGATATTTTGCGTGCGTGCCGAACACGGGATAGCCTGGAACCGTCATTATCGCGACGTCGCCCGGGTTGATAAAGCAGCTGGGGAGGATCGAGAGGGCGGCCTTGGAGCCTATCGAGTGGAGGATTTCCGTCTCGGGGTCAAGCTCCACCCCGAACACGGCCTTCATATATCCCGCCGCCGCCTTTTTGAAATCGGGGCCGCCGTTGTCGGCGTACCCTCGGTTTGCGGGGTCTTTCGCCGCCGCATAGAGGGCTTCCACCACTTCCGGAAACGCCATTTCGTCGGGTTCGCCCACGCCCATGTCTATGAGTTCCACCCCGGGCTTGGCGGCCTTGGCCGCGCGCTTTGCCCTCTTTATCTTTTCAAATTTGTATATGGCGGTGCTCTTCCCGTAGTTAACGCCGCCGATTCTCTCGGCGAAGAGATTTTGTATGTATGAATCGCTCATGCGCGTCGGTGTCATTTAATGGGTTGATTTTTTGAAAAATATAACAAGTATAAAAGAAATAAGAGAGCAGGAGTAAAATCAATGAAAATAATATCGTCTCCGGCAGAAATGACGGCTTTTGTCAAATCGGCGCGCGCGAACGGCGGGAAGATAGCCCTCGTCCCGACAATGGGCGCGCTGCACGAGGGGCATTTAAGCCTCGTTAAAAAGGCCAAAACGCTCGCGGACACCGTAGTCGTCTCGATTTTTGTCAACCCGACCCAGTTCGGCCCCAACGAGGATTTCGACAAATACCCGCGCCAGTTGGACGCGGACGCCGCCAACTGCGAGGCCGCCGGCGCGGACGCCGTATTCGCCCCGTCGGTTTCCGACATCTATCTCCCCGACGCCTCCACCTATGTCGTCGAGGAGGACATCAGCCGGTATCTCTGCGGCAAGACCCGCCCGAAACATTTCAGGGGGGTGACGACGGTCGTCACCATTTTGTTCAACATCGTCCGCCCCGACGTCGCCGTGTTCGGCGAAAAGGACGCCCAGCAGGTTTCCATCATAAGGCGCATGGTCCGCGACCTCTTCATGGGCGTGGAAATCGTCACGGGAGAGATAGTGCGCGACGAGAACGGGCTTGCGCTGAGCTCGCGCAACAAGTACCTCGACAAGCTCGAGCGGCTCGGGGCCTCGCGCCTGCACGCCGCGCTCGAGGACGGCAGGAAGCTGTGCCTCGACGGGTGCTCCAACGTCGACCGCGTGAAGGCGCACGTTATAAACAGTGTGACCAACGCCAAGACGCGCGTCATATACGTGGAGATTGTGGACGCCGAAACCTCCATTCCGATGACGGAGGCCGTTCCGGGGAAGTCGAGAATATCCGCAGCGATCTGGTACGGGCAGACGAGGCTCATCGACAATGTGAGGATCTGAGGCGCGCCATTACCGTTAATTTATTATCCGCATTATGAAATTCGACGCAGTTGTAGTCGGCAGCGGCATTGCGGGGCTGAGTTTTGCCCTCAAATCATCGAAACTCGGGCACAAGGTCGCCATAATAACCAAGAAGGAGAGATCCGACACCAACACCAACCACGCGCAGGGCGGAATCGCCAGCGTGACGAGTTGCGCGGACGACTTTGACTCGCACGTAAAGGACACGCTCGTTGCGGGCGACGGCCTCTGCGACGAGGCCGCGGTGCGCGAGATCGTCAAGGCGGGCCCGCGCCAGATAAAGGATCTCATAGAAGAGGGCGTGGAGTTCACGAGCCTCGAGGACGGCTCGCCGTCGCTCGGGCGCGAGGGCGGGCACTCGCGGCGCCGGATTCTGCACGTCAAGGACTACACCGGGCGCGCGATAGAGGAGGCGCTTTTGAAGGCCGTAGCCGCCGACCCGAACATAGAAATACTCGAGCACCATTTCGCGATAGACCTCATCACCCGCTCCAAGGCGGAGGGCACGCTTCTGGGCGGGCGCGGCGACGACATAGTGGGCATATATGTCTACGACACCAACAACGGCGTCGTCAAAACCATGAAGACGCCCGTTGTGATGCTCGCGACCGGCGGCGCGGGCTGCGTCTACCTCTACACCACGAATCCCGAGATCGCCACGGGCGACGGAATCGCGATGGCGTACCGCGCGGGAGCGGAGGTCGCCAATCTCGAATTTATCCAATTCCACCCGACTGCGATGTATTCGCGCGAGGGGGAGAGGTTTTTGATATCGGAGGCCGTCCGCGGCGAGGGCGCGGTTTTGCGCAACGCCAAAGGCGAGGCCTTCATGGAGCGTTACGACCGGCGCAGGGATCTCGCCCCGCGCGACATAGTCGCGCGCGCCATAGACAGCGAGATGAAGCGGCTCGGCTCGCCGCACGTGTGGCTCGACATCACCAGCAGGTCGGCCGGCGAGCTCAGGGAGAGATTCCCGCAGATCTACGCGCACTGCCTCGAAAAGGGCATAGACATTTCAAAGGACTACATGCCGGTCGTCCCCGCCGCGCACTACATGTGCGGGGGGGTCAGGACGCGGCTGGACGGCTCCACGACTATCCGCGGGCTATACGCCTGCGGGGAGGTCGCGTGCACGGGGCTGCACGGGGCGAACAGGCTGGCGAGCAATTCGCTTCTGGAAGCGGTAGTCATAGCCGACAACGCCGCGCGCGCGGTTGACGGGTACCTGTCGTCGCTCAAGCCCTCGGGAAGCGCGGAGGTCCCGCTCTGGAGGGACGGCGACATGCGCGACCCCGACGAGCGCGTCGTTCTGCACCACAACCTCGAGGAGCTCAAGCGCACGATGTGGGACTATGTGGGCATAGTGCGCACCACCAAGCGGCTCGAGCGCGCCCTGAACCGCGTCGAAAACCTGCACCGCGAAATCGACGAGTATTATTGGAATTTCAAAGTGGAGCCCAACCTCATAGAGCTCAGAAACGAAGTCCAGGTCGCCTTGCTTATAATCCGCTCGGCGCTCGCGCGCCGCGAAAGCCGCGGGCTGCACTACACCCTCGACCACCCCGCCAAGCTCTCGGAAGCCCGCGACACCGTTCTCAAAAAGGAAAATTTCTGATGGACATCTCCAAATTCATTCTCGGCGTTCCCGACTTCCCGAAAAAGGGCGTGCTGTTTTACGACATCACCCCGCTGATGCTCAACCCCGACGCCTACGCCCGGGCGATAGGCGAAATGGCGGAGAAAATCGCGCGGACCAACCCCACGAAAATCCTCGCGGCGGAGTCGCGCGGGTTTTTCTTCGGGCCGACGATAGCGCTGAAACTGAAGCTTCCGTTCGTTCCCGTCCGCAAGAAGAACAAGCTGCCGCGCAAGGCCGTGTGCGTGGAGTACGCGCTTGAATACGGCACCGATCTGTTGTGCATACACGAAGACGCAGTGTCCTCCGGCGACAGGGTTGCGGTGGTGGACGACATTCTCGCCACGGGCGGGACTGCGGAGGCGATGTGCAAGATGGGCGAAATCGCGGGCGCGGAAATCGCCTGCTGCGCGTTCTTCATGGAGCTCTCGTTCCTCAAAGGTCGCGAGAGGCTCGGCGGCAGAAAAGTGGTGTCTATTTTTTCGAAATAGCTTCCATGAAATTTTGGTCTTTAAAACTCGCCTGCGCTTTTTGCGCCGCTGGGCTGGCGGCGGGGATCTCTTCTTGCGGCGGCGGAGGGGCGGAGTTCTACCCGCTGAAAGCCGGCGGGCAGAGGGTTTTCGGCGCGGCCAAAAGCCCTTCGGAAGTCGCGGTGTTTATAACCAAAAAGCCCGATTTCCCCTACGACGAGCTCGGAATGATAGTCTACGAGACCTCCCCGAATTTCGCAGACGAGCCCGCCGTGTACGAAAAACTGCTGGAAAAGGCCGCGGAAATCGGCGCGGACGGCATAATAATAATGAACAGCCAGACGTCTTTTGAGCAGCGCCCGGGCGCGATAATTCTCGACTGGTCGTACGTGCCGGTCCAGACTGAAAATTCCGTGTCGCGCATAAAGTACAGGGCGATGGCGATAAGGCGCGGATAATCCCATGCGCTACGTTTTGCCCGTCCTCCTCCTCGTAGCCTCGAACGTCTTTATGACGTTCGCGTGGTACGGTCACTTGAAGTTCAAGTCCGCGCCGCTTTGGATAGCCATAGTCGCGAGCTGGGCGATAGCGTTTTTCGAATACTGCCTCCAAGTGCCGGCAAACCGCATGGGCCACGGGACGTTTTCGGCCGCGGAGCTCAAGACAATCCAGGAGATAATAACCCTGATAGTCTTTTCGGTCTTTTCGGCGCTCTATTTAAAGGAGGAGTTCAAATGGAACTACCTCGTCGGGTTTGCGCTGATAATTCTGGCGGCGTTTTTCATATTTAAAAAGTGGTGACGGCTCGCCGCGGGATTTTTGCCTTGCATCCCCCATGGAACCGCGTCGCGCTACGCCCGCGCGACGAGGCACGATTCGCCGAGCATTTCCTTTATGAGGCGCGAGAGGCCGGCGATTTCCCCGTCTTCAAGGCCGTTTACTATCGCGAAGCACGCGCTGCCGGAGCCGCTCATCATCGCCGGCACGCGGAAGCGGGCCCTGATTTCTTCAAGCGCAATCTGGAGGGCGGGGAACTTTTTGAAGGCCTCTATCTGCATGTTGTTTATAAGCGGCAGTCCGGAGACGCTCGGATTTTCGAGCCATTCGGAGAGGGCGGACTCGGCGGCGTTTTCGCTCATATAGTCTTCGGGGTGCGCCCTCATCTGCGAGTACGCCCACGCGGTGCTTATGGAAAAATCCGGCTTGAATATCAGGAGCTTCAGCCGCCCGATGCACTCGCGCGCCTCGCCTTTCAGGGAAAACACCTTTTCGCCCCTTCCGCGCATCACTACCGGCGCCCGCGTCAAAAACATCGGGCAGTCGGAACCCATTTTTGCGGCGATTTTTTCGAGGCTTTTTTGCGGGAGCGGGTTTCCGCACAGCTCGTTTGCCGCGAGCAGCGCGCACGCCCCGTTCGAGCTTCCCCCGCCGAGGCCAGCGCCCGCGGGGACGCGCTTTTTCAGGTCGAATTTGAAATGCGCTTTCAGCCCCGTAGCCTCCCTGAAAAGCTCCGCGGCTTTCAGGACGAGGTTCGAAGAGTCGGTCGGGACACCCTCCATGTCGCACGAGAGCGAATCCGCGCCGTCGGCTGTTTCCGCCCGCAGCGTGTCTCCGAACTTCGTTGGGGCAGCGAGGCTCAGAAGTTCGTGGAATCCGTCGGGGCGCCCCTCGAGAACCGCGAGCATCAGGTTTACTTTGCAGGGTGAGAACTTTTCCGTCGAAGCCATGCCTTGATTTTGGGTTGAAAAACGGCGGATTGTATGCCACAAAATTCACGATATGTCAAAACGCGATTGCAAATTGATACTCGCCCTCGACCTGCCCGAGAGGGAGCAAGCCCTCGAGATTTTGCGCGGGCTGCGCGGAAGGCTCGAATGGGTGAAGATAGGCCTGCAAATGTACCTCAAATACGGGGCGGAGCTCGTCCGCGAAACCGCCGCGATGGGGTTTAAAATTTTTCTCGACCTGAAATTGTTCGACATTCCCAACACTGTCGCTTCCGCCGTCGAAAGCGTGGCGGCGCTGCCGGTTTCCATGCTCACCGTCCACGCGAGCGGCGGGCGGGAGATGATGGAGGCCGCAGTCAAGGCGGCGGGGCGCGCCAATCCGGACCTGGCGATTTTGGGCGTGACGGTTCTGACCTCGTTCGACGCGGATTCCCTCGCCGAGACGGGCGTTGAGCTCGAGCCCGAGTGGCAGGTCGAGTTGCTCGCAAAGCTCGCGGTTTCGAGCGGCGTCGGGGGGCTCGTGTGCTCTCCGCTCGAAATCGGGCGGCTGCGCGGCATCGTGCCGGAGGGCGTTGCGCTCGTCACCCCGGGAATACGCCCCGCGGGGGCGTCGTCCGACGAGCAGAAGCGGATTATGACCCCTTCCGAAGCGGCGGAGGCGGGCTCGAATTTCATAGTGGTGGGCCGCCCGATATTGAAGGCGGAAGACCCCGCGGCGGCGGTGGAAAAAATCCTCGGGGAAATCGATGCCTGACGCGGCGGTAATTTTGGCGGGCGGGAGCGGCTCGCGCATGCGCGGAAGCGTTCGGGACAAGGTGCTCGAGCCAATATGCGGGGTTCCCGCCATAATGCGCTCTTTCGGCGCGTTCGTCGAGAGCGGGAGGGTCTCCCGCGCGGTATTCGTCTGCCGCGACGGCGCCCAGAGGAATGCTGTTGGGCGGCTCGCAGGGGAATTTTATCCGGATTGCGGCGTCGAAATAGTGTTTTGCGGCGGCGGCGCGCGGCGCCAGGACAGCGTGCTCAACGGCCTGCGCGCCCTCGGCGCCGGGGAGGAGGGGCTCGTTTTCATACACGACGGGGCAAGGCCCCTCGTAGGCGCGGAAAACATAGTCAGGCTCTCGGACGCCGCGCGGCGCGACGGGGCGGCGGTTTTGGCGGCGCGCGTTTCCGACACGATAAAAAAGCTTTCCGGCGACGCAGGAGACTTGCGCGCGAGGATTCTCGAGGACCTCGACAGGCCCTCCCTCTGGGCGATGCAGACCCCGCAGGTTTTTCGGCTTCCGGAAATCAGGGCGGCGTACGAAAAAATCGCTTCCGCCGGCGCGGACGTCACCGACGACGTCGCCGCGGCGAACGCGGCGGGCATAGGGGTGAGCATTGTCGAAAATTTTTCCCCAAACCCGAAAATCACGCTTCCCGAAGACATCGCGCGGATAGAGTTTATAATCTCGCGCGGGGCGGCGAAAAACTCTTGATTATGGCAGGACAATTCAGAATAGGATACGGATACGACGTCCACAGGCTCGTCGAGGGGCGCAGGTGCGTCATCGGCGGCGTGGAGATAGAAAGCGCGCTGGGGCTGCTCGGGCACTCCGACGCCGACGTGCTCAGCCACGCGATAGCCGACGCCGTGCTGGGCGCGGCCGCCCTTCCGGACATAGGCTTTTACTTTCCGCCGTCGGACGAGTCGTGCAAAGACATAGACTCGCAGGAAATCGTGAGGCGCGCCGTCGCGGAAATCCGCAAGCTCGGGTACAAGGTCTCCAATGTGGATTCCTCCGTCATAGCGGAGGCGCCGAAAATCCTTCCGCATGTGAAGGCGATGAGGGCGATTTTGGCGAAGTCGCTCGGCGTGGAGCCCTCCGACGTCGGGATAAAGGCGACTACCAACGAGAAGATGGGCTGGGAGGGGCGCAGGGAGGGCATAGGCGCGCACGCCGTCTGCCTTATAGAAAAATTTTAGATTAACGCGATTAAAATAGGAGAAAGATGAAAAAAACAATATTCGTTATGGCAGTTTGCGCAGCCGCGTTTTCGGCGGTTGCCGGCGGAAAAATCCGCGTCCATTCGCACAGGGGCGAGACTGATTTCGCCCCGCAAAATACCGCCGAGGCCATAAAGCTTGCGTACGATATGGGAAGCCTTATGATTGAAACCGACTTTTGGCAGACTAAGGACGGCTCCATAGTCTGCGTGCACGAGCGGCATGAGCTCAAAAACCTCTGGGGAATAGACAAGGATCCGCGCGACCTTACAGCGGAAGAGATAAAGTCCGCGCGCCTCGCGCATCCCGAGAGGTTCGATAAGAAATACGCCGACTGCCGGTTGCCCATGTTGGACGACATATTGGCCGTAATTCCCAAGGACAAAAAATTCGAGCTCGAAGTAAAGTGGTATGGAAAGGGGTTTGCCGACAAGGTGGACGCCGCCCGCGAAAAGGCGGGGCTGAAACGCGAAAATATTCTCATAACAAGCTTTTCCGCAGATGTCGTAAAGGATTTCAAATCCAAATATCCGGACTATGAAACCATGCTGATATTTAGTTATAATCCCGAAAAACATTCTCCGGAAAGTATTATTTCCACTGCGAAGCGCGCGGGGGTCTCGCAGGTGGCGCTCGGCAATTACCGCAAGATAGACAGGGAATTTGTCCGCAAAATCCAGGACGCGGGTTTTAAAGTCGGGGTGTGGCAGGTCCAGAACCTCGACGACCTCGCTTACGCCGCAAAGATCGGCGCGAACCGCGTGTGCTCCGACCACGCGTACAGGCTGCGCCGCGACTTCAAGAGGCTGAAAACCCTCGACTTCAAATAGCATACGCCGCCTTTCGCTTCCGGCGCGCTTCCGCTTTTCGGGGCCGCGCCGGTTTTTTTGCGCCCTGCCGGGGCTTTCAGCCGCCCATTTGAAAAGCCCTGAATGCTTTTGGGAAGCGGATTTTAACTGTCTAACAAATTTCTTCCTTTTGCGGTTTGACAATCCGCCTTTTTTGCCGGAAACTATTTTTGTTCTCGGGGGGTCGCGCAGGGAATGGCCTCCGGTAAAATTATACATAAAAAGGCTATCATGGAAAACAGAAGAAGCTTCATAAGGAAGATGGGCATATTCGGGGGAGCGGCGGTCGCGTTTCCGCACATCGCCAAAAACCTGAGCGCGCAGGACGCCGCGAAGGATTCAAAATTCGACGAGACGCCCGTGCGCCTCGGCTTCGTCGGCACGGGGCTGATGGGCGGCGACAATATGAAGGCGTTCAAGCGGCTCGGGCAGAGGCTCGTGGCCTATTGCGACGTTGACGCCGGCGACTACGGGTTCGGCAACGCCAGAAAGCACGCCGACGACGGAGCGGAGGCGTTCACGGATTACCGCGAGATGTTCGGCAAAATGAAGGGCAAGATGGACGCCGTCGTCATCAGCACGCCCGACCACAACCATTTCGCGGTGGCGATGAGCGCGGTGAAACACGGGTATAATATATACCTCGAAAAGCCCCTCTGCTATTCGATATGGCAGTGCCGCGAGCTCGCCAAGGCCGCAAAAGCCGCGGGCGTCAAGACGCAGATGGGCAATTTCGTCCATTCGGGCGACGGCATACGCACCGCCAAGGAGTGGATAGACGCGGGGCTCATCGGAACGGTAAAGGAGGTAGTGCTCTGGACGTGCCGCCCGCTCGTAGGCGTCAACCAGCGCCCGGGAGGGTTCACGAGCTGGCCGAAGCCCGACCCGATCCCGCCGAATTTCGACTGGGACAAGTGGCAGAACATAGCCACCCCCACCGTCACGTTCACAAAGCGGGTGGTTCCGCTGAACTGGCGCAGGTTCTGGAAATTCGGGACGGGCTCGCTCGGCGACATCGGCTGCCATATGCTCGACGTTCCGATTGAGGCTCTCGGCCTGAAATTCCCGAGCCGCATAGAATCGCGCCAGCGCGGGGGCACCGACATTTCCGTCCCGTTGCAGGACAACGTAAACTATTATTTTGACACTTCGTCCTCCGGCTCTCCCGTCGTCTTAAAGTGGCACAGCGGTTTCGTCCGCCCAAAGAACGGAAAATTCGAGGACGGCTACGACGAGTCCTTCCTGCCGCCGCTCCCCGAAGAATACGTCAAGACGGGCAGGGGATACGACCAGCTCCCGAACGACGGGCAGTTTATAATCGGCACCGAGGGCGTCCTCTTCGCCCCCGCGATGCACCTGATGGGCCATCCGGTAATTCTTCCGAAGTCCAAGAGCGAGGCCGCGAAAGCCGTCGCCAAGAAAATCGCGCGCGTGCGCAACAACGACCACCGCCTGAATTTCCTCGACGCCGTGAGGGGCAACATTCCGGAGGCGACGTCGAATTTCGGCGCGGCGGCGCCGCTGGCGGAAGTCGTGCTTTTGGGCAACATGTCGCTGCGCACCGGCTCGAAGATAGAGTGGGACCCGAAGAATATGGTCTGCGCGGGCAATCCCGCGGCGAACGCGCTCGTAAAGCCCGCCATGCGCGAGGGCTGGTACTGATAGGCGGAGGGACGCGAAATGAACAGGATATTGTTTCTTTCCGTTTTGGCGGCGGCGGTTTTGTCGTTCGGATGCGCCGGCGCGGACCGCGCGCAGGAACCCGCCAAAAAACACAGGAAAATCGCCCTTCACGGGTATGTCTATCAGGACATCTCGCTCGCCGACACCGTAAAAAAGGCGGCGGAGATGAAGGCGGACGGCGTGGTGCTCACCAAACGGCAGTTTATCGGCGGCAAATATCCGAAGGCGAGAGTCGATGAAAAGATGACGCCCGAACAGCGCGAATACGTCAAAAAGATGTTTGCCGACAGCGGCCTTGAAATAGCGGGGTTCGGCGTGTACAGCGTTCCGGTGGACCAGATCGACGCGCATCTCGACTTTTGCAAAGACATGGGAATCGCGGTGTTCACCGAAGAGCACAAGCGCGCCGACCAAAAGCTTTGGAACGATTCCGCCAAAAAGCGCGGCGTGAAAGTCGCCCTCCACCACCACGGCAGGAAAACGAACGAGTATTGGGATCCGAAAGTGGCCGCCGAAACGGTGTCGAAATACGACAACATCGGCGTGTGCGCCGACAACGGGCACTGGGCGCGCGCGGGGATAGATTCCTGCTATGGATACAAGACGATAGGCAAGAAGCTTGTCATGCTCCACTTCAAGGACGTGATTCTCCCGCGGGGAGAGGACACTTGGCTCGGCGGCGGCTCGCTCGACGTGCCCAAGATGCTCGAAACCCTCGACGGCATCGGGTTCGACGGATATTTCGTCCTCGAGTACGAGGGCGGCGACAAAAAGAATCTCGATTCCATAATGCGCAAGAGCATAGAGTTTTTGCGCGCGCATTAGCAAAGTCCGGAAGAGGTTTTATTCGGTTGAGGTTATGGGCGGGCTCCTGCGGGGGCCCGCTTTTTTGGCGGCCTCTCCGCCGCCGCCGGAGGATTGCGGCGCGCGAAAGCGCCGCCGCGGTTTAGAATAGGCTTGCCCGCGGGCGCGTTCGGAATTTAATCGGTTCAGTTTGATTTCGATATTTTATTTGCGCCACACATTATGAGAAAAATCGCATATTTGTTTTTCTGCGCGTTATTTTGCGCCTGTTTTTCCGCGTCCGCAGCTCCCGAGGAGGGCGGCAGGCCCGGCGAGGTCGAAGTCGAGGCGAAGTCTAACCTGCTGTTCGTGCCCGTTTCGGCGGATTCAAAGTACCGGAAAATATCTCTCGAGGATCCCGAGAGCGGAAAAGTCATAGCGTCTTTCGATGCGCTTTTGAATTTTGGCCCGTCCGATTCCGAATGGGAGGCGGAAATAGACATTTCCGCGCACAAGGGAAAGAAGCTCGTTTTCAAATTCGAGCCCGATGGAAATTTTGCGCCGAAGCTTCGGCAGGGCGACGTCCCCGCGCGCCGCGACTATCTCCGCGACCGCGGGCGGCCCATGTTCCACTATACCGCCAAAAACGGGTGGATGAACGACCCCAACGGGCTCGTGTATTTTCAAGGCAAGTGGCACCTCTTCCACCAGTACAATCCGTTTTCTATGAACTGGAAGAACGGCATGCACTGGGGGCACGCCGCGAGCCCGGACCTCATGCGTTGGGAGTATCTGCCGACGGCGCTGTACCCGAAATTTTCCGCCTCTGGAAAGGCGGACGAGGCGTTTTCCGGCAGCGCGTATTGCGACGCTGAAAACAGGAGCGGGCTTTTCCCCAGGAGGGGCGGAGGGGTGATTTTTGCCTATACGAGCACCGGCAGGGGCGAATGCCTTGTGGCGAGCGACGATTTGGTAAATTTCAGGGAGCTTGAACAAAACCCGATAATTACCGGCCGCGGCCGCGACCCGCGCATATTTTTCAACCCCGATTCCGGCCTTTGGACGATAGTCAGGTACGAGGAGTCCGGCTCCGAAAAGGACAAAAATTTGAGAAAGTTTTTCGCGATATACGTCTCGAAGGACTTGAAAAAGTGGGAAAAGACCGACGAGTTCGCCGAAGGTTTTTACGAGTGCCCCGAGTTCGTCAAAATGCCCGTTTCCGGCAGGGACGAGTCCAAATGGGTGGCCATGGACGCCGCCGGAAACTACATAGTCGGGGATTTCGACGGCAAAAAGTTTTCGCAGATTTCCAAAAAGCCGCTGCGCGTGTTTTACGGGGCGAATTACGCGGCGCAGTTTTGGAACAACGCGCCCGGCGGGAGAATATTGGCGACCTGCTGGATACGCCAGCCCGCGGAGCTTATGCGCGCGGTGGGGCAGAGCTTTTCGCAGACTATGAGCCTGCCGTGGGAGTTGCGGCTCGTCCGCCTCAGGGACGGGCAGTACCAGCTGCGCGCGTCCATTCCCGAGGAGGTAGCCTCGCGCATAGAGCCGTCCGGCAGGGACGCCGTCGGGCTTCCCGGAATGTCGTTTGCCAACAACATATTCGAGATGCCCGACGCCTACGGAAACTGCTACGTTTTGCAGGGCTCCTTCGACATATCCGAATGCGAGACTTTCAGGCTCGAGGTCGGCACGAGCATATTCACGATCCAGCCGCAAGCGGGAAGGTACATGGTCGGGCGCCTCGGCGGAGGGGCTCCGGAAGTCTACGACGCCCAGTTTTCGGACAGGGGCGAAACTTTGGAGCTTACGATTTTCGTGGACAAGTACAGCGTCGAGGTATTGGTGAACTCCGGCGAGGCGGTTCTCTTTGCGGGGGACTCTTTCATCAATCCTGAGCAGCGCATAAAAATCGGGTCAAACGGGGCGCTAACCATAAACGACTTTTACAGGTACAGGCTTTACAAGGATTCCGCCGCCGAGCGCAGGCAGCGCAACGAAAAAATCATGGAAAAACTTATTGAGAAAAAGAAGCCGGCGCCATAATAGACGTCCATGTTTTTCCAGATAATAGAGACGTCCAGCGCGGGAAATTGCGCGTTTCTGCGCTTCCGCGGGGCGAACATTCTCATAGACGCGGGGGTGGGCATACGCAAGGTGGAGGCGTATTTGAAGCCTTTCGGACTGTCCCCCCGCGACATCGACGCGATATTTCTGACGCACGAACACACCGACCATTGCAGGGCTCTGAAAAGCTTCAAAGGGGGAAGGGCGAGGGTGTTCGCCAACAGGCTGACTGCCGAATCCGTCATGTGCGCGGAGCCCGAGACCAGGCGCCTTGGGTGGTCGATTTTTGAAAACGGCTCGGAGTTCGGATTTTCGGGGCTTTCCGTGAGCCCGTTTTCCACCCCGCACGATTCGAGCGATTCCGTGGGCTATTGCTTTTGCGCGGGGGGAAAGAGGCTCGTGTGGATGACCGATCTCGGCAAGGTGACTCATCTGGCGCGCGATTTCGCGCAAAGGGCCAATATCCTCGTGCTCGAGAGCAACTACTGCCCGAGAATGCTCGAAAATTCCCCGCGCCCGTATTCGCTCAAATCGCGCATAAAAGGCAGCCACGGGCACTTGTCCAACGCGGACGCAGTGGCGCTCCTGAAAACCATGGATTGCTCCGTCAGCGAGAAGATATATCTGGCGCACATATCGCGCGAGTGCAACAGCGTTCCGCATATCCGAGAGCTTTTGTCGGACGTGGGTGAAATTCTTCCGAAAATCGAGATTGTGCCGCCGTTTTCCGAGAGCAGCGCTCCGTACGACGACGGGGAGGACTGGCTTTTTTCCTAAGCGGTCCCTTTGGCGCAATCGCGCGATTTTTCTATCCGCGCGCGTTGGGTCGGGGAATCCGGCGGCGGGTTGCGGCGGGTCGGGCGTTCTGCGGAGGGGATTAGCCGGCATTCCGCCCGCGCGGTATGCCGCAAAAAATTCGCCCGCCCCGTTTGGGGAGCGGGCGAAAGGGTCGGGGAAGCCCCGAAAATCGCTACTTTTTGGGCTGCTTTATTTCGATTATGTCGTGAGGGGCGCTTTCGCGCTGGCCCGCGCCCGTCACGCGGATGTAGCGGGCGTTGGCGCGCAGGGCGGGGAGGTCTGCCGCGCCGAGATAGCCCATTCCGCTCTGGATTCCGCCGACGAACTGCATCAGCACGCTGTCGAGCGAAAGCGAAACCTCTTTCAGAGCCTCGACGCCCTCGGCTGTGATCTTGTCGCTCTTGACTTTGAAATCGTGCCCGTATCTTGCGGCGCTGCCGGCCTTCATCGCGGACAGGCTGCCCATGCCGCGGTATTGCTTGTACATCTTGCCGTTGATTTCCATCACCTGCCCGGGCGCTTCCGGACATCCGGCTAGCAGCCCGCCGCATATCATGGCGTCGGCGAGCGTCAGGGCTTTCACCATGTCGCCGCTCTTGGTGATTCCGCCGTCCGCGATGGTGCGCACGCCGAGCTTGCGCGCCTGCTTTGAGCACACGTAGAGGGCGGTGAGCTGCGGTATCCCGACGCCCGCCACCATGCGGGTGGTGCAGATTGAGCCCGGGCCCTGCCCGATTTTTATGGCGTCCGCGCCGCATTCCGCGAGGTATTCCACGCCCGCCGCGTTTGTGACGTTGCCGCCGATTATCGTGATTTCGGGGAAGGCCTTGCGTATGGCCTTTACCGCGTCGCCAACGCCCTGCGTGAAGCCGTGGGCCGTGGACACCGCGGCGACGTCGAGCCCCTCGTCGATCAGCTTGCCGACGTGCAAAATTATGCTGTCGATGTCAAGCGAGCCGTCGGGCTTGCGCATGAGCGCGATGGAAGCTCCGCAGAGCAGGCGGAATTTGGAGTCGCGGGCGTTTTTCTGGGCGGAGGAGCGCTCGTCGGAAATTCTCTCGATGTCGCTGAGGGTAAAGAGTCCGCGCAGCCTGTCGTCGGAGTCCACTACGAGGAGCTTGTGGACGCCGAAGTGCTCGTCGAAAAAGGCGTCGGCTACCGCGATCGGGTCGGAGCCCAGGTCTTTTTGCGCCACCGTGAACACGTCCTTGCGCTGGGTCATCGCCTTCGCCACCGGAAGCGCGGCGTAGCGCTCCTTGACTATGCTGCCGGGAAGAAGCCCCACGAGCTTGTTGGCGGCGTCTACTACCGGAAAGGTTCTGAACCTGAAATTTTTGTCCGCAACGAGCTTCAAAACGTCGCCGATGTGCATGTCGGGCGAGACTTTTATGGGATCCTGAATGAGCCCGTGTATGTAGTTTTTGACGCGCGCGACCTCAACCTGCTGCTCCTTTTGCGACATGTTGCAGTGTATCAGCCCGAGCCCCCCGTTGAGCGCCATGCCGATCGCCATCTGCGACTCGGTCACGGTGTCCATGTCGGACGATATTATGGGCAGCGACAGAGAAACCTTGTCGGAAATCGAGGTGTCGAGGCGCGTCTGGCGCGGGAGTATGTCGGAGTACTGCGTCGCAAGCGACACGTCGTCGTAGGTGAGGCCGAAAGCCGCGTTTTGCGCGAAGAACTCGCCGGCGTTTAAGAAGAAGGTTTCGTCAATATTGTTGCTCATAGTCGGTGGATTTTCCCCTACGTGGGTTAGACTTAGAGCGCGGAATTGTCAAATTATTTTTTTGGGGCGCAAAAAGCGCCGGAGGGCGCATTTTGCGCTTTGGAAACGCCGAAAGGGCGGGGAAAGACGGCGTTTGCGCGGGGCGGCAGGCGGCTATTTCGCCCGCGCGCGGGCTTTGAGAAATTCGGCGCTCCTGTCGGTCGTCACCGAATCAACGCCCCATTTTATGAATTTTTCCATGTCTTCAATCTTGTTGACCGTCCATACCGCCACATACAGCCCGCGGGATTTCAAATCGCGCACATAGCCTTCCGTCAGCCCCCGGCACGACACGTCCACTCCGTCGAGGTTCGCCGATTTTACTCGGGCGGCGATTTCGCCAGCCTCGGGCAGAATTTTCCCGCCGCGGTTTTTTATGTTGTAAAGAAAATAGCACTTGTAGCGGGGATTTCTCGACTTGGCGTCTTTGAGCGCGTTGAAGTCGAAGGATATCAGCGAAATTTGGCTCTCGTCGAGCCCCGCGGATTTCCTCGCAGCCTCGAGCTTTTCAAAAAATCCTTTGGGATAGTTTTTAATTTCAAAAAAAATGGATTTTCCCTTCGGAATCGCCGCAAATACCTCTTCCGCTGTCGGTATTCTGACGGGCGAAAGGCTCTTGAAGCTATTTGACGCCAAATCGAGCGTCCGCAAATCCCCGCGGCCGAGCTTTGCGATCGGCTTGTCCGAGCCGGCGAGCTTTTTCAGCTCATTCTCCCCGTGTATGCACACCATCTCTCCGGATTCGGCGAGGTAAAAATCTCCCTCGATTGTGTCCGCGCCGTTTGCGAAAGCCGCCTTGAACGCGGGTATGGAGTTCTCGGGGGCTTGCGTGTTTTCCCCTCGGTGCGCCACGATGTCCGCGCCGGACGCCGACAGCGCGGCGGCTGCCGCCAAAGCGGCGATTCGGTTTTTCATAGTCTTTAACAGCGCCGTCACAGATTTTGAATCCAGATGTTGCGGTATGAGACGGGGTCGCCGTGGTCTTGGAGCTCTATCGGCCAGTTGGCGAGTTTGTGGGCGTATTTCGCGCCCTGTGCGGGATGCAGGCGGGTGTCGTAGTATGCGGGGTCTGCGTTGTGGATTCGCACGCCGTTGTGGTATACCGTAAAGGTCGGGTGGCTTATAAGCCTGCCGCCGTCGAACTGCGCGGGGCGGTATTCGATGTCGTAGGTCTGCCACGCCTCGGGCTCGAGAGACGCGTTTACTTTCGGCGGGTGCTGGCGGTAGATCGAGCCGCAGTCGTACCAAGAGCCCTCTCGCCCGAAAGAGTTGAATACCTGGATTTCGTACGGGCCGACATACACGCCCGAATTTCCCGACCCGCTCGGGGGGATTTTAAATTCGAGGTGCATTCTGAACGCCCCGAATTTGCCCTTGGAGCGGATGGTGCCGTCGCGCCGCTTGCCGTCCACGGATAGGGGTTTTGAAACCATGGCGCCGTCTTTCAAATCCCACGCGCACGGCGAGCCGTCGTATGCCTGAACCCATTGCGACATGTCTTTCCCGTCGAACAGCATGACCGCCCCCGCGGGCGCCTCGAGCCCGAGCGTGGGGGATTTCACGTCCATGCGCCTGAGCGAAAGCTCTACTTTGTTTCCGTTGAGCTCTCCCGAGGCCTTTATGCCCTCGGGCGTAATCTCGCCTTTGAGGTTTGCGCCCGCCGTGTTTTTAAGCTCTATTTTTCCGTCTTTTGCCGCTAGCCCCGACGCGCTGCAATGCGATTCCGAGCGCGCGAAAACCGCCGAGAGAAGGTCGAATTTATAAGTGTCGCCATCTTTTACGACGCGCCCGTAAACTTCGGGGGAGTGCTCGAGCGGATAGGATTTCGCCCCCAGAATTTTGCCTTCGTAGAATCCGGCGAACGGATCCTTTGCGAACAGAAAAAACGGCGCCGCGGCAACTGCCGCCGCGCACAGAATTTTAAATTTTATGCGCATAGTTGTATTTCGTTAACGAATAAAAATATTACATGGCGCATCCGCAAAAGTCAAGCGCGGCATCCGACGGATTTTGAACGGGCGGACGCATTAGGAATTGCGGAAGGAAAGGCGCGCGGGGCGGATGGGCAAAGGGGATAATTCTTCGGGGCTGGAATTTTGATTTCCGCGGCGCGCCGGAATTTCCGAATGGCCGGCGCAATACATGAAATGTCAGAGATTTTAAAAGCTTTACATAGTTAAAACTTTCTATACTTTCCCAATTATCATGAAATTCCCAAACACCAGAATATCCCCACTCTTCTTGTTTTTTTCAGCTTTTGCCCTTTCTGCCGCATTTTCCAACGCCGCGCAGGATTTGTATTTTAACGAGAGCACAAGCACCACCGAACCCAACCGCTTTTTGGGGGAGAGCGCCAACTGGTATACCGACGAGGGCAGAACGGAACAGTTTACGGGAACCCTCGGCTCGGATTGCAACGGCATTGTGAACACAGAGAGCGTAATATGCACCACAGTCAAAGCTTCCGACGACCTGACTTTCAATTCGCTCACCTACAACTTTTCCTACGCCGGAATGAACAACGATTTCATGGTATCGTTCGGGGCCGGCGGCAGGCTGAATCTCGCGGGAGATTTTAATTTGAACGTCACCCTGGGGCCCGGAACCGGCGGTGTGCCTCTCGAAGAAAACGTCATGATGTACGGCAACAACACGTTCAACATTGGCGGGGATTTCAATATTGATTACAGCAGAAACGGCAGCGGCAGGTATCTCGTCGTCAACATAAAAACCAACCCTCTTGCGTCGGGCACGTCGAACACTTTCCATGTCGCAGGCGACATGAATATAATCTCCCGCCAGGCGGACGCCAGGATGAGATTTGGCACGAGCATTAGCCAGTTCACAGTGGACGGCATTGTCGACATGTCGGTTCTCCAGTGGACGATTGGC
>OLGD01000672.1_pt1 | contig 63470 bp, 52 predicted proteins | sample 1605311 | NCBI WGS metagenome assembly OLGD01 (sample SAMEA3888917, study PRJEB22519) | human gut metagenome | biome: human gut; feature: human-associated habitat; material: faeces | place: Denmark | collected 2010
CGCGCTGACAGTGACCAGAGACATGGTCATCACCAGAGCAAGCACCAGTGAAAGAAATTTCTTCATTCGGATTTCTCCTCCTTTAAAAGATTTGCAGAGAGCTTTTGAGGTCCAATCTCCGGACCGGCTTCATATGCGCAGGGGTGTCTCTTCCCGTTGCTCCGGCCCAGAGCGGACCACAGAAGTTCCTTTCTGCGCGTTCACTTTACCCCAGGAGAATGCTGCTGTCTACGATTTGCCGGGTTTTGTTAAAAAAGTGAAATAATTACTGGATTTCTTGCGCTTGCCATGAAAAGCAAGTGTAACCGATGAAAAAGTTCCCAAACAAAGTGGCGATTCCGGCAGGCCTCCGCATAGGGGCAAAAAGAAAGATGCCGTGAAAACAGATTCTCTGCTGCCACGGCATCTTTCTTCTGCTATGTGGGATGCATTGCCCAACAGGCTACGATTCTTTCAGATAGTATTTCTGGCCGACTTTAATCAGGTTTCCAGAATCTACTTCATGCTTGAGCAGCGCGGAGCATTGCTCGGTTTCAATCTGCAGGGCGGTGGTGATGTCCTTCCGACAGGCAAAGCCCTCCTTCTTCAGATATTCGTAGAGGGCTTCCTGCTGTCGTTCCGGCGGAACTACGGAATCCGGTAAGTAGTATTTATAGCCCACGCGGACCAGGAGACCCTTATCCAGCATGGCACGCAGCCGCTGATACGCAGCGGATTTGGTCTGGCCATATAATTCCATGATCTGGCTGCGTGTGATAGGGCCACTGCGGCGAATCGCCTCTGTGATCTTTTGTTCCCAATTGCTCTTTTCGTATCTGGTCCAGAGATCTCGCAACGTCCAGTTCTCCATGCCGCCGCGGATCAGGGCGGTTCTTGTGATCCTAGACACCCGCGAAACGTCCATGGGTTTTTTTGACTCGGCGGAGAGCAGGACATGGAGATCCTCCGTCCGCTTCTGGAGCCGCTTTGCCAATATTCTTTTGGCTGCCGCTGTCAGCGGTACCTCTCCTTCCGGCAGGTGAATCAGATTCTTCTCCAGATCCACCTGATCCCAAGTCAAGGACACAATGTTTTTAGCGGTCAGCCCCATGCTCCAAGTAAGCCAGAGTACCAAGCCGGCAGGAGTGTCTTTTTCCGCCTGCAAAATCTTCCACAGCTTGAACTCATCGATGTCCCCGGACTTCTCACTATGCTTGGGGCCAGCTCTTCCGTTCGGCAGATACTGGGCAAAATGCAATTGTAAAGACCGGATCTCCATACCGGTGATACGAGCCACATAGGACCAGTCGTGTTGTTCCAGTTGTCGAATTATATAGTCATGGCGCAGATCGACCAGACGCACGTTCGTTTGCCCTACCTCGTCAAGAACCCTGCGCGCTATCCGGGAGATTGCCTGGGGTTGCATTTGCTTATGGTAGCGATCAGAGCAGATCACGCAGTTATTTGTGGAATTCCCGGTGAGAAATGTCCATTTTCTGTACACGGAACGCAGGTAATCTGCCAGCATTTGAGTAATGGGAATCGTCCGAGCTGGCAACTGGAGTTGATTTCGTTCAAAATCCACCTGATCCCAAGTCAGGTTCGTGATCTCATCCCGTAGCAGTCCCGCCTGCCATGCAAGACGCACAGCCACACCGGCGGCATCGCTGGCGTGGCTTCCCAGAAGTCGTTCCATGGCCGCCGTATCCGGCCGATTCACAAAAAATTCTCGCATACGGCCCCTCCGTGCCCCGAATTCCCTGCCTGATGCAAATCGAAACTTGCTTGGGCGATTATTCGTCGACGGACGGGCTTAGAGAAACTTCACTGAACAGTTCCTGCCGCTTCCCTTTGCTCGCTGCCTCGTCACGGAATTATCATTCCGTCGCTGATTCATATGAAAGGGATTGGCGGGTCAAAGGGAAAAGACACAAAAAAAGCCCGTACTATCTGCACGGGCGAAAAAAACGATATTAGAACCAAGGCCGGACAGAATTTAACGTTTCCCCGGCTTTTTTCTGCTGCCCGGAGAGGCAAAACCCTCTTGTGGGCAGGCGCCCTATGTGATAAAATGTAATTGCAGATATGTAGGATAAATTGTTTTTTGCGATTATTTGTGTCGGAATGATAATTCCGTGATTACGATATCAGCCCCAGCCGGTCAAGCGTTCGCTGGTGCTCTGCGCCAGAAGTCAGCAGATAGATGCGCGTCGTTTCGATGCTGCTGTGGCCCAACAGGTCGGACAGTTTGACGATGTCCCGACAGGCCCGGTAAAACACGGTGGCAAACATGTGCCGCAGATTGTGGGGGAACACCTTGCCCGGCATCACGCCGGCGTATTTGCAAAGGCTCTTCATCTCCGCCCAGATCTGGCGGCGGCCCAGTTCTTTTCCGCTTTTGGTGCGAAAGATCGCACCAGAGGCGGTCTTTTGCTTTTGGGCATATTTGAGCAGCTTGCGGCAGAGTTTCCCCGGCAGCAGGATCACGCGGATTTTGCCTTTGAGGGAGACTTCGGCCTTGCCCTGCCGCACGGCTTCCACTGTGATATAGCGGACTTCGCTGACCCGGATGCCGGTGGCCCCGATGGTCTCCACCAGCAAGCCCAGCCGCTCCCGGCCCAGACGGCAAGCCGCGTCCAGCAGGCTCTGATAATCGGATTTTGTCAGCTCCCGGCCGGCATCCCGGAACAGCCGCCGCTGGATTTTCAGGAATTTCACCCGGCAGTCGTTTAGATCAAGGTACGCCAACAGGCTGTTTAAGGCAGAGAGCATGGCATTGATACTGGCGGGGGCGTAGCCCTGCTCCGCCAGATAGGCTTTCCACTCTGCGGTCAGCTCCTTGCAGATTTCGCGATCACCCAGCCAGCAGGCGAATGCCCGGATATCCCGAAGATACTTTTCCATGGTGGCTGCGCTCTTCTCCTCCAGCAGAAGGTGACGGGCAAACGCCTGTATTTGCAGGGGTGTCAGTTTGTGTTCGGACATAGGGGGGCCTCCTTGCATGATTTCATGCCAACATTGTACAGGAACGGCAGAGACAGCAAAGCCCACAGCGGTAACTGCCGCTGTGGGCTTGTGAATCCTGGTCCCGCAATGGTAGGATTGCCACCGGTTTCCAGAAAATATACGGGTTGCCCTATCTGCTTATCATGGGATTCTTCTCTTCACGAGTTATGGAAGCAAATATGATACCATACTGCTCCAGAGGCCGATGGGAATATCCGAAACACAACGAGGCTGCGTGCAGAAAAATATGCGTAAGCTGTTGATTACGAGTAGATTTTGCCTTTGTTCACAGCATCGAAATGCCGATGGCCGGCAGAGCGGGTTTTCCTTACGCAATTCTTCTGCCCCTCCGGCCGCGCAAAGTGGGTCCGGGCTTCCGCATGGAACTGCCCCTGGCTATAGCCGGGGACGATGCTTTCCCTGCCGAAAGGTGGGGGGCTTTTGGGATCGTCCGCCCCAAATCCTGTAAAAATTCTTTTTATTCCCCTGAAACGATGGTACTCTGAAACACGAATATACCTGTGAAAGGCGGTGAGGCGATGGAGCGGGAACAGACATGGATCAGGGCTATCCAGCGGCGAAACTCCCGGGAGGCGGCGGAGCAGCTGATCCAGACCTACTATGACGAAATCTACCGCTTCGTCTACCGTCAGACCGGCAGCAAGGAGGACGCCATGGACCTGACCCAGTCCGTCTTCATCGCAGTCCTGCGGGCATTGCCCGGCTACCGGGCGGAGCGGGCGTCCTTCCGCACCTGGCTGTACCGCATCGCCGCCAACAAAGTCATCGACACCCGCCGGAAGGCCCGGCCGGTCTCTATTCCTATTCAGGAAATGGAGCTCCCTGCAGCAGAGGACTTTGTGGCCCGCGTCCATGACCGGGCCCTGCTGGAGACCATCGAAGGCTATGTCTCCGGCCTGGACCCCGGGGAGCAGGCGGTGTTCCGCCTGCGGATCTACGGGGAAAAGACCTTCCCGGAGATCGCTGCCGCCATGGGAGAGCCGGAGGCGGCAGTGAAATCCAGATACTACCGCCTGATCGGGCGGCTGCGAAAGGAGTTTGGAGCAGATGGATAATCAAAAAATTTCCATGCCCACAGAGGCGGAAAAACAGCGGGCCATTGCCCGGATTCTGGATGCAGGCCTGCCCCGCCGGGTCGCCTTTGGCCGGGAGCTGCGGGAGGTTTTGCAGCGCATCGGCCCCCGCGCGCTGCTGTTTGGCGTGGGGGACTGTTTGGCCTTGTCCCTGCTGATCTGGGCCCTGTGCCTGCTGTCGGCGCTTTTTGTGGCCGGTTCCACCGGCTCTTTGGCACCGGCCCTGTTCCTGTTTTCTCCCCTGCTCTATGCCGCCCTCTCCCTGCTGACTGCCTGGAAGAACCTGCAGACCGGCATTTGGGAGTGGACCTGGACCTTCCAGGTCTCCGCCCGGATGGTGGCGGCCCTGCAGATGCTGTGCTTCGGCGGGGTGTCCGTACTGGTGTGTGTCCCGGCAAATATGCTGTTGTGGACCTTCACCGGGCAGGAGATGCCCCTGGGCTGGATGCTGGCACTGTCTCTGGCCAGCCTGTTTCTGTATGGCGCTCTCTCCCTGCTGTGCCAGCGGCTGCGGGGACCTGCCGGGTGGCTGGCGGCGCCGACCGGCTGGGTTCTGATGGGCCTGATTCCCCTGATCTGGCCCCGGACGGCGGAGTGGCTGACGGCCATCCCCACCGTAGTGTTCTGCCTGCTGGCCGCGGCCGGGATTACTCTGTACCTTTTGGAACTGCGCTGCTTCTGCCGGCGCCCGATGGAAGGAGGCGTCTCCTATGCTCTCCGTTGAGCACGTCACGAAAACCTATGGGAAGTTCACCGCTTTGGAGGACATTTCCCTGACCTTCACTCCCGGCGTCTACGGTCTGCTGGCACCCAATGGGGCGGGCAAGACCACCCTCATCAAGATGCTCACCACCCTGCTGTTCCCCACCAAGGGACAGATCCTGTGGGAGGGAGAAGACATCCGGGCCTTGGGGGCGGAATACCGGGGCCTGCTGGGGTATCTCCCCCAGCAGTTCGGGTACTATCCCAGCTACACGCCCCGGCAATTCCTCCGGTATGCCGCCGCCCTCCAGTGCATCCCGAAGCGGGAGGCGGACGGCCGCATTGACCACCTGCTGGAGACAGTGGGACTTGGGGATGCTGCGGACAAAAAAATGAAGAAGTTCTCCGGCGGGATGCTCCAGCGGGTGGGCATCGCCGTAGCCATGCTGAACGACCCGAAGCTGCTGATCCTGGACGAGCCCACCGCTGGGCTGGACCCCCGGGAGCGGGTGCGGTTCCGCAATTTGATCCACACGCTGGCTGAGGATCGGATCGTGATTCTCTCCACCCACATCGTCTCAGACATTGAGACCATCGCCGGGCAAATCGTCATGTTCAAGGATCACCGCCTCTACTGCTGCGACAGCCCTGCCCGCATCTGCGCCCGGTTCCAGGGCAGGGTATTCCAGCTTCCTGCCGGGATGCCCCTGGCCCCGGGACAGTTCCTGCTCAGCGAAGGACAGGGGGCGGATGGCCCGGTGCTCCGGGTGCTCTGCGAGACGCCCCCTGTCAATGGAACGCCGGTAACGCCGGGGTTGGAGGATGCGTTTCTCGCCATCTACCGGGAGGAACAGACATGAATCTGGCGGTCTATGAGTGGCGGAAGCTCTTCCGCCTGCCCGCCCTGTGGGCCTTCCTGGCCCTGTGTCTGGCCTTTAACGGGCTGCTGATCGCCACGCTCTCCCCCTATGACCGGGCGTTCTTCAACGAGACTTCCCAAACGGCAAAGGCCTTGGGCCAGCGGGTTGATGAAGACTTTCTTGCCGGGCTGGACGCTATACCCGCCACAGAGAACCGGGATTTGCTGCGTCAATCTGTCACCGGGATGGAGGACATTTTCGAGACGTATGACACCGGGGAACTCTCGGATTTCTATGCCGGTGTGGTGGAGAAATCCCCTCTGGCAGTTACCTGGATGACCTGGAAATATGATCTGCTGGCGAGCCGGGTGGAGCACCTGGCCCAGACTGACGCGGCGCTGGATTTGTACGCCGGCCCGGCCACCTACGGCAGCCACCAGTTCCTCTTCGGCGCGCTGTTCCGGGCCATTCTCTGTGAGAGCGCCATTCTGGCCATGCTGGGGACGCTGTATCTGCTGGGCTACGAGGGGATGCACCGCGCAGAGGGCCTGGCCTGCGCCTCCCGAACGGGACGGAAACTACGGCGGGTGAAGGTCCTGGCGGCTCTCCAGGCGTCGGCGGCGCTGTACGGCCTGCTGGCGTTCTGCACCCTGGTGCCCTACTTCCTGCTGTACGACTACAGCGGAATCTGGAATGCCAGCGTGTCCAGCCAGTTCAACTATTTCTCGGACATGCTGGTGGTCCGGCCCTTCCTCACCTGGGGGGACTTCACGGTGGGTCAGTACCTGGCCGCTGCCCTAGCCCTGGGCGCGGTGCTGACGGCGGTATTCTCCCTGCTGGCGTCGGTGTGCGGCACGCTGGTGCGAAGCCCCTATCTGGCGGCCCTGGCGCTGTGCCTGGTGTGCTTCGGCGGACTGGGACTGGTCTCCGTTCTGGGGGAGCTGGGCTGGTGGGCGGCCTATTTGATTGCCTGTTTCCAGCCGGTAACGGTCTGGCTCTCCTGCAGCGCCTGGTTCACGGAGCTGGGACTGAACGCCGTCCTCCCCTGGCAGGAGACCATCGCAAGCGGGCTGAACCTGCTGCTTTTGGGCGGCGGAGTCCTGTTGGCTCTCGGTTGGTTTGACAGAAAGGACGTGTCCTGATGGAACTTTTGAAATGGGAGCTGCGGAAGATCTGGCGGCCCGGCATCCTGGCGGCCATCCTGCTGCTGGGGGCGGTATACTACTGGATGTTCCCACAGTTCTATATCGAGCACTTTTGCAACGGTCCCCAGTCGGAGGCCCAGTTCGATCTGGCCTCCGACTGGGTGGAGCGGTATGGCCCCACCCTGGAACCGGAAGAACGGGCAGAACTGGACGAGCAGATGGTAGAGGAGATCACGGCCTTTGACACACAGATCACCGCCATCCCGGAAGCTGCGGCAGCGGGGCTGACGGACTATAAATCTTTTCTCTCCTTTCGGGGGGACTACCTGAACGGCATACGCAACACTGATGGACAGGCAGATATGGATGTGGAGGCCCTGCTCTACCGGGTGTACGGCGGCACCAACTGGTACCGGATCGAGGCGCTGGCGGATACTCTGGAGACCTATGATACCCAGGAGGATCACCGCGCTCTGATTGTCTCCAACCGGCAGCAATTGGCCCAGCCGGAGGCCATGGTCCGGCGGGAGGCGGAGCTGGCAAGCTCGGATATGACCCATTCCCTGCTGCCGTCCTCTGTGAAATACTCCACTCAGGAGTACGGCAAGGATCTGGCGGTATGGTGCGTACTCAGCATCGTGCTCCTGCTCTCCCCCACCCTGGTGCGGGACCGGCTGCGGAACACCCGGCCTATGCAGTGGGCCTCCCGGCGGGGGCGGTCCGTTTTGAACGTTCAGATGGGAGCTGCCCTGCTCTCTGCGCTGGTGCTGGCGGTGGTGAATATAACAGTCTATGTCATTCCGTTCCTGGCCCAGGGGCCCCTGCAATTTGCCGCCTGCGGCCTGGACGGCATCTGGGAGTGGGGCACTCCCTGGTTCGACTGGACCTACGGCACCTATCTGCTGGTGCTGGCGGGGCTGATTTTGGCCCTGTCCCTGGGGGCCGCCGGGCTGACGGCTTTTCTCTCCCAGTACAGCGGCAACTACATCGCCATGCTGCTGAAGGCCGTTCCCCTGTTCGTGGCGGTGGGGGTCGTGCTGGGCTCCTGGCTTCTGGATCGGCCCTTCACGTTCCGCCCCCTCTGGGACGGCTACGGCCCCTGGGTGCCCAAGGGTGCGGAGGCGGTGGCCGCTGCAGTCCTGCTGGCTTTGGGACTTGGCCTGTGTGCCCTGGCCTGCCGGCGGCAGCGAAAGAGGGAACTATGATAAAGGAAATTTTATTTTCTCTTAAATTTTATCTCTACAAGTATGATCCGGATTGTGACCCGGAACGATGAAATAGCGCGGAGTGGAGCGCAGCAGCCTTCGAGTCTTGGCCCGTTTGGGGTCTAAAAACACTTCGGCGCCGGCCGTCCAAAGTAGGCGTGGGCCTCTCAGCGCTTGGCTGCTGCCGGCAAGCCAAATGCTCCGCGCGTCCTGCAGGGAGCGGAATTTAATGACATTGGGCCAAAGCCCCCTCCCGCCTCATTGGCTTACAGGAGGCCAGTCCATTCCTCTGTGCCGTTGTCCATATCATAACTGTGAGCGTTGGTGGCCTCTATAAGTAGGCCCAATGGGTCCCTTCCACATCGGAGAACCGCCGCAGTTCATCAGTATGGCGGTCCATATACGCTGTGTCGGCGCTGCGGCCCAACATTCGGTTAACGATGGCAGTTACCTGTGCCCGGGTGATAGAATATATGGCCGGAACGTACCATCGAAAAATCCGCCGATCCAGCCGTACTGGGCGGCGCTGGTCACTTGGGTACAAAACCAGTCATCCTCGTTCGCGTCGGAGAAGAGGCTGGTTCCACCGGGCGTCTCGTTGGCAAACCGTATGGCGATCACTGCGAATTGGGCCTGGGTGATATCCCGATTGGGCTGAAATGCGCCGTCGGAGTAGCCCTGTATGATGCCCAGGGATAACAGCAGAGGCGCGCCACATATCATCTGGAACATCTGTGCAACGTATCGGTGACAGACACGTTCTTTTCCAATAGTAGGTTGTAGAACATCTGCGCCGCCTGGCCCCGGGTCATCTGCCGGCCGGGGGCGAAAGAGCCGCCTGTGAATCCGTCGAGATAAACCGTATGGTCTCTGGTATTCAACCAGCTGGACACGTCGGTGTTATCAGGATCGGCGATCGGCTGAGTGGCCTTAAATACCACCTTGATGGTGTGGTTGGCCCGCACGTTCTCAAAGGTATAGTGACTGATAGCGCCTACGCTCTCGCCATCTACCAGCACATTAAAAATCCGGTAACCGTCGCCGGCCATAATGTGGAAGGCCCGGTCGCCGCCCCGGCTGACGTTGGCGCGCCCGGAGGGGGTGATGGAGCCGACTTGGCCTGTCTCGGCGGTGATGGCGCAGGATCCGCTGGTCCTATTGGGCCGCTTTTTTCTGTTCTGGCAGCTCATCCCAACCGACGGCCAGCTGCTCCGTGTCCAGCAGACGGTCGTAAGCCTGTTCCGCCAGCAGCCGCACGCCGCGGTCGATCTCTGCCTGGGTGACCAGATACAGCTTTCGCAAGCACCGGGGATTGCACTTCTCCGGCGCTACACGGGCCGCACCAGACAGACTCTGGATGTCCCCCGTCACCTGTGTCCGCCGCAGGGGCCGCCTGCTTCTGGTGACGAACACCGGCCCTGCCGTCAGCCCCTGCCGGCGGCAATAGGATAGCAGCTCTGCCTGCAGACACCTTGGCAACTGGACACGCCGCTGCTCACCGCCGGAGACAGCCGGTGTGCGTCCACTCTGCACGGCCTCCACAGTGATCTGAGGCAGTTCTCCGACGTGGGCTCCTGTCAGGGCAATTGCTTTCACCAAAAGATACGTTCTCTCCTTTTCCAGCGCCCGAGCAGCAGACAGCAGCCGCAGATATTCCGTTCGGGTCAGTTCCGACTGGGGTGCCGTTTCCGTCTCCAGCTGTCCGGTCAGCTGCAGATCCCGGCGGCCCAAGTAGTCCAGCAGGCCGTTAGCGGCGGAGATGTTTGTGTTCACTGTGGCCGGGGCATATCCCTCTGCCAGCAGAGCCTGCCGCCATGTCTCCAGAGTATTCAGGACGATTTGCTTGTCAGGCGGCAGATAGTCGTAGAATGTCTTCAGTTTTGCGGCGTAAAACCGCACGGTCTCTTCCCGGCGCCCTCGGTGATTCAGATCCTCCAAATAGGCCCGGATGCTCTCTTCACTTACCGTTACACCGATTGCTTTCAGCGGTGCTGCCGCCTTTTGACACACCGCGCCTGTTCTCTGCATTGCTCCTCCCCCTATCAACGAAATCAACATTTTGAATACGTCCGCGGGCAAAGTAAGACCTGGAGCGCATGATTTCAGGAGAGAATCCGCTTCTAAAACACGCTCCAGACCTCGTTGGGGCAGAGAAAAGAGGGCCGAGAAAAATCCTTTTTCCCGGCCTGATTTTGTGCGTCCCAATTGGGGGGAGTCCCTTGCGGTTCCTTTCAAACCGTGCTATAATAAAAGCAATTTATGTAAGAAAAAAGGGGCCGTTGAAATTTTTTGTGACAAAATGTTGATTTTGACCTACGAAACCAGCCCCAGACGTTCCAGTTGCCGGGCGTGCTCCGCTCCGGAGGTCACAAGGTAGATACGAGTGGTTTCAATGGAACTGTGGCCCAGCACATCGGCCAGCCGCACGATGTCCTTGCAGGCCCGGTAGAAAATGGTGGCGAACAAGTGCCGCAGATTGTGAGGAAACACCTTGGCAGATTCCACTCCGGCGGACTTGCACAGCCGTTTCAGCTCTGTCCAAATCTGGCGGCGGCTCAGAGAGGTTCCGTTTCTGGTGAGAAAAATCTCGCCTGAAACGGTTTTGTGTTTTCTGGCGTATTTCAGCAGTTTGCGGCAAAGCTTGCCCGGCAGCAGAATGGTGCGAATTTTTCCCTTGAGGGAGATCTCGGTCCGACCCCGCTGGGCGGCCTCCACGGTGATATACCGCACCTCGGACACCCGGATACCGGTAGCGCAGATGGCCTCCATCAACAGGGCCAGCCGCTCCTGCCCACGCGCTCTTGCCGCGGCCAGCAACCGCTCGTACTCCTGGCGGGTCAGTTCACGGCCTGCGTCGCGGAACAGGCGGCGCTGGACTTTCAAAAATTTTGCCCGGCACTCGTCCCAGCCCAGAAAATGAAACAGTCCGTTAAGTGCAGCCAGCATAGAATTAATGGTCACCGGGGCGTAGTCTTTAGAGAGCAGGTGATCCCTCCATTCGGCAGCCAGTTCCCTGGAAACTGGTCTGCCGTCCAGCCAGCCGGCAAAGGCCCTGATATCCCGGAGATACTTTTCAATGGTGCCGGGGCTCCGCTCCTCCCTCCGCAGATGTGCCGTATATGATGCGAGTTGTGCCGGGTCGATTGTCCGCTCAGGCATTTCTATAACCTCCTACAAATATTTTTCTTTATTTTATCTTGCAGGAGGCAGCTTATGCAGTACTAAGAGCCCTCCAAAGTCCGTTCAAAGTCTGGTTTCATTTTTTGTTTTCTGTAGTATACGTGAACTTGTAACGGGCGGTCCGTTATGCGTTTTTTGCTGTGTGTTTTTTGAAGCAGATGGCCGGCCGATGAACGTAAAGATTTCAGATATTGCCGCTCCCCATAAAAGGCCCGGCTGATAGAGCAATTGGGATTCTGGTTGCCTCTCTGATCCGGCAGCCAATCAACTTGTAAGGGGTTTGGATGGGACGGATTGCCCTGTGTGCCTGCCGCATTTCTGGTCAGAGTGTCAGTGCGACCGGAGGCTGCTTTGCTCTGCCCGTATAGGAAAATATGGCCTATACAGACTGCGGTTTGCTGTTTGAAGCCAGTATGGCATCCGCTATGATGTCCGCCATAGTTTTAAGAATAGAAATTTTGTGGAGGAAGTGATCTGCGTCACCTGGGCAGAGCGGCAAGACGCCAAAACCGGTATTTAGCAGGATGTTCGCCCCTCCTTTCGTTGTGATCTTGTGCTTCCCATAGCCTGCCCCGGAATGATAAAAGCCGCCGTAGAGTGGACACGACCTCCGGGGGTGGGCGATTTCGGGGCTAAACACACTTGGAAAGCACGGTGTATCGGATGGAGAATCCTGCCTCAGCTTATCACCTGAAAGGCGTTGTACAGGTCCGCCTCCGCAACCGCAAAACTGTCTGATTTGCGATCAATCAAGCTGGTTTTCCCGGCTTTTGGCATCAAAAAGCTCGGACCAGATCGGGAGGCACTTCCGCCTGTCCCGAACCCCAAACTATACAGGACAAAAAACGAGGCTCAGAAGCATTTTCTGCATCTGAGCCTCCTGCTGTTTTCGGTTTCAGAACCATTTGCCGGGACTTTTTCCATGGCTTTTTCCGCCTCTTTTGGGACCGATGGTGTGGCGTGGGACTAGGTGTCCAAGGTCAATCCCACACTGAAATATCAGAGTGGCGAATGCGCGGCGTAGGTCGTGGAACCTCGCTTTCAACAGCCGCCCGCTTCAGAACCCCGTGGAACATGTGCGGGACGCTGTACAGGGAGACCGGTCCGCCGGTGTGGGAGGGGAATACCCAAGGGCTGCTGCCGCTTTTCCCTTCGGCCTTTGAAAAACGCCCAAGCGGGCGGCAGATGGCCAAATAGACACGCCTCTGCAACGGCGGAACGATGGTCCAAAACCGGTCCCGGACCGCCTGGAGAGGAACTCTGCCCATCCCGCAAGGCGCATAGCGGCCGAAAGGCAGTCACGTGGGGCATTACCCGCGGGTGTTCTGCGGCTGTTTGGCGGAGTGCCCGCCAATTTCTGCCGGATCGGACGGATGGTGAACCGCGGGCTGCCGTCGCGTCGTCTGGCGGCCCTGGTCATCAGCTCAGCTATCTCCGTGGTGCGGAGACCGCGCTCCTCCGGCTGACGATGCGGAACACCAAGAAGTCCGATTCGTACAGCGCTTCGCAGCTGCCGGACGGTAGCACGGCAAGTACGATCACAGTTGTGCATTGAGGAACAGCGTCAGGTCATCGCGGCTTTTGCAACTGGTCCCTTTGACGTGGCTTCCCTCCTGTCGGCCTGTTTCTTCTCACAGATTCAGACGTTTGGGGCGGCGCCTGTGAACCGCCTCGTTTATACAGAATCAGGTGCCTTTGACGATTCCGAACAATAGAATCCAGAGACACATGCAAAGTGAACGCGCCTTGATTTGATGTTCTCGCCAGGAAACGGTCCTCTGTAAAAGTTTACTCTTCCGGACGCTCTCTGCTTTCCGTTGAAAATACGCGGCCCTTCCATAAGAAATTGCCTTTGGGAATGCTGAATTGAAATCATCTCTGTTCTATGCCTCTGTTCCGTTCAGCTTCCACCGGGCGCTCTCACTCTGGAGCTCCACCATGCGGCGGTAGAGGCCGCCGCGCTCCATCAGCTCCGCCGGAGTTCCCTGCTCGGCTACATGGCCGTTTTCCAGCACCACGATGTGGTCCGCCCCGGCCACGGTACGCATCCGGTGGGCGATGACCAGCACCGTCTTGCCGGCCAGCAGGCGGGAGAGGGCTCCCTGCACCTTGGTCTCGTTCTCCACATCCAGGCTGGCGGTGGCCTCGTCCAGCAGGACGATGGGGGCGTTTTTCAAAAGCGCCCGGGCGATGGAGATGCGCTGCCGCTCCCCGCCGGAGAGCTTCGCCCCGTTCTCCCCGATGGGGGTGTCATAGCCCTGGGGCAGGCGGCGGATGAACTCCCCGCAGTTGGCGGCCTCCGCCGCGGCCCGCACCTCTTCGTCGGTGGCGCCCCGCTTGCCCAGGCGGATGTTCTCCATCACGGTATCGTCAAAGAGCACCACATCCTGGAACACCATGGAGTAGTCGGTCAGCAGCGCCTCCGGGTCCACGGTGGAGATGTCCACGCCGCCTACCCGGATGGTGCCCTCCGTAACATCCCACAGCCGGGCGGCCAGCCGGGCGCAGGTGCTCTTGCCGGAGCCGGAGGGTCCCACCAGAGCGGTCACTTCACCCTCCCGGGCGGTAAAGTTCACACCGTCCAATACCTTCTTCTTGTCGTAGGCGAAGCCCACATGGTCGAACACAATGTCGTGGCCCTTGGGCTGGAAACGCTCCACTCCCTCGGCGGTGGGGGTGTTATAGATTTCGTTCATGCGGTCGGCAGACACCTGGGACACGAACAGCTCTGCAATGAGGGCCAGACTCTGGTCGAAGGGGGCGTACACACGGGTGATGACCAGCAGGAACAAAAACAGCAGCATGAAGTCGATCTGTCCGGAGACGATCAGGCTGGCCCCCGCCAGGATGGTGGTGGCGACCCCCAGGCGCATGATGACGCTGGCCGCATTGACAAAGATGCCGGTGCCCAGCTCGCCCTGGATGGTGACCTTCTCATGGTCGTCGATCTTCTGGTTGAGCCCGGCCAGATAGCGCACCTCCTGGTTGGTGGCGCGGATCTCCCGGACGTTTTCCAACGCCTCCTGGATGCCGTCGGAGACACGGATTGCGGCCTGTTTCGTCCGCTCCGAGGCCCGGGCGGAGATCTTCCGGGTGCCGAACAGCAGGCCGAAGGCCACCGGCACCCCCCACAGGCAGGCGATAGTCAGCCGCCAGTCATATACCAGCAGGCAAACCGCGATAATGGCCGTGGAGATGTAGGCGCCGTACAGGTATCCCAGCACATGGGACCAGACGTGCTCCATGCGGTTCACATCGCCCATGAGGGTCTCGGTCAGGTCCGCCAGATCCCGCTTGCCGAAGTAGCCCAAGGGCAGCTTGCGCAGCCGCTCCGCCAGGCTGAGGCGGGTGGACTTCACCTCGTTGTAGACCAGGCCGTAAGTGGCGTGGTACTGCTGCAGGTGGGTCACAAAGGACAGAATGACGAACGCGATTACCAGCCCAAGAAAGAGCGCCGGGCCGGGCAGCGGCGCTCCGTCCGTCAGGGTTCCCATCAGGCCGTACATCAACAGGTACAGGATGCCCATGCCGTCCATGACGACCAGATTGACAATGACCGTCCAGAAAGCGCCCTTTTTGGCGTTTTTCACGCCCTGGTCGGTGAGGGCGTATTTGCGCTGAAAGTTTTTGCCGAACATCTTCTTCACCCCTCTCTCACTGTTCGCTGGTGATCTTCCACTGGACCGCCTGGTTGTAATCCGCCCACATCCGGGCATAGAGGCCGCCGGCGGCAGTCAGCTCCTGATGGGAGCCCTGCTCCACGATGCGTCCCTCCTCCAGCACCAGGATCTTATCCGCGCCTACCACAGTAGACAGACGGTGGGCAATCATGATCACGGTGCGGCCACGGGTCAACTCGGCAAACGCCTTTTGAATCAACGCCTCGTTCTCGGGGTCAGCAAAGGCGGTGGCTTCATCAAGGACAACGATGGGCGCGTCCTTCAGAATGGCCCGGGCCAGGGCGATGCGCTGCTGCTCGCCGCCGGAGAGATACGTTCCCTCGGAGCCGATCCGGGTGTCCATGCCCTGGGGCAGTTTCTCCAGAATGTCTCCACACTGGGCGGCCATCAATGCCGAGAGCACCTGCGCCCGGGTGGCGTTGGGGCGGGCAGCCCGCACATTCTCCAAAATGGAGGCTTTAAACAGGCGGCCATTCTGGAACACAAAGGCGATCTGATCCATGAGTACATGGGGATCGATCTGCCGCACATCCACGCCGCCCACCTTCACTACGCCAGAGGTGGCGTCCCAGAAGCGAGGGATCAGGCTGGCAGCGGTGGTCTTGCCACCGCCGGAGGGCCCTACCAGGGCTACGGTCTGTCCCGGCTCCGCTGTGAAGGACACATGGGAGAGGGCGGAGGCCTGGGCCCCGTCGTATGTAAAGCTCACATCTTCAAATTCCACGCGGCTGCTTCCGGGGGATTGGGGGTGTTCCGGCACTTTCAGCTCAGGGGCGCACATGACCTGGTCAATACGCCCCAGCGCAGTACCGGCCAGCATCATACCGGATGCGGCAAACATGATCTTGGCAAGCGCCGTGGAAATGATGGCGGAGAACACTGCGTAAAAGGCAAAGTTTGTAATGAACTCCGCAAAGGCGCCGCCAGCCAGGGCCCCGGGCGCCAGGAACAGGGCCGCAGGCGCCAGGAACACAAAAGCGCCCTCGGTAAAGGTCAGATTGACGGACTGCGGCACTCGGCACACATCTCCTTGATAGTGCTCCGCTTTGGCGCTGTATTCCTCAATGGCTTCCTGAAAGGCCTTGAAGGAATAAACGGTCTGCTGGAAAATCTTGACTACCGGAATTCCTCGCACATACTCGGTACCCGCCTTGGTCATGCGGTCCTGGGCCGCCTGATATTCCGCCATCAGCTTGGCGTTTTTGCCGCCCATCATAGAAAACATGGCGACAATGGAAATCACCGCCGAGAGCAGGCAGGCCGCGCCCATCCGCCAATCAAATACGAACATCAGCACCAGCATGGAAACGAACAGGGTGACGGTGCCTACAATGTCCGCCAGATTGTGGGCAAGCAGGGTCTCCGTATCGGCCGCCGCCGCATCCAGCCGTCCCCGGATGAGGCCGGAGGCGTTGGAGTCGAAGAAGCCCAGCGGGGCTTTCATCACACGGGCAACGCCCTGCTTGCGGATGTTGGCCGCTGTGCGGAAGGCCGCCAGATGGGTACACATCAATCCTGCAAAGCACAGGACGATACCGGCCACCGCAAAGGCAAACGCCAGCCAGCCGTATTGGGCGACATCCTGCGCCCGGGTCCAGTCCGGCGCCACCGCGATCAGATCCCGGGCCACCAGCCAGATGCAGATGTAGGGTGCCATGCTCAACAGCATGGACACCGCCGACAGGGTCAGCCCCAGGAAGGTCAGCCCCTTGTGACTGCCTGCGTAGTCCAGCAGGACCGCAACATCACTCTTTTTCTTCTGCTTCATTAATAAAACCTCCCTTTGAAAGTTAGTATTAACTAACCTATGTTCAAAAAAGGTAGGGGTCATGCCCCCATCAATTTCAGCCATCCGCCAGTGTAGAACGTGCGGAACTGTTCTACGTCCCGCAGGGCCTGTTCTTTCGGCATATCATGGACCACGATCTCAAAAAGGCCATTGAACATTCCGCTGGCGATAATGTGGCAAAGAGACTGGCTCAGTTCCGGGACCTCCCGGCCCAAGCGACGGAGAACATCCATATAGCGGAGCGTGTACTCCACCTCCACCTCTACCATGTTGTGGACAAAGTGCTCATAGCTGGTGCCCTCCGCCCGGCAGAGCAACAACTTGACCGGTTCCCGGTGCTGGCAGATATAGTCCACCATCCAATGGACACACTGACTGGACTCCAGCCCCATGTGCTCCGGCTGTTCCTGCTCTGGCAGCTCGGCAAAGGAAGTCTGCGCCTCCATGAACCGCCCCATCAAAGCGGCGGCGTGTGGCTCCACGAGGGAGGCAAAGAGCGCCTCCTTGCTGGAGAAATAGCCATAAAAAGCCCCGGTGGTTACACCGGCGTTCTTCACAATTTGACGCAGGGAAGCGCTCTGAAAGCCCTTGTCCAGAAATTCTTGCATGGCAGCCTGCTGGATGCTCTCAAAAGTTGCGCTCATTTTTTCTTCCATGGGCGTTCTCCATATAACGCTGTAATATAACACCGTTATATTACAGCGCTTTGGTCATGCTGTCAAGATGGCCGTTGAAATTCTTTTTTCAAAATGCGGTTTTGCTATATTGGAAAGCCGGAACAGGGTCGGTTGTATGCTTTTCCACGCTTTTGAAAAGCCTCTGGGCTTGTTTGGATGTTACATGAATTCCAAAAGATACGAATGGAGGTGGCGCAAATGGCGAGAACCAAGGCCATCACGGTTGTTTCAAAAAGGCAGTTTTGCCCGTTGCCATCGCCGGGCTGCTGTACTGCATTTTCAAATCCGTCTGCGTAAAGGATGGAAAGCTGGAGCTTTTCTGGCTCTGGATACTCTGCGGCCTGCCTTTCGTCATCCAGCGGACGCGCCTTTGGATCGTACCGGGCGGCGGCTCCCTGGGCGGCGGCGCCGCCCTGTTCGTGCTGAACTTCGTCTTCGGCGGTCGCACGGGAAACTTCGTCCTGGTTTTGCGGCTGCTGGTGGCGGCCTGGCATGTGCCCCTTACCATCTACCGGATAATTGCAGAATACACAACATGCCGAAAACACAATATATAGTGGATTTGAGTTGATCGCTTTGTGAATATGTGGTAATCTCGTGTTGTTATAACACATCTCCCGATACGCACAAAGAGGTGTAACTATCATTGCCAAAAGACTAGCTTTCTTAAGTGCTTGAAAGTGCAGGTTCAGATATAATTTGTACGCGGCAGGCACAAGACCCTTCGGTTGAAGAAATGACAGACAGCAGTATAAGAAATACTTTTAGAGCACGCATCAAAAGATTATCATAACTATTTCCATGAAAAAGTTTTGATATTGCATATAGCCAAAAAATTGAAACCAATAAATTTATGGCTCCCCAAAACGAGATTTGAGGAAACTGTTTTGTAATCTCAGCAAGTATGTATGTAATGGCATTAGAAGCAGCTGCGCAATATGCTGCTTTTGCAAGCGAAAACATCTCGGATGTTCTAGAAAAGAAAAAGCAATATACTTTTTTGGTGTTACAATATACACAAGGCTGCTGTTGTCAAGAGTTTTGGGAAATATTACATTCGATAAAACTTGGTTTTGCAGATTGTGCTTATGCCAGATGGCGTTCAATGTATGAATTATGCTGTAATGCATCGTCCCTTTGGGGCTAGACATAACAATACCCCCTGATGTAGTACTTTTTTCCTACACCAGGGGGCTTTTTGTCTATCGCCCGTTTTTCCTGGGCGCGGTTCAAAGCTGCTCCCAGGCTTTTCCAGATAACAAATCGGCTCTACTCCGCCCGCTTTTGCAGGCAGATCTCGTTGCGGCCCTCCTGATAGCGGTAGGTTACCGTATCCATGCTGCGCTGCATGAAAGCCAGGGCGTCTTGCTGCAAGCCCGTCTCCTCCAGGAAGGGATTTACCTGAGGGCCGGCATACAGGATAGACACGGTGATCATGCGGCCCTCCGGTTCCTCATCTACTGCGCAGCGCACCACAATCTCGCCCCGGCCGCCCATGCTGCGCACAGCCATGGAGAAGGCTTCCTCTGTCGCTACGCTCATCTTGGCATAGAATGCGCCGCCCAGGTCATTCTCTTCCAGCTGCCGCCGCAGGAACCGCTGGGCCTGGGGGAACCCTTCCTCCCGCGCCCGCACGGAAATTTCCGCCCGCGCCCGATCTCCCTTATGATACGCCAACGCCAAAACCGTTACGTCATCCTGGTGATACGGGGTCCCTTCATAGGCGGATACATCGTCGCAAATGGCATTGACCAATGTCTTTAAATCGTTAATCCTACTCCGCCGGGCATTGAGATTCTTGCGCAGCCTTTCTCGGCCAAACTCCTGGCCTTGAGCATCCTTTGCCTCAAACGCGCCGTTGGAGCATAGCACCAGGCTGTCTCCCTGGCGGAATGTAAGCTCCATCTTACGATATCGCACATTTTCCGTTTCCGCCAAGGGGCCCATTTGTTGCCCCTCCAGATAGACAAAGGGCCGGTCTTTCCGCATAAACAGCGGCGCTTCCTGTCCCGCGTTCACGTAGCGGAAGTTCCCGTTTCGGGTATTCAACACGCCCACAAACGCCTGCACCACCACCCCGGGGGTCTTGCTCTCAAACAACCGGGTATTGATCACGCTCATAGCCTCTTCGATATCCATACCCGTCATCATCTGGTTTTTAATGATGGTCTTTGCCACCACCATGAACAAGGCTGCGGGGATGCCCTTGCCGGACACGCCCCCCGTTACCACCCCCAGATGGTCCTGGTCGATCAGGAAGAAATCATAAAAATCCCCGCCCACCACCTTGGCCGGCTGCAACTGGGCATAGATATCGAACTCATCCCGGTTGGGGAAGGCGGGAAACGCCCGGGGCAGCAGGGAAATCTGAATATCCGTAGCCAGGCTCAGCTCCGTGGCGATCCGTTCCTTATCCGCCGCCACTGCAGCCAGGTTCTTGGTATAGTTGTCGATATCCTTGGCCATCTTTCCGAAGGCCTCCGACAGGGATTGCATCTCGTCCCCGGTCTGAATGGCGTCGCTGGGATAGGCCAGGTTTTCTCCCCTGGCAAACTCCAGCACGTTTCGGGTTAACTGGGCCATGGGTTGAGCCACCATGCGCCGGTTCATGGCGATGAGCACCACGCCGCCGGCCAGAATGATGATACAGCAGATCAGGATCAGGTTGAGTACGTATGAGCGCAGCTTGCTGAGCACCATTAACAGGGAAAGGTCCGCCTCCACATAGGCCGCAACATTCCCCTGGCTATCCAGCACCGGCGCCCAGGCCATAACCCCCGCCCCGTAGGCGGGATTGTAGGCGATAAGCTTTTCCGTGGAGGCCTTCTTGGCCTGCACATCCGGCAGCAAATTTTCCAGCTCCGCTTCCTGGTATTCGTATACATCGCCCATCTTGGAAATGTTTTCCGGATCGTCCGATGGGATCTGGGCCTCTAAAATGTAGGTAAAGCTGGTTTCACCCGGCTTAAATATATACAGGTATAGGACGTTCTGCTCCTGCTTGATGTTGTTGAATATTTCCCGCAGGGTTTCGTAATATGCGTCCGTTTCCCCGGTTTCCAGGTAGGTTCCAATCTTGTCCCCATCCACAAAGGTTGCGGCCATGGCAGCGGTCTCCTGGGCCTTTTGAGAATAAAAATCCGTATATTCCCGCCAGGACACCAGATAGCTAAACACCCCTATGGCAATGCACAATACCAGCGAAAACAGGGTCACCAATACCGCTAGCTTCATGCCGATGGTTTTAAAACGCTTTTTCATACCCTACCCTTTTCGCTCCGTTTTTCGTTATTGATCCATCAGGGGAATCATGCCCACAGTTGCCCCGCACCGGCAGGGCCCATCCCCGCAATCCGGGCAGGTCATCCCATGGGCATATAGATCCTTATAGAAATCCGGCATGTCCTGGATCCAGGAGAATTTTCCCAGGTACTTCATGATGCCGCCGGCAGGCAGATCTCCTAAATTCAACGGGTTCCACATTTCTACCAGCAGGTTTTGCACCCCTTCCTGCACCAGGGCGATCCGCAATTGCTTGGTCAGCTCCCGGGCCACCCCGTAGCCGCGGTAATCCGGCAGCACCACCAGGATGTCCCCCGAATAGAGCTTCGTGCCGCCCCAGCGGCTCTCCACAAAGGCTTCCAGCTCCGGATGCGCATAGGTGAAGCAGATCCCCGGCAGGCAGGAAAATACCCCCACAAACCGGTCTCCCTGGGCCCTATCTATACATTTTACACCAATATATCCATCCTCTGCAATCGCTTTACGAAGATGTACCGTGCTGGAATCGCCGCCATTCAGGTATTCATCATATAGCGAGATCATTATGGGAAGATCCGCCTTGGTTACCCGCTGGTACGCCAAGTCAACATTGCGTTCCTTCATCATGTTTCACCTCTTATCGCGGCTCTTTACGAGCCTTTTTTCTTGCTGTTGCAAAGCAGGAACAGCAACAGCAGTCCCAACATAACCCCGCCTATGATGCTCAGGCCGGAACGGTACCCCATCAACATGGCAAGGCCGTATACCATGGGCCCAATGGTTTGACCGATATTCTCAAAGAGCGAGTACACGCCCATGGCCCGTCCGCCGCCGTAATGCTCCACGCTGGGCAGCTCCGAATAGTAGGTGGACTGGGCCGCATAGCCAAAGGAAATGGCCACGGAAAGCAGCAGCACCCCCACGATGGTGGTGGCCAGGGTGGGGATCGCCACATAGAGCAATGGCGCCGCGATGATCAAGCCGCTGGCCAGGGTCACCGTCCACTTGCCGCCCAGCCGGGCGATCAGCTTGCTGGTCAGCTGGGGCCCTGCATAGATCACCAGCAGGCCGCAGATCAGGTATAGCCGGCCGATCATGGTTTCGGTCATGCCCAGCTCCGCCGCATAGATGGGGAAGAAGTATTCCCGGAAGGACAGGCCCATCAGGAAGGGCAGCAGCATCAGCAGCAGGAAGGTAATGACCTGCCGGTTGAACAGGAAGCGGAAGAAGCCCACCTCTTCCTTGGCCTTGGCCACGGCCGCTTCTTTGTAATCCCGGCCGGAGAAGCTAAGCGCCAAGCCGATGAGCAGGATTGCCGCACCCGCGAAATAGACCATGGAGTAATGGCTGAAGGACAGGATGATGGAGCCTACGCCGGCGCCGGCGGTAACGCCCGCCAGGGTGCCTGCGCTGATGTCCGTAAAGGCCTTGGCGCTTTCCGCCTCGTCTTCGCCCCGGGCCGCGATGGCGTTCAGGCTGACGATGATCAGCCCCAAGCCCATGCCGATCACCGCCTTGCCCCCCAACAGGGCGAAATAGGTGCCGCCGGCCCCGCACAGCAGGCAGCCGGTGATCTCCAGCAGGAAGCCGGCCACCAGGGTCTTTTTCACCCCCAGCTTACGGCTGAGCCCGCCGCCCAGGAATGCCATGACGGCGGCCGCGAACACCTGGGCCGACAGGGGGAGGGCGGCGCCCACGCTCTGGGGGATGCCCAGGATGGGGGTATAGAGCTGGTTGGCCAGAATGGACACGAAGGCGTCCTGCATACAATCCACCAGATAGGCCAGGAAGATCAGCAGCCGCAGGGGGAACTGGGCCGCCAGCCCCGGCAGGGCCAGGTTCTTGCGCTTGCGTTCCCGGTGTTCGGCGTAGAAGATGATCTCCACGATGATCATCAGCAGCACCACCGCCATGGACAAAATGGTGAGGGCCACCTCTTTTACCAATTCCTGGATCTGGGCGTCCAGGTCGTCCAGGTTGGTGCCCACCTCCATGATGGCCATGGGCTCTCCGGCCGCATTTCGGATGGGCTTGAGCACAAAGGCCCAGGAGCCATAGGAGCTTACGTCGCCGCCAAACTCCACGCTCTCCCCGTCGGAGAGCACCTCCGTATACCCTTCCTCCCCGTAGGCATACACCGGATACCGGGCGGGCAGGGTCTCCTCGAAGTCCATGATGGTATAGATGATCTCCCCATCCGTGCTGTAGATGGCGTAGTAATAATACATCCCGTTTTCATAGCCCATCCGGGTCAGGGCGTCCAGGGGCTCCTTTACCTGGTTGAAATCCGCCCCCTTGTAGTCCGCCAGGGAATCGATGTTAGCCAGGGCCTCGGTATCGGTGTTTTCCACCAGAATGTCGCAGAACAGGTTCAGCTGCTCCATCACCGTGGCCTTTTGGTTGGATACCATCCGGGTAATGGTGATATACCCCACCAGGCAGCCCATGCATAGGGAGACCCCCAGCACGATGGCCATCCGCTGGAACAATTCGCTCTTGGGCCTATGGAGCGCCGGCGCCAGGAGCAGGTACGCCACCGTCACCGCCAGCAGTCCCCCCAGGAACAGGGCGGCCCACAGGGCATGCCGCATCAGTGGCCGGCTATAGGCCAGGGCGTCCACATAGGACGCCTCCCCATCCTCCAGCATGTAATAGCCCATATAGTCCGTGGTATAGAGCCGGCCCCCCGCGGTCTGCACCCCGTAGAGGATATCCGGCGCCTCCAGCACGATCTCCTCCCGGCCGGTTTCCAGGTCATAACACAGCACCGCGTTGGCCGCGATGTCCGAATAATAGATCCGTCCTTCCTCCGCGCACAGCATCCAGGAGGTACGGCCCTCGTCCAGCAGCACCTCCGTCGCGCCATCCGTTACCGTGCAAACCTGGCCCAGCCGGTTGGTGAAGATGGGCCGCAGGGTGCCGGGTTCCGCGTCCGCGTCGGAGATATATTGCCCGGGCAGGTCATAGCCGGCGCTTTGGAGCCGGCCGCTGGCCAGGTCCAGCTGGCATACCGCCAACCCGTTATCGGTTTTCCGGGTAAAGACCAGGGCGCCCCCCTCCTCCCGCAGGGAAAGGATGTTGCCGTATTGCAGGGGCGGTTCCTGTTCAATGGCTTCATAGTCGATCAAATACATGCAGACGCCGTTCTCTCCCTGGGCGTCATAGCGGAAGATCCGCTCTTGGCTGATGCGGGTCCCCTGGCCGGCGTAGCGGGTATCCGCCACGTAGATGCTGCCGTCCGCCCCTTCCGCCACCAGGGAGGCGTAATAGGGCTCCGTATCGCTGTCCGCGCCGCACTGGATGCTGCGCAGGAGCTTGCCCTGCCCATCGGTGATGAGCACGGTCTTTTTCCCCTGGTCGATGATATACAGCCGGCCGCTTTCCCCTGGAAAGACTCCGGAGGGCCCGTCAAAGGCGTAGGCCGTGGAAAAGGGCGCATCGGTAAACAGCGGCCTAAAAACCCAGCACAGGGCGGCCAATAATAAACAGGCCGCCCCCAAGATCAGAGCCAACTTTTTTCGGGTATTATCCTGCATGAAAAACCTCCGGGCGGGGAAGCCCCGCCGCTGCTTTGCGATGATCCTTGGTTATTATAAGCATACATTCTATCGCCCCAATATGCAAATGCTTTTGTTTGCTGCCCCAGGGCCAAGGGCCGCTGGCCCCGGGGGGGGGGATGCGGTGGCTTTGGCGGGTTATTGGCCAATGAGGGCCCGCATCTTTTGGTATAGGCCGTGATATTTGAGCATCGCTTCTTTGGAATAGGTGTGGCCAGCGTCCTCCTTCCCTATGGCCTTGGCCATGCCCGCCAGCTGCTTTTCCGTCAGATCTGCGGCGCCGCCTTGGGTATGGGCGGTATTCATTTTGTTGAACATGGCGGTAGCGCCCTGGGAGGTTCGGACAATGGCGCTGGAAGCCGCCGGCCCTAGCCCCGACTGATTGGCCATCTGCAAAGCGTTTTTGCCGAGGGTCGGGCTGGTTAAATACAAATTCAAGTTGTTGAGCAGGGTGTTGGTGAGCAAATGATCGTCCGCAAAGAAGTCGTCGGCCCCCTGTCCCTGGGTGGCGCTGCGAAGCGCCTGGGCGTTGCCCAGAAGGTACCGCTGCACCTCCGGGTCATCCATGAAGATCATCATTTCATCCATGGAGTCGTTGAGGAAGTCCGCTGCGCTCTGCTTACCGATGCGGCTTCTTTCCCGCTCCTCCCTGGTCATTTGGGACATGGAACTGAACAGGTTTTTCTTGTCGTCGGAGTTGTAGCGGGCGCCGAGACGTTGGGTCATATTGGCTTGCAGGTTCTGCATGGCGCCGCCGCTGCGGATCCGGTCTGAGCTGCTTACAAAGGCAGGATAGCGCGCATTGTTCCGGTTGTTCTCGATTAGGGCGTTGTTAAAGCGCTCCATTTGGGTAGCTCCCGTAGGCTGCGAGTTGGTGTATGCCGTCCGCATCTGGGTGGCCAGGTTTGCAAAATCCGCCGTCTCCTGGGGGGAGTTGGCGCCGGGGTTAAATTGATAATTCGGCGCGGCGACCGGCGTTTGCGGCGGGGAGGAAAACAGGTTTTTGATTCCGCCCCAGGCCGCCTTGGCCCCGCTGGCGATGCCCCGCCCAAGGGCTTTGGTGCCATTCCAAGCCTTGGACGCCACGCTGGCCAGGCCCGCGCCCATGCCCAGGGCGCCCCGCTTGATAAGGCTGCCTGCCTTCTGGAGGAATTTCGGCATCATCTGCACCCCGCCCATGGGGGCGCTCACCGTGGACATGCCGCTTTCCACCGCCCCCTGCTGGGCCGTATGCACCAATTCGTGGGCGGCTACCGCAGGATCGAACCCGCCCTCGCCAAAGTATACGTCACGGCCTGTGGCATAAGCCCGGGCGCCCATGCTCTCCGCCCTGCCCACAGCGTCTGCGCCCATATGGAAGCGCACATCCGAAAAGTCCGCCCCCATCTTTTCCCCCAGCTCCGCCTTCACCTCCGCCGGGGTACGGGCCGTGATCCCCGCCGCCACGGCGTCGGCCTCCGCCTCTGCCGCCGGATTCTGTAGGCTTTGGAACCGGGCCATCCGGGCCTGCATCTGGGCCTCCAGAGCATCCCCCAGCCCCGGCTGCTCCAGGCCGTAAGCCCCGCGCACCGCCTGGGTATTCGAAGCGGGTGCGTCCATGTTTTCGTAGCTGCCCGCCGGGATCTCCCGGGGCTTCTTCACCAATTGATACGCCATATTTTCCTCCTATGCCGCGGCATCCCCGCGTCTAACGTTGCTTGCGCCGGCGCAAATGCGCCCTGCTTCTTTCCTTCCATGAGCTATTCTTCCAGCAGGTCTGCGTATTCCCGCAGTTCCTCCCGTACCACTACGATCTCGTTCTTGCGCATCTCGTTCACCGCCGCCGTGAGCACGTGCCGCATGTGGATGGGCCGATCCTCTCCCGCCGCCATAAATGCCGCGCCCAATACGATGTTTTTGATATGGCCGCCGGACAGCTCGAACTTTTCCGCCACAAAGTCCCAATCCACCCCGTCCTCCACTGGCGCGTCCTTTGGCAGGGTGCGCAGGTAGATCTCCTTGCGCTGGGGTGGCTCCGGGAAGGGGAAATGCACCACGTAGGTGATGCGCCGCATAAACGCTGCGTCGATGTTCTGCACCAGGTTGGTGGCCAGCACGCACACCCCGTCGTAATCCTCGATCTGCTGGAGCAGATAGGCCACCTCCACGTTGGCATTCCGGTCGTGGGCGTCCTTCACGTCGCTCCGCTTGCCGAAGATGGCGTCGCACTCATCGAAGAACAGGATGCAATTGGAATTGCGGGCCTCGTTGAATACGGCTTGCAGGTTCTTTTCCGTTTCGCCGATATACTTGCTGACGATCTGGGAGATGTTGATCTTATACATCTCCATGTTCAGCTCCCGGGCGATCACCTGGGCGCACATGGTCTTGCCCGTGCCCGGCGCACCTGCGAACAGGATGGACAAACCCTTGCCATAGCCCAGCTTTTTCTCAAAGCCCCATTCCTGATAGACCCGGTGCTGGTAGCGGATATGGTTGCAGGCCTGCTGCATCAGCCGCTTTTGGGATTGGGGCAGCACCACGTCCTCCCAGGTGTAGCAGGGCTCCACCCGCCGGGCCAGTTTATCCAGCCTATGCACCACCTGCCGGTAGCAGCAAGCGTGTATGGTGCGGTTATCCAAGGGCTTATCCTGGATCCGGCCAAGGCCCGCCGCCTGCATGGCCGCCCCTTTGATCTGCCGGGGCACGAAGCGGAACTTGACGGAAAGCTCCTGGAGCTGCACCTGGGCTTCCATGGGGACCTGGGCAAAGTAATGGGTAAACAGGGCCAGCCGTTCCGATTCCTTGGGGGCGGGGATGGAAAACTCCACCGTGGCGGGCCGCACCGGCCGGGGCAGCCGCCGCTTGGACAGCAGGAACACCGGCTCCCGGCTGATAGCGGCCTGGGCAATGGCCTCGGTCAGGGCCGGGGACGCAGGCTCCACCTCCCCCTCCGGCCCCGTGGTATCCAACCCGTGGAAGCACACATAGGCGTCCAATAGCCGGGCGGCCAAAACCGCCTCTTCCACCGCCTTGGGCCGGTGCTCCATGGCCTCCATATCGGCAAATAGGCACTTGGCCTTTTGTCGGGCCATCAGGTGCTGGATCTGGAAGCGGCGTCCCGCCCCCTCCGGCCCGGTGATGGCGATGGCCTGAGGCCCGCCTGCCATGGCCCCATCCAGGGCTGCCGCCAGATCCCGGCCGATCACCAGGGGATCCGCCGGGGGTTCCTCCGCCCCGTCGAAGATGCGGATGCCATTGCCGGATTCCAGCCGCCCTGCGCTCAAAAAGGCCAGCACCATGGGCTTTAGCTGCAAATTTCCCTCCAGCAGGGCCTCCCGCTGGAACAGGGAATTGAACAGGTTCTCCCGGGCGAAGGCGGCGGTATAGGCCTCCACCGATTCCCCCAGGGGCAAATATAGCTGCACCGCCAACTGGACGGTGGGGAGCTTCTTGGTGATATCGTCCTGCAAATAGGCCAGCAGCCGCTCGTACTTGGTATCCAGCCTGGCCCCGTAGCACAGGGTCAGCACCCAGCGGGAAAAGGGGTCCAGCCCAAAGCGCTGGAATACCTTTAACAGGGGGAAGGCGTCCGGGGCCGTCAGGGCCAGCCGCCGCTCCAGAACGGCTTCCCCCATGCGGATCTGCTCCATCTCCTCTGGGGCCAGCTTTTCCATCAGCCCGGTCTGGGCCGCCTTGGTCAGGTTATGCTCAAACTCCTCCCGGCTCACCACCAGCCCCAGCATATTCCGCATATCCCCCTGGGGCCCTAACCATTGATGGTATTTATAATAGAGATACAGCCGGTAATCCATCAGGGCGAAGGCGTCCTCCATCAGCTCCCATTGGTCCTGATAGGGCGCATCCAGCTTTCCGTAGGCCACCTGGCCTACCTCCAGGGCTTCCGCCTCCCGCTGGGGCGGGCTGGTGGGGGATTCTTTTTGCCGCTCCCCCTGGGGCTTCCGTTCCCACCACATATCAGGGAATGACCACGGTTGCGGCCATGGGGGAAACCACCTGGATTACCCCGCCATAGGCGCACAGCAGCTTGCTGGTATTGTTCAGTGCGCTTTTGCCGCCGATCTGCACCGTGAGGGAGCCCGGCATCCAAGGGGCCGTCAGCACCGGGGTGCAGGGCTGCGGGGTCAGCGCCCCGCCGGCGGCTGCGGTAGCTGCGGATACCGCCGGGTTGGCCAGGCTGCTGCACATGCCGAAGGGCGGCAGCTTATTGTCCATCACCGTGGCCGCAGGCAGGCCGCAGGCCATCACCCGGCAGGCGGGCGCCACCGGCAGGTTCGCCGGCGCGGCGCCGAAGGAACATTGACATACAGCCGTATTGGCTGTTTGTATCGCCATCGCTTACTCCTTTCCTTTGGGCTTTGCGCCCAGATCCACCTGATTGACCCCCTTGTCCAGCTTCCATTCCGTAAGGTTCGCTTTATCGGGGTCCAGTATATAAGCCGGTACGGGCTCCCGGAAAAAGGCCAGGATCTGACCCTTTTCGTCTGTATGATATTCCTGGGCGGGATAAAAGGCCGCCCCCCGCTTATGGGAAAACTGCAAGGGGGTATCCAAGGTGGCGTGCCCGCCCTCTGCGCCGGAAATGGCCACCACTTCGCTGTTTTTTCCATCCACGATCAGATAATTTCCCGGGAAGCGCCCCTCGGGCCCGCCCCGGAAATACAGCTTCGCCTCCCGGCTGCCCGCCTCCGCCGTATCCTGGGCCAGCTTCAGATCCGCCATGGCGGCCTTGGCCGCTACCCACAGGGCGCGGTCCGCTACCGGTTTCCCCCGCTCCGTCAGGGTGGCGGAAAGCTGGGTCATCTGGCTGTAAAGGGGATAGTTGGGGGCCGGCTTTAAGGTGACGTTTCGCTCCACATGGCCGGCTTCCGGGATCTCCAATAGGATCTTCTCATCCCGATACCGTCCGCCCCGCAGCACCACCGTATGGGGCCCGGGGGCCAGGTTGGTGAAGATCAGGTAGCCCCCCGGGCGGTAGCCCGGATGGCAAACCTGGCCGTCCAAGATACACCCCACGGCGTTTTGGGCCATAGGCTTGCCGGTAAACCCATCCCGCACAGCCAAAGCTGCGCTCAACCGCACGCGGATCATAGGTTGCCTCCTTCCCGGATGCCGGCCTTTTCGTCCAACGCGATGGCCACGTCGCCCACCCGGGCCACCCGGCGGGTGCGCTTGCTGTCGATGAGGATGCCCTCCAGCTTGCACACGATGGATAGCTTATAGGGCTTGGTGGTATTGTTCCAGATCTTGATCATCTGGTCGAAATTAGGCCGCTCCACGGAAATATGGATGGCCGCCCCGGTATCCAACAGGGAGCCCTGCAAATACTTCCGGTCCAGCACGGGCTGGTCCTTGAGTACCTGGAGCGCTGCCCCCAGCATCCGGTATTGATCCGCCTCCCGCAGCTGGGCGGGGGCCTTGGAATGGGCGGTGATCAAAAAGCTCAGCTGAAAGCGGGAAGGGGCCATGCGCTGCATGTTCCGGGTCTGTTGCATATAGCCCGCCTGGGGCGCGGCCTGCTTATCCTCCTCAATGTGGAACAGATAAACGGTAAGCTGGTTGTTTTCGCTTTCATGGGGGGAACACAGGGATATCAGATCCCGCTTGCTGATGGGCTCTGGGGTCATATTCTCCCGCAAAAGCTCCACCAGGCCGTTTCCCGCCTCCACAAAGGCCGTATAGTCTGCCATCCGTCCTTCCCTCCTATCGGCTTAAGGCCGCCAGCCAATCATACTGGCTGGCCAGCATCCCATTGGTCAAGGTATTCAAGGCGTACATCTGCACCGCGCAGCCGTGAATGGCCGTATGCAGATCCACCGTTGCCTGGCTGTGGGCGCACAGGGCGTCGCAACGGGCGGTCTCATCCACCGTGCCCATGGCGTATCCCTCCAGGGCTTTTTCCATATCCCCTTTGGCGGTATTGTAATCCGTCTGGGCTTGCAGCAGCTCCTGCCAGGCCAGTTCCAGATCCATCAACCCCAGGGCGATGGCCTCGCTATTTCCCGCCCCCTGTAACGCGTCCACATCCAAGGTGGCCGGGTCCACCAAAAACAGCGCCTCCGTCAAGTCATAATCCGCCAATGTCCCCGTCAGGGTACCCTTGGCTTCCAGCTGGATCTTCTCCATGGCCACCATGGCCCGGTTGGCGCTCAACTCCAGCTTGTTTACCTCCGCCGTCAGGGCGTCCACCGTCTCCTGGCTGCCTGTGCCCATGCTGCACTTTTTTTCTTCCGCCGCCAGCAGGGCCTTCTTCCACGCCGCCTGCTCCTCCATGGCCTGCCGGGTCTCCCCCTGCAGATAATAATCCGCCATGGCGGTCAGCCCCGCTTCCAGGGAGGCCCCCGAGGTGGCGCCTAACAACGCCGCCGGCGCCGCCGTGCCGTAATATTCGCAGCCCGGCCCTTCGCCGGCCGCGGATAGGGCGGCCGTTGCCCCGCTGCTGGCGGCAGCAGCGGCGGACGTTTGGGCGGTTTCAGCGGCGCTGCCGCTTGTTTGCGGCTCTGTTTGGGATTCCCCTACGGCCTCCCCGGTGGCACCGGCATCCTCCGTCAGCCCCAGCTTGCCCAGTAGGCTGTCCATCCGGGTGGCGTTCCCGCCATCCCCGGCGCTCCCCGACCCGGAGGCGCCCGGCAGGCTCTGGTTCACGATCCATTCCACCATCACCCATTCCGTTTCCCCGGGCTGGCTCCAGCCCACGAATACATAGTCCTCGTAATAATAGGCGGTCCGGTGATAGGTGCCGTCGGGATAGGGCACCCCGCCGGTAAACACGGCGGCCTCGTCCCGCTCCTGCTTGTCGTACCCTGCGGCCTGGGCCTCGTATTCCGCCGGGGTATGCCAGGACATGGCGTCCGCAAAGGGGTCCGCATCCCGGTCATAGCCGTATACATAATATACCGTGGGGTCCGCCTCTTCGGTCTTGTAGGTACAGAACAGGGTCACGCCCAGGGCTTTGTTGTTGATGGAGAACCCGTTGCGCTCCCCCGGGGTCTCCATCAGCTCCGCTTCCCCAAAGGCCGCCCGCACCTCGTCCCCGGTCTTGTTGAGCAGCGCCCCCAGATCCGGCACCCCATGGATCATATTGCCGATGTAAATGGATTCCCCGGTGCTGGCATACAGGGTGCCTTCCCCATGGGGCACCAGCCCTTCCACATAGCCCTCGTAATAGAGCTTGCCGCCCCAATGGATGGTCACCGCCCCCACCGGTTCCCCGGCCTCAAAGGTGCCGGTGAGCCGCAGGTCCTTGCGGATGTTCAGCACCCCGTCCCCGGAATACAGCCCTTGCAGGAACCCGCCCTGGTATAACAGGCTGCCGTCCTCGTTATAGAGGTTGCCCGTCTGGTCATACAGGCCGTCCAGGAAGCCGCCCTTATACTGCACCTGGCCGTTTTCATAGTACAAGGTGCCCTCGCCGTCGTATTTCCCCTGCAAATAGCCGCCCCGGTGGAGGATCTGGCCATTGGGGTAATAGGAAGTGCCCGTGCCGTCGTACAGGTCTGCGGCAAAGTCCCCCTTGTAACATACGATGCCGTCTTCATAGGCGGTGCCGGTACCCTCCCGCAAGCCGCCTGCAAACTGGCCTTCGTATAGGATCTCTCCGTCCTCATACAGGGTGCCCTTGCCTTCATAGACCCCGCCGGCAAAGTCGCCGGTATACACCAGCACCCCTTCTTCATAATAGCTGCCCTTGCCCTCGTACATGCCGTCTACAAAGGCGCCTTCATACAGGACCCGGCCCGCCTCGTCATAGGCTTTGCCCTGGCCCTGGATCATGCCGTCCTCCATTTTGCCCTGGAGCATGGGCATATCCTTTTCCGGATCGTAATATACGATCACCTTCCCGCTGTAGGTGGGCACCGCTTCATCCTTCTGATACAGCCGGGCGGTAAAGAACATGCGCACCAGCCAGGGCCATATCACGAAATAGAACAGCAACCCGAAGGCGATCAGCCCCACCGCCAGCATGACCAGCAGGGACTTTGCCACGAACAATCGCTTGGTCTCAACGAAATCCTCCCGCTTGGTGGGCTTTTTCCCGGCCACCGCCACCGAGGACATGGCCTTGGGCACCAGCCGCACCGCCTGGCGGGACAGGCTGGTGACCCGGCGGATACGGGCCCGAAGCCCCACCACCTGCCGGGTGAGGAAGGCTCGGAAGGTACGGAATACCAGCCCGCAGGAATTTAGGATTTGCTGAAAAAATCTTGCGATCACGTATGGATCCTCCCTGGAAAATCATCCTGTCCGGGCCGCGGCCCTTTGGGGGATTAGAATAGGTACTGGATCAGCAGCAGGGCAATGCCTGCAAGCAACGCCGCCGCCACCACCCCGCCGACGATCCGCCGGGTCAGCCGTTTGTAATAGTCCGGCGCCACCCTAAGGGGCTGCACCGGGGAGCGGCGCACATAGCCATCCGGAGCTAAGACGGCCGGCTGCTCCTGCACATAAACCCCGGCCTTGGCCCGCTTGGGGGCGGCCTGTTTTTTTCGGGCCCGCTCCACCCGTTGGGCGGCGGCGCCGATCCTGGCGTTGGCGTAGCCCACGATGCTGGTCTCCCGGCGGAGCTCCGCCTGGGCGGTCCGCACCTGGTTCCGGGCCGCGCTCTTGACCTGGTTGCCCACCAGGTTCAAGGGATTGATGGCCATGGTTACACTTCCCTTCTGCTGGCCGGCTCCGACCCGTTCAGGCCGATCCAATCCGGCGCCTGCTTTTCAAACCGATCCGCCAGATACAGATAATGCCGCGCCACGCCGTCCTCGCCCTGCTGCCGGGCGATCTCCATAAACAGCCGCTTGGCCTGGGCGAAATCCCCGCTGTACAGGGCGTAGATCCCCGCGCTGAAGGAGGCCCGGGCGCTTTCCTTGGCCAGCCGCATTCCGTAGGGGTCCCCGTCGAAGATCTCGTATACCCGGATCGGGCTATCCCCATCCCGGCTCTTGCCGATATAGCGCAGGTGATATTCCTTGGCCGCGTCCGCCACCGCCATGGTACATAGGATGTTGGCGTCCAGCACCTGGGCCAGCTCCACCAGCTTGCGGGCGGTGTTCAGGCAGGCGGATACCACCGTGGGCACCACCCGGTCCTCGTCCCCCACCACGCCCATCATGGCCACCCCATGATCCAGGGCCACCCGCAGCTCCACCGGCGCGTCGTCCCGGGCTTCCCGCTGGGCGTTGAGCTCTAAAAGGGCCTGCCGGACCTCCACAGCCGCCCCCACCGCTGCCTGGGGCCCGCTTTCAAACACCGCGTCAAAGCCGTCGTGGGTAAAGTTATAAATGGTGCCCCCTGCGCCGGATACAGCGCCGGCGATGTGGGCGAATACCTCGTTAATGTTGTCGAACAGGGTCTGGGCGTCCTGCTGATAGGCTGCCTCCGGGAAGCGGAAGCGCACCACCATCATGGCGATCTCCTGGGATACGCTGGTATCCTTATCTACCTGCTCGATGTTGGCGACCCCCAGCAGGGCCACCAGCCGCCTGGGCACGAAGCGCATATACGCGCTTCCCGCCAGAGCCGCGCTTTCCTTTTTCTTCTCCAGGGCCCCGCTCAGGTCGTTGAAGGCCGCAGCCAGGGCTTCCAGCTCGTCTCCGGTATGGTGCTCCACCCGCACCTGGGGCGCTCCGCTGGCCAGCAGGTCCACCCCGCGGGTCACCCGCCGGGCGCCCAGGGCAGCCTCCCCGATGGCCAACAGGCTCAGCAGCGCCACCAGGGCCACCGCCCCGTAGGCATACAGGCCCAGCTCCAGGATGCCCCCCTGGATCGCCTGCTCCAGAGCCTTATCCTGCACCCGCACATAGAGCGCGCCGCCCTCCGCCTTCAGGCAGACGGCGTAATAATAGCCGATGCCGCCGGATGTGGCGTGGCCGGCATATTGCCCCTTTTCCCGGGCCAGGGCCAGCTGCTCCGCCACCCCGGGCAGGAAGCCCGGCGTCTGCAGGGTTGTGCCCGCCGCCTCCGGGCCGGAGCTGGCCAGCACTTCGTAGGCCCCATCCCCTCCCTGGCCCAATGCCAGGAAGGTGCAATCCGCATAATCCCCATCCGCCTGGGCCAGGGCCTGGGCGGCCTGGGTCAAGCCCGCCTCGTCCTGGGCGTCCACCTGGGCGGCCTGGGCCTCCAGAGCGGCCAGGATGTTCTGCTCCGCGCCGGCCCGGTACCGGGGCCCCACCGCGATCAGCAGCGCCGTGCTTACGGCCACATAGCCTGCCAGGCCCAGCCACAGCAGGTTTTTCACCACCAGGGGGAAGTATAGCTTCTGGTATTCGCACACCAGATAGTAGAACCCATAGGACAGGAACAGCACCCCCGCCACCAGCAGGGCCAGCACCAGGCCGCTCTGCCAGGGGATCCGGTACAGGCCGGCGCTCAGGTCGGTATGCCCGCCTTGTGGGGATACCGATAGCAACATCTGCCCGCTCTCATAGAGGAGGGCCAAGGCCCCCCCGTTCCCATCGGGGGCCAGCCACGCCACGCTGGCGCCGGGCAGACCCGCCAGGGAAACGGCCTGCCTGGCCTGCTCCAGGGCCGCCGCGTTGGCGGCCTGGGCCTCCTGAACATCTTCCCCCGTCAGGGCGCCGGCGGCCACCAGGCCCTGGCCCTGGGCCGGATCAAAGGTATAGGCGGCGTATTCCCCCTCCTGGAGCACCGCCAGCTCCACCAGCTCCCCGGCGTCGGCGGCGTACAAGATCCCGGCGCTGGCCCGCCGCTGATCCCCGGTGGTCCCCGACAGGGGGGCCTCCAGCAGCAGCTGGAAGGGCTGCTCCGGCAAAGCCGCATACAGGGCATAGCGGGTCAGCTCCACGCCGGCCCGCTCATACAGCCCCAACAGGATGCAGCCGTTTTTCGCCACATAAATTTGTTCCACGGAAAAGTCCTGGGGCAAGCCCTCGGAAAGGGGCCGCTGGGAAACCCGGCCCTCCGCGCTGGCGCCATATAGGCTATACCCGCCGCCCCGCTCCGCTTCCAGGGCGTAGGCCACCCCGTCCGCCCCCTGGACGGCCTGGATAAAGGTACGCGTCCCGCCGCCGCTGCGCAGGTTTTCCGCCATATCCCCCAGCGCCGCCGGAAACAAGCTGTAGAGCAGCACGCCAAACACGGCGATAAACAATAGGAAGATCGAAAACTTGCGAAGATTTCTCATGCTTTGCGTCCCTTTCTCTTTTTCCACAGCCGTTTACACCATCTACCCAGGTTCTGGAAGCATAGGTACAGGGCCCGCTGCAGGGAGGATTTCGCCTCCAGGGCCTCATAATCCGCGATGATCCCTTCCTTGGCCCGCAGCCAATGGCTATATAGGGCCACCGGCGTCAAAAACGCCTGCTCTTCCAAGCTATCCAAAAAGCGGATCTCCGCCTTGGGGGAGCTGAACCGGCGAAGCAATACCTTCTTGACCTGGTCCATCAGCAGCAAGGCTTCCTCCCGGGGGTTCATATCCGCCAGGGGCAGCACCTGATACTGGACCTCCAGCCTGCCCTCCTTGGGCCAGATCCGCAGGTTGTCGCTGAGCAGGGCGGCGCAGGCGATCTCCGGCGGATAATCGGAAATGGACAGCCCCAGGTGGAACAGGGCCTGGGCCGTATCCACCCGTTCCTTCCAGCTTACCTCCGCCCCCTTATAGAATACCTGGTCGATGGGGGCGCCGTCCACCGCGTCGAACACCGCCACCAGGCTGCCCTTATCCATAAATATCCCATGGTACGCCGGGCAATGGCGCAGCCGGTCAAAGCTGTCCACATAGGTCTTGACCAGCTGCCCCTCGTATACGTTCAGCAGGTATTCCCGTTTGTCCCGGCTTTCCAGATCCACGGCCAGCAGGGCCGCATACTGGTCCTGGGCATGTTGGATATGGGTCACCTTATATCTGGAACGGATCAGGATCGCGTCCACAGCATAACCCCTTTCTCCCTTGCTCTTCGGTTTATTCCACAATCACATAGGCGCTGGCCGCCACGCTTTCATCCGCGCTGGCCGTGGCTACGATCTCATAGGTGCCCTGGGCCTCCGGCGCCTGATAGATGCCGTTCTGGTCGATGGCCCCGCCGCCGGCGTCCTTCACCGTCCAGATCACGCTCTTATCCTCGCTGCCCTGTACCACCGCCTTGAAGCGCATTTGCTCCCGCTTCTCCAGCCTGGATACCTCCGGCACGATGCTCACCCGCACCTGCCGGTTCTCCAGCAGCCGCTTGGTATCCCGCTCGGGCTTCTGGGCGTAATAATGGATGCGCACCCGGTTCCCCTCCACGTTGTCGTGGAGCCAGATCCCGATCCGCATGGTGCCCTTGCCGGGATACACCACCGCCGCCGTCTCCACCCAAGGGGCTGCGATGGGGCTATTCTTGGAGCGGAACACCTCGCTGTTGCCGAACAGGTGGGCCTCCCCGTCGTTTTCAAATTCCACCGCCAGCCGCACTTCCACGTTCCCCGGCCCCAGGCCGTGGGGGATCTCCTCGGACATATACCGGCCGTTTACCTTGATGCCGCCCGGCATGGCGATGTCCACGATGCCGTGGCTGGTGGTATAATCGTACAGCTCCGGCGACGGGATGCCAAAGGCCAGGTGCAGCGCATTTTCGCTCTGGGAATAGCTGGCCTTCACGTCCGGCTTCTGCCAGAACTCCAGGGATTCCACCGAGGTGGTCACCTCCAGCCGGTCCTGGCCCGCCGTCTGGGCCGTCCGGTCCCGATCCAGCCGCTGCCCGAAAGGCAGGTTGGTCACATGGCCCAGGAATACCCGGTCCGTGGACTGGATCAGCTCCAGCTTGGCCAGATAGATGGGGGTCTCCCGGCCCTTCAGGTGCTGGCTCAGGTCATCCTTTTGATGCTTCAAATCCAGGTATGCCGTCCGGTCTGCGCAAAGGGCGATCTCCGCCGGGATCTCCAGCATGTTTTTGTAGGTATGGCCCCCCATTTCGATGGTCAACTCCGCCCCGTTGGGGAACAGGGGCGCCACGATGTCCGAAAGGCCCTGGGCCTTGAGCCGGAAGGTGGTGACCAGCACGTTGCGGGTCTCCTCCGGGCTCTCGCTATAGCTTAGGCTGATCCGGCCGTCCTCGCCATCCACGATGCCGCACTCCCCTTCCAGGGTAAAGCGCACCGGCGGGGTCTTTTCGTTTTTGACCACCAGCATACCCGCGGTGAATTCATCCCCGCCGCATACCGCCGCGTCCACGAAGAACACCAGGGTCAGCCCGTTGTCCCCGTACAGGATGCGCACGTTTTCCCGGCCCATGGTCTCCAGCAGGCCCCGGTATTCCGGCGGCTCCGCGGAGAAGTACAGCTTATAGCCCTCCCGGGTCATATTGAACTGGCTGGTGGCCCCCGTATCCGAGCCCACCGCGTTCACCGGCTCCGTATCGGTTTCATCGTAGGCCAGGCACAGATACGCGTCCGCCTGGTCCTTCAGGGAGCCATAGCCTTCGATCATCTCCAGCCGCCGCACCAGGGGCTCCTCGATGACCACCTCCCGGCCCAGATAGTCCAGGGCCATGCCGCTGCCGATGAGCAGGGTGGTATCGTCGCTGCGGCTCACTCCCAGGCCGCACACCACGCCCGCGCCATGCACCACACGGTTGACCAGGCGGCGCTTCGCGCTTGCATAGTTCTGCTCCGCCTCAAAATCCCGCACCGTAAGCAGCTTTCCATAGAAATACCGGTTTCGCTCCATGGGGAAAAAGCTAACGTCCTTCAACTTCGTTTCCTCCGATCATAGTGTCATAGTGGATGGTGGTGTTTTCATCTATTACAACCGGGACATAATCGCTTACCATGGTATTGACCCCCAGGTAGGTATGCCGGTCCAATTGTACGCATCGCTTAAGCAGCACCAGCTCAAATTCCGTGCCCGCCGGGATCAGGCGCTGCATCCGTTCCAAAAAGGCTTCCATCTGGGCCCGGCTGTGGAAAGCGTCCTCCGGCAGCAGAATGAAAAACTGATAGGGGTTTTCCCCGTACAGCCGCCGGTACAAGGCGGAATTGGCGCAATCCGGCCGGTTGGGGTCCACGTCCGCGCTTTCGATGAGCAAGGGCGTCTGGCCGGTGAGCCGCCGGACGGAGCGCTTGATCCCCGCCACCGTGTACAGGCTTTCATAATCCGCCTGGGCGGTGCGGATCCGGTCCGCCAGGGTCTCGCCCCCGCCTTCCTCCGCCCCCACGCACATCCAGTCCGCCAGGTATTCCAGCATGGGGCCCGAGGTGTTCTCATAGTCGAACCGGGCGGGCAGGTCGTAGATGGCCTGTTCCATATCCATCATAATGCTGTCGAATATGGAAAGGAAGCGTTTTGTGAAATCCCCGTTCTCCCGGTAGATGGCCGGCAGGTAATCCACCATATGGTCCCCCGCCATGTGGAGCCGCAGGGCCTCCAGCCCGGGCGCGGGCCCGGAGGCAAAGAACTCCAGCATCAGCCACAGATAGCGGCCGTTCTGGTCGATGTAAAAATCCTCTCCCTCCCCCACCGGGGTGAACAGGGCCTCCAGGGCCTCCTCCGCCTCCGGTGCGCCGGGGGCCAGGCTGGCCAGGTATGCTTCCAGGGTGGCGTAATCCCCATAGGGGGCTGCGTCCGCCGCATAGGCCCGGGTGCGGATCAGGCTATCCTGGGCCAGCCGGCAATCCAGGGACGTCCGGCCCCAATAAAAGCCCGTTTCCCCGCTATCCAGGCCCCATAGGCAAATGACCCCCCGCCTGGCGCCTGGCGCCAGGGTCAGGCCGTCCCCTTCGGGGACCACCCCCCAGCAATAGGCGGCGCGCCAATCCTCCGCTTTGTTCAGCACAAGCTGTCGTTGAAGCCGTTTCATCCTTTCCTCCTATGCGGGCCCTAGCGGGTCTGTAGATCCAGGGAGCCCAGGTAGGCGATGGCGTTCTGCTTGAGCCTCAGGTCCCCCCGGGGATCCTCGTAGCAGTCGGGCCGCAGGGCCCTTAGCTCCAGCCGCTCCACCTGCATCACCCCGTCCAGGGCCATCAGCTCCGCCATCAGGTCGTCCTTGACCACCGGGTCCCCGATGGTCCGGCCCTGCCTGCCCGTTTCCAGGTAAGCCTCCACCTGCCGCCGGATAGCCGCCTCCAGGCCGGGGCCCCGGCCCCGCACCTGCAAGCGCACCCCCACCGGCACGTATTGGGGCGGCACCACCTTCACCCGGGTGCATACCGGCCGGTATCGCTCCAGCTGGGCCTGGATCGCCGCCATAAAAGCCGCGTCCGGCATGGGCCGCTCCTGGGCGCTCCAGGGGCGCACCACCACCGTCACCACCGGGATCCGGCTGCGGCCCGCAGGCTCATCCGGGTCAAACCCGGCGATGGCCTTGGCCTGGGCCACCCGCAGCCCCGGCGTCGCCAGGGCCAGGCGCTCATAGTCCGCCTGGGACACGCATTTATAGGTATCCTCCATGGAATGGAGGAAGGCGGTAGCCGCATCCTGCAGGCTTTGGGCCTCCCGGCCGCCTACGGCCGCCCGGTTGTCCGCAGGGCTGCCGTCTGCAAAGGTAAGGCCGCAGCCCTCCGGCACATTGCCCCTGCTGCAATAGGACAGGGCCAGGGAGGCGATCATCACCCCCTGCTCCCCACGGGGCGGGATGGCCCCATGGGCCCCGTCCCCGAAGAGCAGCTGTTCCCCGGCCGGGTCAAAGGTAAAGGCCAGATCCCGGGGGCCGCAGGCGGACAAGTCCGCCACATACCGCCACAACCGGGGTCGCACCTGGCCATCCCGGCAGCGGGTATCGCAGATGAGGGCCAGGGTCTCAGGCAACGCCTGCCTGCCCCCCAGATCCAATTCGATGGCCATATTGGGCAACCCGGTGGAGGGGTACAGCAGCCGGTTATACCGCAGGGCGTCCTGGCTCACCACCAGCAGGTTGTCCTGGCCGTCCTGGGCGCTGCCCGCGCCCTGCACCGTCACCGCCAACCCGTCCGCCGTGGGCCGCTGCGCCCATTCCGCCACCCTTAGCCCCGCTTCCTCCCGGAGGAACAGGTAGACCCCGCCGGTCTGGGACACCGCGTCCTGCAAAAGGAGGGTGGTCTCCCCCGGCCCGATCCTGTGCCAGCGAAATCTGGCCCAGGTCTCCTGCTGGGCGCTGCGGAACCAGCCGGCGGATACCTGGCTGAGCCGCACGTCCTCCTCGCAGCCGTGCCGGGTCTCCTCCGCCACCAGATACCGGCCCGGGGGCAGCCCGCAGCCGCCGTCGCTTTCCCCGAAGCCTTCCGGGAAGGTAAAGGTGATAAAGCCGCTATGGCTCAAGGCGTGGGTCTCATCCTGGACCTGGGGCAGGGCGTCTGTGCCCCAGCACCGCCATGCCAACGTCCGCGGGGCCGCCTGGCCTGGGGCGAAGGGGTTCCGGTCCACGGGCCGCTTGTCGTCCACCTCAAACCACAGGCGCATGACCCGTTCTTCCCCGGAGATGCCGATGATCAGCTGGCCGCCGCCCTTTCTAGGCAGGAAGGGCCATATGGTGATGCCCGGCTGCCCCATAATGCCGGTCATATCCTGAGGGCCCTGGGGCCCGTTCAGATAGATGGCCGTCACCTGGCCCCCCGCCCGGGCGGGCTCCAGCAGCTCGAAGCATACCCCTTCGCTATTTTCCAGCCGGGCCAGCAGGGGATAGGCTTCCCCCTCCTCCCAGGCCGGGCGCACCAGGCAGGCCGCCGGCCGGGCCGGCGCGGGGATCACGCCCAGGAGCTTGAGGAACTTCTGCTTGAGCTCCTCCGTCACCACGTTCATGTGGTATTGCTGCATTTCCTTATACCAGGCCATCAGCTCCAAAATGGTGATGCCTGGGTCATGGGCGTTATGATCCGTCCAGGCGGGGCAAAGCCAGGGCAAGCGCCCCAGGGCATATTCCATGATATCCCCAAAGGTCTGGTCGTCCAGATTCCTGGATCGCAGCATATCCCCTTCCCTCCTTTCCCGGGCTTATACCACCCGGATGGTGTGGTTCCCGCTGCGCACCGTGGCAAAGGGGAACCCATCGTCCGTATCCAAGGCGCACAGACAGCGCCGTCCGTCTTCAAAATAACTGCCCTCGCAGGACACCCGCTCCACGCTGCGCACATTGGGCGTAGCCTTGATGGTGCGGTATAGCTCCAGCAGGTTGATCTGCTGGCCGATCTCCCGGCTGCGCCAGGTCTTTTCGATCAGGGCCGCGATATGCCCCATCAGCGCCTGCTGGGTGGTGGCCGCCTGGTCCAGATCCCACATCTGCACCTGGGCGTGCACGTGTACCGTCATCTCCGTGGAGGGCACCACGTGGAGCCGCTCCCCGGCGATCAGGTTGCAATCGCACCGCTCTGCCAGGTAGTCGTAGATCTCCCGGCACAGGTTATAGCCCATGGCGGTCTCGGAAAGGTCCTTGCCCATCACCACCAAACATACATGGCCCGGGGCGTGGCGGCCCTTTTGATCCGTATTGGAGAAGCATTTCACATGGGCGGCCCGGGAGAAGCGGAAGAGCACCATCTGCTCAAAATCCGCCGCGCCCAGAGCCCTGCCCCGGTGGCGAATGCACTTGTTACCAAGGCTTTCGATTTTTTCCATGGGGGTAGGGTCGGTGCCGCCGCTCATGGGGCCAATGTTTACCACCCCGGTGATCCGGGGTAAGGAGCCCACCAGGGCGTTGACCTGGCCGGCTGGCAGGTTTCCCCGCACGCCACCTCCATAGAAGTAGGTCACTCGGATATTCAGCGTACCCTTGGGGGGCACCTTGCCGTTGCGGCCGTTGCCGAAGCGGATGATCCCCGCCAGGGCCTCCAGCTCATAAACCCGGGCGTCCCCATCTGCCAGCAACAGATTGGAAACCGGTTCCCAGCGGACGAAGCAATGGGTCACCAGCCCTTCCTCCCGCTCCAGCCGGATCCGGCCGGGCAGCTGGGCTTCCAGCTGGGCCATCTGGCCGGCGGACAGCTCCCCGGCTTCATCCACCCACACCTGGCATTCCAGCACCGGGGTCTCCAGCAGCTCCAGGGTCTTATCCACCTCATAGGCTTCCGTGCTGAAGTATTGATCTGCGCCCCGCTGCTGCTGCCGGGCCTCCACGATGTTGAAGTCCAGCCCGGTCACCTGGGGCGCGGGCCGGGTGAGGGGAGTGAAGGAGCTCAGGCTCATCCGCAGCCAGCAGCCCGTTTCCCCAAAGAAGGTGGTCTCAGGCACCGGCTGGGAGATATACAGGAAGGCCGTGCCCGTATAGCGCATATTCTTGGTTTGATCCACCGTGCGCACCTGGACGAACCCGGTCCCGTCCCAGGCCTCAAAGAGGATCTTGCTGGGCAGCCGGGTCTCCCCGGCGATCTGCATCAGCATGGACAGGGGCATCCCGTGGGGCGAGCCGTCAAAGCGCAGATACATGGCCCGGGGATGGGGAGGCAGGGGATCGTAGACGGTCATGGCCAGGTCCGTGACCCCCTCCGCCTCCGGGACCTCGGTCAGGGTGGCGTTGTTCCAGGCACGCACGGCCTGGGCAGGCCGCAGGTGGTCGTATTGGAAGTTGCACTGGATCCCCTTCACAAAGGGCAAGATCCAGCGGGGAATGGCGCTCAGGTAGTTTTCCACGTTCACCACCCGGGCCCGGATGTAATAGCCGGTTTCCGCGTTGACCGTGGCGGCCGCCATGTCCTCCGGCACCGTGAACAGCACCAGCAGCGCCCCCTCCCGCTTGCAGGAGAAGGGGTTCTGGTTGCCGCCCACCGAAAGCTTGGCCCAGCCGGTGCCGTTGTAGTACTCCCACACCACCTGCTCCACGAACACGTCGTCCGGCAGGATGCGCACCGCGTCGTTCTTATCGATGATCCGCTTGTTGAATTCGTATTGGGGCTCATCCCCCACGGTGGAATAGATCACCGGCACGATATCCAGCCCCAGGTTTACCCGGGCGCCCCGCTTGCAGAACACCCGGTCGGAGCGGATGTAGAACATCTCATAGGGGGCGGGCCGCCGGCCAAAGCAATAGCCGCCCTCCGCCAGGGAGATGGGGATGTCGTTGTTGGAGGCGCTGTCCGCGGCCACGCTTTTGGGGATCATGCTTCGCAAGGCGATGCCGCTGAGCTGAATGGCGCCCTCCACCTTGGGGCTCACATCGCAGTAGATGTAAATGTTGCCGTCCGCCTCCGGGCAAAGGGCCTTTTCATCCTCCTTGAACAGCCGCAGGATACCGCCCTCCGCCTGCACCCGGTCAAAGGCCGGGTAATCCACCCCGTCAAAATACCGCCAGGCGGCCCCTTCCGGGTCCCCCAGGGTCTGGGCGGTGGCAGCCTCCAAAAACCGGGCGGTCTGCCGCAGGGAGATCTGCAATTCGCAGGGGCCCGCCAGGTCCAACACCTGGTTCTGGGCAAAGGCGAACCGGTGGAACTGAAGGTTTGCTTCCCCGGTGGGGGCGAAGAAGGGCTGCTCTTTGGAACGATCCAGCCGCTCGATCCGGCCCGCCTCCGGGTCCACGTAATATACGTCCGCCAGGCTGGCGGTAATGGCCTCGATCCGGTGGGTGGTGGCAAAGACCGTATTGGTGCCGTCCTCTTCCTGGGCGGCGGCAAAGATCTCCGTGCCCGCCGGCACCGGCACCGGCCCGCCTTCCCCGCCGGCTTCAAAGCGCACCAGCCCGCACGCAGGGGTCACCCCCGGCCCGGGCACGCCCAGCAGGTTGAGAAATTCCGTATAATGCTTTTGCGGCAGCAGGTTGAACCGGTCGATGGTCTGATAAAACATCTCCCCAAACAGGGTGGCGATGGCCGCCCCGGGGTCGGTTTCATCCCCCTGCTCATAGCGCCATTCCGGGACGTATTCCCCCGCCCGGCGCTGGATCAGGTCCATCAGGTCCTTCTTGGTCCGCGGGTCCAGGATGGGCTTGTTCATTCTTCCGCTCCCTCGTTCAAATAAAACGGGTATACCCGATTGTACCGGTTATTGGTATTGCGCACGGTATACTCCACCTGGATGAGCAAGGCGCCGGCATTGCCGTCCTGCTCCCGGGTCTCCACCTCCACGTCCACGATCCGGGGCTCCTGGAGCAAGAGCTGCTCCTGCACATCGTATGCGATGGCGGATTTGGAATTGTGGGCCATGGGGGAAAAGGCGTATTCCGCCACATTGGATCCGAATTCCGGCCGCATCACCCGCTCCCCGATGGAGGTCTGGATGATGATGCGCACCGCTTCCTCGATATCTTCCTCAAAGAGGGACATGGCGATCTTTCCTGTCCGCCGGTCGATCTGCAGCGGGAATTTCAAGCCGCTGCCCAAAAAGTCCTTGCTGCCCATGCTGCCTCCTTCCGGGCTCAGTTGATCTGCACCAGGGCGCCCTTGATGGTGGTATTTCCGGACGCCTGTACGTTCAGCAGGCCGTTGGACTTGATATCCACCTGGCTGCCGTTGGCGGTAAAGCCGTTGTTCGCCTTATGCTCCACATCCGTGCCGGCAAAGGATATGGTCTTGTTCCCCTTGCCGGTGATGTTGCCGGCGGATTCCAGCACCAGGCTGGTATCCCCCGCGCTCAGGGTAAGCTTGGTCTTGGCCGCCAGGGTGATCTCCCCCTTTTCCCACAGGATGGTCAGCTTGTTGTCCCCGTTTTTATCCTGCAGGGCCAGGCTTTTGTTTTCATCGTCCAGCTGGAGCATGGTCCCCGCCGGGGTGGTGACGGTGACCTTTTCCTTTTTTTCGGTATCCTCCAGCTTGATCTCTATGCCCGCCGGGGTCTTGATGCACCGCACCTCGTTGACCCCGTCCTGCACCGTATAGGGGGGCTTGATATCGTTGGCCCAATAGCTGCCCAGCACGATGGGATGGTGCACATCCCCGCCCAGATAGGTGAGCAGCACCAGGTCCCCCACCTTTGGGAAGAAAAACTGGCCGTAGCCCTGTCCGCCCATGGGCGCCATGCAAAAGCACCAATCCGTTTCCCCCACGTCCTTGTCCGCGGTGACGGGCTTGCACTTAAGCCGGTTCAGGTTATCCGGGTCCTTGATGTTGGTGACCTCGGCCAGGATGACCCCGGATTTGCGCATATAGCTGGTGGCGTCGTTGCTCATTTGCTCTTAGCTCCCTTTACCTCAAAGCTGGTATAATAGCCGTCCTCGCTGAACTCGTGGGTGACTTTGCTGATAAAATACTTATCCGCCGTGGATTTATCAAAGCCCTTCAGGGAGATATACCGGCCGGGGATCAGCTCCGGCAGGCCCACGCACCGGCCCTTGCCGGATACGAAGGAATAGGCCCGCTGGTCGAAGATGGCCTGGGCCAGCTCCTTGCACTCCTCCGGGGTCTGGACGAAGAAGTTGATCTCCTTGAGCACCATGCCGCTAAACCCCCGGGCGATATCCCCGGCCTCCTTACCAGAGCCCGAGGCGCTGGTATCGGTGGCCTCCCCGGAGATGGGTTTCAGGGTCTTGGGGTCGATGCCGTAGACCACCACCTTGCCGATCTGCTTGCGCAGGGACACGGTCTTGGAGAACTGCAAAAGGCTAACCCCCAGGTTCAGCTCGATGATGGAGCTGGTCTTGCGCATCAGGGAATCGAATACGATCTCCCCGTCGATGACGGTGAAGGTCAGGTTATAGGTGCGGGCCAGGAAGCACAGGAAATGGTAATCGTCCATCTCCTCCTGGATCAGCTCCGCGTCGAAGTCCTTGATGGTGCCCACGTTGACCTTTTTGGCGTAGCCCTTGGAAACGCATTCGTTGAGGATCTCCTTTACCACGGTGGTGGTGGATTTTTCCTGCATGTATTTGCGGTCCTGGGCGTTCATAAGGTACCCTTTTGCATCGATGCCGTTTACGGTGATGCTGGGGGCGCCGTTGGCGGTATAGTTGATGGTATAGTCGTCCACAAACCCAAAGAAGATGGATTCCTTGCGCACGTAGCCGGCTTTGATCTCGATTTTGTTGCCCACCTGGATGGTATCCAACAGGCTGTTGTTCCACTTGCTGCCCTCGTAGTCGTACTGGGACTCCAGGGTAAAGCTGCAGCCGCCCGCGCCCTCCCCGGCGTCGATGTCCACGGTGATGGAAGAAAAGTGGAACTTGGAGGTTTCCAGGGTCTTGCCGTCCACGGATACCGCAAAGGCCGGCGCGCGAAACCCGTCGTATTTATCTTCCAGGCTTTTGAATTGATAGGACCCTGTATCCATGGGCGATGTATCTCCTAAAACGCGTCCTTACTTGAGGGCCGGCAGCTTGATCATGCGGCCGGTATCCAGCAAACGGGGGTTTTCGATCTGGTTGGCGTTGGCGATGACCCGCCATTGCTCGCACTGGCCGTATTCCCGGCCGGAAAAGCTCCACAGGGCGTCCCCCTGATGCACGGTGCGGTACTTGGCGGTATCCGGGGACTCGTTGGGCTTCATCTCGGCGATCTTGCTGGGCTTCATATATTGCTTGAAGGTCACCTGCAAGGTAGCCCGCACCGGGGTGCCCAGCTGGTTGAACATGGTGAACTTCTGGCTGCAGTTCACCAGATGCCCCTCGAATTGCAGCGAACCCCATTCGATCTTCAGCAGAGGGGGCACGTGGGTGCTTTTATCGATGATCATCAGGTCGTAGATCTTGGCGGTATATTTGCGCACGTCCATCTTGGCGGGGGCGGGGGCCAGGGCGGTGGCGTTGAGCTTGAGCACGTCCCCCACGCTGCCGCCCACCATGCTGGCGGCGTAATAGGTATCGAAAAACAATTCCATTTGCAAGGTCTCGCTGCTTCCGTGCACAAACTGGATGCTGGGCATATTGGAAGCCAGGCCCGGGGCCTCGCTGTATTTGGCCCCCCGCTCCTGGACGTAGGACTCGGGATTGTACATCACGTAGATCTTTTTGTTGTTGGTCTTGTTGGTGATGCACATCTTTTCCAGGGGCATGATCATATTGGGATTGGGCTTGCCGATCTGCATGGGGCACCTCCTCTAGGGGTTGTTCATAGGCCCAGCCTGCGCTGGTCCCGTTTGAGCCGGTCCTGGATGATGGTATAGACCTGGTTGGCCATGCGCCTGATCTCCGCATCGGAAAACCGCAGCGGAGGCGTTTCCTGGGGTTCCGGCTTTTTCTTATGGGTCATACGGGCGGTGGCGCCGGTATACCCGGGGGCGGTCCAAACCATCTGGCTGGCCGGCTGGCTCTGGGGCCGCGCCGGGCTTGCGCCGGACTGCCCCTGGGCGGGCTGGCCGCCGGGCTTTGGCTGGGCCGGCTGGCTCTGCTTGGTTGGTTCAAAGCTATCCCGCAGGAAGTCCCGAGCCCACCCGGGCAAGGACTGCACGTAGGGGGATTCCGAATACCCTGCTTGGGCCGGGGCGGCTTTCTCCCCGCCCTTGGGGGCCGGGCCCATGGCCGGCTGCGCCTGCGGCCGGCTGGCCGCATAGGTGAGGGGCTGGCGCTGGAATTGGCCGCTTCCCCCCGCCGCCGGCAAGGCGGCCGCCTGGGTTTGCCCGGGCCGGAACCCGGTCATATGGCCGGGGCTCTTTACGCTGCCCAAAGGCCGGAATACCCGGTTCAACCCCTGTCCTTCCGCCGCCGGCGTTTGCCGGGAAAGGGCCTGGGCCGTCCGCTGGCCCAGGGGCTGGAAGTCCCGGTGCCAGGGCAGCTGTAGCGTCTCTTCCGCCCCGCCCTGGGGGGCAGGGCCGTACACCAGGGGCGTTCCCGTCTGCATCCCGCCTGTGGCAGCCACCGGCTGGGCCGGGGCCTGGGCCATGGGGGCGGGCTGGGCTTGGGGCTGCGCCGCCTCTGGGGAGGCTTGGCTCGCCTGAAGTGGGGATCGCTCCGCTGCTACCGCCTCTTGGACAGCCTGTTTTCCTTCCCCTTGGATGACGCGCTGCGCTTCCGATTTGGCCGTTTGCCGGGCCGCCTCCCCTGCCGCCTGGGCTTCCGCCGTCCCTTGGACTTCCCCGGCTTTGGCCAGGGGCCTTTCCGGTTCCCGAGCCGCCCTCTGCCGAAGAGCCGGCCCGGGCTCCGGGGCTTGGCCCGGCTCCGGGATGGGGGCGTATTGCAACGGCGCCTCCAGGGGGGCGAACGCCGCCTGTCCCAAAGCCCGCTGGGCCATGGCAGGCTGGTCGTCCGCGCTTCCGGGCTGGGCCTCTTCCCCGGCCGCTACCGTCTGGCCGGAGCCTGGATGGGCCGCTCCGGGGCGTTCTTCTATGTCCTGCCCCGTTGGGGGCTGCGGTTCCCTTGCTTGCTTTTGTGCGGGGGCTTTGGCCGCCGTTGCCTTTGGCCCGGCCTGAGCCCGGGATGAGGCGTCCATGGACGGCTGGCCGGCCGCTTGTGGGGTCCGGGCCTTTTTTGCCTGCCGGTCCTCCGTCCGGCTACCTCCTTCTTGGGCCGCCTGCCGGATTACCGGCTGGGCGGGAAGGACGTCCGGTTGGGTTGAAGCCGCCCCCTCCTGCCGGTGGGTCATGGCCGCCGGGCTGACAAGGCCGGCCTTCTCTTGGATGGCCGGGGCCAATCCCGTGGCCAGCGCCTCCTCCTCCGCAACCGTCTGGGAGATCGCCGAACCCGCCGCCGGCTGGAAAGCCGATTGAACCCGCGCCTGGCCCGGGAAGGCCGCCTGCCGCAGATCCAGCGGCGCCATGTCCGGCTCCAGCTGAACCGCGGGGCCGGCAACCATGTCCGGGGGCATCGCGCCCTGCTCCAACCCCGCTTGGGGCGGGATGGCGCCCGGCTGGGCTTGGGATGCGCCGTCCGGGCCGGTCTGGGCCGCCTGGGCCGGGGCGATCGGAGTCCTATTCCCTTGGCCCCTGCCCGCCTGCGCCGAAACGGCCTGGGCGTCGCCGGCCCGGGCTGGCGGCGCCTTGGGGGCTGCCGCCCGGGCCGGGGGAAACGCCTGCCGCTCCAGCGGGGCGCGGGTGGAAGCGGTCAGGCCCGCTTCCTGGTTCCGGCGCAACACCTGGGCATAGCGCAGCTGGGCCGGTTCCGGGGCCTTTTGCCGGGCCGCAGCCACCTCCGCCATGGCCTTGGCCTGGGCCACCGGGCCCTGCAAAAATACCTCCCGCCGCGCCAGGGCGGCGCGCACGCTGGTATGGTAAAAATTCTGGATGGTGGGCGCGGCTTGGCGGATGACGCTGCGTTCCAGGGTGAACCGCTCCCGCAGGATGCGCTCCACCAGCCGCTCCGTCATGCTCTCCACGACCCTTTCCCCGGGTTCTTCCTGCTTTGCCTTGGATTGCTTTTCCGCCGGCAGGGTCAGGTGCAGATCCACCTGTACGTTGGGAACCGGGGCTGCGCCCTGGTCCTCCTCCGGGGCATATATGAGATGCAGGGGCGTATACAGGCCGGTAGCGGTATTGTTCCGCTCCAAAATGGCCTGGGCGAACGCCAGGGATGCAAAGGGGGATGCCGCCAGCGCCTCACGCTGGGGCAATACCGCCATATCCCGTTTGCATAGCCCGATGTTCTCCATGGGTACGCCGCCTTCCTTTCTTGCGCGTTTAGATGCAGCCGTTGTACTGCAATTCGATCCGGTTTACCGCCAGCTCCGGCTGGGTGCTGTTGAGGCTGGGCCCCACATATTTGGACAGCAGGGCGTCGTTGATCATCCAGGTGCGCTTGGTGGCCCCGGTATGATCCTTCAGGGTGATGATGCCGTTGATGGGCATACGCATTCCCAGGTTCATCAGGTGCATCCAGGCCTCAAACCCGTCGATCATGGTCACCGTCCCCTGCTCCAGCACCAGGGTCTGGGGGACGATATTCTTAAAAAACTGCCGGGGGTAAGGACAGCCGCCCTCGTTATAGGTTTCGTATTCAAATTCCATGGCCAGGCCGCTCACCGATGTGAACCGCCCGCTCAGGCCCAACGCCGGCGCCCCGAACATCACTTCAAAATAGGTATTTGCCACATAATCCGACATCGCTATGGCTCCTTGGTCCTTTCTTCCATCAGGCCGGCGGGTTGGCCACCCGCTTGAACCCGGTGATGGAAAATTCGATGGTTTCGGTCAACACGGCGCTCTGGCTGCTATCCATGGGCGCCAGGGTATAGGAAACCGGCATGGCGTTGATCAGCGACCAGATCACCCCCCGCTTCCCCTTCCCGTCCACGGCCACCACGTTGATGGTGCGGCGCAGGGACGCCCCGGTAGGCGGCGCGCTTTCCGAGGGGGCGCAGGCCAAGATCCAGTCGAAAAACTCATTGTCCCCGATCACCCCCTTGGTGAGGGTCACGTTTTCAAAGGAGGTGATAGAGGGGATCTTCTCGGTGACCCCCCGTTCCTCGGAGCCCCAGCGGGTCTCCACCACGTGGGTCTGCATCCGGATGCCGGAAAACTGGGCAAAGGCCGCCACCACCGTGGGCCCGGCCCCTTCCACCTCCACCAGGAAGCGAAACGCGTTGAAGGGCTCGTTATAGATAACGGACATAGGCCCTCCTTTCTATAAAATGGCGTCAGCGGAATTCGATGGGCCGCTGTTGGTCTTTGCCGCTTAGGTTCTGGTTGATGCCGGAAACCTCCGCGCACCAGCGCCGCCGTTCCCGGTGATCCAGATTCATCAGCTCTTCCCTGGGCCAATGGAGATAATATCCCAAAAAGGCCATTTCCTCATAGAGCCGGTCCTGGGGATACAGGGCCAGCTCTAATCCAATAAAAAATCCAGGGGCACCTCAAAGCTTTGGCCGCAATGGGGGCAGGCCACCTTATAGGAGGGGGTGTCCGCCATATTGATCCGCTGATACAGGTCCTGCAAATAGGCCAAGTCCATGGTGAACAGGCCCTCGATGACCCGGGTATTGATATTGGGCAGGGTGCCCAGCTTGGTGATGACCCGGGAGAGCAGGATGATGGAAAGATAGCCGGGGTTCTGCTGCACCTTGGGGTCCCGCATGGGCAATATCTCATCCGCCGCCGTGGCCAGGCGCATCACACCTTTGCGGTGCAGATCCCCGTTGGCGTCCACATAACCCTTTGGCAGTTCAAATTCAAATTCCGTTTGCATGGGTTGCCTCCATCATGCCGCGCGGGCCCCGGCGGGCGCCGCCGGGGGGCAAAGCCCCCGGCTTTGCGGCGCGCGCCGGGCGCGCAAGGTCATAGGGTATTAGTTGGGAGAGGGCTCGCCGGCAGGGCTGCCGGGGGTATGCTCCAGGCCCTCGTGGCACAGCTCCAGGGAATGGATGGCCACCTCGCCGCCCATACCGGACAGATCCGGCACCGTGTAGCTCACCGGCCAGGCGTTGATCAGGCTCCAGGAGGGGCCCGGGTTGCCCGCATCGTCGATGAGGGTGATGGTCACGTTATGCCGCTCCAAGCCGGTGGGGTTGGCGGTGTTGGTGGGAGCTACGGAATAGACCCAGGTGAGGAAATCCGTATCGTCGCTCACGCCCCAGCGCAGGGTCACGTTGCCAAACTTGGTCAGGCCCGGCAGCTTGCGGGGGGTATTGCGCAGATCGTCGCCTTCCCGGTATTCGATGGCGTCCACGGAGGAGCTCATGCCGGATACTTCAGAGAAGCCTGCCCGGCTGATGCCGTCGATCTCCACCTGGTAGCGAAATACTCTGTAGGGATAATTGATTGCCATAGTATTCTCGTCCTTTCGTCAGCGTTGGTCTGCCTTAGCCTTCCGACTCGGAGGAGGCGGTGTGCTGGGTGATCCGGAAGATCACGAACTCGGCGGGCTTCACGGCAGCGATACCGATGTTGCAGATCAACCGGCCGTTGTCGATATCATCCTGGGTCATGGTGGTGGGTCCGCACTCTACGAAATAGGCCTCAGAGGGGGTGGAGCCGGCCAGGGCGCCGGAACGCCAGCAGGTGGCCAGGAACATTTCGATGGTACGGGTCACCCGGCCCCAAAGCACTTCGCTGTTGGGCTCGAATACCACCCAGTTGGTGTTGGCCTTGATGGACTCCTCGATGTAGATGTACAACCGCCGTACGTTCACATACTTCCACAGGCCGTTGGAGCTCATGGTCCTGGCGCCCCATACCCGGATGCCCCGGCCCGTAAAGGCGCGGATCAGGTTGACGCCCTTGGGGTTGAGGATATCCTGCTCGCCCTCGTTGTAGTTGCAGCTCAGGCCCGTGCAGCCCCGGACGATCTCATTGGCAGGGGCCTTATGCACGCCCCGCTCGTTGTCGGTGCGGGCATAGATGCCGGCCATGGCGCCGGAGGGCGGGAAGTAGGCGCTGCGCTTGGCCAGGGGGTCGAACATCTCCAGCCAGGGATGATACATGGCAGCGTAGGTGGTGTCGTACATATCCCGGAATTCCGCCACATCGTTGGTCTTTTTCCGGTCGATGGGCACATCCAGAATGGCGAAGCAGGACTTGCAGTTTTCGCAATGGGCGATCAGGGCAGCCTGTACCTCGGGGGCGGTGACGCCGGGGATGGCCATGATGGACACATCCACGTTCTCCAGGAAGGCAGCCAGGCCGCTGCGCTTGCCGGGGCCGTTATCCGCGCCCATGTAGACGCTGGGGTTCACGTTGGCGACCTTGCCGTCGCTGCCGCCCGCCAGGGCGATCACAGCGGCGCCGCCCACCAGCTCGATGGGGGTCGCGCCGGCCTTGGCGGGCGCGGGGGCCTTCTCGTCCTTGCCCTCCTTGGGGGCGGCGGGGGCCTTGGCTTCCGTTACGGCGACGGTCACCAGGTCGGACTTGCGGGTCCGGGCGCTGACGAAGTTGCCGGCTTCGGGGCAGAGGGATACGTTGGCGTAGGTCTCCACCACGTCGTCCAGCTTCACGGTCAGGGTCAGCTCGCAGGTCTTGATGTACTTGGGGGTGCCGATCTTTTCATCCGCCACGTTCAGGGTGCAGGGCGCATCCAGGGTAACGATGTTGTCCAGGCTGGAAACGATGGTGGCATAGGCCTTGGCCTTGCCGTCGAACAGCTCCACCACGTCCCCCTGGTTGAAGCCATCGGCATTCTTCAGCTTCAGGTCCGCGCCGTTCACGGCGATAACCTGGGTCTTGGCCTTGGAGGAGGCCTCCACGGTTACGCGGATCTTGTTGCCCCATTCGCCGGGGTTAGCCGCCTCGATCTGCAGCACGCCGGCCGTTGCCTTGGCCGCCGCAGCGCCCTCGGCCGCCACGCGCATGATATACGCGCGGGATCCGCCATTGATGAAGAACTGCTCCACCGCATAGGGCAGGAACCGGGCTTCGCCAAACTTGGCCTCGCTCAGATACCCGCCAAAGGCCCGCTTATAATCGGCAAAGCTGGTGACCAGCTGGGGCTTGCCCACCACCGGTCCCCTCTGCGCCAGGCCGATAAAGCCTGCGGTGCTGGTGCTGACGCCCTGCATGGGCACCGCACCGGAATCGTATTCTTCCACATACACGCCCGGGGATAAGTATTCTGCCATCCCTTTGTGTGCTCCGCGCCCACTTGGAGCTTACGCGGAGCATTCCTCCTTTCTTTTTCTGGGTTTTCCGTTGATTTTTTGTATCCTCAATGTTGGAATACACCTGATTGTTTGGCGCAGGCCTCCATTTGGGTCCAGAAGTGTTTCATCACCCCTGCGCTGTACTCCAACGCCCGGGTGATGGATTCCTGGGCGCTGTAAGCGTCGAACAGATCCGCGCTGACCCGCAGCACGATCCGCTCCCCCGAAAGGAATAGCCCGCCCCTTGTGAGGGCGGCGTTGACCTGGTTCACCTGGTGCAACGCCCGTCCCTTGTCCGCCACGGGAAACGGGTATACGCCATAGATCATAACCGTCTGCGGCGCATACCGGCAAACGGTCTCCCACCTGCGGCTCCCATCCTCAAACACGAACCGCACGCCGTCCTTTTCCCCGCGGTACGGAATGCCGTTGTAGGCGAGCGCCTCCAAAAGGGCTGCCGCGGGATCCACTCGCTCGTCAGGAAGATAGCCGGCCATCCGCGCCTCCTGTCCAATCCCCTAAGCCTGCGGCCCAATCCCCGCCCAGGGCTGCCGCCGGATAGCTTTCCATATCCAGCGGCCCCGGCGCCAACGCGCCCCTGAAAAGGGCGGGCGCCTTTGCCGCGATGGGGTAGGCTTCGGGCAATTGGGGGTTTTGTTCATAGGCAAAGGGCTCCACCGTCAACTTGGGCCCGCCCTGGACCAGGGCGCCCAACGCGCTGTTGCCCACCTGGGCTCCCAGGGCCAGTGCGTCCACCGGCCGTAGCATGGCCGCCGTACCCCCCAGCCGCAACACAGCCGCCGCCCGGGCGGCGCATTGGGCCTGGCGCTGGGAATCCCCTTGCCGTTGCGCCGGCAACGAAAACCGGGCTTCCGGTTGTTCCGCCCGGGCCGTTTGCTGCGCCTGCTTCTCCATGACGTTTGTCTCCCTTCCTGTTTGGAATCCCGAGGATCGCCTCCGGGCCCTGCCTGCGCCTGGCCCGCGGCGGTTCGCCGGACTCCGGCATCCCCCCTCTCACTGCGTTTGGGAATCTCATTCCCGCTCCGGCTCCTTCTCCGGCCCTTCGTCCTCCCCGTCCCCCGTAGGCGGCGGTTGGGCGGCGGCCGCTTCCTGGCCTTGCATGGCCAGCAGCTCTTCTGTAAATCCCGGTTGGGTAAAGGCGTCCAGCGCCTTGTTGGCGCTGTCGGAGATGGAGCGGAGCGTTTCGATGAAGCGTTGCTTCATCTGATGCTTTTTTTCCATCAACGCCTCGGTTTTCACGATGGCGTGCTGTAAGATCGCTTTGCTTTGGGGGTCCTTCGCCGCCTCCAGCTTGCCCCGGTATTCCGCCAAAAGGGCCCGCTCCTGGGCGTCGGACAAAAAGGGATACGCCTTTTGCAGGGTCCCGGCCCCGCTTCCTTCCCCCAGCTGGTTCTTGCCGCTGGCCAGTTCCGTCATGGCGTCCACCACCCGGCGGGCGTCCCGCAATACATCCACCACCAGGCCCACGGCGCCGTCCGCCTCGCCCCGGTTGAACAGCACCTGATCCGGGGGATGCCCGGATACGTTCCGGCGCTGGGAGCTCCCCTCGAACAGCTTGCGCTGCCTTAGGTTGGTGGGCTGGGATTGCCCGGCCGTGCGCTTGAGGCAGGAAAAGAGCATCATCTTCCCCGAACCCCGCAGCACCGCGCTGGCCATGGTGCCCCGGTTGAAGGCCACCTGGGCGAACCGGCTCAAAAACATCTGCTGGCCCGCGTCCCCGCTGGGCTCCACCATATCCGTCATGCTGGACTGCTCCAAAAAGCTTTCCCGGCCCCGCTGTTGGGCCAGCGTGCCTGCCTGGCCCGCCTGGCCCTGGCCTTCCCGGCCCGGGGCCTGCTGGTCCGCCTGCCGCTCCTCCTGCCACAGGCCGGGGACGATGGAGGGCATCTCGCCCTGAAACAGCTCCCCGCTGCGGGCTTTGGCCTTCTGGCTGCCCATCAGGTCGAAGGTCTTTTGAAAATCCTCTGTAATGTGCCGGACCGGGTCCCGATTATCGAAATACTCCGCCCCGGCCGCCGCGGCCAGCTGCTTGCGCACCGTCTGCTCCAAGCCCGCCCCCTTTTCCCCGGGGGCCTGTATGGCCCGTTTCTTCCATTCCTGCAAGCCGCCCATGGGTCACCTTCCGTTTCCGATCCCCGCCAGCTTCAGCGCCCGTACCAGGTGCTTGAACTCCGCCGGCTTCACCACATAGTCCGTCAGATGCAAGCGCACCCCCATCACGGCGTATTGGCTGGTGTCCGTCAGAAAAATCAGGGGGACCTTCTGATCAAGCTCCCGCAGCCGCCGTACCGTCAGGAACCCGGCCGGCCCGTCCTGGCTCAGCAGGATCGCCCGAAACCTGCGCATCCGCATGGCCTCCATCAACTGATTGACGTTTTCATATAGGACCACGGATTCTTGCTGGTCATAAAGCTGGCAGATCTGTTGAACCCGGTGCTGGAGTTCCATACCATTATTCTTATTTTCATCGCAAATCCCGATCATCGCCTTGCCGGCACCGTTTCCTTCCCGGTTCCTGGGAAACCTATGAACTTTCCGCCTTCCTGATTGATTTGCAAATCATCTCATACCAATCTGTCGCTGGGTCTTCATATATGCTGTATGCTGAATAAATTATAAGGCAAGGAATTGGCATATGTCCACGGAATTGTCATAAACTGCAAAAACATGTCACGAGTGCGTGCAATGCGCGGCGATCCACTCCCGCACTGGATGGAGCTTATCTTCGCTAACCGGGATCTGTTCCCCATTGTCCAGCTCCAGTGTCCTGCCCGCCAGTTTGCGCACATGGCTACCGTTGACCACATAGCTCCGGTGGCAGCGGAAAAACCGGGGGGAAGGCAATTGCTCGGCCAGCTGGTTAAGGGTACGGTTGGTGTTGACCTGCTCCTGAAGCAGGCAGATCCGGCTGGTACGGCCGGATACGGTTACGTAAAGGATATCCGCCAAAAGCACCTTGCGGTGGATCCGGGCGGAAACCACGGTAATGCTGCCCATAGATTGGAGAAACAAGCCTCGGTTCCACTGAAGCAGCTCAAAGAGCTGCTCGGCGGCCACCGGCTTGACAAAAAAACCGGCAGGATGCACCTGATAGCAGGAAAGGGCTGCTGCGCCGTCTTGGGAAAGGAATACGATTTGGCAGCTGTCTGTGCATTTGCGGATATGCCGTGCCAGCTCCAGGCCGGAGGTTGGGGCCAGGTTGACGTCCAGGAAGATAAAGTCAAACCTCCCCGGCCGATATTCCTGCAAAAAGGCATCCGCGGTAGCATAGGAGGCAAGGTGTACCAACACCTCCGCAGATTGGAACCAGCTGAAAAGCAACTGTGCAAGCCGCGCCTGCTCTCCTTGATCTTGGCTGCATATGGCAATTTGGATCATGCGTTCCCCTTATGCTCAGGCTGTCGAAAAAGTGGCTTGCGCCACTTTTTCGAGGTGTTCATAGCTCCCTTGCGCCTACGGCGCGGCCAGGGAGCTATGCAAGGAAACCCTTGCTACGCAAGGCTTTTTGCGGATTTGACGCGCATGTCGCCAAATCCGATCAAAGCCTCCGGGGGCTGCGGCCCCCGAACCCCCGGGGGGTTTTCGACAGGCTGGCTGTTTTTTTCGCCCAGCCCACAAAAGGGCTATATACCCTCCCGGACCTTTTGGAACATCCATTCGCAGAAGCACTGCTTCGCCTTGGCCCGCATGGTTGCGCTGATGGGCACATGGCAGCTGTCCTGCAGGATGAAATCGCCGGTGGTCATATTGGCGATATAGTTCATATTAACGATATAGCTACGATGGCAGCGAAGAAAATCCTTGGGCAGTTCCTGCTCCAATTCCACAAGGCTGCGGTTGGTGGTATAGGTACGGCCCGTGGTATGGAAAATGGCTTCCCGGCCAAACACCTCGATATATTGGATCTCCCCCAGCAGGACCTGGACCCGCTCCCGCTCGAATAGGATCTCGATGGCCTGGGCCATGGGGGAGATGTTTTCCAGGCACCAGTCCACGGTCTCGTCCAGCTGGCCCTGGGTATAGGGCTTGAGCAGGTAGCCCGCCGCATAGACCCCATAGCTTTCCAGGGCGTGGTCCTCGCTGGTGGTGGTGAATACCAGCTGGCAGCCCGTATCCTTTTCCCGGATGGCCTTGGCAGCCTCCATGCCGGTGAGGGCGGGCATATAAATATCCAAAAATAGGATCTGATACTTCCCCGGAGCAAAGGCGTCTAGGAGGGCCCGGCCGTCGGCAAAGGGCTGGATCTCCGCCTGCACATGCCGGTCGGCGCAATACTGTTGCAGCATGGAAACCAGCTCCCGCCGGTCGGCGGCGCTGTCATCGCATATGGCAAATCGCATCCATGTCCCTCCCTTATTTCAGGGCCTTTCCGCCGGCTTCCTACCGAGGAGCCTGGGCCGGCGCTTCCGCCATGGCGGGGCGCTTTCCCGTTTCCATAAAAGACCTTTTTCGCAATAATCCGCCATATATATTATAGGTTTTTTTAATGGGTACGGTCAATATTTATGCGATGAAATTCTTTCTTATTTATAGATAAACTGGCACCGGGGCCCGACAGCAAAGGCTATCCTCCGTCACCAGACAATCCACGCAATGGATCCGCACCCCGGCCGCCGCCGCCTCCCTGAGCGCCCGGCCAAACGCGGGGTCCATGGCGTCGTTGGGCCGGAAGCACCTGGGCCCCGCCATCTGCACCACCACCAGCACCCAGGCCTCCCGGCCCGCCCGAGCCAGGGCCGTCAGGGTCCGCAAATGCTTGGTCCCCCGGAGGGTGGGGGCGTCTGGGAACATGGCTACGCCATCCACTTCCAGGGTACAGCCCTTCACCTCCATGTAGATCTGCCGGCCATCCGCCGTTTCTACATAAAAATCCAGCCGGCTGTCCCCGATCCGGTATTCCGGCCGCAGCAGCGTGATCCCCGGGAACAGGCTGGGCAAATACGCCGCCGCCACCCGGTTGGGGGCTTGGCTGTCCATGTTGATCAACAGCGCCCCCTTATATACCGCCACCAGGTCATAGGCGGTCTTGCGGGCCGGGTTTTCCGCCCGGGCCAGGATCACCTTGGCCCCCGGGGTCAGCAGCTCCCGGCACCGGCCCGTATTCTTTACGTGGCATACCGTCTCCCGGCCCTCCACGTCCACCAGGGCGATGAACCGGTTTGGCCGGGCGAGGAACCTGCCGCTGGTCACCTGTGGATATCGCATTGCCCCGCCTCCTTTCCCCTGCGCCATGCCGGCTCAGGGACATCCGGAAATAGTATACCATAGCCGGGCGGATTTTGCCGGGCCCTGAATCGGGAAATTGCCCCCGGGCCTGTGCAACGATGGATATATTTATTTATGAAACAAGCGCCATTGCCCGGGGGGCGCGGGACATGGTATACTGATAGCCAAAGTCCCCGAAAGGAGCGAACCCATGGCCCTACTGTTCGATACCCATGTGCAGAAGATGAAATACAACGTGCTGCGGGAGGTGGCCCGCCTGGCCTACCAGGACGCCCTGACCCCCCAGCAGCTGCTGGAGATCCCCAAGCGGATCATCCCGGAGGGGAAGCCCAGCTTCCGCTGCTGTATTTATAAGGAACGGGCCATCATCGGCGAGCGGGTAGGCATCGCCCTGGGCGGCCGGGAAGACGGGAACGTGGTGGAGGTGCTATCCATCGCCTGCGACGAGTGCCCGGTGGACGGCATCCAGGTGACCGCGGCCTGCCGTGGCTGCCTGGCCCACCGCTGCATGGATAACTGCCCCAAGGGCGCCATCACCGTGGTAAACCACCGGGCCCAGATCGATAAAGGGAAGTGCGTGGAATGCGGCAAATGCATGAGCGTATGCCCCTATTCCGCCATTGTGCAGAATACTCGCCCCTGTGTTAGGGCCTGCAAGCCCAAGGCCATCAGCATCCACCAGGAGACCAGCAAGGCCATGATCCATCACGAGGCCTGCACCGCCTGCGGCGCCTGCGTATACCAGTGCCCCTTCGGGGCCATCATGGATAAATCCGACATCACCCGGGTGATCCGGCTGCTGCTGGATTCCCAGGACAATACCGCCTACCGGGTTTATGCGGTGGCCGCCCCCTCCATGGCCAGCCAGTACCCCAGCGCCACCCCCGAAAAGGTGGCCGCAGGCATCCATGCCCTGGGCTTCCACGCGGTGGTGGAGGCGGCCTGGGGCGCGGACATGACCGCCTGGCTGGAGGCCCAGGAGCTGCGGGAAAAGGGCTTTTTGCTCTCCTCCTGCTGCCCGGCCTTCGTCAGCTATGTACAGAAGAACTTCCCCGCCCTCCAGTACCGGATCTCCCATACCCTATCCCCCATGGCCCAGATCGCCAAGTGGCTCAAGCAAACCGACCCCGGCTGTAAGGTGGTGTTTATCGGGCCCTGCATCGCCAAAAAGGCCGAGGCCAAATACACCTCCTCCAGCCAATATGTGGACTATGCCATCACCTTTGAGGAGATGCAGGCCATGTTCGCCGCCCGGGAGATCGACCTGGAGGCCATCCAGGGCGAGCCCCTGGATAACGCCTCCTACTTCGGCCGCATCTTCGCCCGCAGCGGCGGCCTGGCGGCGGCGGTGGCCGAGGCCCTGAAGGAGCAGCACGTCGATCCGGCGGAATTCGAACTCAAGCCCGCCGTGTGCAACGGCATCGAAGCCTGCCGGGTGGCCCTGCTCAAAGCCCAAAAGGGCCTGCTGGACGCCAACTTCATCGAGGGCATGGCCTGCGAGGGCGGCTGTATCGGCGGCCCGGCCTGCCTGAGCCACAGCTCCAAAAACGCCGCCCAGGTGGATGCCTACGGCCGCTCCGCCCTGGAGGAGACCATCTCCCAGGCCATCCATGTGCTGGGCCTGACCCCCCAGGCGGACGCAGAATAGCCCCCATCCCCCAAGGAAGGACGGCGGCGGCTCTCCATGGCTGCCGCTTTTTTACCCCCTGTTTGCCCACCCTACACGCCGTTCCCGGACATCCTCCGCCGTTCCCGTCCCCTATGCGGCCTTTTCCCCGATTCCCCGGCTGCGCCGCCCGCTCCCCGTGGGCTTGCAGCTTGCTTTTTGCCTAAATATTGTGTGCGTTACGCCTTGACCAGCACAATATATTGGGGTATAATGTATCTGCTTCCCAGCCGGAGAAGCCCCGGTTTTTCAGAAAATTTCCCGGGACATACTTCCCGGGCGGTACGCTTTCAAGAAATCGTTTGCAAGAAACAGAAAGAGGTCTTATTGATGATTACCAAAATTCGTAAGCGCAATGGCGCCGTAGTGGATTTTCAGCCCGACCGGATTACCCGGGCCATCTTCAAAGCAGCCAACGCCGTGGGCGGCAACGACTGGGCCAGGGCCGCCGGCCTGACGGACCAGGTGGTGGCCATCGCGGAGCGCCAATATGGGGACGACATCGCGGAGGTGGAGGGCATCCAGGATATCGTGGAAAAGGTGCTCATCGAAAACGGCCACGCAAAAACCGCTAAGGCCTATATTCTGTACCGGGAAAAGCGCCGGGGCGCCCGGGAAGCCAACGCCCTCATCGGCGCCACCATCGAGATGTTCGGCAACTACCTGGGGGAAAACGATTGGCGCATCAAGGAAAACGCCAACACCCAGAAGAGCATCAACGGCATGAACAACTACATCCGGGAGGCCTTTACCAAGCAGTATTGGCTCCATGAGATCTACCCGGAGGAGGTGCGCAGAGCCCACCAAAGCGGGGATCTGCACCTGCATGACCTGGGCTTCTTCGGCCCCTACTGCGCAGGCTGGGATCTAAGGCAGCTGCTCATGGTGGGCTTTGGCGGCGTGCCCGGCAAGGTGGAATCCTCCCCGGCCAAGCACCTGCGCAGCTTCCTGGGCCAGGTGGTCAACTCCACCTTCACCACCCAGGGGGAAACCGCGGGCGCCCAAGCCTGGAGCAGCTTCGATACCTATTGTGCGCCCTTTGTCCGCTATGACAACATGGACTATCACGCGGTAAAGCAGGCCCTGCAGGAGTTCATCTTCAACCTGAACGTGCCCACCCGGGTGGGCTTCCAGTGCCCCTTCTCCAACCTGACCTTCGACATCCATCCTCCCCGCACCCTCCGGGATCAGGCGGTGATCCTGGGCGGCCAGCTCCAGAAGGAAACCTATGGGGAATTCCAAAAGGAGATGGACATGATCAACATGGCCTTCTGCGAGGTGATGATGGAAGGGGATAAAAAGGGCCGGGTCTTTACCTTCCCCATCCCCACCATCAACGTGACCGCGGACTTTGAATGGGACAGCCCGGTGGTGAACAAATTCATGGAGATCACCTGCCGCTACGGCATCCCCTATTTCTCCAACTACATCAACTCCGACCTTTCCCCGGAGGACGCCCTGTCCATGTGCTGCCGGCTGCGGCTGAATACCGGCGAATTGCGCAAGCGGGGCGGCGGCCTCTTCGGCTCCAACCCCATGACCGGCTCCATCGGCGTGGTCACCATCAACCTGCCCCGGATCGGCTACCTGGCCCGCACGGAAAAGGAATATTTCGACCGGCTGCTCTCCCAGATGGAGATCGCCAGAAAGAGCCTGGAGATCAAGCGCAAGACCATCGAGGAGCAGACCGAGCGGGGCATGTATCCCTATTCCGCCCATTACCTGGCGGACGTGAAGCAACGTACCGGGGATTATTGGTACAACCATTTCAACACCATCGGCCTGATCGGCATGAACGAGGCCTGCCTCAACTTCCTGGGCAAGGACATTACCACCCCAGAGGGCCAGGACTTCGCCCTGCGCACCCTGGATTTTATGCGGGACGTGATCACCCGCTTCCAGGAGGAGACCGGCCACGTGTACAACCTGGAGGCCACCCCCGCCGAGGGCACCAGCTACAGCCTGGCCCGGCTGGACAAGAAGCGCTATCCGGATATCATCACCGCCGGCAAGGAGGAGCCCTATTATACCAATTCCTCCCAGCTGCCCGTGGGCTTTACGGACGACATCTTCGAGACCCTGGACCTCCAGGACGAGCTCCAGTGCAAGTACACCGGCGGCACCGTGCTGCATCTGTACCTGGGCGAGCAGATCCGGGATGTAGAAGTGGCCAAGTCCCTGATCCGCAAGGCCTTTACCCACTACAAGCTGCCCTATATCTCCCTGACCCCCACCTTCTCCATCTGTCCGGAGCACGGATACCTGAACGGAGAGGTGTATACCTGCCCCACCTGCGGCCAGGATACCGAGGTTTGGAGCCGGGTAGTAGGCTATCTGCGGCCCGTGCAAAACTACAACAAGGGCAAGCAGGAAGAATATAAGGAGCGGGTCAAGTATGTGATCAAGGAGGACGAATTGCAGGCATGATCTTCGGGGGCATCCAAAAGAGCAGTACCATCGATTTCCCCGGCATTCTTTGCTGCGTGCTCTTTACCCGGGGCTGCGATCTGAACTGCTTTTACTGCCACAACCGGGATCTGATCCCCCGGGGCGGTTCCGCCTTGCCTGAAGCGGAGGTCTGGGCGTTCTTAGAAAAGCGCCGGGGCCTGCTGGATGGCGTAGTGGTCAGCGGCGGGGAGCCCACCCTCCAAGCCGACCTGCCGGAAGCCCTGCGCCGGCTCAAGGCCATGGGCTACCAAACCAAGCTGGATACCAACGGCCAGCGGCCCGGGGCTGTAGCCGCCCTGGTGGAGGAGGGCTTGGTGGACTATGTGGCCCTGGATATCAAGGCCACCGCCGAGGACTATGCCCAGGTTTGCGGCATAAGCGGCTTCCAGCAGGCCGCCAAAACCGCCAAGGCCCTACAATGGGCCGGGATAGCCTATGAGCTGCGCACCACCCTATACCCTGGCATGACCCTGAAAACCCTCTGTGATCTGCTGGCCGCCTTCCCCCCTGCCCCCCGTTGGCGGGTCAACTATTTCCGCCCCCCCGCCCTCTTCCGGCCCCAGGACGCGCCTTTGCTCCGGCGCCCCGCCCTGTCCCAGCCGGAACTCATGGCAGACCGGGACGCTTTATTGGCCATCCAGCCCAATCTGATCCTTTGAAAAGCGGCCTTTGGCCGCTTTTCAGGCTGTCGAAAAAGTGGCTTTCGCCACTTTTT
>OLGD01000678.1_pt1 | contig 62966 bp, 54 predicted proteins | sample 1605311 | NCBI WGS metagenome assembly OLGD01 (sample SAMEA3888917, study PRJEB22519) | human gut metagenome | biome: human gut; feature: human-associated habitat; material: faeces | place: Denmark | collected 2010
TTTCAAACACCATCCTTTCTTGGATGATATTTTTGAGCAAACAAAAAAATCATCCATTTTCTGAATGATTTTTGTATCAATCTGTTCTATTGGTTCGAACAGAAACGTCGTTGGAGGCGACACCCGGATTTGAACCGGGGATCAGAGTTTTGCAGACTCGTGCCTTACCACTTGGCTATGTCGCCTTTTATTTTATATAAATTATTGCGATACTTTCGTATCGCACTTTTGGAGCGAAAGACGGGACTCGAACCCGCGACATCAACCTTGGCAAGGTTGCACTCTACCAACTGAGCTACTTTCGCATATGCTTTTTCAAAAGCATATATATTTTATCAAATTCTATTTAGTTAGTCAAGAGAATGTTGTAATATTTCCAAATTTCTGAATATTGCTTTATCTGTTCTTCTTTTTTTACAATTCCAATTGCTACATTAACCATATAAATTCCTCCAATAAAACTTTTTGTGATTATATAATAATAAAATTGTACTTGCAATATAAAAAACGTGTAAAATCTTGTTATTTACTGTAATATAGAGTATAATAGACAAAGACTATTAGGAGAAAAAGGAAGAGGATGAATATGGAAGTTGTAAAAAATATATACAGAACACATACATGTGGAGAGCTAAATATAAATAATGTAGAAGAAGAAGTAAAATTGTCAGGCTGGGTTCAGAAAATAAGAGACCTAGGTGGAATGTTATTCATAGATTTAAGAGATGAATTTGGAATAACACAAATTTTAATAAGTAACGAAAATAAAGACCTAGAAGAAAAAGCAAAAGCTTTAACTACAGAAAGTTGTATACATATAGAAGGAAAAGTTGTGGAAAGAGCAAGTAAAAATCCTAATATGTCAACAGGTGAAATAGAAGTTAAAGCAAGCAAAATAGAAGTTTTAGGTAAATGCAAAAATGTATTACCATTCGAAGTAAATACAGATCAAGAAGTAAGAGAAGACCTAAGATTAGAGTATAGATTTTTAGATTTAAGAAATGAAAAATTACATAATAATATTTTACTTCGTTCTAAAATCTTAAAAACAATAAGAGACAAAATGGATGAATTAGATTTTACAGAAATTCAAACCCCAATTTTAGCAAACTCTTCTCCAGAAGGTGCAAGGGATTATCTAGTACCAAGTAGATTAAATCCAGGGGAATTTTATGCATTACCACAAGCACCACAACAATTTAAACAATTATTAATGGTATCTGGATTTAATAAATATTATCAAATAGCTCCATGTTTTAGAGATGAAGATCCTAGAGCAGATAGAGCGCCAGGAGAGTTCTATCAATTAGACTTCGAGATGAGCTTTGCAACACAAGAAGATGTATTTAAAGTAATAGAAGAAGTTGTACCATATACTTTCGAAAAATTTACAAATTGGAAAGTAGACAAAGGTCCATTTGTACGTATTCCATATAAAGAAGCTATGGAAAAATACGGTATAGACAAACCAGATTTAAGAAATCCTTTAATTATACAAGATGTTACAGAATGTTTTAAAGATTCAGACTTTAATGCATTCAAAGGAAAAACAGTAAAAGTAATAGTAGTTCCAGATGGTAATAACCAAGGTAGAAAATTCTTCGATAAAATGGGAGAATTTGCAACATCAAATGATGTTGGTGCAAAAGGTTTAGCTTGGACAAAAATAGATGAAAACGGTGAAGTTGCAGGTGGAATTGCTAAATTTATAACACCAGAAATAAAAGAAGCATTACAAACTAAATATGGTGCAGCAAATAATTCTGCAATGTTCTTTATAGCAGATGAATTCGAAAAGGCACAAAAAATAGCAGGTTTAGTTAGAATAGAATTAGGTAAAAGATTAGATCTATTAGAAAAAGATGTATATCGTTTCTGCTTCATAGTAGATTTTCCAATGTATGAATTATCAGATGAAGGAACGATAGACTTTAGTCATAATCCATTTTCTATGCCACAAGGTGGACTAGAAGCACTAAATACAAAAGATCCACTAGATGTATATGCATATCAATATGATTTAGTGTGTAATGGTTATGAAATGGCATCAGGTGCAGTTAGAAACCATGATCCAGAAATTATGGTTAAAGCATTCGAAATTGCAGGATATACAGAAGATGATGTAAAAAATAGATTTGGTGCATTATATAATGCATTCCAATATGGTACACCACCACATGCAGGTGCTGCACCAGGAATTGATAGAATGGTAATGTTAATTGCAGATTCACAAAATATCAGAGAGGTAATAGCATTTCCAAAGAATAAAAGAGCAAGAGATTTATTGATGAGAGCACCATCTGTAGTGTCTGAAGAACAATTAAAAGATGTTCATATCAAATTAGATTTAGAGAAATAAATACATAAAAAATTAAAAATCTCATACGTTATAATAAAGGATTAAACAAAATTTACTAAAAATGTGGTATAATATTAATATAAATTCCCAAAAGGAGATGAATGATTATGACTACGAAGCAAAAAGAATTATATGATGTGATTGAAAGTTTGCCAGAAGAATTATCAACTAAAGTTATAGATTATATAGAATATCTTAAATTTTCGTATATGACAAAAGCTCCAGAGGATTTGATTATAAAGGATGATAAAGATTTGTTAAAAAAATTAAAAAAAGGGATGGAAGATACAGCTAATGGAAAGGTATGTTCTGTTGAAGAGGCATATGAAGAAGTTAAAGAAATTTTAGCAGATTAAGCTGGAGGGTTACCATTGAAAGAATATAAGGTAGTATTATCTATTCAAGCAAAAGAAGATTATAAAAGAATTATTAGCTATATAAAAAACAAATTATTAGAACCTAACATAGCAGAAATATATGCTGAATTAATAAAGGATGAATTCAATATTTTGAAATATAATCCACAAAAATTTGCTATTATTGATTATGACTTGCTAAAAAAATATAAATTTAGAAAGCTAATTATTAAAAATTATATTGCTTTTTATAGAATAAACGAAGATGAAAAAATAGTAAATGTAGAGAGAATTTTGTATAGTGCAACAGACTGGAAAAATAAATTATAAATTAAAGAATTGCAAATGTAAAAGTTTGCAATTCTTTTGATGGTGTTGCTAAGTAAGTAGAATGAAGAAAATGCTCTTATGCATAAAAGGAATAAAAAATAAATACATAAAAAATTAAAAATCTCATATAGTTATAATAAAACTATATGAGATTTTTTGAGGTGTAAAATGTTTTTCTTAAGTAAAAAAAGAATAATGGTGCTTGGAATTTTCTTGTTGGCAGTGTTAGCAATAGGAATATCGCAGATATTTATAGAACCGGAAACGACAGAAACAGTAGCAATTCCTGTTAGTAATAAAGTAATAGTAATAGACGCAGGGCACGGGGATCCAGATGGACGGAGCTGTTAGCTATGATGGAATATCAGAAGCTGAAATCAATTTAACAATAGCATTAAAATTGCAGAATTTATTAGAACAAAGTGGAGCAACAGTAATATTAACAAGATCAGATGAAAATGGAATCTATGATGTAGATAAAACTACATTAAAACAGAAAAAAGTATCTGATATACGAAATAGGGTAAAGATAGGAAATTCATCATCAGCAGACATATTTGTATCAATACATTTAAATAAAATACCACAAGAACAATATTCTGGATGGCAGACATTCTTTAAAAAAGATAATGAGCAAGGAGAAAAGTTGGCGACAGCAATACAAGAAAGTTTAAAAGAGGCTGTGGGAAAAGAAAACAACAGACTACCAATGAAACTAGATAATGTATATATAGTAAAGAACGTAGAAATACCACTAACAATAGTAGAATGTGGATTTTTATCAAACGAGGAAGAAGAAAAGAAACTACAAGAAGACGAATATCAAAATAGATTGGCATGGGGAATATATAATGGAATAAACGATTATTTTTATGAACTTTGAACTTTAGGGACGGGGTTAAAAGTTCATTTGCTTAACATAAAATTTGAACTTTAAGCTCCGTCCCTAAAGTTCATTCCTGATGAATAAAATTACCAAACATGGAAAAAATAAACCTAATACTGTTTTAGGAGTGATAATAACATGTTTGGTGTTTTATTAGATAAAAAACAACTTGAAAAATATATGGAAAAATTAGCATCTGACCATAATCTAAAATCGGAAGCTGATGAAAGAACATATCCGATACCAAATTTAACAAAAGATTTTGAATATATTACTATGGTATATAATTTACTAAATGAACATATAAAATTGGGAATAGATATTCATCCGGCAGGGGAATGGTTACTAGATAATTACTATATTATAGAAGAAAGAGTAAAGCAGATAAAAGACGAGTTGGATTTAAATAAATATAAAAAATTTTTAGGGCTAGATAATGGTCCTTATGCCGGTTTCGCGAGAATATATATTTTAGCCAAAGAAATGTGTGCATATACAGATAGTAATATAAATAAAGAGAATTTGGAATTTATGCTAACTTCATACCAAAAAAGAAAAACGCTAAACATGGACGAAATATGGAATATAGAGCTATTTATAAAAATTGCTATTATAGAAAATATAAAAGACATTTGTGAGAAAATTTATGCTAGTCAAATGCAAAAGTATAGAGCAGAAAATATAATAGAAAGATTGGTAGAGTTAAAAACAAAGGAAAATCAAGTATTTAATAAAAAGCCATATAAAAGCTATAAATTTGGGTATGGAGAAATGAAATATCCATTTATAGAATATATGTCATACAAGTTAAAGAAAACAGATAAAGATAGTTATGACTATATAGAAGCATTAGAAGATTCAGTAGAAAAGATGGGAACAAATATTAATGATGTTATTAAAAAGGAACATTTTGATATCGCGATAAAAAAAGTACTTATGGGGAATTGTATAACTACTCTAAAGAATATATCTAGAATAGATTTTCAAGAAATTTTTGAAAAAATAAATGGAGTAGAAGAAATATTGAAACTTGATCCAGCAGAAGTATATGACAAAATGGATTACAAGACCAAATCATATTATAGAGGAAAAATAAAAGAATTATCAAAGAAAACAAAAATATCAGAAGTATATATTGCAAAGAAAATTGTAGAGTTAGGAACAGGAAAACAAGGCAAAAAAAGTCATATTGGTTATTATTTAATTGACGAAGGAAAAGTAGAACTATATAGAGAGCTAGAGTATAAACCACTTAACTTAAAAAATGATACAAAATTAAATTTAATAGTAGGAATTGTATGGGGACTTGCTATAGCAGTTTCAATATTTTTAGGAAAAATATACAAAAATTATTTATTAAGTTTAATTTTCTTATTACCAACACAAGAGATAATAAATCAAGTAACACAGTATGTATTAAGCAAGATAGTAAAACCTAAATTACTTCCTAAAATAGATCTGCAAAATAAAATCACGAAAGAACAAGCTACAATGGTAGTAATACCAACTATTATAGACTCTGACAAAAAAGTAGAAGAGATGTTTAAAAAGCTAGAAGTATATTATTTAGCAAATAAAAGCGACAACTTATATTTTACCTTACTTGGAGATTGCAAGCCATCTAAAATAGAGAAAAGAAAAGGAGATAAAGAAATTGTACTTGCTGGAATACACTGCGCCAATGAATTAAATAAAAAATATAATAAAGAAATTTTTAATTTTTTGTATAGAAAAAGAAGATGGTATGAAGAAGAAAATGAATATCTAGGCTGGGAAAGGAAAAGAGGATTGCTTATGCAATTTAATTCTTTCCTAATAAATAGAACAGACGAAGATTTTATAGCGAACACTATAAACAATATGAAAGAAATACCAAAGATAAAATATATTATAACATTGGATTCTGATACAAACCTTATTTTAAATTCTGCATTTGAATTAATCGGTACGATGGAACATATATTAAATAAACCTATTTTAAAAGATGGAGTAGTGATAGAAGGACATGGAATAATTCAGCCAAAAGTAGGGATAGATTTAAAAGAAGCAGAGAAATCATGGTTTAGTAGGATTTTTGCAGGTTCTGCAGGAACAGATTTATATACAAATGCTATTTCAGATTTTTACCAAGACAATTTTGGAGAGGGAATATTTACAGGAAAGGGAATATATGAACTTAATACTTTTTATAATGTAATGAAAAATGCAATTCCAGAGTATACAGTTCTAAGCCATGATTTGTTAGAAGGTTCATATTTAAGATGTGGCTTAGCTACAGATGTATTATTAATGGATGGGTATCCAAGCAAGTTTATGTCATTTACAACAAGACAAAACAGATGGATTCGCGGAGATTGGCAAATATGTAATTGGCTTTGCAAATATATTCAAAATGAAAAAAAAGAAAGAATAAGAAACCCGATAAATAAACTTTCAAAATACAAAATATTTGATAATTTAAGAAGAAGTCTGATAAGTTTATTTGAACTAATTTTATTAGCAATAGGAATTTATACGCATAAAATTAGTATAGTGTTAATTGCAATATTAGCTATATGTATAACTATAATTTTAGAAGTAGTAAATAAAATTATAGCTAGAAAGGATGGCGAAAAATTTAAAAAGACATTTACACCAATAGTAACAGGAGGAAAGGGTGCACTTATTAAATTTGTGCTAAATATAGGATTTTTGCCAACTAAAACATATGTAGAAATAAAAGCGATAATACAAGCTATTTATAGGAAATATATAAGCAAGAAAAAATTACTCGAATGGACAACAGCAGAAGAGGCAGAGGCAAATAAAGATAATGATTTAGATTCATATGTTGGGTATATGTTTGTAAATTTAATTTTAGCCGTTGTAATTAATGCAGTTAATATTAATTTATTTGCAATAATTCTAGGGATATTATGGCTATTATCACCTATTGCAGCATTTGAACTTAGTAAAGAGCTTCCAGCAAAAGATCCATTAAAAAAGATAGACAAAAAGCATCAAAACTATATAGTAGATATTGCTCATAATACTTGGAACTATTTTAAAGACTATTTGATAAAAGAAAATAATTATTTGCCACCAGATAATTATCAAGAAAATAGGAAGAATAAGGTGGTAAATAGAACATCATCTACAAATATAGGTTTAGCAATGGTAGCTGTAATTTCTGCATATGATATGGGGTTCGAGAATATATATGCTAGTGTTAAATTACTACAAAATATGATAGATACAGTAACGAAATTAGAAAAGTGGAATGGTCATTTGTATAACTGGTATGACATAAAGACATTAGCACCATTAGAACCTAGATATGTATCAACAGTAGATAGTGGTAATTTTGTAGGATATCTTTATGTTGTAAAACAGTTCTTAACAGAGCATAACAGACTATACGAAAATGTAGAAGACTATATAGCGATTATAAATAAACTTATTGAGCAAACTGATTTTTCATTATTGTATGACAATTCATCTAGATTGTTTTCTATCGGATTTGATGTAAACGAAAATAAACTTACAGATTCATATTATGATTTGCTAGCTTCAGAAGCAAGACAAGCTAGTTTTATTGCAATTTCTAAAAAAGATGTACCTGTAAAACATTGGAGCAGTTTAAATCGAACTTTAACTGCAATGAATGGATATAAAGGGTTAATTTCGTGGTCTGGTACTGCCTTTGAATACCTAATGCCAAATATAAATATGAAAAGCTATCATGGTAGTTTATTAGATGAATCATGTAAATTTATGATTATGAGCCAGATAAAATATAGTGAAAAATTAAATATACCATGGGGAATATCTGAATCAGCATTTAACTTAAAAGATTTAAAGTCAAATTATCAATATAAAGCTTTTGGAATACCGTGGCTTGGTTTAAAAAGAGGATTAGGAGATGAGATGGTAGTTTCATCATATGGTACTGTTTTAGCTATTTGTGATTATCCAAGGGAAGTATTAGAAAATATAGAGCGAATGGAAAAAGAAGGTATTTTTGGAAAATATGGAATGTATGAATCAATTGATTATACAAAAAGTAGACTAAAAGAAAACGAGAAAAAAGAAGTGGTAAAAACATTTATGGCACATCATCAAGCATTAATTTTGATTTCTATAAATAACTTTTTTCATAAAAATATTATCCAGCAAAGGTTTTCTAAAAACCCAGAAATAGAAGCTACAGAGATTTTACTACAGGAAAGAATGCCAGAAGATATTATTATTACGAAGGAGAAAAAAGAAGTGCCAGAAAAACTTAAATACAAAGATTATGAATCATATTATAGAATTGAACTAGATGATATAGAGAAGGCAAATAGATGTAATGTAATTTCTAATCAAGATTACACTGTTTTAATGGACGAAAAGGGAAATGGCTATAGTAAATTTAATGGAATATATATAAACAGATATAAATATACAGATGATAACTCACAGGGAATAAATTTCTTTATGAGAAATATAAATGGGAATAAGATTTGGACTTCAAACTACTGTAGAGATATAGTAAAGCCAAGTAAATATAAAGTTATTTTTAAGCCTGATAGTAATTCTATAGAAAGAATAGATGGAAATATAGAAACAAAAGTAGATGTAACTGTTAGTCAAAATGAACCAACAGAAGTAAGAAAAATAGAATTTACCAATATAGGAAATGAAGATGAAGTAATTGAGGTTACAGGAAGTTTTGAGCCAATTATATCTGATATTAATGCTGATATAGCTCATAAAGCATTTAATAATCTATTTTTAAGATATGATTTTAATAGCGAAAAACAAACGTTAATTATAGAAAGAAGAAAAAGAGATGGGAAAGGCAAGGATATATTTTTAGGGGTTAATTTTTATACAGAAAATGAGACAATGGGAGAACTAGAATACGAGATAGATGCACAAAAATTTAATGATTTTAATGATATGAATATGCCAAAACAAATAAAAGAAGGAAAACGTTTTTCTAATTCTATAGGGCTTGTTACAGAGCCAATTGTAGCTATAAAAAGGACGTTAAAGATTCCAGCACATGAAACTGTAGAGCTATATTTTATAATTTCAGTTGCAGAAACAAAGGAAGATGCAGTAGCTAATATAGAAAAGATAAAAAATCAAGAGGCGATAAGAAATATATTTGAAATCTCTAAAGCTAAAGCAATAGAAGAGGCAAGATATTTACAAATAAAGGGAACTGAACTTGCCGAATACCAAAAATTAATATCTTTATTAATAAAACCAAATTATGTTAGATGGTATTATAGAAACAAGATAAAAAATGAAAAATTCAAAAGAACAGACTTATGGAAGTTTGGTATTTCTGGCGATTTTCCAATTTTAACGTTAAAGATAAAAAATATTAATGATATGTACTTGTTAAATCAACTTTTAAAATTATACGAAATTTTGCGAATAAAAAATATTCAAATTGAGTTTATTGTATTAGTAGAAGAGGAATATTTAATTGAATATATAAATAATTGTATCTTAAATGCCCACTTAGATTATATGAAAAATATACGAACTGGAATCTTTGTACTAGTTTCAAGCAAGCTTGCAAAAACTGAAAATGACTTGATTACATTTGTGTCAGATTTAATAATAGATGCAAATTTAGGTAATATAAATTATCAATTAAATAAAATTAAGAAGATTTATAATAAACAACGAAAAGCGATAGCAAATCCATTAGAAGAAATAGAAGTTAAAAATACAGAACAGATACGAACTCCAGCATTAGATAAAATCGATTCTGTAGAAAACTTAAAATATTATAATGAGTATGGTGCATTTTCTAAAAATGGAAAAGAATATTATGTAAAGACAAATAAAGATATAGTACTTCCTACAATTTGGAGCCATGTACTCGCAAATAAGGAATTTGGAACACTAGTTACAGATGGTGGTGGAGGATATACTTGGAGCGAAAATAGTAGACTAAATAGATTAACTGCATTTACCAATTATGCTAGTAAAGATATTCCTTCAGAGCTTATATATTTTATAGATAATGAAAATAAAAGATTTTGGACAATAGGAAATAGAGTTGTAGAAGACAATAATGATTATTATACAACATATGGATTTGGATATGCCAAGTTTACACATACAGCAGATGGGATAATACAAGAAAATGAAGTATTTGTACCAAAAGAAGACAAGTTAAAAATAAATTTAATAAATTTAAAGAATACAACAGATAAATTAAAAAAGATTAGTATATTTTACTATTTAAAACCAGTTTTAGGTGAAGATGAGTTACAGACAAATGGAAAAATAGAGGTAAATACTGAGGACAATATTGTTTATGCAATCAACAGATATGATGAATTAATAGACGAGACTACTTTTGTTTCTAGTAATTTGGACATTGATTCATTTACTGGTAGCAAAAAATCTTTTATAGGAAAGGACACTATTAAAAAACCTACGGCTTTATTTATTAATAGCTTAGATAATAGTAATGGATTAGGAGAAGAATCATGTATTGCAATTAAGGTAAATGTAGAATTAAAAGCGTATGAAAGTAAAGATATATCATTAATATTTGGAGAAGATATTAAAGATAATATTCCTAAGCTAGTCAAGAAATATAAGAATATAGAAAATTGTAAAACTGCTTTAGAAGATACAAAAGAGTACTGGAAAAATATTATAAATATGATACAGGTGGAAACGCCATTAGAATCTATGAATATATTGCTAAATGGCTGGTTAGTTTATCAAACAATAGCATCTAGGTTGTTAGGAAAAACAGGATATTATCAATCTGGTGGAGCTGTAGGTTTTAGAGATCAACTTCAGGATGCCCTTAATATGAAATATATAGATATAAATATACTAAAAAATCAAATTATAAAAAATAGTAGGCACCAATTTATACAAGGAGATGTAGAACATTGGTGGCATGATGCAAGTAAAATGGGAATACGAACTAGGTTTTCTGATGATTTATTGTGGCTTCCATATGTTGTGTTAGAATATATAAAAATTACAGGAGATAGAACAATATTAGATATAGAAACAAATTATTTGGAAGGAGAAGAGTTAAAAGAAGGAGAAGTAGAAAGATATAGTTTGTATAATGTTTCAGAAACTAAAGGAACAATATATGAACACTGTAAAAAAGCTATAGAAAGGGCTTTTGACTTTGGTAAAAATGGATTACCTAAAATTGGTTCTGGAGACTGGAATGATGGGCTTTCAAGAGTTGGCATACAAGGTAAAGGGGAAAGTGTATGGCTTGCATTTTTCTTGTACGATATTCTAAACAAATGGATTAATATTATAAAAATAGATGATGATGAAAAATATAAAGAGGTCATGACAAACTTACAAAGAAATGTTAATAAGAATGCATGGGATGGCAAATGGTTTAAACGTGCATTTATGGATGACGGAACACCTCTTGGAAGTATGGAAAATGAAGAATGTAGAATAGACGGAATTTCACAAAGCTGGGGAGTAATCTCTGGGGTAGCAGATAACGAAAAGAAATTCATAAGTATGGATAGTTTAGAAACACATTTGGTAGATAGAGAAAATGGCTTAATAAAATTATTAGATCCACCTTTCGAAAATGGAAAATTAGAACCAGGATATATAAAATCTTATCTACCTGGAGTTAGAGAAAATGGAGGACAATATACACATGAGTGTTGTTGTTAACACCAGTTTTTGAAAAATATTGATACCCTTAAAAATACATATGGTTATTGATTTTGTATCAAAAGTATAAAAAAACACACCTTATTGATACAAAATCGGTGAAAAAAATTAAAAAACATAGATTTTTTAAAAAATGTGAAACAAATTCAAAGGAAAACACAAAAAAAGTTTCACATTTTTAAAAATTTATGGTATAATATAAATGTGAAACAAAATTAAATAAATTAAGCGAAAATGTTTCACATTTATAAGGAGGAAAATCATGGAAGAAAAAATTGAAATTATGAATCTTCTTCAAAATAAACAGATTCTTGAACATGAATTACAATCACTTGCATATGGATCAGTAGAAATAAGAAAAAATAATTCTAATAAATATATATATGTACATTATAGAGAAGATGGAGTTGCTTTAACAAAATATATTGGAGAATATTCAGATGAATTATATAATTTAGTGTTAAATAATAACATTAAAGCAAAACAATTAAAAAAACAAATAAGAGAAATAACAAAAAAACTAAAACAATTAAATTATACAGAAGAAGAATTATCAGAAAAAGTAGAACAAAATATAGACTTTGCTAAAAGACATTTAGTAGATACAATCTATAAACAAGCTATATTAGAAGGTGTTGCAACTACATTTGCAGATACAGAAAGTATTATTGAAGGTGGAAAAGTAAATAATATGACATCTGAAGATATACTAAAAATAGTAAATTTAAAACATGCTTGGGAATTCATATTAAATAAAAATGTTATTTTAAGTGATACAAATTTTGCTTTATTATGCGAAATAAACAAAATGGTAGAAGAAGGATTTTATTATACAGCAGGTAAAGTAAGAAACACACCAGTAACAATAGGTGGAACAACATGGAAACCAGATTTGCCTATTGAAAGTGTAATAAAAGAAGAATTAGAAAAAATTTTTAGTAAGGAACTGGATGATATAGACAGAGCAATCGAACTTTTATTATATACAATGAAAAAACAAGTATTTATAGATGGAAATAAAAGAACAGCAGTAATTTATAGTAATCATTATTTGATTTCAAAAGGAAAAGGAATAATAGCAATTCCAGCAGAATTAACACAAGAGTTTAAAGATTTACTAATTCCATATTATGAAGGAAAAGATGAAAGTAAAATAAAGAAATTTATAAAAGAGAAATGTTACATGAGTATATAGAAAAATGTTTCAAATATTAAATAAACCTTAAGAAACAAAATCTTATGGTTTATTTTTTTTGATCTTAAAATTATATTAAAAGTAAATAAAAAAGTCACAAAATCGATTGTGGAGCGAATTATAAACAAAAGAAAGGAGAGTTATATGAGCAAATTGAAAGGGCTATGGATACCATTAAATATTTTATTGAATGAAGAATTATCTGACAAAGAAAAAATTGTATTATCAATGATTTCATATTTAAGTGATGAAACAGGAAGTTGCTTTGCAAGTAATAAATATATAGCAAGTATTGTAAATGTAACCTCCGACAGAGTTTCAAAAATAGTAAGTTCATTAAAGAAAAAGGGATATATAGAAGTTAAATTAAAATTTAGAACAGAAAGTAAAGAAGTAGAAAGTAGGCAGATTATTCCTAATAAAGAAAAGTTAAATGGGTATAGTGAAAAATACCTAGAGGGTATAGGTGAAAATAACTATTTAGATAGTCAAAAACAACTACACCCTATAGGTGAAAATAACGAAGATATAATAAATAATATAAAAAATAAAAATAATTATAATAAGGGAGCACTTAGGAAAAAGAATAACAAGGCTAACTTTGAACAGCGAGATTATACTGACTTTGACTTTACTAAATTATATGCAAATGCAGATGCATTTGTATAGATAAAATCAGCGACTAAAGTAGAAAAACTACTTATGTGGCTGATTTTTTAGTTAAAGTTGTGAATAGCAATTTTAACTAAAACCTAAAAAATATGTAGATATTTTTTAGGCAAAGGGGTGTGGGGAAAAGTTTATTTTTCCCTGCCACAACAAATACTTTTAGCGAATAGCGTAAAAAAGTATTGTAGTTGTGTTACAACACAAGTTAGGAATAAGCAATAATATAAAAATTTAGTTGTGTTTTTTAGCACGAGTAAGGAGGGGAAAAATGAGTTATGCGATAATAAGAAATACAAAATACAAAAGAGAAAATTTGAAAGGAATATTTAGACACAATGAAAGGAGAAATAAAAATTATTCAAATGATAATATAGATAAAGAAAAGTCATATTTGAATTATTCAATAAAATCTCCACAATATAGTTACGAAAAAGAATTTGACAGAATAAAAGAAAAATATAATTTAAAGGGACAAATTAAAAAAGTAAGTAATATAGCTTGTGAATATATAATAACATCAGATCATGATTTTTTTGAAAGTATAGGAGAAGAAGAAACAAAAAGATTTTTTGAAACTGCATACAAATTTGTAGCAGAATATAAAGATTTAGGAGAACAATATATAATATCTGCCAAAGTGCATAGAGATGAACAAACACCTCATATGCATTTAATTTTTTTGCCAGTAGTTCATACTACTGATAAAAAAGGAAATCCTATTGATAAACTGGCTTGTAGCGAATTTTGGAAAGCAAAAGATAGTTATAGACAATTACAAGATACTTTTTATAAATATATGGTGAAAAATGGATTTGACTTACAAAGAGGGGTCCCAAAAGAAGAAACTAATAGACAACATTATTCTGTTGAAGAATATAAAAAAATAACGAATTTTAAACAGACAAAAGAAATTTTAAAGGATATGAAATTAGAGATACCAGATGTTCCAGATATTAGCGATATTAATATTAACAGATTATCAAAGAAAAGAGATGAAAAAATTTTAGAGAAAATTATAAAACCAAAAGACGATGTAATTCAAAGTTTGTATAAAGATAATATAGACTTGCATAGAGAATTATCAAGACAAGCAAAAATTATAGAAGAAGCGGAAAAATATCAAAAAGAAAGAGGTTTGATAATAGCTGATAATGAAGAAATGCATAAGCAAGTAGAGAGTATTAAAACAGAATATAAGGAAAAAGAATTTAATATAGAATGGAAATATAAAAGCAAGATTAAAGGTTTAGAAAAAGAGAATAATCATTTGCATAGGGTGGTAGATAAGTTTTATGAGACAGTAGAAAAATTTATAGATTGGATTTGTCAAAAATTTGGTATTGGAGAATCTAAAGAATTAGTTAGAGAATTTGAAAAAGAAACTAATATGTATATTGATCCAGAGAAACAACTAAAAAAAGAAGAAAGAGAAAAAGAATGGGATTTGGAAATATAAGAGCAAACAAATTTATGGGTGATTTATGAATTTATTAGACATAAATTCATAAAAAGAATTAAATATATAAATTAAATAAATTCAAAGTTTACAAAATTTGCAAAATGCAAGAAAATGTGGTATTATTAACATAATGGCAATAGCCATGTTGAAACCGTTATAAAATTATCACTTAGGAGGTATAAACATGAAACGGTATAAAAAATTTGTGCTTGAGGCAGAAAAGGGTATAATCTTTGAAGTCTCAGAGGGAACAAGTGGAGAGTTAATTATCAGAGCTCTGAACATTGAAACAACTAATGTTGGCTTCAATCTTCAGGCTGTATCAGCTGGGGAATATGCAGAGGTTTTATCTGTGTATACAGATAATGATGGAAATAAAGCTGTAGTTCCGCCTGGTTGGACAGTATCTGGAATATGTAAGGAAAACACTATTTGGGGCAAAGATGTAAGCTTAGTTATTTATCGCATACCGAAGGAAAAGGTAAGTGGTATTAACTGGGAAGACATGGATGTAGTGGAAGGCTTGAAGATAACATTCGACCAGTTGGTGTGGGTTCCAGTAGGGTTGTTGGACGCTAATGGAACACTTGATGGAGAACATTTTTCGGAGAAATTCGGCAGACGGAATTATATGAGCAATGAATTCTCGGATGATGAATTCAATGAAGCTTTAAATGATGAACTGCTTGAACAACTTGAAAGTGTTAAGAAATATGGGGGATTTTATATTTCTCGTTATAACATTTCCAAAAATTCAGAAGGAAAACCACAGTCGGTAAAAGGCGTTATGCCGTGGGTAAACATCAATTTTGATGATGCCAAGAAGGTTGCATCCACTATCGAAGATAATGAAGTTAAGAGTCATCTGACTTTTGGTGCAGAATATGATTCGGTATTGGAATGGTTTATCAAAACGGAAGTTAAAACTCTAGCTGAAATTGCAGAGGACTCTACTGAATGGGGCAACCATTGGAATACAGAGAATTCTCCGCAGGAAGTAGTTGAAACAGGAAGCAGAGAAGAATGGTGTGATAATAACATCTACGACTTTGCAGGTAATGTAGATGAATGGACACAAGAACAGAACAAAAGTTCGTATCGTGTTATTCGCGGTGGCAATTACGACGATTATGGTTACGATTGTCCTGTCGCCTATCGCAATTACTACGATCCTAATAACTACTATTTCTACACTGGTTTTCGTGCCACGCTTTATATTAAGTAGCACTGACCACTGTAAAACTATCCTAATTTGTTTCCAAACATAGATAGAAGGAGAGAACTTTGAAATTTCAGAGTCTCTTCTTCTTTTTTTGAAAGGGGATATATGAGATGGAAAAAAACAAAGATAACAGATTGGTAATAATAGTAAAAATAGAAAAGTATATTGAATATATGCTTACAATATTACTTAAACTTCCAAGAACAGAAAAATTTAGTATAGGAACAGAAGTAAAGACAAGTATGTATGAAATGCTAAAAAATATTCTTTTAGCAAGTAAAATAGATAAAAGTAAAAGACTACAAATTTATAATATCGTTGATAGTAATATATATTATCAAAGAGTTTGTATAAGAATGATGTATAATCAAAAATGGATAGATGAAAAGAAATACAAACATAGCAACGAGTTACTAGCTGAAATTGGAAAAATTTTAGGAGGACTTATTAAATCTCTAGAGGTGAAGAAATATGCCTAAAACAATTAAAAATATATATGATAATTCAGTATCGTTTGAAAATTTACTAAAAGCACATAAAAAAGCAAGATGTGGAAAAAGAGAAAAGAAAAAAATAATATTGTTTGAGTTAAAACTAGAACAAGAATTATTAGAATTAGAGAAAAAATTAAAAAATGGTACGTACAAACATGGTGGTTACACAAAATTTAAAATATATGAGCCAAAAGAAAGGATAATTATGGCATCAGAATATAAGGATAGAGTAGTACATAGGTGGTATGTCGAAAAATTTATAAAGCCATACTTTGTACCACAATTTATTAGTACATCATATGCTGGAATAGAAGGAAGAGGAATGCATAAAGCATCTAAAGATGTTCAAAATGCAATGAGAAGTGCAAAATCTAAATGGAAGAATTATTACATATTAAAAATGGATGTTACAAAGTATTTTCAAAATATAGACAAAAGAATACTTTGGGAAATATTAAAAAGAAAAATGAAGGATAAAAAGTTACTATGGTTAACTAGAGAAATTTTATTATCTACAGAAGGCATGGTAGGACTACCTTTAGGTAATTATACATCTCAAATGTTTGCTAATATATATTTAAATGAATTAGATCAGTATGTTAAACACAAATTAAAATGCAAATATTATTACAGATATATGGATGATATGGTTATAATGTGTAAGAATAAAGAAATTGCAAAAGATATTTTAAATAATATAACAAAATTTTTAAAAGAAAATTTAAAGTTAACTCTAAACTCAAAAACAAGAATTTTTAAAGATATACAGGGAGTTAATTTTTGTGGATATAAGATTAATGAAAAAAGACTAAAAATAAGGCATACAAGTAAATGTAGAATGAAAAGAAAGCTAAAAAGATATACAAAACAATTAAAGGAAGGAAAAATAACATTACCTGAAATACAAAGAAGTATAGCAGGTTGGCTAGGCTATGTTAAACATGCAGATTCTTATAATTTAAGAAAAAGTATGTTTTATATAGAGAGATAGACTTTAAAAAGGCATTCGTATCGTGTTATTCGCGGTGGCAATTACAACAATAATGGAAACAATTATCCTGTCGCCTATCGCAATTACAACAATCCTAATAACAACTATAACAACACTGGTTTTCGTGCCACGCTCTAATATTAAGTCAGATTATATATTTTATGGAATATATACAGTATAGGTATTAGATATTAAAGGAAGTCTATTCCTTCTTAAAAGTAATTTTAAGTAAATATGAATTATAAAAGTATATGTATTAGTAAATTGAAAAATTGAATATATGTATACTTTTCTATTTCCAATACAAATCACTTAATTTCTTCAATTCTATTTTAAAATCTTCTATTTGTTCATTAGTATAAGTATCTCTTAATTCTCTAGCTTTTTCAGACCATTCTTTGAATTGTTTTTCTTTAAATTCTTTCGTATGATTATAGTGTAAACCATGCATTCTTTTATATTCTCTGTTGTATTCCTTTAAAATTGAACTATTTTGAACTTTTTCTTTTTGTTTATAAATAGCTCCAATTTCTTTACAAGTTTTTCCAGTATCTAAATATAAGTTATTGCAATATTTTTGGTCATTTCTTCCTTTTTGATTTGGATTTTTACTACTGGTTACAGGAATAAATAATTTTCCACAATTTTCACATTTATTGATAGTAAAATTATTTTGAATTACTTTAAATAACTCAAATCTAATTTGTTCTTCAGTATTTTCCAATTCATAGACTTCTTCTACTGCCATATGCTTTTCTTTTATTAATTTAACTACATCCTCTACATCTAATCTTCTTTCTTGTAGTGATAACTCTTTATCACATACATATTTTGTTTTAAATTTAGTATCTAAAAAAATTGCATGTGCTGGATTAGTATTAAGATAGTGTATGTCAAAAACTCTTTTTGCCTCATATAAATATAGTCTTTCTTCTGTACTTAAATTTCTTACAATAGAGTTATTAGAATATTTACTTATCAATTCTATTCTCTTTTTTAAATCAGTCTTTTTTTCCATAAGGTTTTCTATTAATAAGTCTCTTATAGTTTCAAAGTATTTTATATATTCATTATGTTTTTTAGTTGATACTTTTTCAATATTATCAGTAAATTCGTGAAGTATAAGTTCTATTGTATACGGATTTTCTTTTAAATCTTCATAAAATTCTTTAGCATAGTATTTTGGATTTTCAATAAAAACGCCAATTTGAGATTTAAATAATAGGTCAGTTCTAAATACTTTAGAATTATATGTTTTCACAATTATATCTATTAAGACTTGTGTATAAAAATGAGTATATGGCGAAAATTCTAAACACGCTCTAACTATTTGAAACATTTTAAAGAAACAATCCAATTTTTCATCCATGGTATTTGATTCTTTGGCAGTACATACAAGTTCTATTAATTGGGTATATATTGTTTTCAATTTATCAAAATCTTCATAACTCATTATTGCAAATTCATATAATTTATCTCCAATATTATATTCAAAATCATGAGTAGCACCAAAAAACTCTCCGATTATTTTTTATTACAATTTTATTATTCTTAAGTGTGAAATTAGTTATCATATCAAAGTTTCCTCCATTTCCCAAAATAGAATATAGCTATTTCAATTCTTAATTTATCTATAGACTTACACAAATCTATTTACAACACTATTTTAGCATTTTATAATGATTTTATCAAGATAGAAAATGGCACGTGCAAATAATTATTTTCTATTATAGTACATTGAAAATTGAATAGCAAACTATAAGCACAGATAATGAAACTTTCGCCTGGCTAACGTGATGTAAAGGGGCGATTCTCTAAAAAGAGGAATGAGGGCAAATCTCATATGGGTGTTTACCACTTGTAGTTTTTGAATTTATAAGATATAAGAAAGTGTATTGTATAAAGAAAGGAGAATTTGGAAATAATTACAACTAAAGGAGTGAAATTTATGCAAGAAGAAAAGATAGAAAAGAAAAAGTATAAAAAGAAAAACAATTTTAAAATAAATATTATATTTAATGAAAAAGGAGAAGCATTAGAAAAGATTATAGAAAGAGCATTTGGAAATTATTGTCTAAAGAAAAATTAAAGTAAAATAATGGTATTTAATGAGATAATATGTTATAATATTCATACAATAAATTGTATGAATAAATTTATTGTACAGAAAATTTACAAAGTAAATTTTCGCACACGAACAAATACGCAACATATAAAATATTGATATTAAGATACAAATAATAATGTTGCTTTTGTTCTATTAAAGAGTATCAATATTATCTCATTATCTTTAAATAGCATAAGAAGGAGGTAAAATGAAGCTTGCAATAATGAATAATATTGATTATAAAGTAGGCATATATATAAGGCTTTCAAGAGAAGATGAAGAAAAAGAAAAATATCAAGAAAGCGAAAGTATTGGAAACCAAAGAACTTTGCTAATGCAATACATCAAAGAGAACAAATTAAACTTTATATCAGAATATGTTGATGATGGTGTAAGTGGTACAAGTTTTGATAGACCTGCATTTAATAAGATGATTCAAGATATAGAAGCTCGGTAAAATCAATATGGTAGTAACAAAAGACTTATCAAGACTAGGTAGAAACTATGTGCAATCAGGATTATACATTGAAACATATTTCCCAGAACATGAAGTAAGGTTTGTTGCAATATTAGACAATATAGATACTGCTTATGATACATCAAACAATGATATAGCACCATTTAAATCAATATTAAATGAAATGTATGCAAAAGATACATCAAAGAAAATAAATAGTGTATTACAATCCAAAAGAAATCTAGGAGAATATTTAGGAACAGCACCTTATGGCTATAAAAAAGATCCAAAAAATAAATACCATTTAATAATAGATGAAGAGGCAGCAAATGTTGTAAAACTAATATATGAAAAATATTTAGCAGGTTTTGGTACAATGCAAATAGCAGATTACTTAAGTAAAAAGAAAATTCCAATTCCATCAGATTATAACAAGAGAAAAAGAGGAACAAAGTCTCTAACTTATGGACTATGGCAACAATCTACAGTAAGATTCATTCTTTCAAATGAAATTTACACAGGAACAGTTATACAAGGAAAAAGAAAAAAGGTAAGTTTTAAATCTAAAAAGTTTATAGATTTACCAGAAGAAGATTGGATAAAAGTAGAAAATATGCATGAAGCTATTATAAGTAAAGAAGATTTTGAAAGAGCAAAAAAAGTAATTCAAGCAACTAAAGGCTCAAGAGTAGTACATAATGATTATTTATTTAAGGGATTACTTCGTTGTTATGATTGCAAAGGATATATTGGAATAAGAAGTCCAGATAAAAACGGAAATATCTATGGGAGATGTCAAAGATATGGAAGGTTTGGAAAATTTGATGTATGTTCGCCACACAATTTTAATTATCAAGTTTTTGAACAACAAATGCTAGAAGTTTTAAGAAAAGTTTGCAAGGAATACACAAATACAAAGAAACTAGAAGAAATTGCAAAACAATCTAAATCAAAGCAGTCTCAAGAATTTGATATAAAAAAGCAGATAGATTCTTTCAAAGAGACAATAGAAAAAGAAACTAGAAAGCTAGAAGTAATGTATGATGACAGATTAGCAGGAATTATCACACTTGACGAATATATGAAAAATGCAAATAGAATAAAGGAAGCAGTTAAAGGATATGAACAAAACATCAAAGAGCTTGAACAAGAGATATCGTGCGAAAGTGATAAAACAAAAAGTGAAAGTAGATTAGGTAATTTGATAGAAGAGTTCCTTAATATGGAGAAACCAACAAAAGAAATAATTAGAGAATTTATAGAAAAAATTGAAATTCATAGCGACAAGCAAGTTGATATTTATTTCAATTTTAAACCATTACAAGAAATGAATGAAAAATTAAATTTTATATGTGCTAGAAAAAGTTATGAGAAAAAGGTAGGATAGAAAAAATGTCCACAACTGCAATACACACATGGTGCTATATGGGCGATAATTGCAGAAACTATATTAGGATTTGGTGATAAAGCAGTAGATATGTTTAAATTGATAAATCCAATAGAGCATACCAGAACAAAGCAAAGTACTAATAAATATAAAGTGGAACCATATGTGGTTGCTGCAGATGTATATAGTAGCAGAAATTTAGCTGGAAGAGGGGGCTGGACTTGGTATACAGGTTCTAGTGGTTGGCTATATACTGCCGGAATTGAATATATTTTGGGCTTAAAAATATGTAATGGATATTTAAAAATGGATCCATGCATTTCTAAAAATTGGAAAGAATATAAGATAAGTTTTAAATATGAAAGTACAATATATCATATTATCGTACGAAATCCAGAAGAGAAGAATGTAGGAGTTACAAAAATGTATTGTAATGGCAATGAGGTATATGAGCAAAAAATTAAATTAACAGATGATGGAGAAATATATAATATTGAAATAATAATGTAGAAATCAGGGATGTAGGAACGTCGTGATTTGGGGACGTTCCTTTTCATAGAGAGATTTTGTAGGGATTTGGGGACGTTCCTTTTTTCCCTGTTGAGTGTATAGATAAATTTTCATAAAAAAAAGACCATATAGTCTTTTTTAAACTTCATCTTCTACAGTTAATTTAGCATAATATTTTTTATCAAATTCTGTATCATATTCTACATCACCAAATATTTCTGGCATTTCTTCTTTAAAGTATAATAATAAAGGAATTAAAACTTGTCTTATAGCTGGATGCACATGGTTAGTTGTTCTTAAGCTTAAAATATGTTTCCACTCACGAATATTAGCAGTCATAGTATATTCTGCAGCTGTAGAATGAGGAAGAACTTCTCTTACCATATCTGTTGAAGCACCTAATTCTTTCATTATTATATAGTTTTTTTCAATTTCTTGCATTGTATTTTTCCAAACTTCATAAATTTCCTTATCTTCTATATAAGAAGGATTTATAAATGCGATTTCATTTCCATATTTATCTTTATCATAACTACAATACCTAGTAGATTCAATAGAAAAACTAGCAAATCTATGTCTTGTTAAATCTTTATAAGAACCAACATCATCATAAATTCTAACTGTAACTTTTTCATGTTCTAAAACAGATTCATGTCCTCTAGTTATACAATTTGTTAACAATTTCTTATAACTATCATCTGTAATTTTCCCTTCAGAACGATAGCAGGTTCTACAAGCTCTTTCTATTCTTTTCATTATTTTTTTACCATCAATTTTTTCTACTTTTATCCAAGGTTCTACTATTCTCATGATACATCTCCTAATAATTTATTTGCAACCTTATAAATTTTGCTACATTAATTAAAGATTGCATAAAAAATTAATGTATTTACTTCTAAAAATATATCAAATTTGATTTTTTTTGACAAGGAGTTTTTTATAATTGACTGAAAAAAATAATTGTGATAATATTTTTCTAACTATTGGTTGAAGTCTTATTCATAGTTAAAAGGAGGATATAATTATGGTTATAGCTATGAAAAAAACATTTTTGAACAGGTATCATTACTTTTTTGATTCAAATGGAAATTTGAATCCTCGTTGCGATGCAGAGGAACGGAAAAATTTTTTAGAACTGTGCAACAAAATAAAACCGAATGCATCTTTCGGTAATATCAAAACCGGGGAAATATACACAAGAGAAGTATTTAGTTTAAGAAAAGAAGTATTAGAGGAGATGCTTCCGATTGTGTATTCTGAAGTTTTTGATGAACATGAAAATGTAAAAGCGTGCGGTCGAGAAAAATGTCTTGAGCTGATTGAGATCTGCTCAGAGTTGGACCCGTTTAATTATTATGGCGACATCAAACAAGGATTCTTGAACGAGGAGAATATCTTTAAGCTTAGATGGCGAGTAAACGCATAAGCAAAGACGGCGGGTACGAAATTTATGATTTCGTATCCGTTGTTTTTTATGTATAAGAAAAATACAACAAAAATAATTTACATAATGTATTTGACAAATACAGGAAACATATAGTATAATAGCACACAGTGGTTATCCAATAAATGGATACAATAAAGAGATTTAAGTTTTATATGATAAAGAAGAATAGCTATTAACTATATATGTCCGGAAATATAATGTATAGTATAAAATAGTTATAAAAGAATTAAAAGTGTTTTAATAATTATTGTATATGATGTTATAATTTTGTGTATATTAAAGAGAGAATATGTTAGGTAAAGATAATACAACCTTATGAGCGGAAATAATATTATAAAAAGATAAATTTATTACTTTATTGGTAATAAAAGGATTTTTTATGTAATTAAAACATTAATAATAAAGAAAAGCGAGATTTTCTTAAAATTGGACAAATAAATAGTTGGGGGCAAAATAATATTTCTTCTAATCATAATAAGTTTAAATTAAATTTAAGAAGAAGGAGTAGATAAAATAATGACAGAAGAGAAGAAAAACTTAGATAATGAGAGAAAGGTAGGTACTAATTCGCAAAGAAGAAGGAAGAATTACACTACTAAAACAAAACAAGAGGCTGTAAAGCAAACTGGTACAGAAAAAGTGAAACAAACTAGAACAAAAGCAAATACAAGAAAAACAAAGAAAGGAACAGCAAAGCAAGAAGATTTTAGATTTAAACCAAGTAGTTTAAAAATTATTCCATTAGGTGGTTTACACGAAATTGGAAAAAATATAACAGTGTTCGAATACGAAAATGATATTATTATAGTAGACTGTGGTTTAGCTTTCCCAGAAGATGATATGCTTGGAATAGATTTAGTTATACCAGATATTTCATACTTAGAGAAAAATAAAGATAAAATAAGAGCACTAATTATTACACACGGTCACGAAGACCATATTGGTGCTATACCATATTTACTAAAAAAGATAAATGTACCAATTTATGCAACAAGATTAACTTGTGGACTTATAAGAAATAAATTAGAAGAACATAAGTTAGTAAAATCTACAAAATTAGTAGAGGTTAAACAAGGAGAAGTAGTAAAGGCTGGAAAATTTAGTGTTGAATTTATTAGAAGTTCACACAGTATTCCAGATTCTGTTGCATTAGCTATTAAATCACCAGCAGGAACAGTAATTCATACAGGTGACTTTAAAATCGACTATACACCAATAGATGGACAAATAATGGATTTTGGACGTTTAGCAGAACTTGGTAACGAAGGTGTTTTAGCACTTATGTCAGACAGTACAAATTCAGAAAGAAAAGGGTATACAATGTCTGAAAAAACTGTAGGAGATGTATTTGAAAGATTATTCCAAGGTTGCAGAAAAAGAATAGTTGTTGCTACATTTGCCTCAAACGTTCACAGAGTTCAACAAATTGTAAATTGTGCTGTAAGATATAACAGAAAAATTGCAGTTTGTGGTAGAAGTATGATAAACATGATAAATACAGCAAGGGAATTAGATTATATTAAGGTTCCAGACAATGTGTTTATAGATATAGATATGATAAAAAATTATACAGATGATCAACTAGTAATAATAACAACAGGAAGTCAAGGAGAACCAATGTCTGCACTTACAAGAATGGCTTCAGGGGAACACAGAAAAGTTCAGATAACACCAGATGATTTAATAATTATATCTGCAAACCCAATACCAGGAAACGAAAAGCTAGTTTCTAAAGTAATTGATGATTTAATGCAAATAGGTGCAGAGGTTGTATATAGTTCACTAGCAGATGTACACGTTTCTGGACACGCTTGCCAGGAAGAGCAAAGATTAATGTTAGCTTTAGTTAAACCAAAGTATTTCTTACCAGTACATGGTGAATACAGACAATTAAAAGCTCATGCAGAAACAGCAGAAGAAATGGGAATAGATAAAGATAATATATTTATGCTTACAAATGGTAGAGTATTAGAAATGAACCAAGAAGAAGCTAAATTTACAACAAGTGTACAATCTGGCAGAGTATTAGTTGATGGTTTAGGAGTAGGAGATGTTGGAAACATTGTACTTCGCGACAGACAACATTTATCTCAAGATGGTTTAATTATAATTGTTATGACAATGGATTCTGCTACAGGAGAAATTGTTGCAGGACCAGATGTAATTTCTAGAGGATTTGTATATGTAAGAGAATCAGAAAACTTAATGGAAAATGTTAAAGCTGTTATCAGAAATGAAATAGAAAAATGTGAAAGAAATCATATTACAGATTGGTCTACAATTAAATCTAATTTAAGAGATAATTTAAAAGATTATATCGCACAAAAAACAAAGAGAAACCCAATGATTTTACCAATTATTATGGAAGTGTGAACTTTAGGGACGGAGCTAAAAGTTCAAAGATAATTTAAATATTAAAAATAGAAAGGGATTATAGGAACGTCCCCAAATCCCGAAGGAACGTTCCTACCCAATAAAGGAGAGATAATTAATGGACTATAAAGATTTAGCAAATTTAATATTTCCAGATGTTAAACCAATAGAATATTATGAAGAAAAATATCCAAAAAGAAACCTAAAAGAAGGAGCGATAGTAACAAGATTTGCACCAAGTCCAACAGGATTTGTACATATTGGGGGATTATACCAAGCTTTGGTTGCAAGAAAAGTTGCAACACAAACAGAAGGAGTATTTTTCTTAAGAATAGAAGATACAGATCAAAAAAGAGAGATAGAAAATGGTATTACAGACATCGTTAATTCTTTAAAAGATTTTGGAATTGAAGAAGACGAAGGAATGATAAATGAAACAGAAGAAAAAGGTAATTATGGTCCATATAAGCAATCTTTAAGAGGAGATATTTATAGATCATATGCTAAATACATGATAGAAATGGGAAAAGCATACCCATGTTTCTGTTCTGCTGAAGAAGTTGACGAAATAAGAAAAAAACAAGAAGCCGCAAAAGTAAGACCTGGATATTATGGAGTTTGGGCTAAATGTAGGAATTTGACAGTAGAAGAAATGGCAGAAAAAATAAAAGCAGGAGAAAAATATATTATTAGATTTAAATCACCAGGAAGAGAAGATAGAAAGATAAAACATCATGATGTAATAAAAGGAAATGTTACTTTCCCAGAAAATGACCAAGATATAGTAATTATTAAAGCTGATGGTCTTCCTACATATCATTTTGCACATATTGTAGATGACCACTTAATGGGAACAACACATGTAATAAGAAGTGATGAATGGCTTTCATCTGTTCCATTACATTTACAATTATTCCAAGAAATTGGATTTAAAGCACCAAAATATGTTCACATTTCACCAATTATGAAAAATGATAATGGAAACAAGAGAAAACTAAGTAAAAGAAAAGATCCAGAAGCAGCAGTAAGCTATTATGCAGAACAAGGAATACCAGCAGAAGCAGTAAAAGAATATTTATTAAATATTGCAAATTCAAATTTCGAAAATTGGAGAAGACAAAATCAGGCAGAAGATATGGAACATTTCGAATTACAATTAAATAAAATGAGTGTAAGTGGAGCTTTATTTGATATGGTTAAATTACTTGATGTTTCAAAATCAGTTATTTCTAGATTTGATGCAGAAAAAGTATATAATGAATCATTAAAATGGGCAGAAAAATATGATGCAGAATTAGCAGAAATGCTAAAAGCAGATAAAGAATATGCTTTAAAAATATTTGGTATAGAAAGAGGAAATAAGAAACCTCGTAAAGATATTGCTAAATGGTCTGATGTAAAACATGAAATTTCATATATGTATGATGAAAAATTTTATGCACAAAATGTAAATTATGAATACCAAAAAATATCAGATAGTGATAAAATAAAAACAATATTAGATGAATATATAAATAATTATTTTGATGAAAATGATGATAAACAAGAATGGTTTAACAAAATAAAAGAATTAGCAGGAAAATTAGGATATGCAAGCGAAGTAAAAGAATTTAAAGCAAATCCAGATAAATATGAGGCACATGTTGGAGATGTAAGTACAGTGCTAAGAATAGCTTTAACTGGAAGATCAAATACACCAGATATGTATGAAATAATGGAAATAATGGGAAAAGATAGAATAAAAGAAAGATTTGAACATGCGAAAAAAGAATTGTAATTAAACAAGGGAGAATAGCCTATGGATAAACTAATGGATGTAATTAATTATTTTAAAACAATTGATTTAAAACAAGTAATTGATATTTTAATAGCCATTGCAATTATAATATTTTTCTATATATTTAGTTCTGGTTTATCTTATATTTTAATAAGAATTTTTAAGAGAAGGAAAACAGATAAAGAACGAATAAAGAAAATGCCTTTTTATAAGCCATTAAAAATATTTTTTATATTTTTAGGAATATTTATAGCAACAAGAGTTTTGCAAATACAAGGAAAGGCAATGAATATAATCGAATTAATATTTAAGATTATTTGTGTAATTTTATTTGCGAAAGCGTTAGCGGGTTGTTTTACGACAGATTCAAAGACAATGAGAAAATTACAAAGAAAATTTATGACAGATGCTGATGATAATAGAATAAATTTTATATATAAAATTATAAGATGTGCTATATATATAATTGCCATTTTAGCAGTTATTGCGTTATTAGGAATTAACTTAAATACAATACTTGCTGGTTTAGGAATAGGAAGTGTTGTGCTTACATTAGCGGCACAAGATACAGCTAAAAACCTATTTGGTGGAGTTATGATATTAATAGATAAGCCATTTGTTATAGGTGATTGGGTTCAAACTACAAATTATGAAGGAATTGTAGAAGATATAACATTTAGAAGTACTTGTATTCGTACATTTGATAATTCACTAGTAAATATACCAAATGGAGTATTATCAAATGAAGCTGTTATAAACTGGAGTAAGATGGAAAAAAGAAAATATAAATTGGACTTAAAACTTCCATTAGATACACCAGTAGAAGTGATACAAAGAATTACTAGTAAAATATATTTTATGCTTATAAATCATCCAAGTGTAATAAATGATGATACATATGTAAAATTTGATGAAATTGATCCAGATGGTGTTTCTATAATGATATATGTTTTTACAAATTCTGTTGATTATGGCAGTTATTTAAATGCTAAAGAGCATATCAATAAAAACATACTAGAAATATTAGAAAAAGAGGGTGTGGATTTAGCATATCCAACAAGTACAGTATTAGTAAAAGATGGTAATAAAGTAAAAGAAGATATTAAAAAAATAAATTAAGAATTTAGGGATTTTGGGAACGTTACCAGGGATTTGGGGACGTTCCTTAAATCCCTTTTTAATTGTAACTTTAAACTGTAGAAGAGATAAAAGACTTCTACAGTTTTTTGAATTATTTAATGAATAAAAAAATATTATTTAAAAATAATAAGAAAAGGTTGACAAAGACACATAGTATCAATATAATAATAACAAACACAACTTATTAACTTTTTGATAATATCAATTAAAGGAGAGATGCCTATGGAAAATGATAAGATAATAGTAGTATTTGGAGGCTCTTTTAATCCACCTCTAAATTCACATTTTTCATTAGCAGAACAAATTGTATCCGAATATGAGAATGTAGAAAAGATAATTTTTGTACCAGTAAATGAAAAATATCAAAAGAAAGGTTTACTAGAAAATAAATATAGGTATGAAATGCTAAAATGCGTTTGTGATAAAAATGAAAAATTTGAAGTATCAGATATAGAATTAAGAAACGAAAGGCAACTATACACTATAGAAACTTTAGAAGAAATTCAAAAAATATACCCTAATAAAACAATTTGGTTTACAACCGGAAGTGACAATTTAAGAGAATTAAATACTTGGGAGAAAGCGGACGAATTAGTTAAAAAATTTAAAGTACTAGTGTTAGAAAGAGATGAAGACTGTTTAGAAGATATAATAAATAATGATAGATTTTTAAAAGAAAATGAAAAATCATTTATAAAAGTAAAAAATAATGTTAGAAGTGGCTTAAGTTCATCATTTGTAAGAGAAAAGATTAGAGAAGGAAAAAGTATACGTTACTTTACTCCAGATGAAGTATATTCATATATAAAAGCAAATAATTTATTTAAATGAACTTTGGGGACGGGGTTAAAAGTTCAAAATAAAGGAGGAAGTTAGATGTTAAGTGAACTAGAATTAAGGAAACACATAGATAAAATAGTTTTGTGGATACAGGACTATGTAAATAAAGTAGGAGCCAAAGGAGTGGTAATTGGAAATAGTGGAGGTAAAGATAGTGCTACAGTTATAGCACTTGCAAGCCTTGCATTAGGAAAAGAAAAAGTTTTAACTGTTGGCATGCCATGTCAGTCAAAAGAAAAAGATTTAGAAGATGCAAAACTAGTTGCACAAACTTTTGGTGTAAAAATTTTAGAAATTAATTTAACAGATACATATGAAGAATTAGAAAAAGAGCTTAATACAAAAATAGGTAACGAATTGTCAGAAGAAGCAAAAATAAATATTAAACCTAGACTTAGAATGACTACCCTATATGCGATTGCACAAAATTATAATTATCTAGTTATGGGAACAGGAAATTTGTGTGAAGCAATGGTCGGATATACAACAAAATGGGGAGATAGTGCAAGTGATTTTAATCCAATTGCAAATTTTACCGTGGATGAAGTTTTAAAGATGGGAGAAATATTAGGAGTACCTGAGAAAATTATAACAAAGACACCAAGTGATGGATTAAGTGATAAAAGTGATGAAGAAAAAATGGGAATAACATATAAGGAAGTTGCAGAATATATAGAAACAGGAAAAACGAATGAAGAGAAGATGAAAAAAATAGAAAAACGATATATGAATTCTAAACATAAAAGAGAAAAAATCCCAACATACGATTTTGAAAGAAAAAATTATCTAAATGAATTGAAATAATAAGGGGAGATTTTTATGAAAGATGATATTAAAACCAAAATAAAAAAGGTTTTTTCATATGTGTTTATAGATGGCTTAACAGGAATGGCTTGGGGCGTTGAAGTTGACAACACTTACTTTTGGATAGTTCCAGGTTCGATAATCCTCGGCATATTTATACTGAAGGATAAAATCGATCGGATTTTGAGTATATTACTGATATTGAATACAGGCTTTTTTATACTGGATATTCTGACAGAGAATGTCGATAAATGGTCAGTAATTACGATGGAACTAATGATAATCATTATAGGTCCGTTATTTTTTAAGGAGCATGCTAAGTAAAGCGTGCTCCGCACTATTTTTGAAGGGATTTAAAGACCGTCCCCAAATCCCCGGGGAAGGGAAAAGAGGACCGTCCCCAAAATCCCTAAAATCCCGATTGACAAAACCAACCTATCATAGTATTATAATGATATTAAGAGATAAGGAGAGATATAAATGACAGAGGAAGAATTTTTAAAAAATTATGATTCAAATCAATTTTTTAAACCATCTGTAACGGTTGATTCTATAATATTTACAATACGTGATGTAGAAACAGATAATTATAGAAAATTACCAGAAAAGAAATTACAAGTCTTATTAGTTAAAAGGGCAGAACATCCATATATGGGTAAATGGTCATTACCTGGAACATTTGTTAGAAAAGAAGAAAGGTTTGAGGAAGCTGTACAAAGAAGTTTAAAGGCTAAAACAAATATGCAAGATATATATTTAGAACAATTATATTCATGGGGAGATCCAAATCGTGATCCAAGAACTAGAATAATTAGTACATCATATATGGGGCTTGTAGATAGTGAAAAAGTTTGCATTAAATCTGGAGGAAGTACACAAGATGCAAATTGGTTTACTGTTACATTAAATTCTATTAAAGAGAAAATGACAGAAAATAAACATGGATATAAAAAAGAAGAAGAGATAGAAATTTTATTAGAAAGCAAGACAGAGACTATAAAAAATAAAGTAAAAGTAGTCAAAGAATTAGTTGATGGAAACCAAATTATATATACACAAATATTAGAATCTGAACTTGCTTTTGATCATGCAAAAATGCTTATTTATGCAATTGAAAGATTAAAGAATAAGGTTGAATATACAACCATTGCATTTAACTTAATGCCAGAAAAATTCACATTAACTAAATTACAACAGGTATATGAAATATTGTTAGACAAGCCATTATTAAAAGCTAATTTTAGAAGGAAAATTGCAGATATGGTTATAGAAACAGATGAATATGAAGAAAATGCAGGACATAGACCTTCAAAATTATATTGCTTTAATAAGAATTGGCAACCACATATATTTTAATATAAAATTTTTAGATGGGGGAGAGGGAGTTAGCATTGCTGACTCCCTCTCTACTTGTCTAAAAATACCGAAACATAACTAGGAGCAGCCATTAATTTATTAGTTTAAATCAGCTACAAAATGGGAAAAATTAAAGAAATAGGAAGGTATTGAATACTTGTTATCAAAAAGATAATATTTATTCGCAAAATCTATTGACAAAAATAAATGATATACATATAATGTTATTATCAAAAAGTTAATAAGTACCAAAATGGGAGGAATTGGTATGAATAATCAAAGATTAGAATTAGTGACAGACTTTTATGAATACACAATGGCAAATGGATATTTTAACAAAAACATGGAAGACAAAATAGCCTATTTTGATGTGTTTTTTAGGAAAGTACCAAACGAAGGTGGATATGCAATAGTAGCAGGATTAGAACAAATAATTAATTACATAAGAAATTTATCGTTTGATGAAGAAGATATAAGCTACCTAAGAAAACAAAATAAATTTTCAGAAGAATTTTTAAATTACCTAGAAAATTTTAGATTTACAGGAGATATATGGGCAATACCAGAAGGAACAGTAGTATTTCCAAATGAACCACTTATAACAGTAAAAGCACCAATAATACAAGCACAATTATTAGAAACAATGCTATTACTTACAACTAATCATCAATCTTTGATTGCAACAAAAACAAGTAGAATAGTAAAAGAAGCACAGGGAAGACCAGTTATGGAATTTGGTGCAAGAAGAGCACATGGTATTAATGCAGCAGTAGAAGGCGCAAGAGCAGCAATTATAGGTGGTGCAGTAGGAACATCATGTACATTATCTGCAAAGGAATTTAATGTACCAGCAAGTGGAACAATGGCACATAGCTGGATTCAAAGTTTTGATTCAGAATACGAAGCTTTTAAAGCTTATGCAGAGCTATATCCAGATGATTGTACATTTTTAATAGACACATACAATACAATCGAATCTGGACTTCCAAATGCAATTAAAGTATTTAATGAAGTTCTAAAACCAAAAGGATATAGACCAAAAGCAGTTAGGCTAGATAGTGGCGATTTAGCATATTTATCAAAAAAAGTTAGAAAAATATTAGATGAAGCTGGGTATGAAGATTGCAAAATATGTGCTACAAATTCACTTGATGAATATTTAATAAAATCATTAATAGAACAAGATGCTAAAATTGATTTATTTGGAGTAGGAGAAAACTTAATTACAGCTAAAAGCGAGCCGGTTTTTGGGGGAGTATACAAATTAGTTGCATTAGAAAAAGATAAAAAAATAGTACCAAAAATTAAAGTAAGCGAAAATACAGCAAAGGTTACAAATCCAAGTTTTAAAAAAGTATATCGTTTTTATGATAATGAAACTAAAAAAGCAATAGCAGATGTAATTACATTAGCAGATGAAATAATAGACGAAAGAGAGTATATGATTTTTGATCCTCAAAATCCATGGAAAAAGAAGGTGCTAAAAGATTACTCTATAAGACTACTTCAAGAAAAAATATTTGAGGAACGGAAAATTAATATATAAAAATCCAAACTTAAAAGAAATTGCTAAATATTCTAAAAAAGAATTAGATAGTATGTGGGAGGAAGTTAAACGTATAGAAAATCCACATAAATATTACGTAGATCTATCTAAAAAATTATGGATATTAAAAAATAATATGTTAAATAATATATATTTTTAAAATAAGAATATGCTTTACTAAACTTTTGTCTTTAGATATAATGTAAAAAGCTTAGTACATGGGGATGATGTAGCAATGATTAAACTTATAGCAAGTGATTTAGATGGAACAATGTTCGAAAAAGGAAATATAATACCAGAAACTAACTTAAAAGCAATAGATGATATTAATAATTCAAATATAAATTTCACAATATGTACAGGTAAAACATACTCCTTGTTTAAAAATATATGTCAAGATATAGAAACAGGATATGGAATATTTGGAAATGGAAATCAGATAATTAACTTAAAAAACGGTGAAGAAATTTATAGAAAATTATTAAAAAACGAAGATGTGCTTTTTTGTATAAATACAGCAAAAAAGTTAAAGTTACATGTACACTTATATACTAATAAAGAAGTAATAACAGAAAAACTATTATATATGGATTTAAGAAATTTTGAATTAACTAAAAATGATAAAAATATAGATTTAGAATTTAAAATTGTAACAGATATACAAGAATATGTAGAAATAGAAAATCCAGAAATATTAAAACTAGTAATTTCAGCAGAAAAAGATTTAGCAAGTTTAAAAAAAGAGTTTGCTAAAAATAAAAATTTACAAGTAAATTTAATTAGAAAAGTTGATAAATATAGAGATGAAATTATAGGGAAAGAGTATGAATATTTAGATATTATGCCAGCAGGAATTAATAAAGAACAAGCACTTGAGGTATTAGAAAATTATTTAAAAATAGATAAAAGTGAAGTGCTGGCAATAGGTGATAATTTAAATGATTTAGAAATGATAAAAGATTCTGGAGTTGGTATTGCTGTTGCAAATGCATATGACGAAGTAAAAGAAGTCGCTAATTATACAACAACTACTACTGCACAAAATGGAGGTTTTGCAGAAGCAGTATATAAATTTATAGAATTTAAATAGAAATAAAATAACGCATCATAAAAGCTTTTAGTTAGCTTATGATGCGTTTTGCTTTATGTATTAGCATTAATAATTTCATCTGCTTCTTCTTGTGATATATATCCATTTCCAACCATTGTTTCTAATACATGCTCTTGTCTACTTTTAGTTAAATCTGGATTTTTTGTTGGAGCATATACTGAAGGAGCATTAGGAATTCCAGCCATCATAGTGCATTCATTCAAGTCCATTTCACTAGGTTCTTTATCTAAATAACCATTACAAGCTTCTTTAATTCCATAATATCCATCACCGAAATAAGATGTATTTACATATAATTCTAAAATTTCTTCTTTAGAATAATTATCTTCAATAGCAAATGCCATAAATATTTCTGCAAGTTTTCTAGAAAATGGGTTCATATCTATAAAATAAATGTTTTTAGCAAGTTGCTGTGTAATAGTACTACCACCTTCACGTAAATCAAAATTTGTAACATTAACATATATAGCTCTACCTATTGAGCGTAAATCTATTGCACCATGGTCATAAAAACGTCTATCTTCTACAGAGACTACAGCATCTAAATAATTCTGTGGTAAGTCTTCATATTTCACATAATTTTCATCACTTTGAATTTGCTCTATTTTACTAATTAAAGGCTCTTCTTTTATAGCTTGGCTGTATAGGGAATAACCATATATTCCAAGCGAAGCGGCAATTAGTATTATAATTAAAAGCAAAATTAATAAAAACTTTTTCATACGTATCACCAAATATATTATACAGTAAAAAGTAATTATTGTAAAACAATAATTAAAAAATTAATATAATATTAAGAAATAAAAAAAATTAAAAAAAGTCTAAAAAGTACTTGCAATTTAATAAATGTTGTATTAAAATTTATCCAGGTGGAGAGAAGTGGTACAAAGTGGTAAAAAATGAATTGAGGTGAAACGAAGTGCTAATTCGGCCAATATGAACATTCTTTAGATGCCAAAGGCAGATTAATAATGCCAGCAAAGCTAAGAGAAGATATGGGCGAAAAGTTCATAATCACTAAAGGCTTAGACGGGTGTCTATTTGGATTTTCACAAAACGAATGGGAAAACTTCGAAACCAAATTAAAAACACTTCCACTTACCAATAAAAATGCTAGAGACTTCGTAAGATTTTTCTTATCTGGAGCAATGGAATGCGAAATAGATAAACAAGGAAGATTTTTAATATCTAGCAATCTAAGAAACGTTGCAACACTAGAAAAAGAAGTAGTTATAATTGGTGTTGGGACAAGAATAGAAATATGGAATAAAGACAAATGGGAAGAATACAACAGTGAGGAAAATATATCAGCAGATGATATTGCAGAAAATATGACAATGTTAGGTATATAACTTGAAAAAGTTTATATAAATTTTATACAAAAGAAAAATTTAAAATATACTAATGAAGAAAAAGTTACAAAAGAAGTTTTGTAAACATTTACTAAAGAGAAATCAAGAAAAACTTGATAAGAAGAGGGCTATACTAAAGAGGAATTTTAATATACAAAAGATAAAATCTTAAGAAACTAATTATATTTTATTTATCTATGTACTTAAGAAAAAATATTTAAATTACAAATGTAAATAGCTAATATATACCACGAAAAAGGGAATGAAATACAAATGACGAAACCGCTAGAAACAAAAGAAGAATAGCTACTAAACAGTTGGAAATCAAAAACTTCCAACTGTTTGTGCTATTCAAAAAAATGATAAATGGAGGGTATGTATTGGAATTTAAGCATAAACCTGTTTTACTTGATGAATGTATAAATGGATTAAATATAAAACAAGATGGAATTTATATAGATGGTACCTTAGGAGGTGCTGGACACAGCAAAGAGATTGCTAAAAGATTATCAAGTAAAGGGCTATTAATCGGAATAGATAGAGACTTAGAAGCTTTATCAGCAGCAAAAGAAAATTTAAAAGAATTTAAAAATGTTAAATATATACATGGGAATCATGATGATATAGATATAATATTGCAAGATTTGCGGAATAGAAGCTGTAGATGGAATATTACTGGATTTGGGTGTTTCCTCATATCAATTAGATGAACGAAATAGAGGATTTAGCTATTTAGGAGAGAATACATTAGATATGAGAATGGATAAAACACAAGAACTAACTGCAAGAGATGTGGTTAATAATTATCCAGAAGAAAAATTAGCAAATATTATATATGAATATGGAGAAGAGAGATTCTCTAGAAATATAGCAAAAAATATTTGTATAGAGCGAAAAAAAGCACCAATAGAAACGACTGCAGAATTAGTAAAAATAATAGAAAATTCTATTCCTAAATCGAAGCAAAATAATGGGCATCCTGCCAAAAGAACATTTCAAGCAATCAGGATAGAGGTAAATAACGAGATAGAACCTTTATATGATACTGTTTTAAAATGTATAAAATGTTTAAACAAAGGTGGAAGATTATGTATTATAACATTCCATTCTTTAGAAGATAGAGCGGTTAAAAAAGCATTTATAGAGGCAGAAGGAAGATGTACATGTCCAAAAGATTTGCCATACTGTGTATGTGGAGCAGTATCTTATGGAAAAATTATAAATAAAAAAACAATAATTGCTACTAAGGAGGAACAAGAGGAAAATTCAAGAAGCAAGAGTGCTAAATTAAGAATTTTCGAAAGAAAATAACGAAAGAGGAGGTGAAGGCTAATGGCTAGGTACCAATATGAAACAAGTCCAAGAAAATTAGAACCAGATTTTATACCAAACAGAACATCTAAAAAAAGTCAGGACTTGCAAAGAGAAAGAGAATTAAAAGAGAAAATAAAACAAGAAGCAAAAGAAAGAGCAAAACAAAAAAGAGCTACAGTTGTATTAAAGAAAAAAGTTGTTGTATATATTGCTTTGATTTTTGCAATGCTATTAGTCGTTAGCTATAGAAACTCCCTAATAACAGAAGATTTTAATAAAGTAAAATCACTAAAAGCAGAACTTGCAACACTACAAAAGGAAAACCAACAAACTCAAGTTTCAATAGAAAGCAATCTTAATTTAAGTAAAATAGAAGAAGAAGCAAAAAGTAAATTGGGAATGCAAAAACTTACAAATGATCAAAAGATATATATAAGTTTACCAAAAAAAGATTATGTGCAATCTTCAACTGATAATACAGCAACGACTACAGAAAAAAGTTGGTTAGAAAAAATTATAGAAAAAATAAAAGGAAATTAATCCGCATTTCAAAATTTAAAAATTGAATGTGGATTAATTTTTTGCTTTCTAAAGAGTAAATATAATATGAGTTAAATATTCTGGGATAAAAATTAAATAAATATAGAAAAAACAAAGTACTAAGTAGGATATATTGAAAAAATTAACATAATGTGGTAAAATAAAAAAGTATGGCAAATTTAGTATTTAAAAGTTTTATGCCATAACAAAAGAAAAATTTAGGAGGACAAAATTATGTCAAAAGTTATGTCAAAAGAAAAGTTATTTCCATTAGCAAAAAGTGAGGGAGAAAATGAAGTAGAGCGGTTGCTTAAAAGAGTTATAGATCGTGATAAATTCTCCTACAACGATGCTAAGGCATTTGCGATTATCTATCAAAACTTAGCACCAGGTGATGTTGCTGGTAAAATTTCTGCAATTAGAGTTAAAAACTTTATAAAGGACTTCATTCAAAAAGATAATCCTAGTATCTATAAAAAGATGTGCATATTTTATGGATTGTCTGAGGAAGAGTATGATGAAAAAAAGCGTTCAAAGATAAATAATTTGATACAGAATTATATGGACGGTATACGTTCAGTTGAGAACGCAATGAGTTATTCTGTATCCTTCGAAGAGGCAGCAAACAAGATGGCATCAAAGCTTGATGCTCCGGAAGAAATGTCCGTCGTAGAAAGAGTAAAATGGATAAGACTTTGGTTTATTGTAATTAGAAATCAAGAGCTGTTCTATAACGAGATAGACGGAAATGGTAAAATAAGAGGAATTGATGTTACTCGGGAGGTAAATAATATGTATATTTTCCCTGAATCAATGATTTTGCTGAATGAATCATTTCTGTCAAAATTAAATGACGGAGAAATTCTTTATGATATGATTAAATCATTTGTTGATTCATATCCTAAAGATGTCCAGCGTGCTGTCTACAGGTTTGCGGAACTGGATGGAGTTAATCGCCCAGACTCCTGCAGACTGGGAAGAATTAGAGAAGACGTAAAGAAAAAGTTATTCCCTAATTCGTGGAGATCGTCAACTTCATTTTTCATGTGCAAGACAGGGATAAAATATATGATTCCAAAACATTTAGAAATGGCTGTACTTGCATATAAAAATGGAGGTATCTCTAATATGCCCGTAGGTAAATTTGAAATTCTTGATGTCTTTAACGGTTACAAAAAGAGACAAGTTAATGTACATAAGTATGGTGAAACTCAGGTAAATGGTAACACCGTTGAACTTGGGGTAACTTGCGAGCAAGAACTTATGCTATATGTCAACCTCCACAAGTGGCTTATGATGCATCCGGGGTTTAAGTTTGGCAAAGAAGATAAAACTCTGGAAGAATATGGTCTCGCAGAATTACTGCTTGATGAAAAAGAAATTATGAGCACTTGGATTTTGGAGCAGGGGTTTGCGAGTTCTGAGGAAGATATCAACTGGAAATTGGCAGAAAAGGTTTTGAACCCAAAAGAGAACATACCACTTTTTAAGGAATGGTATGATGGAAAGATAAGTAGCGACACTGTTTGCGAGAAAATCGGATTTAATTCCGAAAAACTTGCTAGAATGTGTTTAAGCTTGAAAGGACTTGTTCTTTTAGACAAGAACACTTTGAACCAAGCATTAAAAAGAGTAAAAATGTTTGGTCTTGAGCAGTCACTTAAAAGTGACAAGATTTATGTGAGGTTGTATGAGTTTTTAAAAGAAACTTGTATGCCGTGCGGTCCTAAAAAAATGCCAATTGCAAGTTATGGTATAAAATACTAACAAAAACACTCTGCTGTGCGTTGCATAGCAGAGTGTTTTTGGTTAGTGGAAGAGATCGTATAACTCTTCTTTCAGCTGGGCTGAAAGCGAATTAAACTTATCTTCCTTTCTTGCGTCGAAATCTCTCAAGAAGAAAGATACATCACTTGGACCGATGTTATCAATCTTCAGAAAGTTTTCGATCGCGTAATCGTATGCAGCAAGAAAGTCCATTGCTCGTAACCTCTCCGATGCGATGTCTGTCTTGTTGGTGATACTGGATTCACTCACATAGGTGTAGTTATATCCAACATAGTCAATACCAACAACTGTAGCAGATTTTGCTATTAAAAGAGGTATAAGTGCAAGGTCTTCGTGGCATCTTAGCTGCGGAAGAAAGAGCAGTTCGGCAAAAACTGATTTCTTAATGCAGAAGAGCCAGTAAAGTGCATACTTCTTGTCAGGTTTGGACCATAACTTTAAGGCCTCCATACCCGACATGATGCGATACAATTTGTCTGAACAGTTGTATCGCTGGTGATCTTTGCCGGGGTTGTCGCCAACGAGTTCACACTGGAATCTGATAACTTCGGGAAATTCGAATTTACAGATTACCTGTGCGAGCCGATCGAGCAACTCCGAATTTATGGTATCATCTGAATCAACTTGAAGAATGTATTCTCCAGTAGAAAAACTGATACCACGTCTACGAGTCTCTGAGACACCAGAGTTTGGGAAACTATACAGCTTAATTCTGGTGTCATTTTCTGAAAAGCTTTTCACAATTTCCGTGGTTTCATCGGTAGAACCATCGTTTACGATGATTACCTCAAAATCGGGAAAAGATTGTGTTATAATGCTTTCCAGACATTCCCGTATAGTCTTTGCAGAATTATATACTGGAATGATAATCGAAAATAAAGGTGTTGACGCCATACTGATCATCCTTTCTGTCAACAGGGTTAATATATACATTATATTATGTAAAATCAATTTAGTCAATTGTATTATGGAATAAATTGTGATATATTAGTATAACTAAAATACGGAGGTATGCTATGAAATATAAAGAATTAATAGATAAAATGACTTTAGAAGAAAAAGCAAGTTTATGTGTGGGAGGAGATTATTGGAATAGTAAAGCTATAGAAAAGCTTAATATTCCAAGTATTACAATGTCAGATGGACCACATGGACTAAGAGTGCAAAAAACTAAAGCAGATAATTTAGGAATTAATGAAAGTGAAATTTCGACTTGTTTTCCTGCTTCATCAACAATAGGAAACAGTTGGAATAAAGAAACTGCATACATGTTAGGAAATACTTTAGGAGAAGAAGCAGCTTATGAGAATGTAGATATTGTTTTAGGACCTGCAATAAATATAAAGAGGACACCATTATGTGGAAGAAATTTTGAGTATTTCTCAGAAGATCCATATTTAACAGGAGTATTAGCAAGTGAATATGTAAAAGGATTGCAAACAAATGGGGTAGGAGCTTGTGTAAAGCATTTTGCAGCAAATAACCAAGAAAATAGAAGAAGAACAATAAATGCAGTTGTAGATGAAAGAACTTTAAGAGAGATTTATTTAAAAGCTTTTGAAAAGATTGTAAAAGAAGCAAAGCCATGGTCTATTATGAGCGCATACAATAAACTTAATGGAACATATTGTAACGAAAACCAAGAGCTAATGAATATCTTAAGAAAAGAATGGGAGTTTAATGGTTTAGTTATAACTGATTGGGGAGCAGAAAATGATAGAGTTTCCGGCTTACTTGCAGGTAATGAAATAGAAATGCCTGGTGGCAGAGGAAATGGTGTAGAAGAAATAATAGAGGCAGTTAAAAATAAAAAAGTATCAGAAGAATATCTAAATGAAGTAGTTAGTAGAATTTTAGAATATGCATTTAAAGGTGCAGAAAGAGAATCTTTAAAAGAATATAATAGACAAGAACACCATAATATAGCAAGAAAATTAGCAGAAGATTCTATTGTTTTATTAAAAAATGATGAAGATATTTTACCAATAAAAAATAAAAAAGTAGCAGTTATAGGAGATATGGCTAAAAGACCAAGATATCAAGGTGCAGGTAGTTCTACGATAAATCCATATAGATTGACTAATTTATTAGATTGTTTAAAAGAGCAAGGTATAGAATGTAGTTATGCACAAGGATATGAAAGGGTAGAAAGCGAAAATGATGTAACTTTAAGAGAAGAAGCTATAAAAGTAGCTAAGAATAGTGAATTAGTAATACTATGTGTTGGACTTACAGAAAATTTTGAATCAGAAGGAATGGATAGATTTACATTAGATATTCCAGCTAATCAAAATAAATTAATAGAAGAAATTTGCAAAGTAAATAAAAAAGTTGTAATTGTACTTTCAAATGGTTCACCAATTTTAATGTCATGGAAAGATGATGTACAAGCAATAATTACAGGTTACCTAGGTGGAGAAGCTGGGGCAGAGGCAATGGTAAATTGTTTAACTGGAAAAGTAAATCCTAGTGGAAAACTTGCAGAAACATATCCATTAAGTTTAGAAGATACACCTTGCTACAATTATTATCCAGGAACAGAAGCAAGTGTAGAATATAAGGAAAGTATTTATGTTGGGTATAGATATTATGACAAAATAAGTAAGAATGTTTTATTCCCATTTGGATATGGATTAAGTTATACGACTTTTGAATATTCTAATTTAAATGTAGAAGAAGATGAAGAAGATATTATTGTAAGGCTCAAAATAAAAAATACAGGAAAAGTAGCAGGAAAAGAAATTGCACAAGTATATATTGGACAAGAAAATTCAAAAATATTTAAAGCAAAGAAAGAATTAAAAGGATTTGAGAAAGTTGAATTAGAGCCAGAAGAAGAAAAAGAAGTAATGATAAAAATAAGTAAAGATGAATTAGCTTATTATGATGTAAACCAAAATAAATGGAATATAGAAAAAGGAACATATAATATCTATGTAGGGAAAAATGTAGAGGATATTGTGTTAAAAGCCAATTTGGAAATAGATGGAACTACTATAAATAAAGAATTTCCAAGTATATATATGACTGGAAATATCGAAGATGTTAGTGATACTGATTTTGAAGAAATATTAGGACATAAAATACCTACAAGATATATAGATTTAAAGGATTTAACTGTAGAAAATACATTAGAGCAATTTAAAAATACAAAAATAGGTAAAAAAATCTTTGACCACGAAATGGAAAAAATGGATAAATTAATGAAAGAGCAAAATGTAAATAAAGCAACAAAGGTAATGATGGATTTGCAAAAACCACTAAAGAAATTCTATGAAAAGAAAAGTAGTAAATATACTAAAGAGATGGTGGAAGAGTTTATAAAAACAGCAAAAAATGACGAAGACAATTTTGACTTAGATTTTGTCAAGTTATATTTAAAGTAGAATAGGAGATAATTAGAAAAACAGAAAGGAGGAAATATAAATTGATAAAAGCAGTATTTATAGATATTGACGAGACATTAACAAATTCACAAGGAAAAATAAGTGAGAAAACACAATATGAGATAAGAAGATGTATACAAAAGGGAATTAAGATAATATTAACTTCTGGAAGAGCAAGGAAAGATGCAATAAATTATCAAAAGCAAATAGGGACAAGCCCATATATTATCTCATCAAATGGAGCTTCTTGCTATGACGAATTAAAGAAAAAAGAAATCTTTAAAGAACCAATTAAAAAGGAAGTAGTAAAACAATTATTAGAATATGCACATGAAAATGAATATACGATAAAATTTAATTATAATGAAGAAATGGTTTTGAACAAGGCGGCATATCCAGACGAAAAGGATAAAGAAAAAACCATACAAGAATTAATAAATATTATTGAGAATGAAAATATTGTGCAATGTGTAGTATCAAGTCCAGATATTGAAAAAATGTTGGAATTAAAAAGATATTTGGCAAAAAAATTCTATGATATAAAGATAGTAAATGAATCAAAAAAGTTAAAAAATCCTGAATTAAAGCCAAGTAAAAACTATTATTGTGATATAACTTCTGCTACTATCTCAAAAGGCAAGGCAGTACATATGATATGTGAATATTTAAATTTAACCGGAAAAGAAATTATAACAATTGGAGATGGAGAAAATGATATTTCTATGTTTAATACAACTCCAAATTCAGTTGCAATGGGAAATGCATTAGAATATATAAAAAAACAAGCCAAATATGTAACTTCATCAAATGATGAAGATGGAGTAGCAAAAGTATTAGAAAAATTATAAAAATATAGTCCCCGAAAGAAGTAGAAATTTTCTTTCGGGGATTTTTGTTATTTAAACAAGCTGTTGGCACATAGAATAGTAAAAAGAAATTTACTAGTAAGAGGTGTAAAATGCAAACTGTATCTAGCATAAAAAGTAAAAAAATGATGTTATGGATTATAATTGTTTCTGCAATATTACTTATATTATTAATAGTAAGACTGGCTGTTATCCAATTTGTAGATGGGAATAAATTAAAACAGCTGGCATATGAACAACAAACATTGAATAGAAAGATAACCTCAAAAAGAGGGACAATATATGATGCTACAGGAGAAAATATACTTGCTCAAAGCAGTACGGTAGAAACTGTTACTGTCAATTCTACCAATATTCCAGAAGATAAAAAAGAATTGGTAAGTAAAGCATTGTCAGATATATTAGAGTTAGATTATGAAGAAACATTAAAAAAAGTCCAAAAAAGAAGTTCTATCGAAACTATTGCCAAAAAAGTAGAGAAAGATAAAACAAATGAACTAAGACAATGGATGAAAGATAATAATATAGAAGCTGGAATAAATATAGATGAAGACACTAAAAGGTATTATCCATATAGCACAGTGGCATCACAAGTTATAGGCTTTTGTGGAAGTGACAATCAAGGATTAGACGGAATAGAAGCAAAATATGATGATATTTTAAAAGGAAAAAGTGGGCAGATAGAAAAACTAACAGATGCAAAAGGTGGAGATATGCAGCAATTAGAAGAAACATATGTTGCAGCAGAGAAAGGAAAAGATTTAGTGCTAACGATAGACTTAACTATTCAATCAATTGCAGAAAAATATCTTGAAAATGCATGTATAGATAATGAATGTACAGATGGTGGAAATGTAATTATTATGAATCCAAACAATGGGGATATTTTAGCGATGGCTACATATCCAAACTATGATTTGAATAATCCATACGAATTAGAAAATAGTGAAAATATGGATAGTAGTGAAAAGAATAAACAGTTACAAGCTAAATGGAGAAATAAAGCAATTGCAGATACATATGAACCAGGTTCTACTTTTAAATTAATAACTTCTTCTGCAGCATTAGAAGAGGGAATAACAACTACCGATAAAGAAGGAGAATTTAATTGTGGTGGTGGAATAGAGATTGCAGGTGTTAGAATAAAATGTTGGAGATATTATAGACCACATGGAACCCAGAGTTTAAGGCAAGCTCTTATGAATTCATGCAACCCTGTATTTATTGCATTAGGGCAAAAAATAGGTAAAGATAAATATTATGATTACTTAGAAAAATTTGGATTTTTTAAGAAAACAGGAATTGACTTGCCAGGAGAAGCTAAAGGAATATTTTTAGAAAAAGACAAAGTCGGACCAGTAGAATTAGCAACAATAAGTTTTGGTCAAAGATTTGAGGTAACACCATTGCAGATGGTAACTGCAGTTTCTAGTATAGCTAATGGTGGAGAATATATAGAACCTAGAGTAGTTAAAGAAATAATTGATTCCGAAACAGGAGAAAAACAAGAAGTAGAAGTAAAAAAAGGAGATAGAGTAATATCAGAAGAAACAGCAAATAGTGTGCTTAGTATGATGCAATCTGTAGTCGAAGATGGAACAGGAAGAAACGCACAGGTACAAGGATATTTAGTTGGTGGTAAAACAGGAACATCAGAAGACGGAGTTAATACAAATAAATATGTAACTTCATTTATGGGAGTAGCACCAATTTCTGACCCACAAGTTGTAATTTTAGTTACTTTATATAATCCAACAGGAGAAGGGGGACACCAAGGAGGAGGTGTTGCTGCCCCAGTAGGAGGTCAAATATTAGGAGAAGTATTGCCATATCTAGAACTTAAGCAAGATAAAGAAACAGAAGAGGAAGAAAAAGAAGAAGTAGAAATGCCAGAAATAAGAAATAAAACAGTGAAAGAAGCCAGAGAAATTTTAAAAGAATTAGGATTAGAGCTAGAGATAAATAATTTAACCGAAGAAATCAACGAAAACGAGACTTATGTAAAAGAACAAATTCCAAAACCAGGAATAAAAATAACAAAAGAAACAAAAGTTTATATTGATATATAAAGCCAGTTGCTATATAATGTATTCGTAAAATTGTATAAAAATGGAGGTATATTTTATGAACCTTAAAAATATATTAGCAGGTATTGAAGGTATAAAAGCTAAAGGAGACATTGATATAGAAATAAATTCTGTAAAAAATGACTCTAGAAAAGTAGAAAATGGGGACTTATTTATTTCTATAAAAGGGTATGAAACAGACGGAGCAGATTATGTAGGAGAAGCAGTAGAAAAAGGAGCAAAAGCAGTATTAGTAGAAGAAGGAACAAATTTAAAAGAACTAAAAATAAAAGATGATACAACTTTATTAGTTGTTCCAGATGCAAGGCTTGCGATGGCTCAAATTGCTTGCAATTATTATGACAATCCATCTAGAAAATTCCAATTAATAGGTGTAACAGGAACAAAAGGTAAAACAACAACTACATATATGATAAAATCTATGTTAGAAAAAAAGGGATTAAAAGTTGGATTAATAGGAACAATCCACAACTATATTGGTGCAGAAGATTTAGGAGATAGTGAAAGAACAACACCAGAAAGCTTAGAATTACAAGAACTATTTGCAAAAATGGCAGAAGCTAAATGTGATGTTGTAGTTATGGAAGTATCATCACAAAGTTTAAAATTAAATAGAGTATATGGTTCAGATTTCAATATAGGAATCTTTACAAATTTATCAGAAGAACACATAAGCGAAAAAGAACATGCAGATATGAAAGAATATTTCGAGACAAAATGCAAATTATTTACTATGTGTAAAAGAGCATATATAAATGCAGATGATTTATATGCTATAAAACTTCCTAAATTAGTACCAGGACCAGAATATATAACATATGGTATAGATAATTATTCTAAAATATTAGCTAAAGATATAACAATAACAAATTCATATGTAGACTTTAGAGTAAAAATTGGAGAAAGAAATGAAAGAGTAAAAGCATGTATTCCAGGAAGATTTAGTGTATATAATTCTTTGGCGGCTATTGCTGTTGCATTACAATTTGGTTGTGATGCAGATATGATAAAAGAGGGATTGGTAGAAGTTAGAGTACCAGGAAGATCAGAAATGATAGACAATAAACTAGAGATTCCTATTATGATTGATTATGCTCATTCACCAGAAAGTTTAGAAAGCATTTTAAATGCTGTAAAATCATATACAAGAGGAAGAGTAATTTGTGTATTTGGTTGTGGTGGTAATCGCGATAAAAATAAAAGACCTTTAATGGGAGAAATTGCTGGAAGAATAAGTGATTATACTATTATTACATCAGATAACCCAAGAGATGAAGAACCTTCAGAAATTATAAAAGAAATAGAAGAAGGAATTAAGAAAACTAAAGCAAATTACAAAGTTATAGAAGACAGAAAAGAAGCTATAAAAGCTGCAATAGAGATGGCAAATAAATTAGATATTGTTGTAATAGCAGGAAAAGGTCATGAAATGTACCAAGAAGTAAAAGGAAAGAAAAATGAATTTAACGAGAAAAAAATAGTAATAGAAATTACTGATGAGCTAAAGAAAAAACAAGAAGAAAAGAGCACAAAAAAGAAAAAGTAAGGGTGAGAGATTAAATGAATTTGCAGATAAAAATATTATTGGTAGCCTTTGGCGTAGCCCTAATACTAGGAATAATTATTTTACCAATATTAAGAAGATTAAAAGTAAGCCAACAAGAAAGAACAGAAGGTCCAAAGTCACATTTGTCTAAAAAAGGAACTCCAACGATGGGAGGAATTATATCTATAATAGCAATTACATTGTTAAGTATAGGTGTTATGCTAATTTATTATATGGATGACAAAGCAGATATTGTAAAAAGGATAATTCCTTTATTGTTTGCAACATTGGGCTTTGGAATAGTTGGATTTATAGATGATTTTAAAAAAATGGTATTAAAAAATACAGATGGATTAAAACCAACATATAAAATGTTAGGATTGTTAGTAATTTCTGTATGTTTTGTATTGTATTTATTAAATGTATTAAATATAGGAACAGATATTTACATTCCAATAATAAAAACTTTTGTAAATATTCCTGTTTGGATTTATATACCTTTTGCAATTATAGTAATGCTTGCTACTACAAATGCTGTTAACTTAACAGATGGTATAGATGGGCTAGCTACAAGTGTAACAACAATTATAGTTGCATGTTTAACAGTAATAGGAGTTATCTTTGATGTAAAAGAAATTATTATATTTGGAACAATAGTATGTGGATGTAATTTAGCATTTTTAATATTTAATTTACATCCTGCGAAAATGTTTATGGGGGATACCGGTTCTTTAATGCTAGGTGGTGTAATTGCTGCTATGGCACTTGTTCTTAAAATGCCATTATTATTAATTGTTATCGCATTAATTCCAGTATTAGAGACACTTTCTGTAATGATTCAAGTTACATATTATAAAAAAACAGGAAAAAGAATTTTCAAGATGACACCAATTCATCATCATTTTGAATTATCTGGATGGAGTGAGAATAAAATTGTAACAGTATTTAGTTTAATTACATTAATCCTTTGTGTAGTTGGATTGAATATTATCTAATAAAGGAGATAAGAATGGCTAAAAATAAAAAAGTAAGAAAATTTTCGAAATTTGCAAATAATCAACTGGATTTTATCTTATTAATAACTGTTATATTATTATTATCTCTAGGTCTAATAATGGTACTTTCAGCAAGTTCACCTACATCTCTTGCAGAAACAGGAGATGATAGTTATTCATATTTTAGAAAACAAGCAGGTTTTGCCATAGTTGGTGTTATCGCAATGCTATTTATTTCTAAAATTGATTATAGGTTTTGGAAAAAATTTTATAAGATTGCATATATTGGTTCAATAATATTGCTACTAATGGTAGTAATACCTAAAATAGGTGTTGAGGCTGGTGGGGCGAGAAGATGGATAAATTTAGGGGTACAATTCCAACCATCAGAACTTGCCAAAATAGGATTAATTATATTTTACGCGAGCTATTTATCAGACCATAAAGATGAATTAAGAGACTTTAAAAAAGGTTTCATTAAACCACTATTATATTTAGTCCCAATAGTGTTAATTCTAATATTAGTCCAAGATCACTTAAGTGCTACAATTATAATAGTATTAGTTGTTGGAATAATGATGCTTATGGCAGGTGTAAGACCAATGTATTTTGCAACTGTCGGAAGTGCTACAGCAGTAGCAGGTGTTGCAGGGTTATATGCTATGGCAAAGTTTACTAGTAAAGGTGCATTTAGAATTGCGAGAATAACATCATTTTTAAACCCTTGGGCAGATAAACAAGGTGATGGTTGGCAAGTAATACAGAGTCTATATGCAATAGGTTCAGGTGGATTGTTTGGAGTTGGATTAGGTCAAAGTAAACAAAAATACTTATATATATCAGAGCCACATACAGATTTTATATTTGCAGTTTTGGCAGAAGAGTTAGGATTTGTTGGTTGTGCAATTGTTATTGCTTTATTTGGAATATTTATATGGAGAGGTGTTCTTGCAGCAATGAAAGCTCCGGATATGTTTGGAAGTTTAGTAGCAGTAGGAATTACATCTTTAATAGGCTTACAAGCGATAATAAACATAGCGGTTGTAACATCATCTATGCCAGTAACTGGTATGCCATTACCATTCTTTAGTTATGGTGTAACTTCGTTATTAATATTATTGTGTTCAGTAGGTATATTGCTTAATATATCACGAGCAGGCTCAAAGATTTAATATGAGATAATAGAAAGGGTAATAATATGAAAGTAATAATAGCAGCATCACAAACAGGTGGACATATAAATCCAGGTATTGCAATAGCAAATAAAATAAAAGAAGAGAATAAAGATGCAGAGATAATTTTTATTGGAACAAAAAGAGGTCTAGAAAATGATTTAGTTCCAAGAGCAGGTTATAAATTAAGAACGATTGAAGCTTATGGAATCGTAAGAAAAATTTCTATAGATAATTTTAAGAAAATGCTAAAAACTTTAAAAGGTTATGGAGAAGCTAAGAAAATATTAAAAGAAGAAAAGCCAGATATTGTAATAGGAACAGGTGGATTTATTTGTGGGCCAGTGCTTTTAGCAGCAGCAAAACAAAAGATTCCTACAATGTTACATGAAAGCAATGCTTTTCCAGGTGTTACAGTAAAATTATTAGCTAAAAAAGTTGATACAATTTTGATTGGGTTTGAAGATGCAAGGGCTAAAATTCATGATGCCAAAAATATAGTTTTAACAGGAACACCTACAAAATTTAAAGAAATACAATATAGCGAAAAAGAGAAAGAAGAATTCTTAAAAGAAAACAAGTTACAAAAAGATAAAACTTTAATTTTAGTGTTTGGTGGAAGTCAGGGAGCAAGACCTATAAATAATGCATTAGAAGAAATAATAGAGAAAAAATTAAATAAAGACTATCAAATTTTATGGTCAGTAGGTCAAAGCCAATACGATATAATAAAAGAAAATTTGGCTAAGAAAAATATAGATATAACCCAAATAGAAAATGTAAATGTGGTACCATATATATATGATATGCAAAGAGCGATGGCAGTAGCAGACTTAATTGTTTGTAGAAGTGGTGCGATGACTATAACAGAAGTATCAATTTCAGGGCGACCAGCAATATTTGTACCATTATCATTTGCAGCAGAAAATCACCAAGAATATAATGCGAAAGTTTTAGTAAATGAAGGAGCTGCCAAAATAATTCATGATAATGAAATAAATGGAGAATCACTTAATAAAATGATAGAAGAAACTATAAGTGATAAAGAAAAGCTAAAGGAAATGGGAAATAATGCTAAAAAGATAGTTATGAAAGATGTAGAAAACAAAATATATAATGAAGTAGAAAAATTAATAAACAAAAGATAAAAAGGAGGGTTGCAACATGAACGGGGTATTTTTAGGAGGAAAATTACAAGAAATTTCTTCGGTAGACACAAATTTTATAAAACAAGAAGTTAATTCTTTAACATCACAAGAAACCGAAATACAAAATAGAATAGACGAACATATTGAGGAGTATTTAGATTGTATTAGGAGGAAAATATAATGGGAGTTAGTAGTGTTGCAATAAAAGGAGCTAAAACAGTAGGAAAATATTCATTAAAAGGATTCGAAAAAGGTGGAAAATTTATAGGAAGAAATTCTTTAGCATTATTAGGAAATGTAGTAAAGAGTAAACCTGTAAAGCAAGTAGCAGGGATAGGAATGACTATTGGTGCAATGTATCTTTTTGGACCAGCTATAATTACTGCAAAATTGTTTAAAGATTTAGTTATCGATAATTGTATTTTTAATAAAAACAAATCTGTTATGGATTCAGTTAAATCATCAATTGAAATGACTAAAGATACAATGCAAAAAACAATTGCAGATCCTGTATTAGATTCTATAGGAAATGGAATAAGACATGCAGGAGATAAGATTTTTGATAAGGGTGGTGAAAGATAATGCCTAATATTACGAAAGAGGACTTCAAACAAGATTTACAAGAACTTGTAGAAATAGAGAATCAAAAACAAATGAATTTAGCAGTACTATTCGAAAATTCATTAGCTAATAGCAAAGAAATAAGATTAACAGAATTTAAAGATAGACTTTATATTCAAGCAAATTATTATAATACATTAGAAAAATATCAATTAGAAATTGATGATTTAGTAACACAGTATAAAAAACAATTGGACAAGTTATTTGATGTTTGTAGCACAAGATATATAAATATTCAAAGAGAATTAGCAACTGCAGTACAGTCAGAGATAATTGTTGTAACTAATATTAGTATTAACAAACAAAATTTAGAAAAAGCTATAGAAGAAAATGATGCAGAAAAAATACATTATTATACAAATAAAATTAATGCTTCTATTCAAAAGAAATTAAATTATGAGACTATTGTAAATGAATGCAATAGTAGATTAGAAGCTTGTATAGATCAAATTAGTGATTTTTCAGAAAAAATAAAAATCGAGGAAAATATAAATGTAGCAAAAAAAGAGAAGAACAGAATTTTAGAATTCTTTAATAAATTGATAAAGAATTTAAATAGAAAGAAAAACTTCGAAAACTATGTATTAAAGCCATCAGAAAACCATATAGAACGTTTAACAGACGAGGTAGACAAATCAATAGGAAACTTATATAATCAAATTTTTGAATTTGCAGTACAAATGAAAGATAATAAAGATAAAATTAATATGGCATTTAATGCTATGATGCAAGGATAAGAAATTTACACAGGGATTTGGGGACGTTCTTTTTTTCCCTGCCAAAAAATCTGTATTGGGATTTTGAAAAAGGAAGCTAATGATAATATTTTTTATGAAAAATATAAAAATAAATTAAAAATCTTTTTAGGAAAATCTACCTAAAAAGATTTTTTTCGACATAAGTTGATAAATGAAAAAAACATAAAAATATATAATAAAAAGTAATTCGACAAAATATATTATAATAATAAAATAGCTGTCGAAATTCCTCAAAAATAGGCATTCGATTTATATTGCAGACTCTATTACAAGAGTATATAGTAGTAAATACATAAAAAATATAGGAGGAATCAAATGAAAACTTTTTTTGGCGGAATGTTTATGAACAAAGAAAATTTAAGAAAGGAAGGGATATTATATCCAATAAAATTAGAATATTATAAGATAAAAGATTTAAAAAGTAAGAATGATATATTTGGAATAGAGGTAGTAAAAACAGCATATATAAATGAAGAAATAAAGGTAGAAAAAGCCTCTATAGATAAATTAACAAATGATGAAAAGATAGAAAATTCAATATTAGATATACTAAAAAGAAATGAAGTAACCCCTGTTATATTAGAAGATGTAATAGAAGATTTAGTTAAATGCTAAAAAGTACTTGAAAAAAACAAATATATGAACTAAAATACTATAGTATTAAAGATTACAGAACACATATTCTGTAACTAAAAAGGAGAAGAAAATGGCAGATAAATTAATAATAGTAGAATCACCAGCAAAAGCAAATACAATAAAAAAGTTTTTAGGAGGAAAAACTAAAGTTGTTGCATCAATGGGACATATTAGAGATTTACCTAAATCAAAGTTAGGAGTTAATATAGAGAATAACTTTGAACCAGAATACATAAACATAAGAGGAAAAGGAGATTTAATAAAATCATTAAAAAAAGATGCAAAATCAGCTAAAAAAGTATATTTGGCAACTGACCCCGACCGTGAGGGTGAGGCAATTGCTTGGCATTTAGCACATATTTTAGATATTCCAGAGGATAGCAAATCAAGAGTAACTTTTAACGAAATAACTAAAACAGCTGTGCAAAAAGCTATAAAAGAGCCAAGGCAAATAGATATAAATTTAGTTAATGCACAACAAGCTAGGCGTGTATTAGATAGAATTGTAGGATATAAGATAAGTCCAGTATTATGGAAAAAAGTAAGAAAAGGATTATCAGCAGGAAGAGTTCAATCTGTTGCTGTTAAACTAATTGTAGATAGAGAAAAAGAAATAGAAGATTTTATACCAGAAGAGTATTGGAATATAATTGCAAAATTATTAGACGAAAAGTCTAAAAAAGAATTTGAAGCCAAATTAGTTGGTAAAAATAATAAAAAATTAGAAATACATAGTAAAGAAGAAGTAGATGAAATTCTAGCTAACATTAAGGATGCAAAGTTTATTGTAAAAGATGTAAAAAAAGGTGAAAGAAAAAGAAATCCAGCACCTCCTTTTACAACAAGTACAATGCAACAAGAGGCATCTAGAAAACTTAATTTTAGCTTAAAAAAGACTATGTCTGTTGCACAAACTCTTTATGAGGGAGTAAAAATACCAGAAAAAGGAACAGTTGGTTTAATTACTTACATGAGAACAGATTCTACAAGAATTTCTGAAGAAGCAAGGAAAGTTGCAAAAGAGGTTGTAGAGGCAACATATGGAAGCGAATATTACGAGAATAGGTATTACAAAACAAAAGCAGATGCACAAGATGCACACGAAGCTATTAGACCAACATATATAGATATTAAACCAGAACAAATTAAAGATTCTTTAACGAATGATCAGTATAAACTTTACAGATTAATTTATAATAGATTTTTAGCAAGCCAAATGAAATCTGCAATATTTGATACGTTAGCAGTAACGATAGATGCAAACGAATATAATTTTAAAGCTAATGGACAATCAATTAAATTTAAAGGTTTTATGACTTTATATGTAGAAGGAACAGATGAGAAAGAAGATGAAATTGGACAAATTCCACTATTAGAAGTTGCTCAAGAAGTAAAAAAAGAAAAAATAGAATCAAAACAAAGCTTCACAGAACCACCACCAAGGTATACAGAAGCAAGTCTAGTAAAAGCCTTAGAGGAAAAAGATATTGGTAGACCAAGTACATATTCACCAACAATAACAACTATATTAGCAAGACATTATATAGAAAAAGAGGCAAAACAATTGGTACCAACAGAACTTGGTAAAGTAGTAAATAAATTATTAACAGAGAATTTTCCAGACATTATAAATGTAGAATTTACAGCAGAAATAGAAAATGAATTTGACGAAATTGCAGAAGGAAAAGAAAACTGGAAACAGATGATTTCTGAGTTCTATGGACCTTTCGAAAAAGAACTAGAAAAAGTAGAAAAAGAATTAGAACATGTAGAATTAGAAGAAGAGGTATCTGATGTACCTTGTGAAAAATGTGGTAGGATGATGGTTGTAAAATATGGTAGATATGGAAAATTTTTAGCTTGCCCTGGATATCCAGAATGTAAAAATGTAAAACCATATATAGAAACTATAGAAGAGCCATGTCCAAAATGTGGTGGAAAAGTACAAATAAGAAAAACTAAAAATAGAAGAACATTTTATATATGCGAGAACAATCCAGATAAATGTGATTATATATCTTGGACAAAACCAAAGAAAGCAGAAAAATAGCTATAAACTTAAGAACTATATCAGTTATGGTATAGTTCTTTTTTTGCATAAAAAAATTATATAAAAGTATTTGTAGCACTTGTGAAAACGCGTAAAATATTATATAATAATAAACTGAAAATAAATGTGTGGTAGGAGCAAAAAATGTTAGTAAATAATGAGATAATAACTGAATTATATGAAAATGCAGGAGATACGAGATATCAAAAGGCATTAGAATATGTAAAAGACAAGAGAGTAACTATAACTAATGTAAATTATGAGAATAAAAATAATTTTGAGCTAGCTGCAACTGTAAAAGGAAGCAATGGAACATATAACGTATATGCAAAAATAGAAGAAGGGGAGATTAAAGATATAAAATGCTCATGTCCAGATAACACTCAAAATTATTGTACTTGTAAGCATATTTTAGCGATGTTTATAGAGTTTATTGACAATTCTATATACGAAGAATTATATGCAAATCAGCCGGTAAAAAAGCACGAAACAAACACAAAGATGGATCATCGTGGTTTTAAGCAAATGATTACAGCTTTTTATAATACCGAAGTAGAGACCATTGATGAGGAAGAAGAAGTAATAAAAGAAAGAAAAAATATAAAAATAGTGCCTAGTATAATTTTTGATAGTTATTATAAAGAAATGAAGGTAGAATTTAAATTAGGTATAGATAAATTTTACAAAATAAAAAGTTTATCAGATTTTTATACAAGTATGCTAAATAAAGAAAATTTAAAATATGGAAATAAATTAGAATTTATCCATACAAGGGAAAATTTTGCCAAAGAAAGTTTTCCTATACTGGACTTTGTTTTAAAACATGCCGAAGTTATAAAATATGTCAATAGTAGTGGAAATGCAGGATATAGATATTATGGGAAAGTATTAAGTGATAATTGTATAATTTTAAGTAATACTGGAATAGATGAATTTTTCGAGATTGTAAAAGGCAAAAAATTAGAGATAGTTCAAGATGGCGAAAAAGGGAAGATATCTTTTATTCCAGGAATTCCAAATATAAAATTCAAGCTAACAGAAGTGGCAGATGGTGAATTTGCTTTAACACAAAAAGAAGATGTTTTCGAATATCACGTATTAGAAGGAAAAGAATATATTTATATTATTTTAGATGAATATATTTATAGATGTGATAAGAATTATAAAAATACTGTAATAAAATTACTTGAAATATATAAAAAGAATTTTATTAGAGAAATAAGATTTAATAAAAAAGAATTACCAGATTTCTTCTCACTAGTTTTACCAAAGATGAGAGAATATATTGATACTTCAAACATAGACACTGAAAAACTAAAAGACTATATACCAAAAGATTTAAATGTAAAAATGTTTTTAGATTTTGATAAAAATAATTACATTATTGCAGAGTTAAAATTTATATATGGTGATATACAATTTAATCCATTGGATTTAGATAATATACCAAAGGTTGCAAGAAATGTAATTCAAGAATCTAATTGTCTAAATATGTGTAGAAAAACAGGATTTTTATTGGACTCAGCCAATAAGAGATTTGTATTAGTAACAGATGATGCAATATATAAATTTTTATCACAAGATATAAATAACTATACAGAAAAATATGAAGTATTAGTAACTGATAATTTTAAAACAAAAGAGATAAGACAGCCAAAACTTGGAACAGTAGGTGTTAAAATCGAAAATAACTTACTTAATATAGATTTAACAGGCTTAGATTTTGATAGAAGCGAACTAAAAGAAATTTTAGCAAAATACAACTTAAAGAAAAAATATCATAGACTAAAAGATGGTAGTTTTTTAGATTTAGAGCAAAATGATGATATAAAATTTTTAAACAGTTTAGAATATGGAATGGAAGTAGATTATAAAGATTTAGAAAAAGGAAAAATAAGAGTTCCTGTATATAGGTCTTTATATTTAAATAAATTATTAGAAAATGTTAAAAATGTAGAAATCCAAAAAGACAAAGAATATAAAGAGATTGTAAATAATATTGACGAACGTGAATATGATGATGAAATAACTCCACCAGAAGGATTAAATTGTACATTAAGATATTACCAAAAGGTAGGATATAAATGGCTAAAAATATTAGATGATTACAGACTAGGTGGTATTTTAGCAGATGATATGGGGCTTGGTAAAACTGTTCAATTAATTTCACTATTATTAGATTATAAGGCAAATGCAAAAGTAAAATTGCCATCAATAGTAATAACACCAAGTTCGTTGGCATTAAATTGGAAAAGTGAAATAGAAAAATTTGCAAAAGATATAAAAGTTTTAGTTATTAGAGGGACTTCGGAAGAAAGAGAAAAACAAATAAAGCAAATTCCAGAATTTGATTTAGTTATTACATCTTATGACTTATTAAAAAGAGATATGGAAATATATAGAAGGGAAGACATCTTATTTAAATTCCAAATTGCAGATGAAGCGCAATATATAAAAAATAGTAACACTCAAAATGCGAAATCTTTAAAAACGATAAATGCACAAACAAAATATGCACTAACAGGAACACCAATAGAAAATTCTTTGGCAGAGTTATGGTCAATATTTGACTATATAATGCCAGGTTATCTATTTACATATAAAAAGTTCAAACAATTATACGAAATACCAATAATGAGGGATAATGACCAAGAGGCTATGGAAAAATTAAAAATGATGATAGAACCTTTTGTACTTCGTAGAGTAAAGAAAGATGTACTAAAAGAATTACCAGAAAAGAGCATAACTGTATTAAATAATGAAATGCAAGGGGAACAACTAGAGATTTATTTATCATATCTAGCGCAGGCTAAAAAAGAAGCAATGACTGAAATCGAAGGAAATGGATTCGAAAAATCTCAAATTAAAATTTTGGCATTATTAACTAGATTAAGACAAATATGTTGCCATCCATCATTATTTTTAGAAAATTATATGGGTGAGAGTAGCAAATTAACACAATGCATAGAGATCGTTAAAGATGCTATTGCAGGAAAACATAAGATTCTAATTTTTTCTGGGTATACATCTATGCTTAATATAATAGAAGGAAATTTGGCAAAAGAAGGAATTAGCTATTATAAATTAACAGGTCAAACAAAAGTTGACGAAAGAGTAAAATTAGTAAATGATTTTAACAATAATCCTGATGTAAAAGTATTTTTGATATCTCTTAAAGCAGGAGGAACAGGATTAAATTTGATTGGTGCAGATATGGTTATTCATTATGATCCATGGTGGAATATGTCTGCCGAAAATCAAGCAACAGATAGAGCTTATAGAATTGGTCAAAAGAATAATGTACAAGTTTATAAACTTATAACCAAAAATTCTATAGAAGAAAAAATTTACGAACTACAGGAAAAGAAATCTAAACTTATAGATAATATGCTTAGTACTCAAACAACCTTTATTAATAAACTTAATAAGGATGATATTATGGAATTATTTAATTAGTTTAGAAGAAAGAATAAAACTAATATGTGTAAGCTTTTGTCTTACACATATTGTGTTTGGAAAGGAAAATGATGAAAGATTTTATAAATGTAATAGGTGGAGGATTAGCAGGAACAGAAGCTGCATATCAAATTGCTAAAAGAGGAATTAAAGTTAAGTTATATGAAATGAAGCCAAATAAATATTCACCAGCACATGCAAACCAAAATTTAGCAGAAATTGTGTGCAGTAATTCTTTTAAATCAAATCTACATACAAATGCTTGTGGATTGCTAAAAGAAGAATTAAGGGCTATGGATTCATTGCTTATAAAAATAGCAGATAATACCGCTGTTCCAGCAGGTCAGGCATTAGCTGTTGACAGGGAAATATTTGCAAAGAAAGTTACAGAAGCTATTAAAAGCAACCCGAATATAGAAGTAATAAATGAAGAAGTAGTAGATTTAGAAAAATTAATAGAAGAGGCAATTACGATTGTTGCGACAGGGCCTTTAACAGCTGATGAACTAGCTAAGAATATTTCTAAGATAACTGCACAAGATAAGTTATATTTCTATGATGCAGCTGCTCCAATAGTTACAAAAGATAGTATTAATTTTAATATTGCTTTTTGGGGAGATAGATATGAGCAGGAAAGAGAAAAAGATGAAGAAATAGGAGCGTGGAAAGAAAGACTAAAAAATACAAAAGAAAAGCAAAATTATATAAATCTACCTATGAATAAAGAAGAATATGAGAACTTTTATAAGAATTTAATAGATGCAGAAGTAGTAGAACTTCATCATTTTGAAAAAAGAGAGATATTTGAAGGATGTATGCCAATAGAAATTATGGCAAAAAGAGGAGAAGATACATTAAGATTTGGCCCATTAAAGCCAGTTGGTTTTACTGATCCAAGAACAGGAAAAAGACCATATGCGTTGGTTCAATTAAGGCAAGATGATACAGAAGGAAATATATTTAACTTAGTTGGATTTCAAACTAATTTAAAATATGGGGAACAAAAACGAGTGTTTTCTATGATACCCGGATTGGAAAATGCTGAGTTTGTAAAATATGGTGTAATGCACAGAAATACTTTTATAGATTCAAGTCACTTATTAACTAATACATATAAAATGAAGAATATAAAAAATTTATATTTTGCTGGTCAAATTACAGGTGTTGAGGGATATGTAGAATCAATTTCTTCTGGTCTTATGGCAGGTATAAATGCTGCAAATGAATTTTATGGAAAAGAGGAATTTTATTTACCTATAGAAACTATGACTGGAGCTTTAGCAAATTATATTTCTACTCCAAATGAAAAATTTCAACCAATGAACGCTAATTTTGGAATAGTTCCAGGATTAGAAAAAAGAATAAAAGATAAAAAAGAGAAATATAAGATATTAGCTGATAGAGCATTAAAAGAATTAAATTATGCTAAAATAAAAATGAAGTAGTTTTTAAACTACTTCATTTTTATTTTAGCATATTATAATGATAAATCATCATGTGAATCTTGTTGTCTTGAATTATTTTGTCTTTCTTCTTTTACACGTTTATTATAATTATTTACTATTTGGAACATAGCATCTTCTCCAATTTCTGTTTTATATGCATCTAAAAAGTTATTATCTGAATCAACAACTTTTGCTCTAGTTGGAGCCTCTGGCATAACAGGTTTTTCTAATACACCTTTAAAAGGATGTTTTTTTCCATAAAGGATATTTTTAAAAATTTTAAATGGAGCTTTAGCCAATCTTTTTAAAGTAGCCAATTTACCTACTTTTGGATAAAGTGATAAATCTTGAAGTTCCTTTTCTCTTTTTACTTTAAGTTCAAGAATATCTCGCTTTGCATAATCGATAGATTTTTTTGCAGTTTCAATTCCTGTATTCATACGACCTAATTCTGCTGTAAATAAATCTTCTGTTGATTGCATAGTAACTGAAGATTTTGGATCTGAAATTTGTGAAATAAAGTAAAGTTCTGAATTTAGATCGTTAAAATTAATATGTGTTGTATTACTTGGAATACCAAATTCTCTTTTATGGTCTACTATATATTTTTGTAATTTAATTCCTTTAGAACTTATTCCTTTTTCTAATGCTGAAGCTTCTTTTTTTAATGCAGCTAAAACGTTTTGTCTAGTAGCTTGTTCTTTAGGATCTTTAGCTTGTATGCTAGAATACTGATTTATAACGGTATTAAAAACTTCAAGTTTTTGCTTATCTGCGTCTATAGATAAATAGTTACTTAAATTTGGATCAGTTTTTGATAGTTCTTTTAATTTATCTATAACTAGAAGAGTTCTTCCAGGTATTTTTGTTGCTTCTTCCATTTGAGGTATTTTTTGTGAATAAATATCAATTAAAGATTCTCTTAAAGAAATTTGAAATTCAAAATTTGAATTAGCTTGCTCAATATATGAATTTAATTCATTAGAAGCTTGTTCAATATCGTCTTTTCTTTTAAATAAATCATCTTCTTTTATTTTTTTTATTTCTTGGTTTATTGCGTCAATTTCTAAATCAATATCGCCATAAAAACTTTTTGCTTCATATGGATTTAGAAAAGCATTAAGATTATTTGATTGACTTGCTTTTTGACGTTTTAAATTACGTAGTTGTCTACCATAATTATCTAATTTACTTTTGATTTCTTCTAAATCTTTAATATCTTCTTCTAAATAAGGAAATTGATTTTTTGTTGTAGTATATAGTGCTGAAAGTGCAGAAAATTCAATTTTATTATTATCCATAATATTGCCTCTGTATGAGGCTTCACCATCCTCTCTCATTTTTTATTTTGATAAAAGTTCGTCACATTTTTTTATTAATTCATCTATATCTGAAGAAAGTTGTTGTAAAGTTATTTTATAAGTGGCTAAATCTTCTATAGACATTTTTTTTAATTCTTCTTTTGTTTTAAATTTTTTTTCTTCCATAATTATGTTTATCTTAGATATAAGCTAAGATATCCTCCTCTCATTTTAGTAGTTACACACTACATTAATTATACTAAAAAAGGTAAATAATGTCAATAACTTTTTATGTAAATTAATTTTATGAAGTGTTCTTTATTACTTTGCAATTGCAGTTAATTGACTAATTTTACATAATATAGTATAATGTTAGTTAAATCAAATATAGGAGGTTTATTAACATGAAGAAGACAAGACGGAAGGCTTTTTGGATAATCCTGGTACTTATAGCATTATTAGTAATAATAATGTTTGCCTCAGGAGCAATCCAGGTGGACGTGCTGAAAGCATGGACATGGGTGACAGGAGGAATATCAGGGATCGTTGGAAAAATCGTAGGATTTTTCGAACTGAAATCATTAATAATCCTGATTGTTGGTGCCTTCGTAGGCTTCGTCCTCGGATTTAAAGTCCGTGGATGGGCTAAAGAAGAAGAATGAACCGGGGGAGCGACGCAGACTGCGTCGCTTTTCCTATTATAATGATAAAAAAAGAATGGTAAACATAAATATTTACAAATTTTAGAAAATATGTTACAATAAAGTAGTCTTTAAGACGTATAAATATAATTAAATAGGAGGAACAATGTATGAGAATTCAAAGTCAGTCCACAATGCAAAACGCAGGTCAGTCCGCAGGTGGTTCTCAACAGAGAACTTCTGAAAAAGCACGCCGTAGAAAGCGCAAATGCGCAGGTGTGTATCTTATCCGAATGACATTAGGAATTGTGGCAATTATCTTGGTGATAGTTGTTACAGGGGTGCAAGCAGAAGGCTGGGAAGCCATCGCGGATGTCTTGTTCGGAGAAATCACCTTGCCTGAGGTGATTAGATACGCTGTTATCGTTCTCTTAAGTATGCTGGTTGGATATTGGATGAAAAAGCCTAGAAAGGTATACTTTAAAGGGGAGAAGCAGCAAATAACAAAATCCGAAGCTAACGAAAGTAAAGCAGAGGAATAACGAGGGGGGAGTGTACAAAGGGTAACCTTATACACTCTCTTATTCGTTGTATAAATTAGATACAAATTTTGAATGTAGCATATAAAAACTTTTAAGTATAAATTACTGTCAATATATTTAAAAAAACATATACAAATACTGCCTAAGATATTGACAGTATTGGTTTTTGATGATAAAATAATTCACGCTAGTGTATTATGCACGAATAGGCATATATAAAATATAGGAGGTGAAATTTAAGTGCCAACAATTAATCAATTAGTAAGAAAAGGAAGAAAAACATCAGTAACAAAGTCAACAGCTCCAGCATTGCAACATGGTTACAATTCTAAAAAGAATAGACAAACTAACCATAGAGCACCACAAAAAAGAGGAGTTTGTACAGTAGTTAAAACTGTAACACCAAAGAAACCTAATTCAGCATTAAGAAAAGTTGCCAGAGTTAGACTTTCTAATGGTTATGAAGTAACATCTTATATACCAGGAATAGGACATAACTTACAAGAACACAGTGTTGTTCTAATAAGAGGAGGAAGAGTTAAAGACCTTCCAGGTGTTAGATATCATATTATTAGAGGAACATTAGATACAGCAGGTGTTAAAGACAGAATGCAAGGTAGATCAAAATACGGAGCAAAAAAACCTAAAAAATAAAATTTAGGAAAATTTAAAAACTAGTGCTAATAATTACTAATTTAAGGTACTTAAATTTAGAATATATAGCACTATGCGGAAAAGATAAACTTTTCAGAGTACCTAGATACTAAATTAGTATCAAAATAAAATTAAGGAGGGAAGAATAGTGCCAAGAAAAGGATATATAGCAAAAAGAGAAGTTTTA
>OLGD01000679.1_pt1 | contig 62933 bp, 56 predicted proteins | sample 1605311 | NCBI WGS metagenome assembly OLGD01 (sample SAMEA3888917, study PRJEB22519) | human gut metagenome | biome: human gut; feature: human-associated habitat; material: faeces | place: Denmark | collected 2010
ATTCTTTGGCATTGTCTTAGTCCTCCTTCTTCATCATATCCATAAATCTGTCAAACAGGTACGCTGTATCCTGTGGACCTGCGCAGGCTTCTGGATGGAACTGTACTGTGAATATATTCTTACCAACATATTCAAGTCCCTCATTAGTCTTGTCATTAACATTCTCAAATGCTGGTACTGCAACCTTACTGTCTAATGTGCTTTCATCTACAACATAACCATGGTTCTGTGATGATATATAACATTTGCCAGTCTTTAAATCCTTAACAGGGTGATTAGCACCTCTGTGTCCGTACTTAAGTCTGTGAGTATCAGCTCCAGTAGCAAGTGCCATAAGCTGATGTCCAAGACATATTGCAAATATTGGTACATTGCTGTTATACAGCTTCTTAATCTCTTCAATTATCTCTACACATTCCTTAGGATCTCCAGGACCATTAGATAACATAATTCCATCAGGATTAGTTGCAAGAATCTCTTCTGCCTTAGTATATGCAGGATATACTGTAACTTCACAGCCTCTGTTATTAAGTGATCTCGCAATATTCTTCTTTGCGCCAAAGTCCATAAGAGCAACCTTAGGTCCTTTTCCTGGAAGAACATACTTTTCTGAACATGTAACCTTTCTTACAACACCCTTAACGCTGTACTCCTTAATCTTAGGAAGTACCTCATCAAGATTGTAATTCTCATTAGTTGTAATCATACCATTCATAGTACCCTTTTCTCTTAATATCTTAGTAAGGGCTCTTGTGTCAATCCCACAAATACCTGGGATATCATTATCAAGAAGGAATTTCTGGATAGGATCTTCATTTCTGAAGTTGCTTGCCATTCTGGAAAGCTCACGTACAATATATCCATCTGGCCATGCTTTCTGGGATTCCATATCCTTATAGCATACTCCGTAATTACCAATAAGAGGATATGTCATTGTTACTGCCTGTCCTGCGTATGAAGGATCAGTCAGCACCTCCAGATATCCTGTCATAGATGTGTTAAAGACAATCTCACTAATAACTTCGCGGGTCGAACCTATGCTGGTTCCTTCAAAAACCGTTCCATCTTCAAGTATCAAAAATGCTTTCATGAATGCCACCTTAATTCCTTTCGTTTATTTAATTTAATCATATGCCAAGAGACGCTAAAATAACTTTTGCGCAAAAAAAAAGACACAAAAATGCCTTTTTTCTCTCAAACTTTACAATATGTTACCATAGTTAAATGCATTTTTCAAGCAAATATTTATCTATATATCGCATAAAAATACATACCAAAAAACAGCCCTCCAAAACAGAGGGCTGTCAGTATCCTATTATTCGTTATCTTGTCCTTGTAATTCCTGTCCTGTTCACATTCCATACCTGAACACAGTCTTTATTCTGAATAGCCATCATTTGCCCTACACTTTTATCCTGATTATTACCGAACCAGCTTTTTGCAAATGTAGCTGCAAGCGGATTAACGAAAGATTTCTGATAAACATTTGATGACACTTTAAGACACAATTTCTTTTTTTTCTTCCATTGTGCATATATTGTCACATTGCCACCATCTTCCTCTACAAGCTTTGAAACAGTATCTTTGTCTTTATAGTTCTTCCCGCTTCCGTCTTCCGCTGTATTCCACGAATCAAAATCATACCCTGGTCTTTCTGGAGCTTCCGGAAGCTCATTTTCTTTTTCATATCCAGTTATAATTGTCGTATCAGATTCATATCCGCCATTAGAATCAATATTAATATTGTATATATTCTCTTTCCATACAGCATACACATCAACTATCTTTCCTAACTTGTCAGCAAGATTAAGTTTTCCGTCAACACCACCTTCAATATATGTACCATCTTCCATCTCCCATACATAACCTGTCCATCCGGTAAGTGTATATACATCTTTAACCGCTGGCAGATGATCAATCTCATCATATGTATAGAATCTGCTGTAGAATCCTTCGTCTTCATACCAGTCCCATTCACCATTATCAACAACATGTATGTCTTCACTGGCTTCATCTGGTCTGTTATTATACAGATGAACCTCATAAAATACCGGCTGCCATATCGCATACAGAACAGCTTTGCCACTCTCGTCAGGTGTCAGATCAACAACTGACATAGTTGTATAAAACTGCCCACTGTCATCACTTTTCGTATTCCATCCTGAAAGATAATAACCTATTCTTGAAAGATTACTTCCTGTAAGCCTTAATCGGCTTCCAAGCCTTGCTGTTATATCATCCATGTGGCCATTAACCTCTGTAACCGTGTTATTATCAAATGTAATGACATAATTCCATATAGCATATATAGTGACATCTTCATTGTATTCCCTGATATCTTCAGACTTAATTATACCGGAGTCTCCATATCTGTCAAAAGACCACCCTACGAACATAAGCCCATTAGAAGCCTCTGCCTGTTCATTAAATCCTTTCAGTTCATCTCCTCTGTCATAATATGCCTTTTCATCTTCTGGAATATATATTGTACTTATCCCTCTATCTTTAGCCACTCCGGCATCATAATGCACAACAAATGAATATCTTTCCCATATTGCCTTAATAACAATATTTTCGTCTGCAAATGCTCCTATGTTGACCCTTACTCCATCTACACCGTAATCATCATAATCGCCATCTCCGCCTGTAACTTTCCAGCCAGTAAGTATATAGCCATCCTTACTTACTGTGCCTACTCTTACATATGGGGTGATACCAACACAATCATAATAATTAGAAGTTGTAGCATCCTCTTTCGGTATGGATGCATGGTAATCCAATATCGTATGATATACTCCATTACGGTCTGGCAGATACAGTCCAGTCCCAAGGTCATCTCTCCATTGGCCCTGATTCGGTCCGTGGTCTATCTGTGACTGATAATATATTCCATCACACACTCCTCCGTCCAAATCTATTGTTATATTGTGATGAACCCTGTATTCATCTTCTGCTGCCTGCGATATAACAACGCCACCAATAAGCAGTATTCCTAATAGCACAATGCCAGCCAGAATTCGCTTGTCTTTTATTATTCTACATTTCATAAACAATCTCCTTATGTATAAATTCATCACGTCCATAAACTCCATAAGAAAATTCCCGAAATATACAAAAAACATGCGCAGTATTAAAATCCCTTTTGCAAAATTATAATACCACGCATGTTTATATTATTCAAATACTTTTTAGTTTTTTAATAGTGTTTTAATCTTTAATCTCAACCTGGCCAATATATTTCCATGAACTTCCCTTATCAGAAGACTGATACTTTGCTGCTGTCTTACCATCATTGTACACTGCATTCTTCCCCTGTGTAAGATATATTGTTACAATTCCTGTTGAATCAACAACCGGTGTAAGAGCTTCCTTATATACATCACTCCATTTGAGCTGTTCAAATGAATCCGTACCTGTCTTACCAGAATCCGTCTTGGTTTCTGTCTCCTGTCCCTGAGGATTAGCTGCCGAACTGTCAAGTTCCTGCTCCTCAAGTATCACTTTTGAAAATGTTTTGCCACCATCATCTGTTTTATAAAGATTACTGTCCATACCATCAACATAATTGTAACAGAAGAATCCTATATCGGTTGAAAGATAAACGACACCTTTAATTATATTAGTAGCTGGTCCGCTTCCAACAGTCTCCCAGCTTTCTCCTCCGTTACTAGTACTATATATTCTTGATGATTCATTTGTATCATTGCTCTTTCCATATCCACAGACAATAACACCATGATCAGCATCAAAGAATCTTACATAATAGTAATCAGCTGTATATATATTATCAAGCTCACATGTTGTCCAGTTTTCGCCCTTATCATCCGAATATACAACAGTCACAGGTATCCTGGTATTATTTGCTGTCTTACCACCATATACGAAAGCCGTCTTTTCTGTTGTTATCATATAACTGCCTTCTTTAAGCGTTGTTGCACTGTTGTTATCTTCATACATAAGATATGAGTATGACACTGGAACCGAAACATATTTCTCTCCGTCATAAGTAACAAGAAGTGAATTATCCTTAATTGAATAATTGGCAAGCTGATCTTTATTAGAGTTGCTTGTAACTTCTGTATCACCGCCTGAATCCACACCCTGTTTTGCGTAATATTGCTTAAGCCCATAATCTTCCGAACTCATAACTGATGTAACATACAATCTTGCTGTATTATCATAATTATTATCAAGATAAAATGAGACTACCCATTCGCATTTGATTTTCCCATCATCCTGGATTCCTTCCCAAGACGAGAAATAATCCGAATTAAGATCCTGCGGTATAATCCAGAAAGAAATTAATACCGTATTATTAGACAAATCCAGCAAACTTACAGAATCAACACCTGATTTGGTAATATATTTTGCATATGATACATATTTCTGTCTGTACTGTGCAATATAATTTTCTATCCATTTGGTTCCAAGCCCTACCATATCGGGATTGGTAAAATTAAACACATTATCTGTATCATAATCACTTACAGCATCATCTCTGATAACATTCCAGTCATCATCAATTCTTATTGAAAATGTATATCTTGACTTAATATCAAGCTTATCAGACATATATTTACTTACATAGCTGTATGCAAACATTCCAATAACCATAAGGCAGAATATAACCAGTGCCGCATATGTAAGAATCCTGGTATGAAATTTCTTGCTCATCTGGTACATAGCCCACCTCCTGATTTAATTAGAATTCTCTCTTATTATGCATAGCCTCTCTTATAATTACACGATAGTACTTATACCACCATAAGAAATACATTGCCCCTGCTCCAAGAAGAAACATAACACACACAACAAATGGATGAATTGCATATATCCAGCTTGCTGTGACTCTTCCATTAAGTACAGGCAGTCCATATGCAAGTATAACGCATATAGCCATTATTGTACCGTTAAGGACGCTTCTATTCTCATACACACCTCTGAAATGGTCAAATGTTATAATTGCAAGCATTTCACCTATCGGTCTTGCACATGCTGTAATTATACACAACATAAGTGCATTAAACACTGGTTCTCCAAGTATTGTAAGTATAATGAAATAAAATATAAATTCTGTAATTAATTTATATATAAACTTTCCTAAAAAGTTCATATATGGACTTACAAGCATTACACGAATCATAAGATAATCCCTGTCACCCATTGCAAAAATAGTAGTATTGGCAAGGCTTCCACATATTGTTGAAAGCATTATAAACAGATATATTATTGATATATCCTGATGAATTCTTATTAAAGGGAAGAAATGAGCCAGTATAATATACGGGCCATATATAAGAAGCACAACATATAAGAATTTTCTTATAAATTCCCATGCAAGCATAAACGCCTGCGCCAATGCTCCAATAAATGCCCTGCTCTTTGATTTCTCACCAAAAGATTCTTCTTTTACCAGTTTCTTAAGTATAGGAAGCTTCTTAATAATCTTAATTCCCGCCTCTGTTCCTTCGTAATATCTTAATATTTTCTCAGCAAACAGCTTTCTAAATAATTTCATTGTCTGCCTCCCCAAGTATATCTAATACTGCGCCTTTAATCTCTGGAATCTGCATAGTTTCGTATGATATCTGATTAAGTTCACCGTTATTAAGGACAACTACATCCTGAGATATTCTGTGTGCAACATCAAGCAGACCCGTAGATATAAGGATTATGTGCTCATTCTTAACCTCATTAAGAACGCTAAGCATATCATCAACATATTCATCAGTACAATAATCAAGTGCCTCATCAAACATCATGACATATGGCTTCTGTATAAGAAATGCTGCAAGCTGGAGTCTCTTTTTCTCTTCAAAGCTGTAATCTCCAATATGTCTGTCTCTTATCAACCCTGTAAGCTTCACTTTATCAAGATAATATTCAGGCTTTTCGCTGTTCTTATTCATATCACAGAGCATACTGATAAACTGATATCCTGTAATAAGCATAGGCAGAACACTCTGCTTTGCAGCAAAGAAAAGCGTGCACTTCTCCTTAGTCTCAACAGTGCCTGAGTCTACCGGAATATCTCCTGCGATACACTCAAACAGAGTTGTTCTTCCTGCTCCTGCACCGCCAAGAACCGGATATATATTTCCTTCTTCAAATGTATATTCAACATCAGTAAGAATCTCATTCCTACCAAAGCTTTTCTTCAAATGATTCAAATGTAACATTTATAAATCTCCTGCATCCAATATGTCATATCATTATATTACATATTTATTTGGTTTGTAAACCTTCAAAACCTTATTATATTGCATTTATTCAGCAACAATGATATAATCTTGAAATATTTTGCTAATAATATAAAAAAATGTAGAGGTGTACAGTATTGAAAGATTTTTTTAAAAGAAAAGGCTGGAGAATATGCTTTGCAGCATATATATTTATATACCTTCCATGGTTTTCAACTCTTGAAAAAGTAATTAACAGTGATTATCCCGGGCTTCATATCATCAATATTCCTTTTGATAATATGATACCTTTCTGTGAATACTTTATAATTCCATATGTATTATGGTTTTTATATGTGGTTGCAGCTTGCATATATATGTATTTTAAGGCAGATAATAAAGAATTCATACAGTTTGCGTTATCACTCATAATCGGTATGTCACTCTCTCTTACTATATGCATGATATATCCTAATGGTCTTACATTAAGACCTGATTATATCCCTGATAACTTCTGTGGAAAGATAATCAATGCACTATATACAATAGATACTTCAACAAATGTATTTCCAAGTATACATGTATACAACTCACTGGCAGTTAATTTTGCATTACTGCGTTGCAAAGCTTTAAAAGGACATATAATAACAAAGACATTATCTTCCATTCTTTGCATCCTTATATGCCTTGCAACCGTATTTTTAAAGCAGCATTCTGTAGTCGATGTAATCGGAGCAATAATTCTTTATATCGTTCTTTACATTTTCATATATGTTATTGACTACAGCCGGTTAAAGAAAGCTTAGTGGATTCTCTTTAAACATTTTGAAAGAAGTTCTATAAGAAGAACTACAACAAACAATACAATAAGAATTGAGCCAACGGCGTCCCATCTGTAATTGTTCATATAGACAATCAGTGGGGCGCCGATTCCGCCTGCTCCAACAAGTCCTAATGTACTTGCCGACCGCACATTCACATCCAGTCTGTACATCACAGCATCCTTAAACTGGAACTTAAGCTCAGGCACTGCCACATACCGTAGTCTTGCTATGAATCCTGTTCCTGCACATTTGCACGCATTCCATGACGCCATATTCCAGTTATCAACTGCAACTGTAAATCTCTTTGTCAGAAGTCCTATACTGCACATCATCATTGTAAGCATTCCGGCAAAGCTGCCAGGTCCCGTAACCCTTATGAATATAAGTCCATACACATACACAGGTACAGTTCTTATTGCCATAACAACAAGCCTGCCAATAAAAGCCACCGGTGCCGGAACGAATTTTCTCGAATTAATAAGCGTAAGTATTGCTGCAAAAACTGCTCCGGCACATGTTCCTGCAACTGCAATAGCAATAGTTTCAAGCATCAGATACATAACACCACTCTTTCCGGTCATAAACATGTATTCCCAGTCCGGATGCGTAATTCCGTGCATAATTGCGCCAACAACCTTAATACCAAGCTTTGATGTTGATACATCTTTAACTGCACTGAGACTGTATACAAAAAATGCCATGATACATACACTTATAATTACATTTGCAGTTGTATTTCTCTTAATCCGTCCATTAAGATATGCTTTCAGGAATGTACTTATTCCCTCAATCACTAACACTGCGACAAAAAGCATAACAAGAATCATTCCAACCCTGCCGTATTCACGCCAGCTTATCTTTTCATTAAGCAGAAGTCCTATTCCACCTGCACCTACATAGCCAAGTATTGCCGCATGTCTTATATTGGCTTCCAGCACATAAAGTGAATTGCTAAGATATCCTGGCAGCAGTTCAATAATAACTGTCCGTGAAAATGCTTTAAATCTTCCTGCTCCTATAGCTGTAACTGCTTCGTATGGCTTCAGTGTCAGGCCTTCAATATCCTCACCGCCAATTCTTGCCATTACAGCCCATGTCGATACAGCTATTGCAATCGTACCCGCTGCCGCACCAAGTCCCCATATAAATGTTGCTACAAGTGCGAGTATAAGCACAGGAATTGTTCTTACACACTGTACAATAACTCTCACTACAATCCTTACATATGGTTTCTTTATAAGATTGCCTGCATATAAAAATGCAGTAAAAAGTCCAAACACAGCACCTATAAATGTACCCGCAATCGACATCTGCACGGTCTTAATAAGTGGTTCAATAATCTTACCACAATATCCTGTATCTGGTGGGAACATTCTTTTTATGAATAATACAGCCTGACTGCCTCTATTTATAATCACATTCATATCAAAGCCTGTTACAGCAAAACAGAATATTATTATAAAAAGCATTACCAGTGTAGTAATTCTTCTTATAGCCTTCATTCTATTCATACTTTTCATACGCACCACCATATATGAATTCAATATCCTCATTTGTTACCTCTGACGACTTTTTATCAAGTACAAGTCTGCCACCAGCAATTCCTATAATTCTGTCTGATTTCTTCAATGCAAGCTCTACTGAATGACTGTTCATAATAACCGTTATATTGTACTGCCTGTTAAGCTGTACAAGAATATCAGTAATCTGTTCTGCACTATATGGGTCTAGAGAAGCAACCGGTTCATCCGCAAGAATAATATCAGGCTTCTGCATTAGTGCCCTTGCAATTGCAACTCTCTGTTTCTGTCCACCCGAAAGTTTTCCCGCATATGAATACATTTTTTCAGATAATCCCACTGCTTCAAGCTGCTTTCTTGCATATTCTTTCTGTTCCTTAGTAAATATACCAAAAAGTGCCTGAAAAGCATTTCTATCTGCCAATGCCCCATTAAGCACATTGTCTAAGCAGGTAATTGTATCAACAAGGCAGAAATCCTGATATATAGTGCCTATTGTTTTCTGAATATCTCTTTTCTTTCTTCCCTTAAGTTTTGTAAAATCCTGGTTATTAATAATAATACGGCCTGCAGTTGGCTTAATCATTCCATTAAGCAAGCGAAAAAGAGTGGTCTTTCCAGCACCACTCTTTCCAATTACTGATATGAATTCGCCCTGTTCTACCGAAAAATTAATGTTATCAAGGGCTTTGTCTCCACCTTTATATAATTTACTCACACTGTCTATCTGTAACATGTATATTGTCCTCCCAGACAGCTTAAAGGTGAATTATTTCTTTAACATATTCTGCGCCGCACGCTCTGCATCATAATCAGAGCTTTGGGCATACTGATATCCAATATGGCTTAATACATTCAAAACTTTAAGTCCGTCTTCACTTTTTCCTATATTAATACAAGCATCCGCAAATGCTTTCTTAAAGCCTTCTGACATAATATCTGAATTCTTACTAACACATATTGTATCATCCATTATCTGATCTGTCACTGCCAAAACTGCAGTCTGTTTATAACAATCATCTGTACCACCGAATTTGCTCATCCAGTTAGCTGCATATTTTGCTCTCATATGTGCAAATCCGACAATAACATCAACCTGTCCTGCTGCAAGTCTTGACATAGATGTTGTATATGAATCAGACTGTACGACATTGGCAAGGTCACTTATCTGCTTCCCATAATTATTGTAAAGCCACAGACTTGGGTATATATAACCTGATGCTGATGAAGCACCCATTACAGCCCATGTTGCACCATTCAAATCATCCCATGTAAGCTTCTGTCCTGCATTGACCTTGGCAGCAAGCTCCTGTCCCTTAGTACTTGGTCCTGCAAGAATTATTGAACGGTAATATGTTGTAAGATTATCTGTAAATGTCTCCTCCGTTCCATCATTCCAGTCCTTGGCATTAAGAGAATCCTTGTTAATAGCTTTTCTCTGTGCAGTAAGCAGAACATCACAGTCATCATCATATGTAACATAAGTTCCACCAGAGATAAAGCCTGCATCCGCTGTTCCGGCACTTAAAGCTTCTCCTACTGCACTGTAAGATGTTCCTACTGTAATCTCAACATTGCCTACATTATAACCCTGTGCAGCAAGTTCATCTTTAATCATGCCGCCAAGAGGCTCAAGTCCTGTAAGCAGCGTATCAGCATCCTGATACGGTGCAATCATTATTCTGAATGTATCAATATCCTTAGAATCTTCTTTAGTTGTATCTTTTCCACAGCCTGTCAGCCCTGCTGATAATCCCATGCAAAATGTCGCTGTAAGTAACACAGCTATTCCTTTTTTCAAATATTTTGTTAATTTCATTATTTTGTCTCTCTTCCAATGTCCTTTAACATATTCTTATCGCTTCTAATTGTAGCACATGCAACAGTAGTAAGCATATTACCTGTAATAGTAGCAGACGCACCAGACTGAAATGCCTTGATTCCGTCTCCTGTAAGAAGTGCTCTTCCTGCACCAAGTCTTATATCAGCCTCTGGGTTAATATATCTAAAGAATGCAATTGTTCTTAATATCTCAGGCTCAGTAAGTCTTCTCTCATTCTCAAGAGGTGTACCCTTAATTGGCATAAGTGTATTAAGAGGAATAGAGTCAACTCCGACTTCCGCAAGACTTATTGCCATATCAAGTCTGTCTTCCCAGTCTTCGCCCATTCCTATTATACCACCTGAACATGCCCACATGCCTTCCGCTTTTACAAGCTTCAAAGTCTCAATCTTCATGTCATATGTATGTGTAGTGCATATATTAGGAAAATTTCTTCTTGAAGTCTCAATATTATGGTGATAACTTGTAACACCTGCTTCATGAAGTCTGTGAAGCTGCTCAGCATTAAGAAATCCCATAGATGCACACAGCTCAATATCACATTCTTTATTCATAGTCTCATAAGCATGAACAGCCTTTTCAAATTCTTCACCAGTAAGAGCTTTTCCAGCCGTAACAATTGAGAAACGGTCAACACCTTCTGACTCATTCAGCTTACATGCCTTTACAATATCCTCTTCTGGAAGAAAATCATATACTTCGCAGTCAGTATGATTGTGTGCAGACTGGGCGCAATACTTACAGTCTTCTGGACATTTGCCGCTTCTCCCATTAATTATAGAACATAAGTCAACCTTATCTCCAACAAAATGCTTTCTTATTCTGTCCGCACCCTCGCAAAGCTCATCTAAGTCACAGTTAAGGAAAAATGTCAAATCATCCTGTCTTTTAATTCTTCTTCCGTTAATAATCTCTTCTGCCAGTTCTAATGGTGTCATATATACATACCTCTTTTGAAAAATATTTATTAGATTATAGAACTGAAAAAGGCGAATGTCAACTTTGTTATTCTCATAAGTTGACATTCGCCAAAAATCATTATTAATGATGGAACAGTCTCATTCCAGTAAAGCACATAGCCATTCCACGCTTATTGGCTGTTTCAATAACCTGATCATCTCTTACAGAACCACCAGGCTGTGCTACATACTTAACACCTGACTTGTATGCTCTCTCAATATTATCTCCGAATGGGAAGAATGCATCCGAACCGATTGTTACATCAGTATTACCTGCAAGCCATTCTTTCTTTTCTTCAACAGTGAATACAGATGGTTTCTCTGTGAATACTCTCTCCCAGTCATTGAGAATATCTTCATATTCATCACCAATATAGAGGTCAATTGCATTATCTCTGTCAGCACGGCCCACACCTTCCTTAAATGGAAGATTGAGAACCTTTGGATTCTGACGCAGATACCAGTTATCAGCCTTCTGACCTGCAAGCCTTGTACAATGGATTCTTGACTGCTGTCCTGCTCCGATACCGATTGCCTGTCCATTCTTAACATAGCATACAGAATTAGACTGTGTATACTTAAGTGTGATAAGAGCAATAATCATATCAATCTTAGCTGATTCAGGGATTTCCTTGTTCTCTGTTACAACATTTGATAAAAGCTCCTTATCAATAACGAACTCATTTCTTCCCTGCTCAAATGTTACTCCAAATACCTGCTTTCTCTCAATTGGTTCAGGCTTATACTCAGGGTCAATCTTAATGATATTATAGTTACCCTTCTTCTTAGCCTTTAATATCTCAAGTGCCTCCGGCTCATATCCAGGAGCAACAATACCATCTGAAACCTCATGCTGGATAAGCTTTGCTGTAGCAACATCACATACATCTGATAATGATATGAAATCACCGAAAGATGACATTCTGTCCGCACCTCTTGCTCTTGCATATGCACATGCGATTGGGCTTAATTCTCCGATTGCTTCATCAACCCAGTAAATCTTCTTCTCAACATCTGTAAGAGGTAGTCCTACTGCAGCACCTGCTGGAGATACATGCTTGAAAGATGTAGCTGCTGGAAGTCCTGTAGCCTTCTTTAACTCCTTAACAAGCTGATATCCGTTAAATGCATCTAGGAAATTAATATATCCTGGTCTGCCGTTAAGAATCTCTACAGGAAGGTCACTTCCGTCTGCCATAAATATTCTTGAAGGCTTCTGATTAGGGTTGCATCCATACTTTAACTGAAATTCATTCATATTCTTTCTCCTTAATTACTTTACATTCTTGTTAATTATTCTTGTTTCGTATTCACCTGTAGCAATATCAATATATCTCACAAAAAGTGAAACTTTGTTATCTGCATTAAGATTATTCCAGATCATCTGTGTGAATTCTTCAATATCACCAGATATCTTAACCCATGTAGGCTCTCCCTCATAGCTTGGAAGTGGATTGCCATCGCCCATATATGTATGGATATAATGTCCTTCTCCTGCAAACGCTGCATCATATGTATATGTGTGTCTTTCACAGATGTCAGGATTGCCATTGTGGCTCTTTAATATAGACATTGCATATGAATATTCATTATTCTCAATATGAAGCACACTTGAGATTCTTGGAGTATAGTTAGGAGCATCATGCTCATATTTTCTTACTCTTAAAGATTCTTCAAATGTCTTACCTTCTGAAAGACCGTCATAAACCGTATCAGTCTGGTCTCCATTAGTAACAATAGTATTATTGCCAAGTACTCTTACAGGAGCATAGATAATAAGCTCTGGTGCAACTAAAAGTGTTGATGGATTAAAAGCCTCTGTTCTGATACCCTCTCCGTCCTGTATGAATACACGGTTACGGCTGTTCTCGCTTCTTCCCATAATAAAGTAAGCTGAAACTGCCTTCTTACCATCCTCTGACATACCGGCAACAATTCCTCTGCCTGGATAAGCACATCCTGATAATTCCTCTGAAAGGTTCTTAATTGTCATAACTGACCTCCTGTTAAATGTGATGACTGCGTTCGCTATTCATGGTTCTTTTGTGCGAGTAGCGATGGGAATATCCGTAAAAAATCCCCAATCCATGCAAGCATGATTGTGAATTTTCACTCCAATCCTCATCACTACTAATTTGCCGCATGCGGCAAATGCAAAAAGCCGACCGCCTGGGAACGCAGCTTATAGCTTAACGTTGCCCAGGCGGTCGGCTTTTTCTTAATATAAACTGTACTCCCTGTGGGTTATCCCACAATGCTTTTTAAGCATCTTCCGCCAGTTGTACAGCGCTTATTAATAACATACAACAAAATGTATTAAATTGCAACACCATTCTTCTTAAGAAGTTCTCTTGCTGTTTCAACTGAATCAACACCTGTTGCATTCTTAATTGGAGCAAATTCCTTTTCTCTTACTACTTCAAATGGAAGGCAGCTGTCAAGCTCATGAATCATATCAAGAACAAGACCTTCGAACTTATATCCGTTAGGCTTTTCTGGCTTAATTAAATTACCATCAGAATTAATATATGGAATCTTCTTCTCAACAATATGTAATGGCAGATTCTTCCCAACAATTGTTTCAAGATCAGAAACCCTGAACAGATAGTTAAGAATAACTCCGAAATTATATGCAGGGTCACCCTTTGAATTCTTGGCATCCATCATCTCTTTAGTAAGTTCATAATACTCAACAATAGAAGGCTTGCCATCTTCAAGACACATAACGCCAACCTTCTCATCGGGAGCTGCCTTTCTTACAACCTTAGAACCAACTGCACAGTGTTTTTCAATTGTTGCACCGATAAATACAGGGTCTGCAATTCTCTGAAGAACATTATCAACAGCGAATACATTCAACCACTCAATTCCATTGTTCTCAAGAACCTGTGTTAATCCAGCCTTCTTTAAAGAGATATACCAGCCACCATTACCATTAGGTGATGTAGCCATTCTTCCCTTCTCTTCAAGATATATCTTACCGTCATAATCAGTAGCTGCTGCCATCTCCTGTTTGAAGAAATGTACATACTCGCTCTTATATCCAAAGAAGTTATTTTCTTTAAAGAAAGAGACTGTAACATCATTATTCTTCTCACTTGTCATAACAAATAAATGTATATATGTTTCTGTCTCTTTAACGACATCCATAAGATTGTTAATAAGACACTCAAATATATAAAGTTCCTTGTTAATACCTACATTATACATTCCCTTAGGATTATCAGAACCAAGTCTTGTTCCCATTCCACCTGCAAGAAGAATTGCTCCAACCTTACCGGCCTTAATTGCCTCTACACCTGTATTCTTAAATGTATCATAGTTAGCTTTTATCTCATCAAGTTCCATTGCATCAAGAGGTGTAATCTCACCTTTCTTAACAAGTTCAGACTTATGTTCAATTGCTGATAAAACTTCCATATCAGTCTTATCAACCTGCTCAAGAAGTGCATTCTTCTCATCATCTGATAATTCATCATAATATCTTAATATCTGTTCCTGACCGTACTTTGAAAGCTTCAGCTTTGCTTCTTCTAAATTCACTTTAATTTCCTCACTTATTTAATAGCTTATTGTCTGATAACATCTTTATAATTCTAACACATTAATAGTTTCCAAGCAACTTAATTGACTCAGCTTCCTCTTCAATACCTCTTAACGCATTCATAACTCTTGGATCATCAATATTACCGGTAAAATCAACAAAGAAACGGAAATTCCATCTCTTTCCCTCTACATTGCCCTCAATTGGTCTTGATTCAATCTTATTCATATTGAGACCATTATATATAATATGGCTTAACAGGTTATAAAGAGTTCCGGCTTCATTAGCTGTCTCAAATACAATACTCATCTTCTGTGCATTCTTAACAAACTTTCTTGCATTAGTAACAATAACAAATCTTGTCGTATTGCCTTCCTGATCTGTAATTCCAGTTTTTAAGATATCAAGACCATAAAGCTCTGCAGCTTCCTTACTTGCAATAGCAACATGAGTCTTATTATGCTCCTGAAAAATCATCTTTGCTGCAAGTGCTGTATTAGCCTGACTGATTCTCTGCCAGTCCTTGTGAGTATCTAAGAATCTGTCACACTGCATAAGTCCCTGTGGATGAGAATATACAGCAGTTACATTTTCAAGGTCAGTTCCCGGAAGCCCTAATAACAAATGTTCAATCTTAACATAAGTCTCTGCAATTATGTAATTATCATATTCCTGTAACAGATCATACACATCCGCAACAATTCCTGCGTTGGAATTCTCAATAGGAAGAACTGCATAATCAGCTTTCCCCTGCTTAACTGCTTCCATGCACTCTCTCCATGTAGGAACATTGAAATTATCAACATCCTTGCCAAAGAAATTAATCATGGCAGCGTATGAATATGCACCCGGAACCCCCTGATATACTACCTTGCAATCTTTCTTATTAATCTCATCAATAGCCTCATATGGCTCTCTTAATGTCTGTCCCATCTTTTCAAGAAGCATATACTGATTCTTTCTTGAGTTAGCCATAATCTGTGCAAACAGATCATCAATAGCATGAACATTATCAGGATTCTTAACAAGTTTCTTAACTGATTCCAACTTAGCTTTCTCTCTTGCCGGATCAAGAACCTTCTTACCTGTCTCAATCTTATATTCTGCAACCTCAGTTGTCAGTTTCATTCTCTCTTCAAACAACTCAACAAGCTGGCTGTCGATTTTGTCAATATTATTTCGTATCTCATTCAGATCTAACATATACTTCTCCTCTTTAAAGCGATGTATTGCTTTCATTGTATCACATTTTTAATGATATGCAATAAATCTGATTCCGATATGCACAAAAATTCCCGCACAATCGTGCGGGAATAAATATATCTTACTCTTCAGTTTTCTCTTCTTCAATCTTAATCGAAAGTTCATCAAGCTGCTTAGCATCTACAACATCAGGTGCATTAGTAAGAAGACAAGATGCATCCTTTACCTTAGGGAAAGCAATGACATCTCTGATTGAATCCCTCTTAGCCATAAGCATTACAAGTCTGTCAAGACCATATGCAAGTCCTGCGTGTGGTGGTACACCATACTTAAATGCATCAAGAAGGAATCCGAACTTTTCATTAGCGACCTCATCTGTAAGTCCAAGTGCCTTGAACATTCTGCTCTGAACATCAGCCTGATGGATTCTTACTGAACCACCACCGATTTCTGTTCCGTTAAGAACAATATCATAAGCCTTGGCACGAACTGCCCCAGGATTAGTTTCAAGCATATCAAGATCCTCATCCATAGGCATTGTGAATGGGTGATGCATTGCAACAAATCTTTCTTCTTCATCTGACCATTCAAACTGTGGGAACTCTGTTACCCATAAGAACTTATAATCAGACTTATTAAGAAGTCCCATCTGGCCTGCAAGTTCTACTCTTAATGCACCAAGTACATTCCATACAATCTTATTTCTGTCAGCAGCGAATAAAAGAAGATCTCCTGCTTCACCATCCATAGCCTTAACAAGAGCATCCATCTGCTCCTCTGTCATAAACTTTGCAAATGATGACTTATATGAACCATCTTCATGAATTGCAATATAAGCAAGACCCTTAGCACCATATCCCTTAGCAAAATCAACAAGTGCATCAATCTTCTTACGAGGCATGCTTCCCTGTCCCTTTGCATTGATACCTCTTACAGAACCACCATTTTCAAGTGCTCCCGTAAATACGCCAAATCCGCAGTCCTTAACGATATCTGATACATTCTGTAATTCCATACCGAATCTTAAATCTGGCTTATCTGAGCCGAATCTGTCCATAGCTTCCTGCCATGTCATTCTCTGGATTGGAAGTTTTACATCTACATCAAGGACTTCCTTGAAGAGGTATGCAAGAAGTCTTTCATTAACATCAATTACATCATCAACATCAACGAATGATAACTCCATATCAATCTGTGTGAATTCAGGCTGTCTGTCTGCTCTTAAATCTTCATCTCTGAAGCATCTTGCAATCTGCATATATCTGTCATAACCAGAGCACATAAGCATCTGCTTAAAAAGCTGTGGTGACTGTGGAAGTGCATAGAACTTGCCTGGATGAATACGGCTTGGTACAAGGTAATCTCTTGCTCCCTCTGGTGTAGACTTAGTAAGCATAGGTGTTTCAATCTCCAAGAACCCTTCCTTTGCAAGGAATGCTCTTGTAAGAGTTGCAACCTTACTTCTCATAATAATATTAGACTGGATATCAGGTCTTCTAAGATCAAGACATCTGTACTTAAGTCTGATATCTTCCTTTGTCTGGATATTCTCCTCAATTGGGAATGGAGGTGTCTCTGACTCAGAAAGAATTCTTAAAGTCTTAGCAGCAATCTCAATATCACCTGTCTTTAAATTCTCATTAATAGCACCACTTCTCTTAACAACTTCACCCTCAACAGCGATTACGAATTCATTACGAAGTGTATATGCCTTATCAAAACCTTCCTTACCAATTATATTCTCGTCAAAAAGAATCTGAAGAATACCGCTTCTGTCTCTTAAATCAACGAAAATAAGTGCACCAAGATTTCTTCTCTTGGCAACCCAACCCATAACAGTAACCTTCTTACCAATATCAGCCGATGAAACCTCTGTACATCTGTGCGATCTCTTTAAGCCAACCATTGACTCTGCCATCTTACTTTACCTCTTTCCTGTAATTAATTACTAATCTGCGAAGGATAGAATATCTTCGAGAGTAAGACTATCTAAATCTATCTTACTATTTCTTATTATCTCAAATGTTTCTTCCTCGTGAATCATTCGCTGAAACTCAATAAACACCTTCATATCAAGATTCTTAATCTCTTCAATAAGAATGTTCACAGCCGTATCAACATCAAAAGCCTTTCTATACGGTCTGTCTGATATCAGCGCTGCAAATTCGTCTGCCACCTTAAGAATCCTTGCTCCCAATGGAATACCTGTTCCCTTAAGATTATCAGGATAACCACTTCCATCATAACATTCATGGTGCCAAAGAACAACTTTCATTATATTATCCGAATACTCATAATTTTTCAATACATCAAAGCTGATTTTAGAGTGCATTCTCATATATTTCATCTCTTCAACCGATAATTCCACTGAATTTCTGCCATATAAGTATTCTGATAATTTAAGTTTTCCAATATCATGCATCATTCCGGCAATTTTAAGCTCATAACATTCCTCTTCACTAAGCCCCATGCGCTTAGCAAGCTGATATGTCAAATTAGCCACAAGAACACCATGCTCTATACCATTCTTATAATCGTTAAAAATGTACTGTAATTGCTCTGCATCACTAATCTCCGTATTATATCCCATGTACATTCTCCTGCTTAATGTCAATTATTAACGCCATGATGAGACATCGGCGTTGTTGATGTTATCGGTAAAAATGTATATCCTTCCGATAATCCCCATTCAATTATCTGTTCAACAGCGTCAACACTGAAATTCTTAATATCATGCTGTAAAACTATTGATACATTATTGCTCTTAATTCCATCAATAACATTGTTTACTACCTGTGAAGTGCTTGTTGTTGCTCCGGCATCTCCACTTGAGACATTCCAGTCACAGTATCTGAATCCGTGCTCCTGCACAGCACATACAAGCTGACTCATTATTCCTCTGCAATATCTTCTACTTATAGTATTAGATGAACCACCCGGAAATCTCACAATATCAGCACTCTTTCCTGTCTGTGCAATTATTATATCATTCATCTCATTCAGGTCATCAAAATACGCATCAATACTTTGATATATTCTCGCATAATCATGTGATGCTGAATGTATGGCTACAGTATGCCCTCTCTGTGCTTCCTTTGCAATAAGATTCTGATAATCCGGTTTTCCATTAGTTACAAAGAATGTTACTTTCACATTATATCTGTCAAGAATATCCAGAAGCTTATCTGTATATGGTCCCGGACCATCATCGAATGTCAGATAAACAACCTTATCACCCGGATTAACAGCATTATCCGGCATAGGCATATATACCTTAATCGTTCTTTCTGCTCTCGCTTCATTACCTGAACTGTCAGACACTGTGTATGTTATAGTATATCTGCCTGTATTCTCAGTATCAACATCTCCAGATACACACACCTTATCCGTAACATCCCCATCACATATATCAACCGCAGAATATCCAGGTTCTTTATATTCAGATCCTTTCTTTACATAGTAAACATCTCCACCATCAAGAAATATACCTGGTGCTGTCGTATCTACCACATGTACTATTCTTTCTGCAAATGCTTCATTACCTGACGAGTCCTTTACTGAATATACAATCGTAGTATCACCGACTATTCTTGTATCTATCTGTATATCAGCCTCAACCTTATCAGTTATATCTCCATCATAGTTATCATTAGCACTAAAGCCAGCATCTTCATAAGATTCACCAGCTTCGATAGTAACGTCACTGTCACATGCAAGACTGATAACTGGCGCCTGTGTATCCACAACATCTACAACCACATTTTTAGAAACAAGTTTCTTCTTTCTTGAAGCGACAACCTTTATCTCATACTTTCCAAGCTTTGTAACATCTACATCTCCTTCGATTTCAATATCTGTTTTGTCCTTCTCATCAAATAAATGTTTCTTAGTTGCTGTCTTAATAACTGATTCATCAAAATCACTTCCATATTCAACAACTATAGTATCGGGGCATCGTATCTCAATCTTACTATCCCTCACTGATTTCACTATAAAAACTATAGTCAGTATAATAAAAATCATAACCAGACCTGTAATCAGACCTTTTGCCCATCTTTTCTTCATATCAATTACCAGCTTTCTCATTTGAACATAACATTGTATGGGTATTATACTTCTTTAATGCATAATAAGCCAGTAAAATCATTAAGAAAATCAAGCTATTTCGATAATTCTTCCGGTTCTCGCATTGGATCTGTGGGAAATTGATATAACTGTTCTGTTCTCACTTACCCTGTTCAATGCTTCAAGTACATTTTTCTCAGTATCAGCATCAAGATTGGCTGTTATCTCATCAAGCAGAAGCAATCTTGGCTTTGCTGCTGCAGCCCTTGCAATTGACAATAACTGCCACTGTCCCTGCGAGAAATCTTCCGGCTTACATATAGTATCATAGCCCTTCTCAAGCTCCATGATTGCATCATGAAGACCTGCTGTCTTAGCTGCTTCAATTACATCTTCATCAGTAACCTCGCTATCATACAAGGTTATCTGGTCTTTGACAGTTCCCGGAACCATATGAAATGTCTGCTCAACATATCCATATATCTTTCTCTTTTCACAATCCGGAATAGCCGTAGCCTTCTGTCCTGCAATTGATACGCTTCCTTTACCTGGCTCGTAAAGCCCAAGAAGAAGCTTGAATATTGTACTTTTTCCCGCTCCTGTTCTTCCTGACAGAGTAACCTGCTCGCCCTCCTTAACAGAAAAACTTAAGTTCTTCAAAACATTTTTATCATCATATGCAAATGTTACATTATTGAAATCGACAATCACATCACTATCAGCTTCCATGGCAGTATTTCCTATGATGCATGAATCCTTCTTAACTGATAATTCATCCATCTCGAAAAATTCATTAATTCTATGTACACCAGCGATTGCTGACTGGATAGTCTGAATCTCCATACCAAGGCTCTCAACAGGTGTGAATATCTGGGAAATATAATTAATTACCGCAACTGCAGTACCTGCTGACATACCAAAAAGTGTAAGCACTGTCTGGTTACCTGAGGCTGAAAAAAGCAATACCACAGCAACAACAATTGCATTAAGTACAAGAATTACAGGTGAATATACAGCATCATAGAAATTAGTTTTCTCAACTGCTGCGTAACTTTCGCATATATATTCATCGTATCTTTCTGCCATATAATTTTCCTTGCCAAGTGTATGTATTGTTCTTATGTTGTGAAGAGTTTCTGGCACATGTCCTGATGCCCTTCCGACAGCTCTTCTGTTCTCAATCTGCGCTTCCAGCATATTTTTCTGAATAGTTCTTGTGAATATGAACAGGAAAGGAAGAAGAACAAGAAGCACAATGGCAAGTCCCTTATTCTTAAACCATATAACAGCAACTATACTTATTATCTTACAGGCATCAGCAAACATACTGACAATTCCTGATGTAAACAGATTCTCAACTGTATCAGCATCACCAACAAATCTTGAAACAACAGTTCCAGGTTCCTGACTTGTAAGACCACTTGTTGTAAGACAGCTGTACTTATACATCAACGCACTTCTTAATGAGTGTGTAATCTTTTGTCCGAATACTGTAAGAAAAGTTTCTCTTGCACTCTCCATAAGACCTGTTATAAGAAGAAATCCGAAATACATAATAATCATATAAAATGCCGGCATTGTACCTGATGTAATTGTATCAATAATCTTTGCAAGAATAAGTGGTGGAAACAGTGCCGTTACAATTGCACCAACAACATTAATTACAATCCCTGCTGTAAGCAGCCACTTTTCTTTTATTGTGTTCAATATAACTCTGCCAACACTTTTATTCTTCATCAGATGCGCCTCCCTTCTGTTCATTATAAAGAACCGCATACTGTGGGCATTTATTCATAATCTCATCATGTGTACCGGCTATGGTTTTTCCGTTCTCCAACCATATAACCTTATCCATCTGTGGGAACAGATATAATCTGTGTGAAATAAGAATCACAATACAATCCTTTGTGTATTCTTTAAGATTAGCAAATACCTCTCTTTCAGTGTCCTTATCAAGTGCTGAAAATGGATCATCTAATATAATTAACGGCTTCTTATGACAGAGTGTTCTGGCAAGTGCAAGTCTCTGTGCCTGTCCTCCTGACAGTCTCACGCCTGTATTCCCAACATAAGTGTCCTGTCCGTTTTCCATATCATTTACTTCTTCATCAAAGCATACTGCCTTAAGAAGCTTAGCCACATCCTTATCATCACCCATCAGAATATTATTCTTAACTGTATCGTTAAACAATTCCGGGTCATGGCCCAGATATGCTACAAACCCTGCCTTTTTCTCATCATCAAGTTCTGAAAGTTCATTGCCGGCAATCTTAATGCTTCCCTTATATGGATATTCGCATAAAAACACCTTTCCAAGAGTTGACTTGCCACATGCAACAGAACCCGTTACTCCGATTATGTCACCTTTTTCTGCTTCAAATGTTACATTTTCGAATATATCAGGGCCTCCCGGATAAGCAAATGTAAGTTCTTTTACTTCAAGCGAGTCACACTTTACACTGTTATCCGCATATTTATAATTCTCATGCTTCATAAGCGGTTTAATTCTATTCCATGACACCTGTGCCTTATGTACTGCATTAAACAGCTTTGCTGCATGTGAGGACTTCTCAGAAAGTTTTGCAAAGCATGATACAAATGTGGCTAAAATAGCAATGTCCCAGCTCTTCCAGCCTGTTCCCAGAACATTCCTGCTTCCAAAATATAATATAAATATAACTCCGGCAAGTGCTATAACCTTGTATATCGGAGGAAATGCTGTTCCCCATATATTAGCCCTGACTGCTGATTTTTCATAGGCAGTTAGATTATCTTCATAAGCCTGTTTTCTTTCCTGCTCACAGCCATATACGCGGTATGTAACTGCATTTTCTGCTCTGTCAAGCGTTGCCGCACTAAGTCTTCCGGACTGTACCTTATATTCTGCACCTGTCTTTTGTACAGCAGCCTTCATCTTCTCTGCAATGATATAAGATATTGGCGGGAATATCATACATATAAGCCCAAGTCTCCAGTCATAGAAAAGAAGCATTCCTGCATATGCTGCAAGTGCAACACCCGTATCAAATATCTCAGTTGTGAACTTTCTCATCCCTTCAGCACAATCATCAACATCCAGGATAGCTTTGGTAAGAATGTCTCCAGCTCCTTCTTCCTGCAGCTGCGGTCTGCTCTTATGTACAAGGCTGTTATATAGAACCTCTTTCATGTTCTTATTAACATTATTAGCGAATCTTCTTACATAGAATCTCTTGATATACCTTGATATCTGCACTACTGCAATTGCAATCACATAAAATATTACAAGAATAAGCATATCTGTAAATGTTGATTTTCCACCAAGTATATTAACAAGACAGCCAGTCATTCGTCCTTCAAACCACGGACCTGCAAGAAGTCCAAGATTGTATACAAGACCAGATATCGTTATTATCAGAAGTATATTCCACTGGGATTTAAAATAATATGACACCCTGTCGGTCATGATATTATTCTTTTCTGCGTTACTCATCTTCTTCAGCCTCTATTCCTATATGTGAAACTCTTTCTGACAATACGTCTATTTTATAAAGTCAATTAAAACTCAAATATATATGTATTCTTAACTTTCTCAAGAACTTCCTTAAATAACACATTATTAAACTGTGTGTTATCTATATCTTTTACGATCTGTTCTGCTTTGGCATATTCGCCTTTGTTGACATACACATTATAATCAATTGCTTTCTTGTAAGCGTCTGCAAATGTATAATAATCCTGTGTATCATTAGCAATATCTTTACCCATTCCAATGTTGTATTCTGTCTTTTCAAGAAGTCTGTCATAACTTCCATCAATAAAATCCTGATAAAGACTGTCTTCCTCATACCCCGACATTCTTCCATTAATTCTGTACATATCTTCAAATATATCAGCTGCGCATGGAATTATAATAACAATCATAATCGCACATATCACATAGAAAAAAACTGATATATTAAACTTTTTCTTTATTATTCTTCTCATTCAACTCCCCTCCTTGTAATGAGTGTTAGTATATCCGTCTGTGACATATCAGCAAGTCCTGATATATCTTCGTCTGTCAGATTAAAATACGCCTTTAATAATTCATGTGACTTCTCATGCATATCCTTAATATACTTTTCACTTTCCTCTGAAACATTGTGATAAGATGAATTAAAACATCTGTCCACATCATCTTCCATTTCAGAAACTGCTCTTGCTACAGTGTTCATATACTCACTGCTGTAGTATGAATTATTTTCTTCCTCCATCATATTAATTATACCTTTTCTGAGATATGTATAATTACTTGCAACATTGTAGAAATCATTCCATGCATATCTGTCACCATTATCTTTTAATGAACAGTCTCCATTAGAATACATACTATATACAGTTGTATATTCTCCATCCTCCAGCAGCTTTCTTAATCTTGTCTGTATTTCCTCACTATGTGAGTCATAATACTTCTGCTGTTTTCTCTGTGCCATATCATAACCAAGCATAGTATTGCTTCCTATAACAGCCAGTGCAAGAGCAATAATTGATATAACAAGTGCCGTTACCGGAGCAATGTATTTGACAAACCATTTGCTGTTGCCAATTACTTTGGAACGTGTTCTGTTAAACTTTTTATCATATTGCTCCATATCATCAATATGCTTCTTAAATTCAACATTAGGCGAACCGCAATTAGGGCAGAATTTCTGGGTCATCTGTATAGGTGCACCACAATTATAACATTTCATGGCTTATTTCCCTCCCTCATTATATCTCTGATACAGCGACTGCTCATAATTTTCTCCAAGCTTATAATCGTAATAGCCGTCATGATATAGCTCATTAAGCATTGTCTCTATCTCTTTGTCAGTGGCTTTTGCTGTGTTACTCAGATAACCTTTTGCCTCTTCAACCCATCCATCTACAAGCTTCTTTTCATCTGATGAACACTGAATGTAATAATTATAATCATAATCTTTTTTATTATAGAAATGTATGATATCTAATGACTCTCTAAGCCCTCTTGAAAATTCATATTCTGTAAGCTTCTCTTGACTGCGCGTCTTATCGTATGTATCCGAAGCACTACTATAATACCTGTCATAGATATTAATCAAATAATAATGGCTCCATTTTCTAATCATATTCAAATCACCTTTATAGTTCTTTAAAAGTGCCGATACCTGTCCATAATCACCCTTATCATATAAAGAATTGAGTTCATTAATATTATCATTATACCATTCTAATGACTTGTGTATCTCTTTTCTGTTTCGTGAAGAATCATACATGCTTGTATATGAGCCATATCCAAACAGACTTCCGGCAAAAACTGCTGCTGCAATTGCAGCACATACTATGCCTACACTTTTTAAAGTACTCTTAATGATGTATTTTCTGGCATTCTTATCAAGAGACTCCATTCCTTCATTCAGGTTATACAGATCTTTCATGTACTTCTGTTCTGAATTCTCATACTGCATCGCACCACAATATGGGCATGCAGTCTCGTTATCTCCTATATCTGCCCCACAATTACTGCATATCATAGCTCTATCCCCTTTTATCAGTTATTGTATTATGCAGATACTCCTTTAATCTGCATAATTATCTTTTATAATACTCTGCAATTGTACCAACTACAACATCCATCTGTAAAGGTTTTGACAGATGAGCATTCATTCCGGCTTCAACACATTTTCTGGCATCCTCCTCAAATGCATTGGCTGTCATTGCAATTATAGGAATCTGTGCTGCATCCGGTCTGTTCATTGTCCTTATTTTCTTCGTTGCAGACATTCCGTCCATCTTAGGCATCATAATATCCATAAGAATCACATCATATGTATGTGGTGCACACCTTGCAAATTCCCTGACAGCCTGCTCACCATCACTGACAACAGTAACATTAGCGCCTTCATCCACCAAAAGTGTCTGTGCAATCTCGGCATTAAGTTCATTATCTTCAGCAAGCAGAATATTAACACCTGTAATATCAGCCTTCTGTTCTTCTTTATTATTGTGAATATCATCAGTTTCACTGGCAATCTCGAAAGGAATTCTGATTACAAATGTTGAGCCTTCCCCTTCCTTGCTTGTGACATTAATTGTTCCATTCATTTTGTCAACCAGACTCTTAACAATAGCCATACCAAGTCCTGTTCCCTGATAAACACTTCTGGCATCAGTCTTTTCCTGTACAAATGGTTCAAATATATGTTCAAGAAATTCTTCACTCATTCCAATTCCCGTATCAGTAACAGTCCATTCATATGTAACAATTCCATCCTGTGTTCCAATACATTTAAAATATGTTGAAACCATTCCTCCAGCTTTATTATATTTGATGCAGTTAGCGTATATATTCAGAAATAACTGGCGTAAATGCAGAGGACTTCCGTATACATATGGATACATAACTTTTCCTGCCACATTGTCATACTTAAGATTGACACCTGAATCTGAGGCACGCTGTTCAACTATAGTAATAATATCCTTTGCAAGCTTGTTAAGATCCACGACCTCTCTTGAAAGCTCAATCTGACCATCCTCTAACTTACTCATCTGGAGAATATCATTAATAAGTGATAAAAGATGATTAGCAGCTATTGTCATCTTCTTTCTGTTAGCATTAATCATATCTGTATCTTCTTTATGACTCTCATCAATTCTTAACAGGCCTATTATTCCATTAAGCGGCGTCCTTATATCATGTGTCATTCTTGATAAGAAATCAGTCTTGGCAGCATTAGCCTTTTCCTCTCGGCGTACTGCCTCCTGTAGCTGTTCATTTTTTTCCTGCAGTGTCTTTGCATACTGCTGCTGCATTTCATACTGTTCACGCTCATATCCCTGAACCGTTTTCCAGCGCATCATATTAAGTACAAGTACAGCAAACATGTAGGCGGCAAATGTATACTGCATGTTTCTTGGTGTTGTCTTAAAAACATTTCTTTCCGGCATATAAACATACACATAATAATCTCTTCCACGTTCCATAAGACCATAATTATGCGAGCCCAACCTTCTGTTACTGTCAGCATGTACTATTTTGCCACTTAAACCGGTCTTCTTTATCTTTTTTAATACATTATATTTGTCAACATCTTCACCAACCATACTGTCATCATTAGACGCTATTATCTGATTTCCCTTTGTAACAACAATCTTTCCATCTTCCCTGTCATCATAACCTGATAATATATGTGTAAATGATAGATTGTAATTATCAACATATTCTGCCGGTGTGTGGTAATAAACAACAACTATCCCACTTGAATCCGGCATACCACATGCTGCAAGGTCAACATATGAACCATCTTCACAGTCAATTCTTGTTGCATATGTTTTTTCAGTATTATCAACAACATCAATAAGTGAAGCACTGTCAAGATATTCGTTAAGCTCATCTGCCCCATATTCATCTGTATATTCCTGTGCTATAAGATTACCTTTTGAATCCATGATTATAACTGCCGTCAGATAACATTCCTGCATATTCTCTTTGATAAATTCTTCTGTAAATATATCTTTATCTGAAAGTCTGCGTTCATATGTGATATTATGGTTTATCTGCTGCGCACTTTCAATAACCCTCATCAGGCTCTTTGTTTCTGATGCAAGATTATGTCTTGTAAAGCTATTGCACTGTTCATTAATATAATGTGCTGTATCTGAAAGTGTTTCCTGTGTAGTTTTTATATCAACATTTACAGCAATCAAAAGCACAATCATCATTATAAACAGTCCTGATATAATCTCAATCGGCCATATTCTTTTTCTCTTCTTTCTGGCAATGGTATTATTTTCCATAACTATCCACCTCCAGATATTTATCCGCATCAGAAATATATCTGCTGATTATCTTCTTCTCTGTACCATCATTTCTCATCTGATTAAGAACTTCTGTAAGCTGCCTCTCAATCCCACGGTCATCATTTTTGTCAAATGCTACCCCAAGTCCTACTGTCTCTAATGGTTCATCAAGAATCCTGAACTCAATATTATAATCTTTCATGTACTGGCATATTGCAGTTTCATGAGCCGCAAGAGCATCTGCATAGCCTTTGCTTAAAAAAGGATATATAAGTTCTCTTTTCTGCAAAGCTATCAATGACCAGACAGCCGGAATATGCTCATCAGTTCTGTTAAGAAATATCTTCTCAGGTCTCGTTGTAGTCTGTACAGCAATTGTCTTTCCTTCAAGATCCGCAAGAGAATATATATCACTTTCCTTATTCACAGCAACAACCTGACGGCTGACCATATAAGGTCCTGCCCATCTGTATTCATCCTCCCTGCCGTCCATGCTAAAGCTTCCCCATGCACAATCAATTGTTCTGTCAGCAAGAAGATTCTTTTTATCTTCCCAGTCAATATATATAAATCTGGCCTTGTAGCCCATTCTTTTAAATGCTTCCGTAGCAAGCTCAACATCTATTCCAGTAGCATTACCATCTGTATCAACATAATTATATGGCGGATAATTGTCACTTCCTATGACTATTTCCGGCAATTCTGTCTCATTATTGGGGCTGTCTGACCTTTCTTTTTTTCCACAGCCATAAAAAGAAGCTGCATATATGCTTAGCAGACATATTATAATCAAAAAGCTTTTAATCTTACGCACTTACTTTCCCTCTCCTACATATATTTAAAAATATGTTCTATTATAATACAAAAAACTGCTGATTACTAACCTGATTGACAGTTTTCGTACGACATAAATCGACAAATTTTTATAGTCGGTTTTCATCTGGCCATATTCCGGATTATAATAATTTATTGACACATTTACACATATATATTAGTATAATGTTAATAAGAGGGAGTAGTTAGCATCGTATCTGGTGCAATAGTAATCGTCATCACGCTGAACAGCCGGTTATTATTACAATTAACGAGACTTTTATCAATTCATTTTTGATGCGATAAAGGTCTCTTTTTATATCATTCCATTCCTTTATCGCAAGAAAGGAGCTTATTATGGAATATTTGTTACTACTCATCGGTTTCGTGCTATTAATAAAAGGCGCGGATTTCTTCGTGGAGGGAAGTTCTTCCCTTGCCAAAATCCTTAAAGTACCAAGCGTTATCATCGGACTTACCATTGTTGCAATGGGGACCAGTGCCCCCGAAGCATCTGTTAGTATTAACGCTGCCCTTTCTGGCAGTAATGACATTGCAATCAGCAATGTTGTTGGTTCTAACATATTTAATGGTCTTGTCGTTGTAGGTATCTGTGCATTTATAGCAGGATTTTCTACTAACCGTGACATTCTCAAACGTGATATGCCTGTTAATATCATAATAACTGCTATTCTTTGCTTTATGTTTATTGATGGCAGACTTTCAAGAATTGAAGGCATTATTCTCCTTGCCGGAATGGCAGCTTACATCACATGCATGATAATATCAGCACTTAAAAACAGGGAAGAAGCTGAGGATTGTATAATAATGCCTCTGCCTAAGAGTCTTCTTTATATTGCCGGTGGTCTTATAGCAGTAATATTCGGTGGTAATCTCGTTGTAGATAAAGCCTGTATCATAGCTGCCAACTTTGGTGTAAGCCAGAATTTCATAGGTCTTACAATAGTCGCAATCGGAACATCCCTGCCTGAGCTTGTAACTTCTATAGTTGCCACAAGGAAAGGTGACAGCGGACTCGCACTTGGCAATGCAATCGGCTCTAACATATTTAATATATTATTTATCTTAGGTATGTCTGCTGCGATACAGCCTCTTCACGTTCTTTCCGAATCACTTATTGACTGTATCATACTTCTTGCCAGTGGAATTGTATTATTTCTCTTTGCATTTACCAAGAAGACAATGAGCAGATGGGAAGGTGCTGCATGTATTCTTATGTATGTGGGATATACAGCTTATCTTTTTGTACGCTAAAGGTATTTTAAATTAATTATGCATAAATAAATGCACCGTAAGTATATCTCTAACATACTTACGGTGCATTTGTGTTAAATATTATGTTCTTTTCTTCTTTTTGACGCTTCTTTATAAACCTGCTCATCAGTACGCGCTGAAATAACAATTATTTTCATAACCTCATCGACATACTCTATCTTGTATACCACTCTTATTCCTATATCCCTAAACTTAATCTTCATCAAGTTAGTAAGATTAGTATTTTCTTTATTCCCTAATGGCTTTCCATAACCGCCTTGACTTACAGGCAATGGATTCTTACTCACCTTTTTTATCCCCTTAAGAACCTGAATCTGAACGGAATGGTCGAGCCTTTTCATATCCTTCTCTGCTTCCTGTAAAAACTCAATCCCCCATATCATTCGATATCAATATCCTCCGCATTTTCAAGCTCTTTTTCATCTATCCCAAGATTTCTCATAACATAATCCATAGAAACCGTTTCTTTATTGCCATTATCTTCAATACGCTTAGTAGCTTCAATCAGAAGATAATAATCCTCTTCAATCTCCGTTAGTCTTGTATATTCCTCTGGTGACAGAATAACTGCTGATGGCTGATTATTCTTCAAAACAATCAGCTCCTTTTCATCATGAAGTCTGTCAAATATCTTTGAAGCCTGACCTTTATTAAATTGAGAAATTGGAATCAGACATTGTAAAATATTAGTTGCTATTGCCACATTTATCACCTCCATATATTTTCTATATATAGAGTATCTTCTTCAGGAAAATATGTCAACAAATTTGTTGTAAAATTTCACAAATATTTTGAATATCTGGGTTTGGCTGCTTGTCGTTTGGCTCGACAGCCTGTCGTTTGGCTGTTTGGCATTCAGTTGCTCATCGTTTAGCTGCTCATCGTTCCTATAAATTTTATTTTTTTGCTTGTCTTATAGGCACATTTCTTAAAAAAATCATCTAAATTAATAAAAGCAACTCAAAAATACCCATAAAACAACATTTACATGCTATCTTATGGGTATTTCATAATAAAATCCACTTAAAATATCAAAAATCACTGAAATTCAACCTATAAATCTATCATCAATACGACTACCTATAGGTATCACGTCAAATCCTGCCTTATACAAACAGTTTATTGATGACCATCGGTTTATCGATAACAGGCGGCTTATCAGCCATGAAGTCCAGCTGACTGACGAATCATATCCTCAACAACAATATCGTATATCTCCCCGATAGTACTGCAATACTCAAGTACCTTCCAAGGCTCATTAGTATGGAAATGAATCTTGATAAGATCCTCATCACCTGCTGCAATCAGGCAGTTTCCTTCAAAATGCTCTGTAATATAATCTGCAATAACGTCCTCATCTAAATCTTCATCTCTTCTGTCAATAAGAAGCTGTGTATCATAACGGTATGCAAACTGATCATCTTCAACATCTACGCTATGTATATCTGACATAAAACAATCCTCCATAATCTGTCTTTATGTGTGGTCAGCCGCATGTTCTGTCCGACTAACCCGAGACATTATCTCACATATGAATCATAACTTCAAGCATCAGAATATTCTTCTGATAAAATTATACAATCCATTATTCCATACACTGACCTCATGCGCTCCCGGTCTTATATAGAAAATGTGGTTAATTCCATGACTTGACATATAATCTGAATAGTTAATAGCAGATTCCTTGCAGTAAGGATCACTGTCACCAGTTACAATAAGAGTAACCAAAGGCTGCTGCCCTCCATCCTTAACAAGTTCAGGCAGAAGAAATCCTCTGTTTCCATAAACTCTTTCTCCACTTCCTGTATCAACCACTCCTCCTACCGGGGCAAATGCACCTACATACCCAAACACATCAGGATGTGCAAAACACAGGAAAAGCGATTCTCTTCCGCCAAGTGAATATCCTGCTATCGCCGTATTCTCTCTTCCCGTTCTGGTAGAATAATGCTCGTTAATATAAGGAATCAAAGTATTAATAACATCATACTCACACGCATCATATTTTGCTGTAAGTTCAGAGAAATCATAGTCTGACTCCTGACCACCATCAGCATCTGTGAATACAGTAAAACTCACCATAATCACAGGATTCCTGTTGTAATCATCAACTGCATTCTGTGCAACATACAGAGCGCCAATTCTGTTATATTCAGAATAACTTCCGCTCATTCCATGCAGAAGATACACAACCGGATAACTCTGTGATTCATCATAATCTCTTGGAAGATATACACAAGCCTTACGTTCACTTCCGGTTGTCAGTGAATAATAGCTTATCTCATCAACATTTCCATATGTTACACCCGGTCTTTCATCATTATAATCATCTGGTGTATCATACTCTGCTGTCACTTCATTAGACACCGTTCTGCTCTTACAGCCCGACAATCCTGTCACTGTAAATGCTGTCACCAGTGCCATTAACACAGCACCTGTCTTGTACATATTTCTTGAAATCATAATCCGGTACCTCTGACAAACCTTCTTACAATCTCTAAGCCGCCAACCGGTGCGCAGAACTTCTGATTATGCTTTCTGCACTCTTCATAGACATATTCAAGATTAAACCACTCAACGCCGTCTAACTCTTCCTTCTGCAATGTAAGTTCATCTATATTGACTGGCTTCTTGTATACATAGACAAATGCAATCTCACTGTCCTTAAACATCTTGCCATAAAATTCTTTTTCATATTGGATTACAAATGTATCAACAAACTGTAAATCATCAACAGAAGCCTTAATTCCAAGTTCCTCATGCAGTTCTCTTATAGCAGATTCCTCCGGTTCGTCACCAGCCTGAATATGTCCCGCCGAAGAAGTATCATATCTTCCAGCAAATGAGTCCTTATTCATAGCCCTTTTCTGCAGCAGTACCTCTGCTCCCTCATCAGACTTTCTTACAATCCACACATGCGCCGTTCTATGCCTGATTCCCTCACTATGTGCAGTCTTACGCTCAACAGTCTCGCCTGTTGGTTTTCCATTCTCATCAACGATATCAAGTAACTCCATGTTAAATCCGTGCTCCATCATAATAAAAAAGCCACCAGCTATCGCGAGTTCTACGGGAAAAATAAAGTGATTGGACCTAGACTCCGATAGTACCGCTTTCGCAGCACCCCTCCCAGGACTGGTGGCTTACATATTATATTACTATGTGATGGAAAATTCCATAGGATATATTCTATTTATTATCACATACCTCATCAGTCCAGGTATTATACTTTCCATCGTTGCTTTTCCTTATGTCCTCCTCATTGTAATTATTTCGCTGCTCCTTAAGCAGCTCAATCTGTAATTGTGTCTTCCTGTTAAGCTTGTACAATTCATTAATCTTGTATTTTAAAAAAAACATAATAGTCAGGCTAAACCCAACCCAGTATATTAGAAATAAGGTAGTAAATTTTCTTAACTTATATTCCCTGCGCTGCCGCCTATTACGCTCGTTGATATAACTCATTTTTCGCTCCGTATCAATCATTCCTCCTTAATTTTTATAAAATCATTGTATTAATCCGGACTGACATGCTGTGTCACAGCAAAATATTTATAAATAAATTTAGTATGACAGGCTTTGTCGCTAATCTGATGTACCATATTGTCTGTAAAATATAGTATAATCAATACCAGGAGGCATCGGATATGGATAATGAATATAAGAATTACAAAGCTGACAGAGTCCTTAAACTGCTGTTTCGGGCTTTAAAGGGCGAGTCCCTCTCGGTAGCCGCACTCGCCGACGAAAGTAATGTGTCAACAAGAAGCATAACAAGAGATATTAACGATTTGAAAGCATTCCTTGCCGACTATCGCGATATCCTTGGCAATGCTGAGTTAAAATACTCTGCTTCAGACCACTGCTACACATTAGAGATGGACAATATGTTTTCTAATAAAGAGCTTTTTGCCATAGCTAAAGTGCTTATAGGAAGCAGGGCGTTCAGCCATGAAGAACTGCTCACAATAATCGGAAAACTGAAAACGCACACAAGCTATTCAGACAAAAAACGCCTTGAACAGCTTATTGCCAAAGAAATGTTTAACTATGAGGAAGTCGGCTCAGACTGCGACAGCGTGATTGATAATGTATGGAAGCTTTCCAACTACATTCAGGAACAGCGTGCAATCACAATCAGCTATTACAAAATGAACCGTGACAGGGTCAAGCACAGAATCATACCAGTATCAATAATGTTTAGTGAATACTACTTCTATCTGATTGCATACAAATGTGAAGACACATTATCTGATACACCTACATATTTCAGAATCGACAGAATCTGTGAAATGACTGTCCACAGGGAAAAGCTGGAACTTTCTAAAAATGTTGAATTTGATGAGGGACTGCTCCGCAAACGAAGCCAGTTCATGTGGCCGGGACCACTCAGAAAAATCAGATTTGAATTCACCGGACCATCACTTCAGGCTATACTTGACCGCCTACCAACCGCTAAAGTAATTGACCGCTATGACAACAAATATCTCATCGAAGCGGAAGTCTACGGCAACGGAATCAAAATGTTCCTGTTAAGTCAGGGTTCGTGGGTAAAAGTAATTGCCCCTGATGAATTTGTTAAAGAAATGAAAGATGAGATAGAAAAAATGCAGTTGCTTTATTAAGAAAATATTTAAACAACAACTCCCCATAAGCAGTCAACGCTTATGGGGAGTTATTATTAATATTCAGTTATTATTCACATCAGATCTTACTTAACAAATCTGCTTTCTTCGCAGCGAATTCCTCTTCCGAAATAATTCCTGCATCCTTTAACTGTGCAAGCTTCTGCAACTGCTCCAATGCGTCAGGCTGTGCCGGAGCTGTCTGAACCTGAATAGGCTGTGCAGCGGCTTTCTTAGCATTTTTTCTCATCTCATGATAGATTGCAATAATTCGTGTTGCCTCGGCAAGATACAAGGTATTGATAACTTCTTTCGAGCCGGCAACTGAAACCTCCAAATCGCATAGCTTAAATGCAGCTGTAAGTGCAGTATCAATAACTGCTGTCAGGAAATCACTTGATGTAGAATTCTGAATTGTTGACATGCTTGTCACATCTTCAAAATAAAACTGCTTAACATTAGCCGTTGCTCCAAGCATTTCCCTGTTCACAAATATCAGCTGATTATCAGTACACGCTACATAATCCACCGCTGTAAGCGAGTCTACGCCGCCTGCATAGAAAAGAAGCTGCTCGTCATCATCAATAAAGTACTTCTTAACCTGCGCATATATCTTATCACCAATCTTGGCTCTTATCTGGTCGTTGACCTCCTGCCTGTCAATCGTGAAATCCTGCTTTCCAAGGCACTCAAAATAATAATTAAGTGACATAAAATCCTGTCTGTAAGAACCTTTAATGCTGATTGTAGTCAGCTTAACTCCGTTAACCATCACATTTGCAGCAGAATCATTAATCTCCATTAAAAATGTATTGATACTGGCTGTCGGAATCTTGCCCTTAACCCAGAAACTGCTGTCCTTCTCATATCTGAACTTAAATGCAATGAAATCCTCGGTGATAACTATACCGGCGTCATTGCCATCTTTAATAAAAATGTGTGGAACTGCGCCCTGCAAATCGACACCTCCCTTATCAGCAAACTTCTTCATTGCTTTTTCATCAATGTATGGTGACATTGTAAGGCATGAAATGTTAGGTCTGCTGCCAGGAAGCACAAGCATTTCATAATAATCCTTAGTAAACTTGTCAATCGCAACCCTGTTGCCTTTGCCCCAGAACTTTGCACCGCCGTCAGAATACTCTGCAGTAATGCTCTCAATCAGCTTTGCTGAATATTCATTCACTTCCTGTTCCATAGCTGCTGTATAAGCCTGCTTCTCAGCTTTCTTCTGCTCATTAGCCTCTTTCATCTTGCCATAAGTATCCATTGCTGAATCCTTCATCGCACCAGCTTTCTCTGCAGCCTTTCCTGCTGTTTCCTTTAACTTGTCCATAAATCCCATAGTCATATCCTCCTTTGGCTGTTCACTTTATTTGATGTCTAAAGTGTACCGCCGGAGGGTGACAGGATGTGGCAGAGTAAAATAAAGTTCAGATATTATTTTTTCTTTTTTCGGCTTGATTTTTTAAAAATGTTTATAGGTATCTCATTAATACCCGGTATTCCTTTCTTCCCACAGTTAGGACACCACATCTGCCCTACATCAGGATTCCATGAATACTGTTTCAGACATATAGGACAGGTTTTATAGATTGGTTTTATTGTCATGTTGGTTGCTCCTGATATATATTTTTATTTAATAATTTTATAAAAATCGAGCATATATTTAAATAATATGTTTAATCTAATTGCTACATAATTCCTTTAATTTTTCTATAAAAAATCTATTTACCAAACTTGTTTCTTCTGAACCTTCATCAATTTTTTCTTCTGTGTCAATTGAGAACTCCGGAATACATTTAAGAAATATTTTTTTTACATTTCGCTTATCTAAAACATTCCCATTTTGACAAATAAAACTTTTACTCTTTTCATAAATCACTTCACATGTATTCGTAGAGATATATTTTTCACAAAACATACTAATTTCTTTTTTATCCCATGATGATTTAGACGATAAGCTATATTCCAGCAAAGGAGACTCAATTTCTTCATCTGATAAAAAACAAAAATCTATATATTCATCCTCTGTAATAGCAGCGCTTTTATGAAACCATGAAAAAAAATCTGTTAAATTCTTTCCAGGAAAAATATCTCTTCCTAATGGATGTAACAATTCATAGGTATTTCCTTTTGTGACTTTATATGTTCTAATTCCATCTTCACTTTTCCAAAACAAGTATTTTCGCACAGCCATAATATCACTCCCGTATTTGATCAATCAATTCATTAACAATGGCACTACCTTCTCCAGGATGTATAGAATCTAATGCATTTAAAACATTTTCACCTGTTTTAATTCTATTAGATTCTCCCTTTCCATTAATATAGTCACAAATATCATTCAAATTTGTTATGCCATCCGATTTTATTTTTGTAATAAACGAAACTATTTCATCTGTATTTATTGTAAACTTTCCACTATCTAATATTTTTGTAAACATCTCCATTGCTTCTGCAGATACATTTACGCCTAGTTTTTCACCAATTGCTTTAGATTCCAGAGCCAACCCAGTTATCTTATATGCCATTTTTTCTTCTTCTGAAATAGAATTAAATTTTTCCTTATCCAGTTCTATTTCATTTTTCAAATATGTAATATAGGCTTCTATTGAATCAAAATCCTCTGCTTTCTTTTCAGCCTGAATAGTCTTAGCCCCGATTGTCTCAGCCGAATCTACATTTATTCCTAAAGCATATAAAATATCTCCCATAACATCAGCTACCTTATCAATTTTTTGTCCAAAATCCGAAAGAGACGGATACTTTTCAGATAATTCAAGTAATCTTTCAGCAAAACCTTTTATATAATTTTGTAATCTTGGTGCATAATCTGCAATGATTGTTTTAGTAATTGATAAAACTGTATCTGCAATTTTTAATCCACATACAATATCCATTTTTATTCCTCCTCGTACTTACGTACTGCATCTTGCAGTTCATATATTTTTTCTTCCGAATTTTCTCCCAAAGCTGTCTTTAAAGCTTCATTGGTTTTAATACGGTCGCTATTTCCCTTTCCCTCTAAAGCATCAACAACATCACTCATTTTAGTAATGCCCTGATCTTTTAGAATCTTAATTATATTAACCAGTTCATTTGAGTCAATATCTATTCCAGCACAATGTATTTTAACTAAAGTTCCAAGACACTCAGGAGAAATTTCGACAGATCCTATTTTTTCTTCTACCACTTTAGTCTCTAAAGCCATACCTATTGCCTTACATCCTAATTTTTCCTCAGGTGTTAATTCTTCAAATCTTTCTTTATCCAACTGAACTTCTTCTTTTAAATATTTAATATAACTTTCTACATCATTGTCAAAATCATCCAAACCTTTCTCACTTTGTTCCGCCTTAGCGCCCAAAATTTCAGGATCCTCTTCTGTTTTTATGCCAAGAATTTTAACAACTCCATGTATTATTGAAGCTGCTGTTGAAATAGCATTTACAATTCCTAAGCCCGGTATTGGTAATTTTGTCATTATACTAAGTGTGCTCTTTGCAAAATTACTTACCACCGTTCCAATATTTGAGGCAACACCACTTATAAAACTTCCCACTGCTGAAATAGCATTAGATAACCATCCCATAACTAATACGCTCCTTTCTCTAAGGTACCATCTAAAATAGAATAATTCTTATAATCCTTCACATTATATGATTCACCCGCTTCTAATATTTCATTCAATATTTCCTCAACATAATTACACAGTTCAGGATTCTTTATAAGGTATTCCCCATTATGAGAATAACAACATAAAATATGAACTATTGATGAAAAATCACATCGTTTTTTTAAAATTTTCAATTCCTTAACAAATGATTCAGAAACTGTCCTATTATGTATACATTTATAATACTGTTTTATAATATTAGAATTCGGTTGGAAATAATCAAGATATATTTCAACTAACTCTGCACTTGGCTTTTCTGATAGTTTCTCCAATCCTGGTAATATTCCTTTCTTATAAACTTCAATATAATAATCAATAATTCTTTTTCTTAAAATGTTATCACTTAATGCGGGTCTTTCTGTATCATTTTCTTTTGTCTTATCTATTTGTACCTGAATAGCCTTTGAGAGTCCTGGCATCATCATAACAGCTCGACCACTTGTTAAATACGATAAATATTCCTTTTGTTCATCTTTTAATGCCATTGTATTTCCAATAGCTTCTTTATCATCTTGCGCAAAAATCTTGTGAACAATTTTAGTATTGGTATTTTTTAATACATCCGGCGTAAGTTTATTAGGTATCTGATCCGCAATTATGAGCGATTCACCATATTTTCTTACTTCCGCCAGCATGTCTGAAAACATCTCAACGCCTTGTTTTTTGTTCATACTATCACCTGGCATATATTTACTAAGCAATCTATGTGCTTCTTCAATTAAAGTCAAATGATTAATAGGCGTCTTATTATTATAATTGTATTTAACCCTTATAGCTTCTGATAAATTAGCAAGGATAAAGCCCATAATCAAAGATTTTTCTGATGCGCTTTTTATATTCTCTAATTCTAATATAACTTTCTTATCTAAAAGTTCAACAAAATCAATAGAACGAGGTGTATTTAACATCTGTCCCTTAGATCCTACCGTAAGACCCTTTAAACGTGCTTTAATAGAACCTATATATTCATCCTTTAATCGATCATCGAATCCTTGTTCTCTTACAACCTTTTCTATTTTTCTTTCTAAATCACCCAATGTTGGAAACGAAAAAATCCCATCAGCAAATGGATCTTCATATTTGATATTAGCATTTGTAGATATATTCCATCCTTTATCTTCATAACACTCATATATTGCAGCTTCAAGAAGCTGAGGTATCGCAGCTTCCATATCAAATGCTGCTTCCATACTTGCCTTAATCATATCAACTCTAGAAGTAATATTTTCTCCTTTAAAAAATTCAAAAGGGTTCAATCTAAAAGGTGCTCCCGATTCTTTTCCAAGTGTAAAAACCAGCATATCAGGAAATTCCTGATGTGCCATAACTCTATATTCTGTCTTTGCTGGTTCAATAACCAAAAAATTATCATCACTTGCTAATAGTAACTTTTGACATGTAGTAGTTTTTCCTCCTCCTGTAACGCCTGTAACAAAAATATGCTTATCAAAATTTTTTTTATCAAAATAAACAGGAATATCTGGAATTCCATTTTCACCATTAAGTACTACTCCACTCTGAACAAGATGACCTAATGGTATTGGATTCTTCATTGTTGTATTTACATTTAATCCAAACTCAACTTCTTCTCTTAACCCCAGTCCAACAACCTCTTTCTGTGGTAATCCGGCTAATAAGCTTATTTCCCGAGATGACATCCAATTTCCCAAAAACACTCTCTTAGAATCAGCATAAAATTGAGAACAAGCTGTTCTTATATCAATTTCATTATCATCAATATCATTTTCCATATATAACAATGGAATTTGCATATGTTTAAATAATTTATTTTCATTACATGTAGTATTAAAGGCTCTCAATGGCATTTTATTGCCAGATTCCCCACCATATATAGACTTCATTGTATTTTCTATTTTTATTAGTGATGCTGGATTCATTCCTAATAAAACAGTACTTGTAATAAACAATCCTTTTCCTAATCCATAATCTAATCTTGGAAGAATAACATCATCCATATATTTTATCCAATCCTGTACACGCTTGTTCACTAATTCCAAAGTTGTTGAACTTCCTGTATTAGTTCCACTTTGCTTTGATTCAGTGTTTGATTTACTTGTAGATGTACTATTTGAATCTCCTTTTGTTACAGATGTACTCTTATTTTCTGATTCTGATTTTGAATCTGATTTATTTTTATCTTCATGAGTTCCCTCTGAACCGCCCTTAGATGTTCTGTCTCCATTAGTATTATATGTTGTCCCTTTATTCGTTCCACTAGATTGTCCATCTGTATGGCTGGTAGATTTACTTGTTCCTTTCTGTTCCGATTCAGAATTACTTGTTCCTGTTGATTCACTACTACCAGTTGTTTCAGATTGACTCGTTCCTAAACTTTCTCCCGCAGTTTCTTGATGAGATGATTTGCCAATAGGAGCAATCGAATTATATAAATTATACATTTTATTCTGTATTTTATTAATTTCTGAACAAGTAATTGGTTTTGCTATAACCATTAAAGTAAATGTATCTCCTAACATAACATCTATTACTCTGTCAACCGATTGGAATTTTTCATCGTCCTTATTTATTCCTGGTACTCCTTCAAGAATTTTGCATTCTTCTAATGAATCTATACTTGAAAGTATTTTTTTTCTTTCATTTGCATTAATTTCTGTTATTACACTTCCTCTAAAATTTCCCTGCAAACTAGGTTTTAATATCTTTTCACCTATTTCTGAAACGCTTAATCTCTGCTCACCATGACACAAAAAATCTCGTGCAACTCCATAATAAAAATTTACACCTTCTGAATCTCCCTTAATTATGTAAACAAAATTTATTCCTTCAATATTCATGGATGAAATCACATTTTCCAGTGCCTCTTTTCTAGGAGCTTTGTCTTCAAATGTTACTTCATCAACTCTATATAAAGATAAGAAATCCATTGTTAATTCATCATCAAGTTCATTATCTCTATCACAAACAACATTATTTGACTTTACATATAGTGATCCTAAATCGGATAATTTATCTAATACGAATTCTTCTTTTTTCATATAAGTATTACAGTTCCTTTCTAATAACCGCACCTAACTGCGAATTATCAACATCGTCATTTTCTGCAACAACATATTCCAATGTATGTGGATCAATTGCTCTGATATAAACATACGCATTTTCATCAATAAAATCTATTTCACACCGCAATCTTTTAACAGCAGCATTACCATCCACTATCAATTGTCCACTTATACACTCAGGAAGAGTTGTATAATATAAGTCAAAGACCGAATCATCTGCCTCAATAAATTTATACCATACATTATAATCAGGTTTACCTTGATATTTTGTTATCTTACTATCATCCTTAAACAATACAAATTTCTTTTTCGATCTCCAACCAATAAAGTATTGGAATGGTATTTCAGATTCTATTCCAACATTTGTAATACGTTCTATTGTGCCACCAGCTCTACACTGAATTAATCCAAAAGCCACTCCTGTTTTGCCTGTAGGCTTTTCAAAATCATTTACACTTGGTGTCAAACCGCGTGCCTTCATTTTTTCATATGCTTCTTCCGTACCTAATGGTGGAAATAGTTCAAATAAATTTTCAACCTTATCTTTTATATGATATTTTTCTTTTATCTCTTTTTGCTGTTCTGCTATTTTCTCTCCAAACACCTTTTTTACAATTGGTGATTTACATGAATTTCCTGCCAGTAAAATATTAACTGTCGTTGGTTTCTTTACCTTATCATTCTGATATGATAACAATAATGCTGAAAAGAAATTATCAACACCTTCTTTAATCCTTTCCTCAATTATTTTATCAAGCTTCTTTTTACTAAAGTATAGTGTTTCACTTGGATGATCTTGTCCCTCCTTGTCAAACAAAGTCAATACAAATTTTATTTTATCACTATCTTGTTTTTTTATTTCTAATCCATATAAATCTATCAATTCTGCTAAATGAGATAAAACAACTGCATCATCTTCATTTAAATTTTTTTGATTAGTGATAATTTCTTTTAAATTATCCTCAATCATTGAACCACACTTATGTGTTGCACTTACCTTATTAATTTCTGCAATGATTTTTTCTACTTGAATAGAATCATCTATTTCTGACTCTGCCACATAATTATTATCTTCCCAATATGGTCTTAATTTTTCCATGAGATTATGCATATTTTTCTCTGCTTCTTGAGAATCCGCTAACAGAGAGTCAGAACCTAAAAACTCTGTACATTTAGGTGCCAATGTAAATGTATATCTCTTTTCTCTCATCATAGCTTGATTTTCCTTAAATACCTCAAAAGCCATCAATTCCAAAAGATTTTCTCCTCCTAAATATTCATCTCCTCCTGCGCCAAAATTCTCAATTGTGTAATCATATCTTCTTTTCTTTGATTGTTTCCACAATCCAAAATCAAAATCTGTTGTTCCACCTCCAAAATCAAATATTCCATAAAAAATTTCCTCATTTTCTTCAGGCTCAAATCCATATTCTTGCAATGCACATACAGCATATGCAGCAGGCTCACTAATTTCCCCATTCACATGAAACTTTTTCATTAATTCATCATTTTCCAGAATAGATTCTGGCAACGATTTTTTTAATCCCTTTTCAAAACTATGAACTATTTTTTCTCTTATTTTTGTCTCATAAGTAACAGGGAAAGATAAATAATAATCTAAAAATATTCCATGACCTTTTCTCATGTTATTTATATATAATCCAATATAATATGCATATAGTTCTATTGGATTCCAATCTTCTTCTGTCAAATCCAAAAAGGAAGGTAATACATATGTTTTTCCAGTGTTAGATTGAATTCTAAACTGTTTTTCTCTTTGTCCAGCCCATTGTTTAATCTGATGCAAATACTCATAATACTCATCACTTTTGCTATTTAAAAATTGCTCCATTGCAGTATGTGAAATTGTCAAATCGTTCCATTTTGTTTTTGGACGTCCTTTTCGTGAAGAATATGCTTCTAAAAAACCATCCAAATCAACAAAATGCATTACTGTTGGATTTTCGTATCTTTTAGGAGTAGGTTCTTTGCTTAATTTTCCATCCCCAATTCCCATAGGAAGAGAATGCTCAATATCTGACTGATATACTACTATTGTTGATTTTGTTCCAAAATCAATTGCAATAACTCCATTTTCATTAACATCACATAATGGATTTCTTGCAACCATTTTGTCTACAACTTCCACTGTATATTTAGAATCATCCTGATTAGTCCACAAATCCCAGTGTCCTCTATTAGGATCTGTCAATAACCTTTCCTCATATGGTTCAATATCTGCTCTTTCTTTCTCACAATATAACAATTCATTTTTAATATCCATTAATTCGCCCTCAATATTATGTTTCATATAATATTCTTTCAAAACTTTAACCAATTCCCAATGCAATGATGTAATCCATTTTTCATTTGATTCGGGAATAAATTTGTCAATCAAAAAAGCACCTCCATTAAAAATAAATTTTCCCTGCTCGTTAATATAAATACATTCCGAATTGCGCTTATAAAATATAGTCAAGTCTGATAAGCAATTAACATCTTCACTGGATAAACCATCTGGACACATCCCATAAGGAATCAGGTACTTAACTATAAATTCTGGGATAGTAGAGTATTTTAAATTAATAACAGGTGCAACTTTTACTGGTCTTTCAGTTAATGTTAATAATGATATCTTATTTAATAATGCATCATATGCAACAATTAAATCGTAATAATCCCCATATATATTATCATCACATATACATGCAATATAAAATTCCATTCCCCAATAATTTTGCAAAAACCCCCTAAGTTTTCTTATTTGTGTTAGCATTGGGAATTCATAATTAAGTTCTCCACTGATACCTTTATTTAAAAAATAATCCTCTGGTATATCTGATGAATCCGTTATATTATGAACTGGATAATTGTCAAAATTGGGTATAATTATTTTCTGATTCGTATCCCAGTATGAATCAACTCCTAAGAGATATATTTGCTCTTTTTCCTGAGATAATTTTTTTATAGAATCAATTAAATTACCTATATCTTCTAAAAAGCTATTTATATATTGTCTACTATTTTCGTATACTTTTTGATTAAATTCACTTTCTGAAATTGGAATTTTATTTGTCATTATGGTATCCATTTATTTCTCCTTATCTAAGTTCAACTACGGCCTTTAACAATACTTTATTTGAATTCAAATCAAACACTCCGTCTAATAATACCCGTTCAATAATCCCGTCGGTTTTGATTCCTTTAATACTTTGCTCATCGGAATTATACCTTTCTCCTTCTTTAGGCTGTATTAATATATATTTTTCTTTTTCTTCTGCTAATGTATATATACTAAATCCTAATAAAAATAGTTTTATTAAATCTGTTAACGCTTCACATTCATCTTCTATAATACGTCTTTTAACAAATCCCCAAATTCCCTCAATATTATTCCAATCACTTAATGCTACTATAAAATTGTAAATATTATTCTTTTTAAATATATTGCTCATCCTCATTCTTATATTATCCGGAAGATTATTATAAAGAGCATATGTATTTTCTATCAATTCATATTTAGTTTCTATTGCATGAAAATCTTCCATAACTTTTTTAATCTGTTGTTTTTCTTTATTAAGAGAATTAGTATAATTATGCTCTATTTGATAAATATATTTTTCTTTTTCTTCCAATTTTAAAACAAGCTCGGCATTCTTTTTTAAAACATCCTGTATTTCCTTTTTATTATTTTCTATATCACTAGTTATATCTGTTATTTCTTGTTTTAATTTCTTGTTTCTGCTTATTTCTTCATCTAAAATCATTTTTATATTTTGTAAATCATCATTTTCAGTATTTTTAAATTGAATTTGAATTTCATTTACAATTCTATCTGTTTGGTCACGTAATATATCTTCAAAATATTTTTTTGCTTCCTCTGATTTTAAAATTTCTATAATATTATTTTTCAATTTTTCATTCATATTCACTTGCTCCTAATTAATACAAATACTCTTTTCATTTCACCACTTCCACATTCTCTCCCTGACTCCTCAGCCACACATTGATTCCCTCGCCGAATACCTCAGCAGCTACAGTGTACACACCGTCTTTTTTATCAAGAATCTTCGCTGTAGGAAGACGGTCAAGGACAGCTTCTATGCTTCCGCCTTTATACCTGAATTTGATTTTCTGGAGCTTGCCGCCATACATGAACTGTACTCTCTTACGGAATTCTCCCTCTTCAAATCTGTCACTATAAGGTATCTTAAAATGCTCATCAAGTACCTTATAGCCAGCTATCCTGTCAATTCTGTAGATTGTTGGAAATGCGTCATCTATTACCTGAAAATTTGCTTTAACTTTTTCATCATCTATAAATGCTGTCAGATAGAAATAGAATTCTGAAAACATTATCGCAACCGGTTTTACCCTCCGTTTAACCACTTTATTATTAGTACTTTTCTTATATTCAAGTTCCAGATAATTGCAATTTCTTATTGCAAGTCCAATATCCCACATCTTATCTACAAACTCTGATTTGTTTGTCAGTTCTATGTAATGGAACTCCTCATTTTTAATTAAATCCTGTACTATCGCTTTCCCCTCTTGTGGTGCACAACGGTCAACCAGTATGTCAAGAATATGTTGCATCTCATTCTTGGTAAACGCCCTGCTGTCCAGCAGTATCTTGCATATTGCAAGTATCTCGCTGTTTGTTAGCTTTGTCTTATATATCTGATTGAGATAATGTCCGCCTTTCTTCTTGTCATATTCAATTGTGTTGATCACTCCGCTCTTTCCAGCTTCCTGTTCAAAGAAATTATTAATTGCACTTATATCACGCTGAATGGATCGCTCAGACACACCATATCTGGCAGCTTCAGCTTCTTTGTCAACTACTTCTCCTTCCATAAAACGTTGATACAAGCTTAATACACGGCTTACTTTATCATTGTAGTCATTCTCCATAAGTAATTCTCCTCATTTCAGTAAGATAATGTAATGCAATATTTCACGATTTAATCTGTTAATATTTTAGCACTTTATTGTAAAAAATGCTAATATAAAATCAGTTTTTGTGAATTTTTATGCAACATTTTCACAAATGTAAGTTCTTATAATTATTCATTATACAATTAATGAAAATATATTAAATTCTGTAAACACATATATCATATACAGCAACATAACCATGAATAAAAACAGATAAATAATTGCCAGAATCGGATATCCTATGCTTCTTAACTTAATCAGCCTGCATTCTTCATAATATTCTTCGTAATTAGCATACGGAATCTTCTCTTCTTCTGGTAATTTATTCCACACTTGTCTTGAGTTATATCTGATATTGAATAGATACGGTCTTTTCAGATATACATAATCACTATCGTTATCATTTTCAACATTATTATTGTCACTCATCTTATGCCTCCTCATTTTGCTTCTCTTTTATGTTTTAATGATAACAAACAGGTCGGACATTATATGTCTTAGTGTCATATTTTGTCTTAGCATTTTAAAAATGTTTTATATTGTCCGTGACTAATCTTGTTTTAGTTGTAGATAATTATAACATTAACAATTCAATATTACAATTATATGTACTATGTATATAATCTTTGTTGTGGGGGATTTCATGAAAGATATTGATTTTGAAAGTATTGGAAAGAAGTTGAAAGAAATACGCTTATCTAAAGGTTTGCCACAGGACGCTGTTGCCAGTGCCGCTGAGGTCAATACTTCTCATATAAGCAATATTGAGAATAACCGTGTGAAAGTTTCCCTGCCTACACTTATCTATATATGTAATGCACTAGGTGTAACTGTGGATTATGTGTTATCTGGTGAATATACTGGCGATTATTCTTCTATCGACAGGGAAATCATGAAAGAGATTCAGTCTCTTTCTGATGAAGAAAAGGAACGTGTTTTAAGGGTTGTGCGTGCCCTCAAGTAATCTCACTGCATAGTTAAATCCTGCCATGAAGCTTTCTTTTTTCGCAACTTCAGCAACTGCCATATATTTATCACGCTCACATTCATAATCGCTCCATGTTGCCAGTTCTTTGAACTGCATCAGCTCATGAGCAATCTGCTTTTCTACTAATTCATCCACATTTTTCATTATATCTGTCTGACTCACAAGCATGTTATATAATCCTTCTAATTCATTCTGCATAATTATTCCATCCTGTATATAATTTATGGTGTTCAAGCTGCCTACATAATTACTCCCAGCCTATTTCTTTTAAATAATACCAGTTAGGTCAGACACTTATTGTCATATTATTTTATTTTATAAAAAAATCAGGCTTTGGATTTCTCCTCCGCCTGATTACAACTCTATTAATTCAATTCAATTTTATCGCTAAACCCACTCATCAGCCTTTTTCTCTTGCCACCTCAAACTCCTGCTTTATCTGTGCAAGAAGCTCAGGGTTAACAAGAACATCACATATTGAATCAGCCATTATCTTTGCTGCGTATACTATAGCATTATGCGCTGCATCACTCTTTCCGGCCTTAAGGTAGGCTTCTGAATGTGGCTGTGCATCCTTGTCTGTGAATGCAATTCTTATACATGAGCCTGGAACTTCATATAACACATTGCCGAAATCTGTTGAACCAGTCCTTTCGCGTGGTGGTGCGATTGATGGGGCATTTTCATATGCTGCATTTGCCATAAGCAGATCATTGACCTTATGGCACACAACCTTGCTCTTGAATGGAAGGTCTCTCTGAACCTCATATGTTGTTCCAGTCATAAGCGCAGCACCTTTTAAAATGTTGTAGAATCTCTCTACAACTTCATCAAGGTATTTCGTGCTGTATGAACGGAGTGTATATTCTGCAACAGTAAGGTCCGGAACTACATTTGGAGGACCACCTGCATTACGGATTGTGTAATGCATTCTTGTGTCATCTTTAACATGCTCTCTTAACATCTCAATTGCATGGAATGATAATAACGCTGCATCAAATGCGCTGCGTCCTTCTTCTGGACTTATTGCAGCATGGCTTTTTACTCCGTGGAATGTTACCACAAAATTCTCGAGTGCCATACATTTTTCATCTACTGATGTATTAGGCGAACCATGCGACATAAATGCAAGGTCAAGCTCTTTCATATAACCTTTATCGAGCATAATTATCTTACCGCCAAGAGTTTCCTCTGCTGGGGTTCCATACACAACAAGCCTGCATGGATAATCCTGAAGGCAGTTCTTTACTGCGATCGCTGCCCCTATTCCGGCAGGCCCCTGAAGATGATGTCCACACGCATGTCCGATTTTTTCAAGAGCGTCATATTCAACAAGAATTCCAATCACCGGTCCGTCACTTCCATTATCCCATGTTGCCCTGAATGCTGTTTCAAGTCCTGTTCCACGCTCTACCGCAAATCCTTCTTTTTCAAGATAACTGCACAATATATCAGATGTCTTGTACTCTTCCCCGCTTATCTCCGCAAGGTCGAATATCTCATCTGACATCTGGCATAAATCTTCTTTATAGCTGTCAATAACCGCCCCAAGCTGCTTCTTAATATCGTCTGACATAATATCTGCTCCTAATCAATTCTAATATCCAATCATTAATGCACCAAGCATAAACAGACATCCAAGTGCTGTCCATATAAGGAACAGAGGCATCATGAACTTAAGCCATTTGCTATAAGGAATCTTTGATACAGCAAGATATCCCATAAGTGATGATGACATTGGAAGTACTGAGTTAGAGAATCCGTCTCCTAACTGGAACGCAAGTACTGATGTCTGTCTTGATATTCCTACAAGGTCTGAAACCGGCACCATAAGTGGCATTGTAACTGCTGCCTGACCTGTTCCTGACACGATTACGCAGTTAATAAGTGACTGACATAAGAACATGCCGACAGCCTTAATTGAATCTGGCATAACATTTACAATATTAACAATTCCGTACACGATAGTATCAAGAATATTGGCATCACTTAATATTACCTCAACTGTACGGGCAATTCCGATTATAAGACATCCTACAATAATGCCCTTTGCACCTTCTCCGAATTCCCTTGCAATTCTGCTAGGGCCGTAACCGCTGATAAATCCGCATATTACACCCATAAATATGAATAGGCCTGACATTTCTTCAAAGTACCAGCCCTTCTTTGAAAGACCATATATAAGTATTCCAAAGCCAAGTGCCATAACAACAAGAACTGCAATCTGTCTTACCGTAATTGTGTCTGTTGCATTGTCAAATGTGTACTCCTGGTCTTCAGGAATTCCATATATTACGCTTTTTTCAGGATGTGCTGCAACCTTTCTTGCATAGCAGATTATGTATGCACTTGTAGCAGCAAGAAGCACAACAAGAATAAATACTCTGTAAGCCATTCCTGAGAACAACTGCAATTCTGCTATATCCTGCGCAACTCCTACATTGAACGGATTAAGTAATCCGGCTGTGAATCCAACCGCTGCACCGAGTGCAATCATTGCTGTTCCTGTAACTTTATCAAGCCCTAAGAATAACGCAAGTGTAATTCCGATAGGAACGAATATCATAACCTCTGATGACATTCCCATTGTGAATCCGAATATAGAAAATAATGTCAAAAATACAGGAATTACAACATATTTGTGCTTAGAAAATGTCTTAGATAACTTCTTGCATAACGCTGTAAGTGCGCCTGTTGATGTAATTACCTGAAAAGCTCCGCCGATTATCAGCATAAATGTAATTGTTGACGCTGATTTCACAATTCCGGTATAGATTGCTGAAGGAATCTTTAACGGATTAAGCGGACTTGATGCTATTCTGTGATAACTTCCTGCTTCAACTAAAGTCTTGCCTGTTGCTGCATCTTTAAATCTTGTAAACTCGCCTGCCGGCACAATATATGTTGCCGCTGCAGCAATAAGAATAATTACCACAAGTATTACAAATGTATGTGGCGTTTTCCATTTTTTCTTTGCTTTTGTTTCCATGAAATTTTCTCCCATAACTAATTTATATTTTTATATATTTTAATATAAATCATACTAAAAATAAAATTGTATGTTTTTATCGAAAGTATAAATCTAATTTATAGTTTCGATTGATTGATACATTTTAATTATGTATAATTATTACATTATTATTGAAACATGCACTATTTTAGAAAGGAAATTCATATGATTACTGAAAAAGACATGCAATATGTTCTTACAATTGCTAATTATGGAAATCTTACCAAGGCCGCCAATGCTCTGTTCTTGTCGCAGCCGGCTTTGAGCATACATCTTAAACAGCTTGAGACATCACTTGGCATACAGCTTTTTGAAAGAAAAGGCCGCCGCATGATTCTTACATATGCAGGCGAGGAATTCGTGAAATCTGCCAGAGATATTACTATGAAATGCTTTGAGCTTGAAGACCGCATGATTGATATTGGCAAAAATGTAGCTGTTAAACTCCGCATTGGTTACATGGTCCGTCAGGTTGAGTCTCTCTTTCCATCTGTTATGACTGCATTTAACAGACTGTATCCACAGTCAGTTGTATATGCCATTGACGGACATCTCTCAGACCATGAAGAGCAGCTTCTTGCCGGTGACCTTGATATGTTCTTTGGATATAACAGCGTGAGCAACACCAGACTTTCCTATGAAACCATATATGAAGACTGTCTTGTTGCCATTCTTCCCAAAAGCCACCCTGCTGTATCTTTCGCAGAGTCTAAAGAATCATGCATCTATCCATGGCTTGATCTTGCGCATGTAAGAAAAGAAAGATTCATCCTGCAGCACAGCAACCAGAGTATAAGGCAGCTTGAAGAGGACGCCCTTTTCTATGCTGATGTCCTGCCAGAGCTTACCTATAAGATAAGCAGTATTGACGCAGGAATACGACTTGCTGAACAGGGATATGGAATTGCATTTACATTAAACAGTTATCTTGCTTCAATGAAGCTTTCACCTGATTCAGTTGTATTACAGGTTGGCGACCCAGACTTGCGTATACCATTCTCCGCTGCCTTCAGAAAAGAAGATGAAAACCGGAAAGAACTGAAAGAATGGATACGGCTGACTAAAGAGCTTGTTTCCAGACAATAAAATAACCGGCTGATACTGCATTTAGCTGTACCAGCCGGTATCTTAATATTATTCAATTATAATACTTCTACAAGCTCAATCCTGAAATTCAGTTCTTTTCCTGCCATCTCATGATTAGCGTCAAATGTAATCTCAGTATCAGTTAAAGCAGCAACCCTAGCTGGGAATGGCTGTCCATACATATTCTGAAGATATACTTTATCATCAACTTTAAGTTCTTCTGCACCAGGAAGCTCACTTATAGGCAGTGTTATGAAAGCTCTTGGATCGGCTTCTCCATACGCCTCCTCTGGCATAAGATGAACATCAATAACGTCTCCGACATTCATTGTTGCAACAGCCTTGTCAAAGCCCTGAATCATCATTCCTGCTCCACAAGTAAATTCAAGCGGTTCACCTCTGTCGTAAGAAGAATCAAACTGTGTTCCATCGTTAAGTGTTCCTTTATAATGAACCTTTACCTTCTTTCCCACATTAGGTCCTTCAAATGATGGTGTAAATGTACCACAGCCACCGCCGCAGCCGCCACAACCACTTCCGCAGTCTGATTCACCTTCATCACTTCCACAATGTCCGCAGCCTGACTCTTCATCTTCATGGCTTCCACAGTGTCCGCAACCATGACCTTCTTCATGATCATGATGATGGTCGCAATTAACTCCTGCTGATGTTAAATCACCATTAAGATATGCCTCAACTGCTGCGTCTGCCTCTCCATCTGCTCCTGAATATACATCAATTCCAGCTTCTGAAAGTGCTGTGACTGCACCGTTGCCAATTCCACCACATATAAGAACATCTACACCTTTATCCTTAAGGACAGCTGCCAATGCGCTATGACCAGCTCCATCAGTGCCAATTACCTCTGCACGGACAATATTCTTTCCTTCTGTCTCATAAATCTTAAAGCTCTCAGAATGTCCGAAATGCTGAAAAATCTGACCATTCTCGTATGTTACTGCTACCTTCATTAATAATCCTCCTGATTAATATTTATTTATCCTCATACAGTGCATGATAGACTTTAAGGAACTTTTCATCTCTTTCCCCAGTTTTATCCTGTCTCTGCCATCAGAATAATCGTAAAATCCTTTTGCTACACATTATAACACTTCTTACTCATTATTATCTCTCCAATAGTCTTATAATATTAATAACATTTACTACATGGCGTATAGCCAAGGCTTTGTGCTTTCTCTAGCGTAACCTGACTCGGATTCTTCATATTACTGCATGAACTGCTTCTATGGTATTTCTTTCCAGATTTGGGAATCCATACCATTGTAGAACTACCGGAATTGTTAGAAACCACTGGTTCCTCTACTGCCTGCTGTTTCTCCTCAACCTGAGGTGCAGCAGCTTCTGTCTTCTCAGTTACTGCCTCTGTAGTCTTTTCTTTAGTGACTTTTTCTGTGTTGGCAACGCTCTGTGTTGTCTGTTCTTTACTAACGGAAACTGTTGTCTGTGCTACAGATTTCGTCGTAGCATTTTCCGCTGTCTCTGTACCACAACCCACGAGCATACATATACTCATGATAATTACCATTAATAAACATCTTGTTCTGCCTCGCATATTAATCAGCTCCTTTGTACATATATAATTGTTCCGACCATTATTTCACTGATAAAATAGTATCATAATATGTACATTTCCGCAAGATAACGAGTTCATTAGTAATTATCACCACATAAAAACTATGCCACATGTATGCACTACATATGGCAGGTTTACACTAAGAACATATATTTTCTAAAACTCATTCCCCTCAAAGAACTTCCGCTTTCTCTCAATCATCTCATCAATTCTCTCGACATAGCTTCTGACGTCTTTGACATTCTCTATTCTCTCAATTCTTACAGAATGATTAGCATCGCCTTCATTATGGAACACAACCTTGGTTGAAGCACCTGCGCCACACGCAATTATGGTCTGTTTTTCTTCCATAATAAGAATATTATATATACATTCAAGACCAGAAACTGCATAACCAACATTTTCAAAGTTCCCGGCCATATTCTTCTGACGGTACATATAATATGGCTGCATGTTAAGGTCACGGGCTGTCTGTTCTGTCATTGTAATAATATTATCTGTATTCTCTATTGAAAGTTCCGCATACTGCTCACGCAAAATGTTGAGCCTTGATGCTCTCTTAATTGCAAGTGAATGTACAGTAAGGCTCTCTGGTCCCATAGCCTTAATTTCATTAAGAGTATGAGCGACCTCATCAACTCCCTCTCCCGGGAGTCCTAGAATCATATCCATGTTGATATTATCAAGTCCGGCTTCCCTTGCCATTGTATATGCATTCTTAATATCTTCAACCGTATGCTTTCTTCCGATTAAATCAAGTGTTTTCTGATTCATTGTCTGCGGATTAATAGATATTCTTCCAACATTATGTGCCTTAAGTACTCTGAACTTATCAGGTGTCACGCTGTCCGGTCTTCCAGCCTCAACAGTAAGCTCACGGCATCTGCTCAAGTCAAATGCTTCTTCAACCACTGTCAGTACTTTATCTAACTGTTCTGCACTTAAAGTTGTAGGTGTTCCGCCACCCATGTACACTGTATCCAGTCTTCTGCCTTTCATGGATTCAGCGACGAATCTTATCTCTTTAATAAGTGCATCAACATAATTATCAACATAATCTTTGTATGCACCAAGTGCATATGATGAAAATGAGCAGTACAGGCAGATACTTGGGCAGAACGGAATTCCTATGTACAGGCTGTAACCTGTCTTATAATCCATATCTGTAAGTATATCCAGTTCTTTCCTCGCTACTGTAAGGGCAAGGTCTGCTTTTTCCTCACTCGCATAATGCTTTTCCATAAAATGCTTCTTAATCTGTTCTTTGGCTGCACCTTCTTCAAGCATTGTATATGCAATTTTACTTGGTCTTACACCTGTAAGATATCCCCACGGAAGTTTCTTTCCAGTCTTTTCTGAAAGTCTCTTATATAAGCTGTCTTTGAATACTTCATGGGCATTCTTCTTATCAAGACCTGTGATATCCGGCACCTCTATTGTAATAATCTCGTCATCATCTTCTGGCTTGGAATCTGCTTTAAGTGCTGTAACCTCAGTTCTTGGATAAAATGAGCGGACAAGTACAACCGCATCATCATAAAACAAGTCATTATCAATCTTAATATATATCATCGTTGCTTCCTTTTCGCTTGTGGACATCACATAAATGGATTGTTCTGCTTTTCGTATCCAATCGTTGTGAACTCACCATGTCCGGGATATACATCTGTATCATCAGGAAGCTTGCAAAGCTTATCATGAAGAGATTCCATCATTGCCGCAGAACTTGCTGTAGGATAATCTGTTCTTCCAACTGAACCTGCAAATAATGTATCTCCTGACATAAGAGTCTTGTCCGATTCAATATAATAACATGTTCCACCTGCTGTATGTCCCGGTGTATGAATTGCTTTTATCTTAAGTCCTGCAAGTTCAAGAATATCCCCATCATTATGAAGTACATCTGCTGTAACTCTCAGACTCATTCCATATGCATTAGAAAGATTTCTTGCAGGTGAATCAAGCAGCTTCTCCTCATCACATGATGCATATATCTTAATCCCATAATGCTCACGCACTTCATTGGCAGCACCTATATGGTCAAAATGTCCATGTGTAAGAAGTATTGCCTGTGGCTTACTTCCCGAACGTACAACCATATCATATATAGACTCAGGCGAATCCGCCGGATCAATAATAATGCTTTCATTATTCTCTTTATTAATTATAAGATAGCAGTTAGTTCCTACTGGTCCTAATACTCTTGATTCAATCTTTATCATACATCTCTCCTAGCCTGCAGTTCTGGTTATATCAGTAACTCCATCTATTTTTCTTAACTTATCTATAATTCTGTTAAGTTCTTCTTTTCCGTGAATATCAAATCCCATGCTTATTGTTGCAACATTTTTCTTATTAAGACGACAGTTCATGGATTTAACATCAATTTCTGCTTCTGTAAACATTCTTGATATATCAACAATCAGTCCTGTTCTGTTATTAGCAAATATATTAATCTCTACTTCATAAGTATCATTAGTCTGTCCCTGTTCCCATTCAGCTTCAATAAGACGTGCACGCTCGTTGGCTGGGAAGTTGATTATATTAACACAGTCTGTTCTGTGAATTGATATACCTCTTCCTCGTGTAACAAATCCGACAATCTCATCTCCTGGAACCGGATTACAGCATTTTGAAAATCTCACAGCAACGTCATGGATTCCCTTAACAACAATTCCACCCTTGCCTTCCTTCTTCTTGGCCTTATCCTTAGATTCTGCCGCAACAATTTCTTCAAGAACGTCTTTATCTGTAATCTCTGCTTTCTTGGTCTTTTGATGTTCTTCGTTAAGTCTGTTTACAATCTGACTTTCCTTTAATGCACCATGACCAACTGCTGCAAGAATTGAATTCCAGTCCTTAAAACCATATTTATTAAGACATTTTTCAACATATTCAGGTCTTGTAATATCAGATAAAACAATTCCCTTAGTCTTGCAGTAATTGGCAATCATTTCCTTGCCCTTAAGAATATTATCTTCCTTTAACTCCTGCTTAAACCACTGGTTTATCTTGTTTCGTGCCTGAGTACTCTTTACTATTGAAAGCCAGTCTCTGCTTGGTCCTTTGGAATTCTGTGATGTAATAATCTCTATTCTGTCACCTGACTTGATGACATAATCAATATTAACAAGCTTTCCATTAACTCTTGCTCCTACCATCTTGTTTCCTACTGCACTATGTATGCTGTACGCAAAATCTATAGGACAAGAACCTGCTGGAAGTGTTTTAACATCTCCTGAAGGTGTGAAACAATATACGCTGTCTGAAAAAAGATTCAAATCATTCTTAATTGATGATAAGAATTCCTTATTATCAGACATCTCTTTCTGCCATTCAAGAATCTGTCTTAACCAGCTAAGTTTAGCCTCTTCGCTCTTATCAGTCTTCTCTCCAGTATTGCCCTCTTTGTACTTCCAATGGGCAGCAATACCATATTCAGCAATCTTATGCATCTCATAAGTTCTTATCTGAATCTCAAATGGCTGTCCGTTTGATGCAATAAGAGTTGTATGAAGCGACTGATAATTATTAGGCTTAGGCATAGCAATATAATCCTTGAAACGTCCTGGAATAGGCTTATACATTTCATGGATTACACCAAGTGCCGCATAACAGTCTTTAACTGTATCAACCTTTATTCTTACTGCAAATATGTCATATATCTGGTCAAGCGTCTTATTCTGGTTAACCATTTTTCTGTAAATTGAGAAAAAATGTTTAACTCTTCCGTCTATCTCAGCCTCAATACCTGCATTGCTTATATGCATGCCGACTTCTTTAATTATGCTCTTTATAAATGCTTCCCTGCCTGGTCTGTTTAAGTTGACCTGTTCAACAAGGTCATTATATACATCAGGCATAAGATATTTCATTGATAAATCATCAAGCTCTACCTTAATCTTGGAAATACCTAACCTGTGGGCAATTGGAGCATATATTTCCATTGTTTCTCTTGATTTTTCAATCTGCTTTGCCGGCGACTGATACTGCATTGTTCGCATATTATGCAGTCTGTCGGCAAGCTTTATAAGAATAACTCTTATATCCTTTGCCATTGCAAGAAACATTTTTCTAAGGTTTTCTGCCTGAACCTCAATCTTATCATGCTGGTAATTAAGCTGTGTCAGTTTTGTTACACCATCTACTAACAGTGCTACCTCATCACCAAATTCTCTTGCAACATCTTCACTTGTCATAACTGTATCTTCAACAACATCATGAAGAAGGCCTGCAATAATTGACTCCTTATCAAGCTCCAATTCAGCCAGAATAATAGCAACACATAAAGGGTGGATTATATATGGCTCACCCGATTTCCTGAACTGTCCCTCATGTGCCTTTCTTGCGGTCTCGTATGCCTTCTCGATATCAGACAGATCTGTAGATGGGTGGTATTTCTTTATAGCTGTAATAAGATCCTTATATAATTCCTCAGGACTTGTAAAATCTGCCGGTGTATCCACCGCTCTTTCAACCTGATTAGTTTTGTTATGGCTTGCGCCTGGTAACTCTATATTCTCTGGCATACGTGCCTCCATTCTCTGGTAATTGTCCAGCGTTATAGTTTTCTTAAGCCCATTATTTATACACTGGCATATGTTCTTTCCATAAATTCTCTTGTAGCCACTGCATTTTCTGGAACAGTATTCTCCAGAGTACAGTGTACATATGGCTTATGTTCCTTAATCTTCTTTAACAGAAGCCTATAATTAAGTCCTCCGCCTGTCACCGGATTACCCTTTCCTGTGCCTGCTGCCACCGACTTAAGCTCACTGCCTTCAACAATATAATCCTTACAGTGAACAACAGCAATGTCCTTTAATAACAGGTCAAATGCTTTCTCAATAATCTCATCCTGCTGTGCAAGATTATCAACACATAACAGGTTAACCGGATCAAATATAATCTGAAGATTAGGTGAATCAATAGCATCAAGTACCTTTCTTGCACGTTCAACAGTGTATACAATGTGCTTCCATACAGGCTCAATTGCCACAATAACACCAAACTGTTCAGCATATTTAACTATTGGTCTTAAATTATCAATAAAGCACTGAAGAGCCTCCTCACTGTGATTAGCTGGCTCATACTTATACTCCTCATTAACCGCACCAGTCTCAGTACCAACAACTCCACAGCCAAGAATACTTGCAAATCTTATATGTGCCTTATACTTCTCAACAATCTCCTTATGCTTCTCAGGATTGGGATTGCAAAGGTTAAGATAACAGCCAAGTACTGCAACATCAACCTTATTCTCTGTACATAATTCCTTAATATACATAGCGAGTCCCGGAGTCATAGTCTCCACGCCCGGCTTGAACTCCTTAATAGACTTACTGAGTGCAATATGCATACAGTGAAAACCCTGTGCATGTATATTAGGTATAAGCTCCTCTAATGGAGCGTATGCAACATCATGTGCTCTTATTCCGATTCTCATAAAAAACCACCTTTCCGTCAATTACAAACACTTTTGAAAGATTATACTATATATTACATAAAAAAACCAGTAAATATCTGCGACTTTTCCAAGCTGTGTGGGCGTTAATGCTGCTATATACAAAAGAGCGGTGAGAGAAAGCCCGCCCAAGCGAAACGCGTTTGCTTTCTCTCACCGTATTAAACTCTTTATACACCTTAATCTTAATTATTAATACAACTTTACATTATTAATTAATCCTGTATCTCCAAGTGCCTTATAATATGTAACAAGTGGTATAAAGCTCTGTGCAAATCCTTTCGTGCTGTCACCGGAAACAATAACCGCATCATCTATAACCTTTTTAGAACCAACTCCTGCCCTGCCTGTGTTATTAATATTAGTTTCAAATGTTTTGAAACCATACTCAAGATATTTCTTATCACCTGTCAGTTCATAGGCAATTGCCAGTGATTCCAGAAGAAGTGTGTTATTTCCATTTCTTGAAAGTGAAGGAAGCTCCTTATAATAGAATAATCCATTATCAAGAGTACAATTCTCTACAATATCATCAATTGCTCTTATAAGCATCTGCTTAATATCTTCTCTTGGGAATACCCTGTAATATCTCATTACGCTTCCTGCAGCTACTGATATCATAAATCCTACTCTTATAAGAGTATTGTCAGTATATGGAGCAAGCCAGTTGCCATACTCCTCTTCCCATATCTTAAAGCTGTCAATAATCCACTCACACTTTGCAAGCCATTTTTCATCTCTTGTCTCCACATATAATGCAACAAGTGCACGTAAAGCCCAGCCAGTTTCTCTCGCATTGGCTTCTCCCGGTTTGGCATACATTGGTGTATCCAGAAGTCTTAATATGTTATCACCTATACTTATAGCTGTCTCAAGACCTCTCTCATCACCTGTAAAATGATAGTAATCAATCACTCCTTCAACCCATTCATGTGAGCATACCATTATTCCATTCTTACAATGACCTGCTGTATGTTCCCACTGTCCACCTATTCTTAATGGATTCTTGCTGTAATGGCATACATCAACATCCATCTGATGCTTTGCTGAAACTATTAAATAGTCAAGGAATCTTCTGATTCCAGTTCTTGCATACATAAGAGCGCATGAATGCGGATAATCATATTCATTATTACTCCATACAGGTTTTCCGCCACCTCTTCCTTGTAAAGTATATCCCATATCAATAGAATCGCCCCAATTCAGCATGCCGTAGCATCTTGAATGATTATCAGCCCTTGCAATAAGTGCGATTTCGACTTCATCCACAAGATGTTCAGGGAATACATCCATACACACTTCTGCCTTCTTGAATTCCTCTGGTGCTATGCATGGTCTGTCAGGCATCTGGTATATTGTACTTCTGTTATCAAGCTCCCACATCTGCATATCCGGTTCATGGAAATGCATCAGGAATCTCTGTTCCTTTGCCATACCAGACTGCATAACAACATTTCCAATATCCTCTGGAACAAGCATAACAGCTACTCCGCCGTCATATGCCTTAACTGCCTTCGGATAATTCTGCTGTGCCTGATATACAGTTATACACAATCCATCATTTCCATCAGTATAATCTGCAAGAAATGTACCATAGAATACCTCTGCAAAATGTTCATTTGCTTCCTTTACAAGATATGCATCATCGATAATCTTATTAACCTGCACTCCATCTCTTCCAATATAGAAATCAGTCTTATAATTAGAGCTTCCAACAAGTGTTCTTACATTGGAAACAGGTGCTTTGCCAGATATCATCTCTAATTCCCCGGTTCCTCTTGTGTGATACACAGGTCCATTCTCTTTAGAATTATCCGTAAGTACATCTCCACATCCGGTAGAATCATTACCCATATTAATGTGCATATCAAACAAATCATCACTTGCAGTGACTGTCTCATCAGGCTTTGCATAAAATACCAGTGATTTGATATGAAGCTCATCATAAGTCGTATTAATAATTCTGTATGAAACATCAATCCATGACTTAGCTGCATATGATGTAAGTGTTATCTCAAAATCAACTTTTTTATTATTAAGAATGTTACTTCCTTTAGCTCTGATTACACATTTTACAGGACCTGCGTCTATAATCTTCCATTCACCAATATTAATGTCGTATAATCCCATATCATCTTTCAGATATGGTCCTTCAAAATTCTGAGCGGTATAATGTTTTCTTCCATCATCAAGTGTTTCAAATATATTCTGGGAATTATTCTTTACTGTAAATGTAACACAGCCTGTGTCAACACGCAGTCCCTGCTCAGTCTGAGTCACAGATACTCCTTTTCCTTCATACTTTCCATCAGTCTCTTTTTCAAACTCAAGCACTGCACCCTTATTAGCAGGAATATCGGCAAGAAAATCCACATACAGGTATCTTATGCTTCCATCTGCATGCTTTGATGTAACCTTTGGCTGAACCATGCATTTTTTGCCATTCTGTGTAATGGCTATCCTGTCAGCACTCTTTAATTCGCCTTCTTTAAAAGGAAGTGCTATGCCTGCCGGTTCCTGTAATCTGTCATACCTGTAAAGCTTGTCAAAATAAATTTTCATTATATGTACCCTCCATTGTTTGTCACGAGCAAATCTGCTATAATTGTACAACAGATTTAAATCATTTGCTATAGTCTTAATATAGCATTCATAATTCTGTAATTCATGTGATAAGATGTCATTATTGGCTAATAATACAGATTTATCGCAACTTTTAGAAAGAAGGTTTATATTATGCATTATGCCGAGATAAAAACCTGTGATATTGCTAACGGACCAGGGGTGCGTACATCTCTTTTTGTAAGTGGATGCACACACCGATGCAAAGGTTGTTTTAACGAAATTGCATGGGACTTTAATTATGGCAGGGACTTCACAGATGATACAATTAAAGAAATCATTGATTCCCTCGCCCCAGACTATGTTACAGGGCTCACACTTCTAGGAGGTGAACCATTTGAACACAGCAACCAGCAGGGACTCCTTCCATTGCTGAGGGAAGTACGCAGAATATATCCTGACCTAAGTATATGGTGCTTTACAGGATATCTGTTTGACAAGGATATTGTTGGAAGAATGTGCAATGAATGGAAAGAAACTAAAGAAATGCTTCAATACATCGACGTCATAGTCGACGGTAAATTTGAAGAAGACAAGAAAGACATGATGCTTCAGTTCAAGGGTTCATCTAACCAGAGGACAATCCTTGTAAAAGAATCACTAGAATCAGGTAATATCGTACTTCTGTACGATTAATAATAAAAAGGAGTTTACGCTCTTTTCACTATTAAAGTGGAGAGAGCGCATGAAATATAAAAGGATGAGGAAAAAATGACAACCAAATACGAATTTAGAGACATTCTTCCAGAGGAGTTAGACCAGGTGATTCAGATTGAGCAGATCTGTTTTCCGCCAAATGAGGCCTGCTCTGCCAAGAGTATGAGAGAACGAGTGGCAAATGCACCAGAGACATTTATGGTTGCAGTGGATAAAGAAACAGGTAAAGTTGCCGGCTTTCTCAATGGGGTGGCAACAGACGAAGCAGTCTTTCGTGATGAATTTTTTACGGATAGTACTCTTCACAATCCGGAAGGAAAGAACGTTATGCTCCTTGGTCTTGACGTTCTTCCAGAGTATCGCCACCAGGGGCTTGCACGTGAAATCATGACACAATATGTGAAAAGAGAACAAAAAAGAGGACGCGAATGCCTGTACCTGACCTGTCTGGATAACAAAGTAGAGATGTACAAAAAAATGGACTACACCGACAACGGAATTTCCGGTTCCGCTTGGGGCGGGGAAGAATGGCATGAGATGGGTGTAAAGAATCAGAATTAGAACACTGGAAAAAATGTATCAGCAAGAGAATAAATAGGCAAGAATACGGGAGGTACAATGTGAGCAAAATAGTAAATATAAATACCACATCAACAAAAGAAGAACAGTTAAAAGACCTGATAACATCCATCCAACAAGTAAAAGATTCTCTGGTAAATATACTGGATGAATATGAAGAAGCCGGTGAAGTGGATAAAGCAGACACTCTGACGGAAGCGTTGGATGCATTGGAAGATGCATACGATGTGGTTAATGATGTACTGTTAGATGACTGATAAAATAGTAAAAATAGTCTGGAAGCTATAGTCTGAAATCAGAAATGAATCCCTGAAATCACAGTAAAACGACAAATGACTGTGATTTCAGGGATTTTTTTCCATACGTTCGAAAAAGCTGTTATTGGCAATAACGCTATCAATGTTGTCATTATCAAGCTATGCTAACGCCCAGGATGTTAGTAACTGGGCAGATTTAAGTTCTACTCTTAAATCAGGAACTAATGCAACCTTAACCCAGGATATCCAGGCAAGTAGTCAATACATTGATATGGATGATGTAAATTCAGAAGTATCTTTAGACTTAAATAACTATAGTATTACTGGTGCAGGGCTTGGTACTGCTGCAATTACTCCGGGTTTTGGAA
>OLGD01000685.1_pt1 | contig 62389 bp, 63 predicted proteins | sample 1605311 | NCBI WGS metagenome assembly OLGD01 (sample SAMEA3888917, study PRJEB22519) | human gut metagenome | biome: human gut; feature: human-associated habitat; material: faeces | place: Denmark | collected 2010
AGGGCATGGCGGCAAGGATATTTTCAAGCGTTGTTTCCCGGCTGTCCTCGGCGTAGATCGCAACAATGTTTTCTTCCTCAATGGTAAAGCGGGTATTCATGCTATCAAACCTCCAAATCCTTTTTATGCTCTTTCTGTTTATCTTTCGGCTGCTGCGCCGCCTGTTTCTTGTATTCGTCCAGCTTCTTCAAAATGGACGGTTTTTTCTGCGGCTGTTCCCGTTTCTCGGCTTTTACCGCTTTTGCAAGGTCGGTAACGGAAATCGCTTCCCCCGCCTTTGCCCGCTGCTCAAAATCTGCAACGGTGGGCGTTTGCGGCGTATTGTTGATAAGCCCGTCAAAATTGTTGTCGTTCTGCTCTATGGTGTCCTCGACGTGCTTTAAGGGATTATCCCGCTGCGGCTGCTCGGCGGCTATGGCATAAGCCTGTGTGCCATTCCCCATAATGAGATACTTCCCGTCCTCCGACGCATGGTGAAAACCAAATCCCGCCGCTTCGATCTGTTCACGGCTCATTATTCAATCGGCCGGGCTTTCAGGAGCTGCTTGATGATATTGAAATGGGATATGTCGGCACGATCATCGTTAAGGATATGTCCCGTTTCGGGCGTGAATATCTGCAGGTAGGGTATTACACCGAAAACTATTTTCCCGACCACAACGTCCGCTTTATCGCCATCAACGATAATGTGGACTGCGTTGACGGGGCAACGGATATGGACGATTTTATCCCCATCAAGAATATCATGAACGAGCTATATGCCAAAGATATCAGCCGCAAGGTACGGTCTGCGCACAATACACGAGGGAGGGCCGGCGAGCCGCTCTCCCAACCCCCATACGGCTATGTGAAAGACCCGCAGGACAAGAAGCGCTGGATTATCGACCCGGAGGCCGCATCGGTCGTCAGGGAGATTTTTAAGCTGTATTTGGACGGCAACGGCGAGGACACCATTGCAAGGATCATGCAGGAGGAGCAGCACCTGAACTGTACGGCGTACTGGGCGTCCAAAGGTATCAATCGCGGCGGCAAGAAAAGCCAGCCGAATCCGTACAAATGGAAATCGAGCACCATCCACGGTATCCTGACGCGGCAGGAATACTGCGGCGATGTGCTGAATTTCAAAACGCGCTCCAAGTCATTCAAAAACCACCGCCGTATTGACAACCCCAAAGAGGACTGGATGGTGTTTGAAGACAGGCACGAGGCAATCATTGAGCGCGACACCTACCAAAAGGTGCAGAAAAGGCTGAAAAGCACGCACCAGCGCGCGCCGAAGGAGATAAACGGTCCGAAGAGCATATTCTGCGACATCCTCCGCTGTGCGGATTGCGGCAGCAAGCTCTGGTACCACACCAACACGCAGAACAGGGACATTCATTACTTTTCATGCTCCAACTATGTGAAGGACTACCGCGGTACCTGCCTTACCCGCCACTACATCCGTGCGGATGCGGTGGAAGCGGTGGTGGAAATGGAGCTAAGGAGGCTTGCGGAATACCTCATAGCCGATGAAAACCGCTTTGCCGAAATTCTGGCCCGCAGAAGCATTAAGCAGGTGGAGAGTGAAAAGAAAACAGTTCAGTCCGAGCTGCGCAAGTCAGAAATGCGTATTGAGATCATTCCCAAGCTACTGAAAACGCTTTATGAGGACAAGCTCAGCGGCAAGGCCTCAGAGGATAACTACTGTGTTCTTTCGCAGGAATATTCCGATGAGCGTGAGCAACTGCAAAAGAAGATTCTGAAGCTGCGCAGGAAGCTGACCGAAATGGGCGAAAAGGAAAACGAGCGGGAAGAGTTCATCCATGCGATACGCAAGTTCATGGAAATGCGGACGCTGACCAAACAGGTGTTGAACGAGCTGATTGACCACATCGATGTGTACGAAACGCAGGGGACGGGCAAAAACAAAACCCAACGACTTGTCATCTACTACAAGTTCGTCGGGTATCTGGACATTAATCCCACGCAGTGCCATCCGAACTACACTGCCGACATCCGTGAGGGCGTCGCCATTGAGTATGTTTCCTGCGAGCCGTCGGACAGTCTGAAAGAGCTGTTCTCGGAGGGATACAACGCGGATGATGATTCTTTTGAGGAAGCAAAACCGGAGCAGGCGTAAACCTGCTCCGGACATAAAAGCCTATTCACCACAATTCTCATTATAACAAGCATTGACCGCTTCGGCGAATAGTGAACGGGAATGCTTGTTTGGGTCATCATTGTTATTTTTCCTGCGGATGTATAGTGTGTACAGCGCGCCTTTCAATCCTTTATCTTTTATCCATTGAAAGCGTTCCGGAAGCATATAGAATCCTCGAGACTGTTCTGACCATGAATAAGCATTTTGCTTCTTGTTATAGTGAATGTACTCCTGACAATCGTATCCATCGTCGTCTTCATAGTCATTTACAAAAGCAAAATCAACGCTGTGAAGTATACGGGAATTTTTTCGGTCCTTAACTTTGATGGTTAAGACGCGAGTTGAGTCTTCGGCAAAGTCGTAGCCATACCGATGCGCAAATTTATCCAATGATTGCTTGAACAGTAATTTAATCTGTTTTGCAGTGAAGCGATTTTCTTCATCGTTGGGATAAATATTGATGTCAAAATCGAAACCGATATTTGATTTTGCATCATAGGTTATCATATTTCGAGAGTAACTGCCAACAGGCTCATGCTGAAAAGTGTATTGCTTCCGCAAATCATCATGAACAAGACTGAGAATTTCCATAAGGTCAGAATAGGCAGACTTAACCTGTGGGGAATGTTTAGATATGAACTTGAAATCGTGTTTCATATTATGAATCCTTTCTCTTCCCATGCCACCCATTCAGCGTTTCTCGCTAAATCATCATAGTATACTCACGAATGATGCCCGTGTCAATACTTTCAGGTAAAAAAGAAACGGATGTAACTGAAATCAGTTACATCCGCTCGATATGGTTGCGGGGGCAGGATTTGAACCTACGACCTTCGGGTTATGAGCCCGACGAGCTACCGAACTGCTCCACCCCGCGATATATTCACTTCTTAAGTGCTCAATTATTATACAACAGCTAAACGAAAAAAGCAAGTGTTTTTTTAAAAAAAATTCAAAAATTCGTAAAGTGCTGTATTTTGTACGAAAGCGCGGTAAAGGAGGTCGAACACATGGACGCTTTATAAGGCTTTGCCTATGTGCGAGAGGTTAAAAATAACCCGGTGTTACCGGGAGTCCATAGGGGGTGAGGGAAACCACATGAACGGTGAGGGAATTTATTTCTCTTTCGCCAGCATCTCCGAGAGCCGCTTTTTCACGGCTGTGTACTTCTTTTCGGGGATGGGCAAAGTGGTGCCGTTTATAAGCGTCAAATGAAAGCGGGTGATTTCCGCCACGCGGTCGGGGTTCACAAGGTAGCTTTCGTGGCAGCGCAGAAACAGTCCCGGGTAGCGCTTATCGATCGCCGTCAGTCGCTCGGTCGATTCCCGTATGTCGTTTTGTGTGTGAATATAGGTGTGCATGCCGCTTGTCTCTAAGTAATCGATATACGCGGGGCGCAGGTACAGCATGGCCTTGTTCGCGCCCTTTAAAACGATGCGCGGCGCGCGGTCCTCGCCGGAAAGCACCGCCACGCGCACACGATCTTCTCCATAGTGCACGGGGTAGATCACATCGCGGTCATCGTAATCGAGTGCATTGGAAACGTGACACACGCGGATGAACGGCTGCCCGCCTTCCACCACCCACGAAAGCTGAACGCGCTGCTTTACACGCTGCATGCTGTTGTCCGGCCAAATGGTGTCTACGTCATAAAACAGCAGCACCTCAAGTACCTTGCTGCTGGGCGTCATGAGCGGCACGGTCACAAGGTCGTGCATCTCAAAGCGCAGGTTGTGGTGCTCTTCGGCAAACGTCTCGATGAGCGTTTCGCGCGTGCGGATAATCTGTGTATTTGCCGGGCCGATCCACAGCACGTCCGGGTGGCAGGCCGCCAGAAACGGCTCGATCTCATTATTGTAATACCGCGTTATAATGTCGGCGGAAAGCTGCAGCAAAGCTTGTGTAGTCATAGCACACCTCGCAAAAAACGTCTTATTTGTCGAAAAACAAGTTGTATTTATTAAATTATATTGCAATGCCCTGCTAAAATCAATACAATTTTTAAAAAACTATGAGACAGACAGAAATTTCTATGGGAACGTAAACGGTTATTCTGATCTCATCTATTCCAATTTGATCAATCTGTCAAGGGCAATACCGCGCACTGTCGAAAGTTTTATGTGCGGTATTGTCCCTTTTTATCGGGAATGCAAGGCGTTTTTCCCTTTACGGAATTGACGAATGCGGCGATTCATATTATACTTGTTTTTATAGATATTTTCCCGAAAAACAAGGAGGAAACGACCCTATGGAATATACCCCCAAGCGTTTTCACTGCCCTGCCTGTGGCTTTGAGCCGGCGGAAAACGTGTCCGAAAAAGAATATGCCCACTGCCCGCGCTGCCTTACCGCCATTCATGAAGCGGACAGCGAGGGCTACGAATGCGGCGGCAAGCTACAGCCCATTTCCATTTGGGTAAAGCCCGATGACAGCTGGGAGATTTTAGGCCGGTGCAGCCTTTGCGGCGAGATTGCCTCTACGCCCGTTTCGGACGAGGACGACCCCGTTTTGCTGCTTTCCATTGCCGGGCGGCCGCTTTCCATGCCGCCGTTCCCACTGGAAAAAATAGAGGAGCTTACCCGCATGATGGGCGGCGCGGGCGACAAAGGAGGATATGACCGTGAACCGTGAAAATAAGCGCAGAAAATACGAAAAAGGCTACTACAAAAAGCATGCGTGCTTAGACCCGTTCACGTGCAAGGTCTGCGGGCGCGAAATTCTGCCCGAGGGCGCAGGCAGCGACCACCGCAACCATTGCCCGTACTGCCTTTCGAGCGTCCATGTGGATAACGAGCCCGGCGACCGCGCATCCGCGTGCCACGGCGTCATGGAGCCCATCAGCGTGTGGGTGCGCAAAAACGGGGAGTGGGCTGTCATTCACCGCTGTACGGTGTGCGGCAAAATGGGTTCTAACCGCATTGCGGCGGACGATAACCCCATGAAGCTGATGGCTTTGGCCCTGCGCCCCTACGGCAGCCCGCGTCTTGACCCAAAGCGCATCAAAAACATGGTGAAAACCATGGAAGACAAAGCATAAGAGGCGATAAACGCGACCATAACCCGAGCTTCACGTTCACGTAAACACGTACCCTGCACGCTTAAAAGGAGCCAATATGTCTCAAAATTACAGCTATTTTGCGCATAAAGAATGCGAGTATTTTCCCTGCCACAAGGGCGCGGACCCGGAAAATTTCAATTGTCTTTTCTGCTACTGCCCGCTTTACGCTTTGGGCCGCAACTGCGGCGGCGCGTTTCAATATAAAGAAAACGGCATCAAGGACTGCACGAACTGCCTTTTTCCGCACCGACGCGAAAACTACCAAAGGGTTATCGCGCGCTACAAGGATATTCTGGGCGTATTAAAACGGCTGGAAGCGGAAAACAGAACCGAAAGCGGGGAGAACGCATGACGCTTACGCAAATTCAATATGTGCTTGCCGTGGCGGAAACGGGCACCATCAGCGCGGCGGCAAAGCGGCTTTTCATCGCGCAGCCCAGCCTCACCGCGTCGATTAAGGAGCTCGAAAACGAATTGCAGGTCACGCTTTTCCGCCGCACGAACAAAGGCGTGACCTTAACGCCGGAGGGCGAAGAATTTCTCGGCTACGCGCGGCAGGTGAACAGCCAATTAGACCTTATGCGTGAGCGGTATTTCGGCGGCGCGCCCGTGCGCAGACGTTTTTGCGTTTCCACGCAGCACTATTCGTTCGCAGTGGAGGCCTTCGTGGCGCTTTTAAAGGAGCACGGCGGCGAAACGTACGATTTTCACCTGCGCGAAACGCAGACGTATGAGATCATCGAGGACGTGGCGTTATTAAAAAGCGAAGTCGGCGTTTTGTATTTAAACCCGTTCAACGAGACGGTCTTAAAAAAGACGATTAAGGCGCACGGGCTGGGATTTCACCCGCTGTTCAAAGCGGGGCCGCACGTGTTTTTGGGTGCAGAAAATCCCCTTGCAAAGCGAAAAAGCATCACACTGGAGGACTTAGCGCCGTACCCGCGCCTTTCCTATGAGCAGGGCGACCACAATGCGTTTTATTTTTCCGAGGAAATTCAGAGCACGCTCGAGTGCGCCAAAGACATCCACGTCTGTGACCGCGCAACGCTGTTCAATCTGCTCATCGGGCTGAACGGCTACACCATTTGCAGCGGCGTCATCAACGAGAGTCTAAACGGCAAAAATATCGTCGCCGTGCCGCTCAATCTCGACGATTACATGGAAATCGGTTATCTCACGCGCGAAAACGTGGAGCCGAGCTTGTTTGCGCAATATTATATCGACGCTTTAAAGAAGTTCACAATGCAATAATGCAAACCGAAAGCGGCTTGTCATAGCAAAAACCTATGGCAAACCGCTTTTTTCTTGTATTTTACAAGGCGAAAATTTGCCTGTATACTGTAAGCACAAACTCAAACAGCAGGTGATCAACATGAAAAATATCAAACTTCCGTATCGTTACGATTATGTCGGCAGCTTTCTGCGCCCGGATGATTTGAAGAAGATTCGCGCCGATTATGAAGCCGGCAAAACCACTTACGAAGCACTGAAGGAAGCCGAAGACACCGCCATTCGCGACCTTGTCGCAAAACAGAAGGCGGCGGGCTATAAGCTGCTCACCGACGGCGAATTCCGCCGCAAGACATGGTATCTCGACTTTATGTGGGGTTTTGAGGGCGTCAGCCACTCTGCGCCCAAGGGCGGCATCCCGTTCCACGATGTCCTTGCGGTCGTCGATGACACGTACCTTACGGGCAAATTAAAGCTGACGGGTACGCACCCTTTTGTGGAGCACTTCCGGTTTGTGCAGGCGCTTGAGGACGAAAACACCGTCGCAAAGCAGACCATTCCGTCCCCGGCTCAGTTCTACGAGCAGATGATCTTCCCGATGAACGCGGAGACGACGAATAAAATCTACCCGAACCGCGAAGAGCTGCTCGAGGACGTTGCAAAGATCTATCGGGCGTTCATTAAGCAGCTCTACGACGCAGGCTGCCGCAACCTGCAGCTTGATGACTGCTCTTGGGGCGTTTGCGTAGACCCCGCCGCGCCGTTTGTGTTCGGCGTGGAGCCGGAAAAGATGGGTGACATCATGGATCAGCTTTTGAAGGTCAACAACCTCGCGCTTGAGGGCAAGCCGGATGATCTCACCGTTGCAACCCACATTTGCCGCGGCAACTACAATTCCTCCTGGGCGAGTCAAGGCGGCTATGAGCCGGTCGCAGAGCGCCTGTTTGCGCATGAAAATGTCGATGCCTATTATCTGGAGTTCGATGACGCGCGTTCCGGCGGTTTTGAGCCGCTGCGCTTCGTCACACCGGGCAAAAAAGTCGTTTTGGGACTGATTACGTCCAAGCGCCCGGAGCTTGAGGATAAAGACGCCGTCATCGCACGCATTCACGAGGCTGCAAAGTATGTGCCGCTCGAGAACCTCTGCCTCAGCCCGCAGTGCGGCTTTGCTTCCTGCGAGGTCGGTAACAAGCTTACGGAAGAGCAGCAGTGGGCAAAGCTCGCGCTTGTAAAGGAGATCGCCGAGGAAGTCTGGGGCAAGTGATTTCTATTTCAATACACATCGATCAAACAGGATTTCAAGAACTGCGCAGCGCCGAAAACGCCCTGCGCGGTCTTTTTTTGAAAAGATGTCCGCCAAAACCGCAAACAAATGTTCTAAATTGACTTGACATTTGCGGCGGAATCCTTATAATAAAAAGTAAGAGGACGACCTGCCGCACCGGGTCGTATTCGTAAAATATCGCTGTATGCCGTCGGCAGAGGAGCTTTTGCTTTTCTGACCGGCGGCTTTTTGATAGCGAAAAGGGGATGGACACGTGAAAAGGAACGCAAACGGAGGTGCAGGCGTATAAACAGGGAAGACAAGTGGGAAGATAACGCGTATTTGTTTTACAAAATGCCTAAAGTGCTTTTTGAAGACCCGGCGTATAAAAAGCTTTCGGATGGCGGCAAGCTTTTGTACTGCGTGCTTTTAAACCGCATGGGGCTTTCCAAAAAGAATGAATGGCGCGACGAAAACGGCAAGGTGTATATCTACTATACAAACCGAAAACTGCGCGAGCTTTTCGGCTGGGGACACGATAAGGTGACGGGACGCTATAAAGAGCTGGAACGCGCCGGGCTCATCCGCCGCCGCAAGGATAAGATCGGCGGGCCGGATTCGATTTATGTGCTGCCGCTGCCCGAGGTGAGCGGGTTTTCCGCACCGGGCGGTTCGGCTTTGCAGCAGCCCCCTTTGCGGGAAATCAGCGCCGACCCGTGCGACGATTTCGCAGCAAGTAAGACTGAATATAAAAAGACAGAAATAAGAGAGAACGATCTATCTGCGGATGGATATGATGCGACTTTCTTTTCTAATCGTATTAAGGGAAATATCGATTACGACATTCTCTCGGAATACAAAGTAGACAAAGCGAAGCTCGATGAGCTCATCCGGCTGATGACGGATGTTTGCTGCGGCACAGCACCCATGGTGCGCATCGGCGGCAGCGAATACCGCAGGCAGGACGTTGCAGAGCGCTTTTTGAGCCTGGATGACGCGCATATCGAGTACGTGATGGATAAGCTGGAAAGCGGCACGGCAAACGTGAAAAACATGCGCGCGTATGCGCTGACCGTGCTTTATAACGCCCCTGCGACGATGGAGCTTGACCTTGAGCGGCAGCTGCGGCATGATTTTGCCTGCAATGCTTAATTTTCATTTTTCAGCGCGAAAATGAGAAGCGGGAGAAGGACAGGGGAGAGAATATTCTCTCCCGCGCGGCGCAAAAAACTGCGCATTCTTGCAAAAATTGACACGCATAATGCTCCTTTCATCATGCACAATAAGAACAACAAACGCGAAAAAAGCAGTGCGGCGCAGCGTTAAGCGCCGCCGAAAAAAGGAGAATGAAACATGAACAGCAGCAATAAGACGATGGTACCGGAAGCACAGGACGCGATGAACCGCTTTAAGATGGAAGCCGCAAACGAAGTCGGCGTCAACCTCAAGCAGGGCTATAACGGCGACCTCACCTCCCGCCAGGCGGGCTCCGTCGGCGGCCAGATGGTCAAAAAGATGATCAAGTCCTACGAAGAAAGCATGAAGTAAAAGACATTTAGGCAAATCGGGGGCGTCCGGCAGCGGGCGTCCTCTTTTTGCGGTTTTATTCATAGTCTTCAATCAGCTTGCAGGCTTCCGAGAGCGTTTCGGCACGAATGCCGCGGGCGAGCAGGCGGCGGTCTTCCTCCGTAAGGCTGCTAAGCGGCGTTTCAATGCAGTAAAGGGGCACATCGTTTCCGTCTTTGAAAACAGCCACGCTGCCGTTATAGGCGCGCACGGTGAAGAATGTTTCGTATTCCTTAAAATTTGCTGAATTTGCGGCGCTCTCCCGGTCGGTTTCTTGACTTGCCGCATCGTTTGGGCTATAATAAACGGAAGAGTCGCTTTCTGCTTTTGCGGGGTCTGCCGCAGCTTCCCGCGCATCGCGTGCGGAAAACACGGAAAGCGTGCACAGCGCGGCGAAAAGGATAAAGATCGCCGCCCATGCGCCGTACCGCTGCCGAGCGGAGTGCACAAGGGACTCAAGACGCATTTTCATGACTATACATCCTTTCTAAGTAGGATTTGCCCTGCGGCTTTAGTATCGCCAAGGTTTGCCAATTTATGCAGACAAAGTGCGCTTTTGCCGCGCAATTTGATTTTTCAGGAGGTCAAACGTGCTGAAAAAAGACATCAATAAGTACAACACGGCGCAGCCGAGCGGAAGACCCATGGGCCGTACAGACGGCGAAACGGCCCGCGCGGCCGGCGGCACGGCACATGCGGTGCTTACCATGTTCGGCAAGCTCCTCAAAACGGTGCTTTGCATCTGCATCATCACCGGCTGCCTTGTGGGCTTGAGCGTGGCGGCCGTCATTTGGAGCTACCACGGTGTGGAGATGAACGCAAGCCTTGCTTCCTTTAAACTGAAGGAATCGAGCTTTATGTATGTGACGGATTCCCTGCACATAGACAGCGTGGACAATGCGGAATGGACGCAGCGCCTGCGCTATAACGCCGAAGAGATCCGCACGCGCGTTGATTTCACGCAGATTCCGGACATTATGAAGGAAGCGATGATCGCAATCGAGGATAAGCGCTTTTACGAGCACCACGGCGTAGACTGGAAGCGTACGTTAGGCGCGGTATACGGCATGGCGACCGGCAACGATACCGCCGGCGGCTCCACCATTACGCAGCAGCTTATCAAGAACCTGACGGGCGAAAATCAGGTGAGCGTCATGCGTAAGGTGAAGGAAATCTTCATGGCGCTGAACCTTGAAAAGAAGTATACTAAGGATGAAATTCTCGAAGCATACCTGAACCTTGTCAACTACGGCAACGGCTATTACGGCGTGGAGGCCGCGGCAAAGGGCTACTTCGGCAAGGACATTTGGGACTGCAACATTGCGGAGTGTGCGACCATTGCCGCGACGACGCAAAACCCGGCCGCGCTGTGCGTGTTCTACCACCCGGAGGCGAACCGCAAGCGCCGCGAGCTTGTCATCTCCGAAATGTACGACCAAGGGCGTATCACGCGCGCGGAGTACGACGAGGCGATGGAGCAATCCGCAAACCTGAAGCTGCGCGGCGTGGACTTTGAAATGGACGACGAAGAAGAGGAGACCGATACCCAGAACGTTTCCACCGAGGTGTGGAACTGGTACGAGGAAGAGGTGTTCAACGACACCGTTGACCTGCTTATGCAGTATGCAAACCTCGACCGCGACATGGCAATCGACCTCATTTATAACGGCGGTCTCAAGATCTACTCCGCCGAATATGTGCCGATGCAGGAGGCGTTTGAAAACTACCTGAAAAACAACTGGCAGGAGTTTACGAGCGACAACGGCATTTGGAGCGGCGTGTGCCTGATGGAGTATGACGGCAGAATCCTCTGCGTGAACACGAACCAGGCAAACGATGACAACGAGCTTTTGAAAAAGACCGGCAACCGCGTGCAGAACAACGTTTCGTACTCCACGAACCAGCCGGGTTCTTCCATTAAGCCCATCAGCGTGTATGCGCCGGCGTTGGAGAACAATCTCATCACGTACGGCTCCGTGCTGAAGGATGAGCCGCTGCCGAACTACTTTGATGACGGCAGCGAGGGCCCGAACAACTTTGACGGTACGTTCGCCGGTACGGTGAATGTGGATCAGGCCATTACGGAATCTCTGAACGCCCCGGTGGCGCAGCTCATCAACCAGATGTCGCCGCTTGTGAGTTACCAGTTCCTCACGCAGAACCTGCACATCACGTCGCTTTCGGAGGAAGACTCCTACAACGTCGGCGGCGTGGCCATCGGCGGTTTGACGAACGGTATTTCCGTGCGCGAGATGACCGGCGCGTACCAGATCTTCGGCAACGGCGGCAAGTATTACACCCCGTACACCGTGTACCGCATTGAGGATAACGAAGGCAACGTGATCTACGATTACCAGCAGAATCACAGCGAGGAGCAGGCAATCTCGTTTGATACGGCGACCATTATGAATAAGCTGCTGCACCTGCCGATCAACGGTACGGATACGGATGCATACCCCACGGCAAATATGGTGCGCCGCGATGACCTTGACCAGATCGGCAAGACCGGTACGACCGAAGACAGCAATGACGTGTGGTACATGGGCGGCACAACCGCTTTCGTGTGCGGCATCTGGAACGGCCACGAATATAAGAAAGAGATTTACGACACGGACAGCGCAAAGAAGATGTACAACGGCATCATCGACTGGATGGAAGCGAATTACTACGACTTCCTCCACAGCGGCAGCTATGTGCTGAGCGACAACGTGGTGCAGCTTTCCTACTGCCGCGACAGCGGCCTGCGCCCCGGCCCGAACTGCGTGCACATTGCAAACGGCTGGTATTCGCAGAACAACATTCCGAGGACGTGTGACGGAGGATCCGACCACATTGCAAGGACGAGCGCCACGGCAACGCCGTCGCCGAGCATAGAGCCGAGCATGGAGCCGAGCCCGTCCCCGAGCGTGGAGCCTACGGCATCGCCGACGGCGGAGGCCACGCCGACCTTGGCCCCGACCGCAACGCCGGCCCCGACGCCGGAGCCTACCCCGGAACCGACGCCGGAGCCTACCCCGGAACCGCCGGTAGAGCCTACCCCGGAACCGCCGACAGAGCCGGAAACACCGGCGGCGTAAAGCGGTTTGCAGAATGCAGACCATGATAAAGATTTAACGTGTATTATGCAGGACTCACTCATTTTAAGAGTGGGTCCTGTTGCTTTTTGTACGAGATAGATCAAAATAAGAAAAAGGGGGAAAGGAAAGAAATTTGGGTTGAATTTTGCCGAAAAGTGTGCTACACTGTTTATCAACGCAATACAAACGTACTTAGGTGGTGGACAATGGAAAACACATCGTTTCTTTTGATCGACGAATCCGTTCTGCCGGAGGTATACCAGAAGGTCATTCGCGTGAACCAGCTTCTGGAGACCGGCGAAGCCTCGAACACCTCAGAGGCGGTCAAGATGGCGGGCATCTCCCGCAGTGTATATTATAAGTATAAAAACGCCGTTTTTCCGTATACAAAAAAGGAAACGGGCTCCATTATGACGGTGCAGGTCGTGTTAAACGACAAGCCCGGCGTGCTTGTGAACCTTTTGACGGTATTCTATAAGGCGAACGCGAACATTCTGACCATTAACCAGAATATTCCGGTAAAGGGCAAAGCGTTCGTTTCGGTCTCGGCGCGAAGCGAAAACATGAGCATTGAGATTGATGAGCTTTTGAAGCGCCTTTTTGAGGTGCAGGGCGTTATTAAGATTGACAGCATCGTCGGTTAAATCCGCGTGGAAAGGAAAATGGAAATGGCAAATATAGCAGTTCTCGGCCACGGCGTGGTCGGCTCCGGCGTTTTGGAGGTGCTTACCTCTCACGCGGCGAGCATCGCGAAGCGCGCGAAGGAAGAGATTCATGTTAAGTATATTCTGGACTTAAAGGAGTTCCCGGGCCTGCCGTACAGCGACCGCTTTACGAAGGATTTCAACGTCATTTTAAATGACCCCGAGGTGCAAATCGTCGTGGAAGTGATGGGCGGCCTGCACCCGGCGTATGACTTTGTGAAGGCGTGTCTGGAAAACGGCAAGAGCGTTGTGACCTCCAATAAAGAGCTTGTGGCACAAAAGGGCGCGGAGCTCCTTGCAATCGCGCAGGCGAATAACCTCAACTTCCTGTTTGAGGCGAGCGTCGGCGGCGGCATTCCGATCATCCGCCCCATCAGCCAGTGCCTTGCCGCAAACGATGTGACGGAGATTGCCGGTATTTTGAACGGCACGACGAACTTCATTTTGACGAAGATGATCCGCGAGCAGATGAACTTTGAAGACGCTTTGAAGCTTGCACAGCAACTTGGTTACGCGGAGCGCAACCCGAGCGCCGATGTAGAGGGTCTGGACGCCTGCCGCAAGATCTGCATTTTGGCGTCTTTGGCGTTCGGCACGCACGTGTACCCGGATTCCGTTTACACAGAGGGCATTACGAAGATCACGCTGCAGGACGTCGATTTTGCAGACGTTTGGGGCGGTGTCATTAAGCTCATCGGCTCTGTGAAGAAGCTCGAAAACGGACAGGTGCATATTATGGTTTGCCCGATGTTCGTGCACCGCGGCAGCCAGCTTGCGAGCGTGGACGATGTATTCAACGGCATTATGGTGCGCGGCGACGCGACGGGCGACGTGGTGTTCTACGGCAAAGGCGCGGGCAAGCTGCCCACGGCGAGTGCCGTTGTGGCGGACGTCATCGACTGTGTGAAGCACTTTAAGGCGCGCAAGTACCTCTTCTGGGAGGATGCGAAGCCGAACTACGTGGCGGATTTCGGCAGCATGGAAACGTCCGCATTCGTGCGCGTTTCCGCCAAGGACAGCGATACGGCGCTGAACACGGCGGCGGACGTCTTCGGCAAGATCACGCCGCTGCTCGCGAAAAGACCGGTACAGGGCGAGGCGGGCTTTACGGTGGAAAACCTTACGGAGAAGGAACTCAGCGATAAGCTGGCAGCGCTGGAAGCGCGCGGCGTAAAGGTTGAAGGCCGTATTCGCATCTCCGATTATTGATAAAAGCGGAAAGGGGAAAGCTTTATGATCCGAATCGATATTCCGGCAACCAGTGCCAACCTTGGCTCCGGTTTTGACTCGCTCGGCATTGCGCTGACCATGTGCAACCGCGTGTGGATGGAAGAAGCGGACGAGCTGAAGATCACGACGACGGATAAGATCAAAGTGCCGACCGATGAGACGAACCTCATTTACTGGGCGGCGCGGCATTTGTACCAGATCTGCGGCAAAACGCTGCCGGGTCTGCATATCATTCAGGAAAACAACATTCCGATGGCGCGTGGCCTCGGCAGTTCTTCGGCGTGCATCGTGGCCGGTATTTTGGGCGCGAACCGCATGCTTGGCTCGCCGATGTCGCAGAGCGACCTCATTAACCTTGCGGCGCAGATTGAAGGGCACCCGGATAACACAAGCCCGGCAATCTCCGGCGGCCTTGTCGCTTCTGCCATGGAGGGCAAGCGCGTATACAGCGTTTCCGTGCCGGTTTCCGGCAAGATCAGCTTTGCGGTGATGATCCCGCCGTTCGAGCTCAAAACGGAGAAAGCCCGCGGCGTGCTGCCGACGGAGTATTCCCGCGAAGACACGGTGTTTAACCTTTCGCGCTCCGCTTTAATGACGGCATCGCTGTTCTCCGGCGATCTGCAGAACCTGCGCGTGGCGGTGCAGGACAGGATCCATCAGCCGTATCGCTCGGGCCTCATCGAAAATTACGACCAGGTGTTCCGCATGAGCTACGAGCTTGGCTCGCTCGGCACGTATGTGAGCGGCGCAGGCCCGACCATCATCTCCATGATCCCCACAGAGGGCGCGGAGGAGTTTATGAGCGCGTGCGATTCACATTTACAGGACCGCGGCATCAACGGCTGGCGTGTGGAGCTTCTGCATACCGACCCGCAGGGCGCGCGCATCATCATTGAATAACGAGAATTATCCCACAGGGGTTATGGAAAGGGAAGTGTTTCTATGGCATTGATCGTTCAGAAGTTCGGCGGTTCCTCCGTTAAGGACGCCGAGCATTTGAGAAATGTCGCCGATATCGTGACCGGCACATATAAGAACGGCAACGACGTGGTCGTTGTGGTTTCTGCGCAGGGCGATACAACGGACGACCTCATTGATAAAGCAAAAGAGATCAACCGAAACCCGTCTAAGCGCGAAATGGACCAGCTTTTGACGGCGGGCGAGCAGATCTCTGCTTCGCTGCTTGCTATGACGATTGAAGATTTGGGCTACCCGGTGGTCTCTTTGCTTGGCTGGCAGGCGGGCTTTTCCACCTCTACGGCTTACGGCAGCGCGCGCATTAAGCGTGTGAATCCGGAGCGTATTAAGGCGGAGCTTTCAAAGCGCAACATCGTTGTTGTAACGGGCTTTCAGGGCGTCAACAAGTATGACGACATGACGACGCTGGGCCGCGGCGGCAGCGATACGAGCGCGGTGGCCATTGCGGCTTCCATGCACGCCGACCTGTGCCAGATCTATACGGATGTGGACGGCGTTTACACGGCAGACCCGCGCAAAATTCCGGCGGCGAGGAAGCTTGACGTCATCTCCTACGACGAGATGCTGGAGCTTGCGACGCTGGGCGCGCAGGTGCTGAATAACCGCTCGGTTGAAATGGCTAAAAAATATCATATTGAATTAGAGGTTCTTTCCAGCCTGACACGGGCTAAGGGAACGATCGTTAAGGAGGCTACCAACGTGGAAAAAATGCTCATCAGCGGTGTTGCAAAGGACGAAAACGTCGCCAGAATCTCTGTCATCGGCGTGCCGGATAAGCCGGGCCTTGCATTCCGCATTTTCTCTAAGCTTGCACAGAAGAACGTAAACGTCGATATTATTTTGCAGTCCATCGGCAGAAACGGCACGAAGGACATCAGCTTCACCGTGGAAAAGGACAAGATGGACGCAACCATCGAGCTTATGCAGTCTTACGTAGAGACCATCGGCGCGAGCAGCGTTGTGTTTGACGACGACGTGGCAAAGGTTTCCATTGTCGGCGCGGGCATGGAGTCTCACCCGGGCGTTGCTTCCGATATGTTCGAGGCGCTGTTTGAGGCGAACGTGAACATTCAGATGATCTCGACGAGCGAGATTAAAATTTCCGTGCTCATCAAGAAGGAAGACGCGAACAAGGCGGTTGCCGCCATCCACGCGAAGTTCTTTGAACAGATCGGGCAATGAGACCATAACGTGTAAAGCCCGCACACAATCTGCTTGCATCTTTTTCGCCATTCCGACCATAAATCCCTTGACAGGCGCCAGCCTGCCTGCGGGCTTTCTGTGCGAACTGGCAAAAAATCTGGCTGCGCATCTTGCGCACTTTCTTTACACATTACGGTCTCTAACTGAAGTATGTGTAAGACGAAAAAAGTGAAATTGTAGGAAAATGAATTTGAAGTCACCCCTTGGCGCATACTAAGCCCGGGGGTGATTTTATGTTTCCGAACGGTTTTGGCATGAACGGCTACTGGGGGCCGGAAAACTACGTTTTGGGCGCGGCGCTTTTCGACTGGCACAAGGATTTCGACGACCTGCCCGAGGAAGTGAAGGAATACCTCACACAGCACGAGTACGAAATTCACAGCGAAAATGACGTGGACCGCTTAGTCCGCACGTATAACCAGAAAAGGTAAAAAGAAAAGAGAAAGCGTGCGCCGGGGCAAGCTCGGTACACGTTTTCTCTTTTTCTGTACACAGTATTTGATTTTAGAGGTTGAGCACGAGCTCGATTTCATCGTCATACTTTGCACCTGTGGGCGCAAAGCCGAGGGAGGTATAGAGGTGTAGAGCAGGGGCATTTTCCGTATTGCAGGTGAGCGCGATGCGGTTCGAGGTGCCGAACGGCTTTGTTTTGATGTACTCGAGCACCTTTTGCATAGCGGCTTTGCCGTAGCCCTTGTCCTGCTGTGCTTCGTCGATCATCATGTGCCAGATGTCGTATTCCGGGATGTCGTAATCATAAATGACCATGACATAGCCGACCATGATGTCCTCGTGATAAATGCCGAAGGGCTGGCACTGATCGCGGTAGACATACGCCTGCGCCAAGCTGCGGACGGGGTGAGAGACGAACGATTCCTGCTCTTTTTTGAGCTTTAAATTGAACGCGTCGAGAAAATTCTCCTCTGTGATTGGCTGAAGTGTAATGTTCATAAAATCTCCTTTTTTGCCGCTTATGCTAAAGCGGTGTTATACAAGCTCGGTCGCGGTGTGACCGGTCCTGGCGAAATCGCACAGACCTTCTATGCCGCAGTACACCATACTCTGCACGGCGGCGTCGGTGTAAAACGCCATGTGCTGCGTCATGATGACGTTTGGGAACTGGCGCAGGTAGGCCATATCGCGGTTCGAGAGGATGTCGTCGCGGCGGTTCTCGTGGTAGATGCCGTCTTCTTTATCGAAAACGTCCAGCGCGAGCGCGCCGATCTTCTGCGTTTCAATGCCGCGGATCATATCCGGAATATGCATCAGCTCGCCGCGGGCGCAGTTGATGATGGTGACGCCGTCCTTCATTTTGGCAATGGTCTCGGCGTTCACAAAGTGGCGGGTGCTCTCTAAAAGCGGCATGTGCAGCGAGATGATGTCGCACGCTTTGTAGAGCGTTTCGTTATCCACATAGGTGCAAAGTCCCTTGAGCGACGGGTTTTCGCGGATGTCGCTTGCTAAAATGCGGCAGCCGAAGCCGCTCAAATTTTTGATGACCGCCGCGCCGATTTTGCCGGTGCCGAGGATGCCGACGGTGAGGTTGCGCAGCTCGCGGCCCTGAAGACCCGCAAGGGAGTAGTCGTTGACCTGTGCGCGCCACAGGGCGGGCTTATATTTGCGCAGGCTAAGAAGTATGAGCATGACGGTGTAATCTGCCACGCCGTTCGGCGCGTAGTTGGAGTTGCACACCTTGAGGCCGAGCTCCTTTGCGGCGGTGAGGTCGATGTGGTCTGCGCCGATGGTGCGCGTGGAGATGTATTTTACGCCGCGCTCCTGGACGGCGGTGAGCAGGGCGCGGTCAAAACGTGTGCGACCGAGTATTGTGACGCCCTCGGCCCCGTTTACCGTATCGATGTTTTCGAGCGTCAGGTTATCCTCTGTTTCGGTGAGCTCCACGCCGCGCTTTTCGGCGATGAAGGCAAAGTCTTTCTGTTCGTCCCGGCGGACTTCATAAGCGGCAATTTTCATTTTTATATTCCTCTTTTCGGTAATGCGCAAGCGGTTTACAACGTCTGCTTTTGCGCGTTGAAGTGCTTACACCACAGCGCTTTAGCACAAATTTTCGTGTATTAGTGTGTTACTATGTGATTATTATATATGCTGCGGTTTTTCACGTCAAGAGGGGAAAATGTTTAGAATGCAGGTTGTATCTGTGCGGATTTTGTGCTAAAATGACTGTGAAATGAAACGAATGAAATCAGGTGCTGTATATGACGGACTGGGAAATGAAAGTGCATAATTTTATGTGTCTCAATAAATTCGTGAAAAAGGGCGAGATCGTATTTACGGGCTCCTCGCTGTGCGAGCTGTTCCCGATCAGCGAAATGCTGCAAAACGTGGAGCCGCGCATCCGCGTGTACAACCGCGGCATCGGCGGCGACGTGACGGACGGACTTTTGGAGCGCATGGATGAATCGATTTTTGACCTCGAGCCGAAAAAGGTGTTCATCAACATCGGCACAAATGACATCAGCCGCCCGGAATATAAGCGCGAGCGCCTGATGAGCCAGTACAGAAAAATTTTGATGCAAATTCAGGCGCGTCTGCCCGAGACGAAAATTTACGTGATGAGCTATTACCCCGTGAACCGCGAGCTGCCCGGCGCAGACCCGGAAGCGGTGAAGGCACAGTTCGGCGCGCGCACGAATGCGGAGCTGAAAGAAGTGAACGCCGAAGTGGAAAAAATGGCAGAGGAGCTGAACTGCACATACATCAATGTGTTCGACTGTCTGCTGGATGAAAAGGGCAATTTGAAAGCGGAATACACCATTGAGGGTATGCACATGTACGCAAACGGCTACGCGGTAGTGCTCGAAAAGCTGATGCCGTATCTGCTGGAGGAATGAACCCTTTAGAGGAGGTTGTTTTGTATGATCAACGGTATTGAAAAGAAGAACATTTCCGTAAAAGAACTGAAAAAAGACGGGCGGTACTTAAACGCCGCGCTGTACACGCCGAAGACGGAGCCGGGCAAAACGTACCCGCTGGTTCTGTTTTTGCACGGCGCGGGCGAGCGCGGGGACGATTTAAATTTGGTACTCGATTTCACGCCGGGCGCGGACACATTTATGACGGACGCGTGGCAGGCGGAGCACCCGTGCTTTGTTCTCGCGCCGCAGTGCCCGGAAAACCAGTGCTGGGTGCCGTATGTTGATTTACTGGCGCAATCGCTGCTCGAGATGGCGGCACAGTACCCCGTGGACATCTGCCGCTTGTACGTGACGGGTGTTTCCATGGGCGGCGCGGGCACGTGGGAGCTGCTCACGCGCTACCCGCATAAGATCGCGGCGGCCATGCCGATTTGCGGCTATGCGGAGCCGTTTAAGCTGCGCGCGGCAAAAGATGTGCCTGTGTGGGCGTTCCATGCCGAAGACGACCCCGTGGTGCCGGTGACGGGCTATTACCACTCGCCGCACGGCGCGGTGGGTGTGGGCTCGCGTATGGCGATGTCCTCGCTGCGCTCCTCCGGCAACCGTGACGCGCACTACACGGAGTATCCCGCGGGCGAAATGGAAAACGTGTACCACACGCACCCGCACGGTTCTTGGACGGCGGCGTACCAAAACAAAGAAGCGCTGGAGTGGATGTTCGGCAAAACGCGCTTTGACCGCTATGAAATCGAGTTCATCTGCCCGGGCGTGTTCTATATCGAGGACTACAACAACGACTCCATGTACCTTGTGGAGGGCAAAGAAAAGGCGCTGCTTATCGATACCGGCCTTGGCGGCGGCAACGTGAGGAAAATGGCGGAGAGCCTGACATCACTGCCCGTGGAGCTTGCCGTGACGCACGCGCATATTGACCATCTCCTGAGCGGCGATGTGTTCGAAAAATACTACATGAGCAAAAAAGACGTGCCGCTGCTGCCGCGTTTGAACGACGGTACGGGCAAGAATTTTACGGAAAAGGACGTTATCGACATCAAAGACGGCGATGTCATCGACCTTGGCGGCGATGTGAAAATTGAAGTTGCCGAGGTGGAGGGGCACACGCCGGGCAGCGTCGTGTTCATCGACCGCGCGCATAAGTGCATGTTTACCGGAGACGCATTCGGCCTTTGGATGCAGGTGCCGCTTGCACGACCGATTTCGGAGTATAAAGCCGCGGTGCTGCGTCTGAAAGAAAAATTGCAGAAGCCCGGCTATACGGAGCTTGCGTTCCTCGGCGGCCACAGGCGGCAGGAGGGCGGCGAGGATCCGCAGGACAAATATGTGCCGAACAGCTATGAGAAGATTGACGACATGCTGACGCTGTGCGACCTCATTTTGGAAAAGAAAATCGAAGCGAAGCCGTTCCCGATGAATTTCGGCGAGCCGGCATTTATCTCCACCTATAAAACCGCGTACATGGTGTTTATGGAATCGGTAAGAAAATAAAAGGATAGACAAAACCGCGCCCTCGGAGTTTTCCGGGAGCGCGGCTTTGCTTTAAGGGAGCGTAACGATTGATTCGTAGAAATCGGTTTATAGAAGGTTATTCAAAAATCTCTTTATAGACGAGCTTTTTGAATAGGACGACGGCGAGGATGGCGCTGAGAAAATCGGCGACGGCCTGCGAGAACAGCACGCCCGTGCAGCCGAAAAGATTGGCCGCGACGAACAGCACCACCATAAACACGATGCCCTGACGGCTGACGGAGAGGATGGATGAGCCCACCGCCTTGCCGGTCGCCTGAAAAAGGATCGTCATAAGCAGCACGACGCCGACGAACACCATGGAGACAACCTGCAGGCGCAGCATCAAAGCGCCGTCTGCGATGATGGTTTCGTTATCCATGAAAATGCGCATAAAGGGCTTGGCTAAAATGAACACGACCGCCGAAAGTGCGAGCGCGAGGCCGCTGATGAATTTCAGACAGAAGTGGAAGAGCTCGCCGAAGCGCTGTTTGTCGCCTGCGCCGTAGTAGTAGCCGAAAAGCGGCTGCCCGCCGAACGAGAAGCCCGTGAGCAGGAGCAGGACAATCATGCTGACCTTGAGCGCGATGCCCATGGCGGCGATCTTCTCGTTGCCGTAGGGCAGAAGAAACTGGTTGACGAGTACGGCGCTGACGCTGGACATGATGTTGACGACCGCGGCCGGGATGCCGATTGCGAAAATATCCTTGACATGGTCGGCGGGGATTCTGGCTTTTTGGATGTCGAGCGTTAAGACCTTGCTCTTTTTCGCGACGACGACCGCGAAGTATACGTCCGAGAAAATGTAACCGATGACGCTTGCCATCGCTGCGCCGCCGGCATTCAGACCGAGCACGGAAATGAAAATGGGGTCTAAAAGGATATTGACGATCGCGCCGCCCATGGTGCCGATCATAGATTCCTTCGACATGCCCTCCGAGCGCAGGAGATTTGAGTGGATGAACGAGAGCACCAGTGCCGGTGCGCCGATTGCGAGCCACGTATAGTAATCGCGCGCGAAGTTAAACGTTTCTTCATTTGCGCCGATGACGTAGAGCAGCGGCGTGCGGAAAAGAAGCATGATAAAGCCCATCAGAACGCCAATCAGAATCGCGCCCCAAAAGCAGAACGCGCTTACGCGCCGCGTGGCAGTTGTATCGTTTTTGCCGAGCAGACGCGAAATGAGAGAGCTGCCGCCCTGCCCGAAAATGTTGCCGAGTGCCATCAGCGTTGTGAAAAGCGGCGCGCACAGAGAAACGCCCGCAACAATGTTCGTGTTCTGCGTCTGCGCCACAAAGAAGGTATCCGCAAGATTGTAGATCAGCGAGACGGTCATGCTGAGCACCAGCGGCAGGGATAACTTCATGTACGCTTTAGAGACCTTTTTCTCCTCAAAAATTGCGTTTTCCATAGTTCACCTCAAGTAATTTCTGTTCTTATTATAAAGCGCCGCCTTGACAATTATTGTGCCACATGGCACAATAAAATAAAAATGAGGTGATTTTTTTGCGGCGTATTCGAGATAAAAAACAGGTGGAGTATTGGCTTCAAAAAGGGCATATCCGCGAGAATTTTGATACGGAGAATCTGCCGTTTTCCGTCTGCCGATTTGAAAAGGGCGAGTATCTGACGAGGCAGGGCGGGCGGCTTGCGGAGCTTTTGTTCCTCATCGAGGGTGAGGTGCAGATCTACGGCATACGCGAGGACGGCAGTGTGACACCCGTGAACCGCCACGAAGCGCCGGCGCTGCTCGGCGACGCGGAATTTGTGATGGGCGGCGCTTCGAGCTTATTTACCGAGGCGCGAACAACGGTTATTTGCGCCGCACTGCCGATGGAGCCGTACCGCGCAGAACTCGACAGGGACGTGAAGTTCCTGCACCTTTTGCTGCGCTCGTATGCGGGGAAATTTCACACGATGGCAACGCTGGAGGCTTCCGCCAAAACGATTGAGGAGCGCGTGCTGCTCTACATGCGGCATGTGTGTCCGAACGGGGAGATCGGCGGCATAGAGACTGCCCTTTTGCAGCTAAGGTGCAGCCGAAGACAGCTGCAAAGGGTTTTGAAAAAGCTGTGCGAGGAGAATACGGTGGAGAAGGTTGGGAAGGGAAAGTATAGGCTGAAATAAACAACCGCGCCCTCGGAGTTTTCCGGGAGCGCGGCTTTGCTTATAAAAAATCCGCACGGCCTGAGCGTTTAACAGGGGCCGGTGCGGATTTACTCGTAATTGAATTGACTGGTTTAAAACCGGATCATTGCAAATATGGATGCGCCGACGACGGTTAAAAGGCCGCACACGGCGATGGAGAGGCCGCTCATGGCTTCTTCAATCTCGCCGAACTCACGCGCACGGGAGGTGCCCATGGCGTGCGCACCGGTGCCGCAGGATACGCCGATGGCGACCGGGTGCTTGATGCGGAACAGCTTGAAGATGGCGGCCGCCGCGACGTTGCCGAAGAGACCCGTCACGATGATGGACGCGACGGTGACGGACACCATGCCGCCGAGCTCTTCCGAAAGACCCATGCCGATGGCGGTGGTGATGGACTTCGGCAGCAGTGTGACGTACTGGGTGTGGTCAAGCCCGAATGCCATGCTCAAAACAAGCACGCCGCCGAGGCACGCGAACATGCCGGCCAAAATGCCGCCGATGATGGCGACCGGGTACTTTTTGAGGTACACGAGCTTTTCATACAACGGGATGGCAAGGCAAACGGTGGTGGGGGTGAGCATGTTCTGGAAGAAAATGGCACCCGTGCCATCGTATGTGCCGTCGGCTTTCGGCTTGCCATACAGGTAGACGTTGTAATCGATGCCGCTGACGAGCATGAAGATGATGAGAATCACACAGGAGACGAGCAGCGGGTTCAAAATGGACGACTTAAAGCGCTTTTGAATGGCGCAGGCGAGCACATAGACAACGCCGGTGATGAAGATGCCGAAAAACGAGGTGTTCGACGCAATATCATTTAACATCGGTTTGTTCCTCCTTTTCGCATGCTTCAAGCGCTTCTGCGCGCTCTTCCTTTTCTTCTTTGGTCTGTAAACGGATGAGTCCCTGTGTGGTCAGGCCGGAGACCGCCATGGTGAGGACGGTAGTCGCGAGGGAGATGACAATGATGGGAATGAGAATGTCCTTGTAGCTGTCATAGCTTGCAATGAGACCGACAGTGGGACCGACGAACATGACGGGCATGAGGGTGATGAGCCAATCGGCCGTGGTTTTTACGTGGTCAAGCTTTACGATATGCGTGACGAGCAGGAGCAGCATGAGCAAAAGACCGTAGATGCTGCTCGGTACGGGCAGGGGAATGAGGTAGTGCAGCAGTTCACCGATAAACGAGACCGTTGCGATCAGGGAAATTTCGGAAAAGTGCTTCACGCGGTGACGGCCTCCTTTGCTTCTTTCTTTTCGGAAACAGGCTCGGCCTCTTCAGGCAGCGGCTTTGCGGCGAACATGCTGGCAACGATAGGCCCGATGATCTGGTGGACGACCGTTGCGATGACGCAGGGCAGGATGGCCATGGTATCCGGGAACGCGGTCTTTGCGAGCGTGCAGGAAAGGCCGGAGTTCTGCAGACCAACCTCAAGCGACAGCGTGCGGACCTTCTTTTCGTTAAAGCGGAACACCTTGGCGGTGACGTAGCCCGCGAGCAGGCCGAGCACATGGTGCAGCGCAACGGCGAGCACGGTAACGAGCACGACGGTGACGCCGTGGGTTGTGAACTGGTCTCGGTTCGGGCCGACGCACAGACCTTCCACGAGGATGATGCAGGCGGTGGAAGCCTTGACAAGGAAATCTTTAAGGCCGTTTACGCGGTCGCCGAGCGCGGTGTGTACCGCGATACCGAGAAGGATCGGCAGCAGGACGACGAGCACGATGCTGATGAACATGTTCCAGAAGTTGACGTCAATCCACTGACCGGCGAGCACGAGCGTGAGGGACGGGGTGAGCACCGGCGCAAGCAATGTGGTGCACATGGTGATGGTGATGGAGAGCGCCACGTCACCCTTTGCAAGGAACGTCATGACGTTTGACGCGGTGCCGCCGGGCACGCAGCCGAGCAGAACGAGGCCGACGGCAATCTGTGCGCGGACGGTGGGGTCACCCACACCCGTGAGGGACAGCAGCGATGCGACAAGCCAGCCGAAGCCTGCCATGAAGACGTACTGGCTGCAAATGCCGATAAGCACATCGGTCGGCTTTTTGAAGATGTACTTGAAGTCGTCGGCTTTAAGCGTCATGCCCATGCCGAACATGATGACGCACAGGAGCATGTTGACAAAGCCGAAGCTCGGAAAGTTTTCTTTCAGGAACGGGATGCCGGAAAGGTCAATCGAGATGTTCTGGCCCATCCACACAAACGGCTGCGGAACAAGCAGGGAGAAGACGACCATGGGAACCGTCAAACACAAGAGCACATTTTTGGAGAAGAATGTTTTGAATTTCTGTAATGCGGACATAGGAAATTACCCCTTTTTGAGCGTAAAACAGGCGGCAGAGACGAACTCGTGCCGCCCTGTTTGTTTTTTCTTACCTTTTATAGAATCCTTAAATCATTTCTTTGCGGCTTTGAAAGCACGACCCTTGGCGTTTTCGCGGCGCATGGACTCGAGGAAGTTCTCACGCGTAACGCCCTGCGGCATGTGCGCCCACTCGGTCGTCTGCATGAATTTATCCGCCATTTTGTCGAACTCGGATTCCTGGATTTCCACGTCGTCGAAGCAGACCGGCAGGCCGATGGAATCGTTAAATTTCATCAGGCGGTCTTCTTCCTCGAACTGGCCGGCATGCTCTAAGAGGCACAGCACGCCGAGCGAAACGACCTCGCCGTGCAGGTGATGGTGGCCGTGCTCTGTGACGGTGGAGCCGTAGTAAACGCAGTGGGCAAGCGTGGAGTTGTAATAATAATCATTTACGGTGGTCATCATGTTGGAGACGATGCCGGTGGAAACGATGATATCGAGCGTGACCTGGTCGAGCGCGAAGGATGCCGTTTTGTTGCGGATGGAAGTGAGCGCCTCTTTGCCGTACTGCACGAGCGGATCGGTGCAGACGCGGCTGACCTGACGGCCCATGAGCGGGGTGTGGGCGAGCGTGTCGTCTTTCGATGAGAAGATGGCTTCACACTCCTTGCTCAGCGCGTCGCCGATGCCGGCCCAAAGGAGCTGCTCCGGGGAATCTGCAATGACGGCGGAGTTGATGAAGCAGTGGTTTGTGAGCTTCGGGTAATAATACTCGCGGAAAGACCCGTCTGTATTATAGATCACGGAGATGGCGGTGACGGAAGCGCAGTTCGACGCAACGGTCGGGAAGGTAAAGAGCGGCTTATCAAGCTTATCGGCGACATACTTGCCGGTATCGCAGGCGCGGCCGCCGCCCATGGCGAAGATCATGTCGGCTTTCTGCACGAGCGGGTTTGCGATAAGCGTATCGCCGTTTTCGTAGGTGGAATCGCCGCCGTAGGGGAGGAAGCCCAAAAGCTCGACGTCGGAGCCTTCTACGCCTTTAAGCAGAGCCGGTTTTGCTTTTTCCATAGCGGTCTCGCCGCCGAGGACAACAGCCGTTTTGCCGAAGAAGCGCGTGACATACGGCACTTCGTTGTAGCAATCCGGGCCGATGGAATAGCTCGGCAGATGTACGCTGTAATTGACATTGTAGTTTTCCATGATAAACGCTCCTTTGGATCTCCTTTTGAGATCGCTTAAATAAATTGAAATAAGAAAATGAAAAAACGCTTTACTGGAAGTTAGGGTGTGGAACAGTGGAGTAAAGAAGCAGTACCACGCGAAGACAGTGCACAAGATGCGTAAACAGATTTTTCGTCAGGGCGTACAGAAATTCCGCAGGCAGGCTGGCGCCTGTCAAGGGATTTATGTGCGGAATGGCGGAAAATATGCAAGCATATTGTGTGCTGAGCCGTCAGGCGTTCTTTGCGCGGTACTGCTTCAAAATAAAAAAGTCCTGAAAGTCTCTTTAAGACCTTCAGGACGTGTAAATCACGCGGTACCACCTGAATTCAGGGCGTTTGCCCTGCACTTAACGGAATCCAGCAATTCCTTCTTCTGTAACGGGAAGATCCCGTCAGCCTCTACTCGTTCTCTTTGGAAGCTGCTGCTCCGGAGGGATGATCACACGGGGTTGCCTGCGGCGCTTTCACCACCCGCCGCTCTCTTTGAGGAAGATGCCGTGCGCTTGTCTCCATCAACACTTTGTGCCTATTATTCTATACGTCTTCCGGCAAAAAAACAAGCATCATAATTTGAAAGATGTTTAAACTGAAATTGCATTTATTTGTGGATTTCATCAAAAAGCACTTTGAATTTACAAGTTGCATCGCTCCTTCCTGCTTGTTTGGGCTGGCAGGTATGCAAATTTTCTGTCTCGGCACGGTTTATGCCAAAGGGGCAAAAGGCGACATTTTCATGTACAATAATACAGTTTGGCCCCGAACAGACGCGTTATGCGGCTTTGAACCGAAAAAATTGCGCAGTCTGCACAAAGGCGTTTGCTGCAACTAACTTTGTGTTTGACTAAACGCCGAAAATGGGGCTGAGCGCGTCTTTTTGGGGCAAAAAGTGTTGACAAATTGTGAATGGGGCGGTATGATTAGTGACGGTTAGAGAAATCTAACCTATTTTACAGCATCTGGGTTAGCAAAAACTAATTTGTGCAGCCTAACCGTGCCGTTTCGGCGCGGAGAATTTTCAGGAAAGAGGGAAAAACTGTGATGCCGTTGTCATTTGCCACAGAGGGCGAAGAAAACATCATCAAGCAGGTAGGCGGAAAAGCGGAAGTCCGTGCTCACCTCGAAAATCTCGGCTTTGTAGCCGGCGCCGCCGTGAAGGTCATCACCTCCATGGGCGGAAATATCATTGTTAACATTAAGGACTCTCGTGTAGCAATCAGCCGCGAGATGGCCGCTAAGATCATGATATAAGGAGGAAGAACCAATGAAGACACTGAAAGAAGTCAAGATCGGCGAGACCTGCAAGGTTGTTCGTCTGCATGGCGAGGGTGCCGTAAAGCGCCGCATCATGGACATGGGCATCACGAAGGGTGTGGACGTTTTCGTCCGCAAGGTTGCGCCGCTCGGCGACCCGGTGGAAGTAACGGTTCGCGGCTATGAGCTTTCCCTGCGCAAAGCGGATGCCGAGATGATCGAGGTCGAGTAAGGCACCACCAAACAGGGCACGCCTGACGGCTTGGTACTCGATCTGCTTGCATATTTTCCGCCATGCCGGACGTAAATCCCTTGACAGGCGTCAGCCTGCCTGCGGGCTTTCCGTACAGCCTGACGAAAAATCTGACGGCGCATCTCGAGCACCATCCCCGTTTGCTGCTGCCTTTGTCAGTTTAATGTGTTAATTTTTGCTTGAAGGTTAGCAAATTCTAACCTTTGGGTTTAATCTTATCGGAAGGATATGAGTAACAGATGAAGATCAAAATTGCCCTTGCCGGCAACCCGAACTGCGGTAAAACAACGCTGTTCAACGCGCTGACCGGCTCCAACCAGTTCGTCGGCAACTGGCCGGGCGTTACGGTCGAGAAGAAGGAAGGCAAGCTGAAGAAGCACGACGACGTTGTGATCACGGACTTGCCGGGTATCTACTCCCTTTCTCCGTACACGCTGGAAGAAGTTGTTGCACGTAACTACCTCATTCAGGAGAGACCTGAAGCCATCCTTAATATTATCGATGGTACGAACCTTGAGCGCAACCTCTACCTGACCACCCAGCTCGTTGAGCTCGGTATTCCGGTCGTTGTTGCGGTCAACATGATGGACGTCGTAAATAAGAACGGCGACAAGATCGACACCAACGCACTGGGCAAGGCGCTCGGCTGCAAGGTTGTTGAGATTTCCGCTTTGAAGGGCACCGGTATTGAGGAAGCAGCAGAAGCCGCTATCCATGCAGCCCAGAACACGAAGACAGTCCCGCAGCACAGCTTCAGCGGTGTGGTTGAGCACGCGATTGCACACATTGAAGAGGTTGCCGTACATACCCTCCCCGAGGAGCAGCAGCGCTTCTTCGCGATTAAGATCTTTGAGCGCGACGAGAAAATCATTGAGCAGCTGGGTCTTACGCAGGACAATCGCAAGCACATTGAAACGGACATTGAAGCGGCTGAAAAAGAGCTTGATGACGACGCGGAAAGCATCATCACGAACGAGCGCTATGTTTACATTGCTTCCATCATCAAGCAGTGCTACAAGAAAAAGAACAACGGCGGTCTTACTGTTTCCGATAAGATCGATAAGGTCGTAACGAACCGTATTCTGGCTCTGCCGATCTTTGCAGTTGTTATGTTTATTGTTTACTACATTTCCGTTACGACGGTCGGTACGGTTGCGACAGACTGGGCGAACGACGGTGTGTTCGGCGACGGTTGGCACCTGTTCGGCATCGGCGCAGGCGAGTACGAAGACGTTTCCGGCGAGTTCGGCGATGCGGCAAATGTCATCGACGCATTCGTAACGGCTGAAGGTGCGGACGACGTTGCAGACGCTATCGACACCGAGAGCGACACGTTTGACGCGGCGGCAGCGGCTTCTGCGCTGGATACGTTTGCAGCTTCCGTCTCTGACGACGCAACAGCGGATTACACCCTCGTGGATGAAGAAACGATGGCTGACGAAGAAGTCACCTACACAGGCGCAGAGCTCAAGGAAGCGGTTGCAACTTATGAGTCCTACGGCTGCGAAGAGCCGGATCCGGCCGATTACGGCGTTTGGGTTCCGGGTCTGCCGGGCATCATCGAAAGCGGTCTGGACGCTGTAAATTGCGCAGACTGGCTGAAGGGCCTCATCCTGGACGGTATCGTAGCCGGTGTCGGTGCAGTTCTCGGCTTCGTTCCGCAGATGCTCGTTCTGTTCATCTTCCTTGCATTCCTCGAGTCTTGCGGTTACATGGCGCGTATCGCGTTCGTTATGGACCGTATCTTCCGTAAGTTCGGCCTTTCCGGTAAGTCCTTCATTCCGATCCTCATCGGTACAGGCTGCGGCGTGCCGGGCATCATGGCTTCCCGTACGATCGAAAACGAGCGTGACCGCCGTATGACCATCATGACGACCACGTTCATCCCCTGCGGCGCCAAGCTTCCGTTCATCGCAATGATCGCGGGTGCTATCTTCGGCGGCGCACCGTGGGTTGCTCCGAGCGCATATTTCCTCGGCATTGTAGCGATTATCTGCTCCGGTATCATTCTGAAGAAGACGAAGATGTTTGCGGGCGATCCGGCTCCGTTCGTTATGGAGCTGCCGGCTTACCACTGGCCGACCGTCAGCAATGTGCTCCGCTCTATGTGGGAGCGCGGCTGGTCCTTCATTAAGAAGGCAGGCACCATCATCCTTCTGTCTACCATCATTGTTTGGTTTACCACCTATTTCGGTGTTGTCGACGGCGCGTTCAGAATGCTCACCGAAGACGAGATCAGTAACAGCATTCTTGCTACCATCGGCAACGCGATTGCTTGGATCTTTGCACCGCTTGGCTGGGGCAACTGGCAGGCTGCTGTGGCTTCCATCACCGGTCTTGTTGCGAAGGAGAATATTGTCGGTACGCTTGGTATCCTCTATGGCGGCGGTGACGGCACGGTTTACAGCAACATGGCTTCCCATTTCACGGTGGTCAGCGGCTATGCGTTTCTTGCGTTCAACCTTCTGTGCGCACCTTGCTTTGCGGCAATCGGTGCAATCAAGCGTGAGATGAACAACGCAAAGTGGACCTGGTTCGCAATCGGTTATCAGTGCGGCTTTGCTTATCTTGTAGCGTTCGTCATCAACCAGCTCGGCAGCATTGCACTCGGCACGGCGAATGTCTTCGGCATCATCGTTTCCATCGTGCTCATCGTGCTCTTTATCTTCCTGCTGGTTCGCCCGTATAAGGAGAGCACCACGCTGTCCAACAGAGCCGTTAAGGTTAGGTAATCTCACGCCGTAATTAAGATTCGCAAATTCAGGAATTATCCAAGCCGAAAGGAGAGATCGTTATGCTGACTTGGCTTTCGCAAAACATAGGAACAATAATCGTGTTACTGGTCGTTGTTCTCATCGTCGCTGCGATCGTAAAATCGATGAGGCGGGATAAGAAAAACGGCAAGTCCTCCTGCGGCGGCAACTGCGCGGCCTGCCGCGGCGGCTGTATGCACGCACAGAAGTAAAGACCGCGAGGCCTCCGTTAACCATAAACATGGAGGCAGCACCGATAGGCGTTCTTTGTTCGGTGTTGCCTCTACCTCCTGAAAGGCGGGCACAGCTTGGAAACAGGTTGTGCCCGTTTTGCGTATTGTAAGAAACTTTTCAGTTGAATTCCCGGTTTTGCGTGCTATAATGAAAATGCAGAGATATGCGCTGCATTCGGTTTGTTTTACAAAAGACGGGAGGTCTTTTTAGTGGAGAATAAAAGAAGCGTCACCGTAGTGGCGGCGCTTGTGCGTGAGGGGGATAAATTTCTCATCGGGCAGCGGCCGGAAGGCAAAGCCCGCGCAGGCATGTGGGAATTCATCGGCGGCAAAACGGAGCCGAATGAAACGAACGAGGAAGCCCTCATCCGCGAGTGCAGGGAAGAGATCGGCGTTACGGTAGAAGTGGGCACGCTTTTTATGGACGTGCTGCATGACTACCCGGATCTGTTCGTGCACCTGTTTGTCTATAACGCGAAGATTACTGAGGGCGAGCCGCAGCGGCTTGAGCATCAGGATTTTCGCTGGATCACGCCCGGGGAGATCGACGACGTTGTGTTCTGCCCCGCAGATGTGGATGTGCTCGCGAAGATCAAGGCGGAGTTTCCTGCCGGGGGAGCAAACTGATGCGCCCCACTTTGCGCACGCTGTTTTTGCACGGCGGCGATATTTTGAAGTCCCCGGGTATGCAGATTGCAAAAGAGAACATGCAGCACGGGTCTGTGAGCGTGTTTGAGCACTCCGTGTGCGTGGCGCTTGTGTGCCTGTGGCTTGTGCACCGACTGCACCTAAAAGTGAACCAGCGCGCTCTTGTGCGCGGCGCTTTGCTGCACGATTATTTCCTCTACGATTGGCACACGCCCGACCCCGCGCACAGGCTGCACGGGTTTCGGCACGCCGGAACGGCCCTGCGCAATGCCGACCGCGACTTTGAGCTGAATGACACGGAGCGGGACATGATCAAAAAGCACATGTTTCCGTTAAATCCCGCCCCGCCGCGGTTCAAAGAAACGGCTGTTTTGTGCCTTGCCGATAAATATTGCGCGCTGCGCGAGACCGTTTTGCAGCGGAAAAAAGCGAATAAGTGAAAATAGCAAAAGCTCCCGCGGAGGAAATTTGCGGGAGCTTTTTGTATGATTGGTTTTGGGTTGAGCTTCGGAATATTTCGCTTGGTTAATCAAAAAGCACGCGAGAGAACGTCTATCTGCGTGATGATGTCGCGCAGGCGGTCTCCGGCAACGATGTATTCCAGCGCGTCGTCCGGCGTATCAAAGTATTGTTCGGTATCCGGCTGGTTCCAGAGATAGGCCATGATCCGATGCTCCGGTTTCGGTTGGCAGCCGCTCATTCCGAAATGAACGCCTTTCCATTCGAATTCAATTTCATCTCCGCGCCCGATGCAGTCCTTGAATTCCGCAATAGATTCAAAACGATCGTCTTCCAGAGTGTTGCAAGCAGGAAAAATAGTGTCCATATCGTTACCTCCATATTGTTTGAATTCGGGGACATTTCCGTCCCAATAATTTTTAGTGTCGCCCCAATGAAAATGGTTGTGTTCCCAGACTAGTTCGTGGTTGTGCGGTATGGAATGGTGGCGTGGGTAACCGTGATCCGAAAAATGTCGTTCTGAAACCGCTTTGCCATCTTCACCGATTTTGGTAAGTCGAAGATTTCCATTTTTGTCTTTGGTAGTTTTAATTTCTCCCGGTTTACCTATAAATCTTTCATCGTCCGGTTTCTTAGGTTTCCATTCGCCGCCATAAGCACTGCCCATGCCTTTTTCTTCTTGCTGGGGGAATACATAACCTCTTTTTATCAGTATAGCACGGCTTTTGACAGGAGACAACTGTCCTGTGAGATATTTTGCATATTTTGAAGACTTGCTATGGTTTTGATATTTCCAAGAAGAAAGTTCATAATCTACAAAAATGATGTTGCCTTCCATTTCAGGAAATGGGGTATTGTAACAAATAATCCGTTCGGGTTCGATTTGCCGAAGCATTTCGCGATAACCTTTTAGGAAAAAGTCTTTTTGATCGGCGTGATTGCCATGCTCAGAAACCATGTAAGTGGATACCGCCACAACACTCCCCTTTGGAATGCCCTTGAAACAGAAATCAAAGGTATTTTCGTCTCCCCAACTTACGGTTGGAATAACCCGAATTCCTTTTGAAGCAAAATATGCGCCGCACCAGCGGTTTCTAAAAGTGTTATAAAGCTGCATTGAAGGGTTCATCTCTCTATAGATACTGAAATCTGGAGATAGAACGGCTCTGTAGCGTTTCAGTTTTTCTATATCATAGTCCGGTTTTTTCCATATCCGTTCAAATTTATAATCATATAAAAAGAAATGAACCATGCGGTTTAAGTGATGCTTATCTCTGATGTTGGTGCGGTCAAAGCCGATTAACAGCAGATTTTGAAAGTCTTTATCCCCGAAATTTCCTTTGGGAATAATAGGAATCTTAAATTTGTCTTTGCCATGAAACTGGTTTCTTAGCATGATTTGACTTGTGCGATATTCTCGATTCTCTTCAGTCATTTTTACATCTCCTCTATAAGTAAAATGAAGTCTTTCTACCTATAGAGGAAAACACGGCAAAAGTTTCCCTGAAAAAGGAAACTTTCGCTGCATTTTCTGCAAAAAATATTTTGATGAATAGTTTTAGAAACGAAACGGCATTCACTAACGATTTTGGAAAAGAAGAAGCTTTGAAATGTGCAAAAGCTTTTTTCAAAAGAAAAAACCACGAATCAAAAAGACTCGTGATTTTTGGAGCGGGCGAAGGGAATCGAACCCTCGTATTCAGCTTGGGAAGCTGATGTTCTACCATTGAACTACGCCCGCATATTCATTTTGCTGTACTATCTATTCTAATATAAATTGAGGAAAAAATCAAGAGGGAAGTTCGTTTTGGGACATTTTTTGTTTTGAAGCAAACGGTTTCGCACACGATACAAATTCCGCAGAGGAATTTCGGCAATGTTTTCTCTTGAAAAATGCGATGATTTTCGGTATGATTATATAGAGTTGTTCGTACAAGTGATACGAGTGACGGAATGAGAAAATCACACAAACGGCGGGTTTGCCGTGAAAGGACGGGTATATATGGAACGCAACGAGACTGCCGCGCTGATCCGCGGGGGCGAAGCGGTATTCGGTTTGGAGCTTGGCTCTACGCGCATTAAGGCGGTGCTCATCGGGCCGCACGGCGAGGTGCTGGCTTCCGGCAGCTATGACTGGGAAAACCGCTTGGAGCAAGGTGTGTGGACGTACCACATGGACGATGTTTGGCACGGCATTCAGGAGAGCTACAAGAACCTTGCGGCATCGGTAGAGGAGAAATACGGCGAGAAGATCACGCATTTGAAGGCACTGGGGTTTTCCGCGATGATGCACGGCTATTTGGCGTTTGACCGCGAGGGCGAGCTGCTTGTGCCGTTCCGCACATGGCGCAATACCATGACGGAGGAGGCTGCCGCCGACCTTACGTCGCGCTTTGGCTTTAACATTCCGCAGCGCTGGAGCATTGCGCATCTGCATCAGGCGATTTTAAACAACGAGCCGCATGTGAAGGACATTGCGTTCATCACGACGCTTGCGGGCTATGTGCACTGGAAGCTGACGGGTGAGAAGGTGCTCGGCATCGGCGATGCCTCCGGCATGTTCCCCATTGACAGCGAGCACAACGTATACGATTCCGGCATGATGGACACATTTGATATTCTGCACAAGGAGCACAACCTGCCGTGGCGGCTGCGCGACATTCTGCCGCAGATTCGCCTTGCGGGCGAGGACGCGGGCGAGCTGACCGACGCGGGTGCGCTTTTGCTTGACCCCACCGGCACCTTAAAGCCCGGTGCGCCGTTGTGCCCGCCGGAAGGTGACGCCGGCACGGGCATGACGGCAACGAACAGCGTCCGTGTGCGCACGGGCAATATCTCCGCAGGCACGTCTGTTTTTGCGATGATCGTGCTCGAAAAGGCACTTTCTAAAGTACACACGGAGATCGATATGGTGACGACGCCGACCGGCAAGCCTGTTGCGATGGTGCATTGCAACAACTGCACGTCCGACATCAACGCGTGGGCGGGGTTGTTTAAGTCGTTTGCGGAGCTCATCGGCGAGAAGTGCTCCATGCCGCAGGCGCTTGATACAATGTTCTTTGAGGCTTTAAAGGGCGACGCCGATTGCGGCGGGCTCGTTTCGTGCAACTACTTCTCCGGCGAGCCGATCACCGGCATGGAGGAGGGCAGACCGCTGTTTATGCGCCTGCCGGACAGCGCGTTTACGTTCCAGAACTTTGCGCGCACGCAGCTTTACTCCGCGATGGCGACATTGAAAATCGGCATGGATATTCTGATCGAAAAGGAGCACGCGGAGGTTGATTCGCTGCTTGGCCACGGCGGGTTCTTCAAGGCGAAGGGCGTGGGCCAGAAGCTGATGGCAGGTGCGCTGCATACGCCGGTCTCCGTGATGGAAACGGCGGGCGAGGGCGGCCCGTGGGGCATGGCGCTGCTGGCTTCTTACCTTGTAAACGTAGAGGACGGCGAAACGCTGGAGGATTACCTCGATAAGAACATTTTCGCCGAGGCAAAGAGCGAGACCGCAGAGCCGGATGGAGCCGACATGCAGGGATTTGAGAAGTTCCTGGAGCGCTATAAGGCAACATTGCCGGTGGAGAAATCCGCAGTGGAAACGCTGAAATAAAACAGAAACGGGGAGCCGCGCAAGGTACACGCACGGCTCCCCGTTTCATTATATATTATTCTGCGTCAAAGGACGGTAGGCTTATTCAATCTCAATGTGGCGCGCGTTGTCCGGCAGGGCCTTCTTCGGCATTTCAAGCTTCAAAACGCCGTTGTCGTAGGTCGCCTTCATGTGGTCGGCGTCTACGCTGCTCAGGTCAAACTGACGGCTGTACGAGCCAAAGGAGCGCTCGCAGCGGACGTAGTTATTCTTGTCGTCCTTTTCTTCCTGCTCTGCCTTGCGCTCGGCGTGAATGGTCAGCGTGTCGCCGTTGACATCGAGATGGATGTCCTTCTTGTCAAAGCCCGGCAGGTCGGCCTCCAGCGTGTAGCTGTCGCCGTTATCCTTGATGTCGGTCTTGAACGATGCGAGCGCGCTGTGGTCGAACCAGCTGCCGAACGGATCGTTAAAGAAATTACGCTCAAACGCGTCCATTTCACGGAACGGGTTGTAAGCACTCAGGTTGTTTCTTCTATCATTATTGTTACGATACGGTCTCATGTCAAACATAAGTCATTCTCCTCTTTGTTGTGATGTTTTCGTCTTAAAAGCTGCATGTTTTCACGTTTATCGTGTTCACTTTATGTTCCAAGGGAACCACCTCTTTGTATTCATCTTTTCTTTTCGATTATCAGTATAGTGGTACTTTTCGCTTTTTGTGTTATGCGTTTTTTACGAAATTGTTAAACCTGCACTTTTTTCTTTAGAAAAAACATTGCATGGAAAATAACGCTGTGCTATACTGAAAAAAACGGGATGCCTTTGCGCAGAAAAAGCTGCACCGTGTGGAGGCGTACTGCCACCCGGATAATGTGAATTCCTGGCACTTACTGGAGCGCCTCGGCTTCAAACGCGAAGCGCACCTGCGCCGCGACATCTGGTTCAGAAAAGACGAAACCGGGCGCCGATTTGGCAGGATACGTACATTTTGTGTGCGGTATGTCGTTTTACTTTGGCAGTATTCAGACGGCGGAGAACGCGGAGGACGTGCAGGGCGCGAACATGGGCGTTTTGGAAGTCGTCATCACGGCAGCGATGATTTTACTGGCAACGGGATTATCTGTGATTTTAGTCAACCGAAAGTTCAAGCAGGAGTCAATAGAGCTTTTGAACAGAAAAAGTGATTAAAGTTCACGACTTATTGACAGTGTGTTCGATGGTTTCTATACTGAAAGCGGTATAAAAAACGATTTACGGGAGGTGCACTATAAAGAATCACAGAAGGTACATTTAAAACGGGTAGAGCATGGTTTGGTTTAAACTCAGAAAAGGAGAGAGTGTGATGAATGAAAAAATCTCAGAAAATACGTATACACTGCATAATCAGGTGGAGATCCCCTGTGTAGGCTTTGGCACCTGGCAGGTACCGGATGGAGAGACGGCGGCTAATGCTGTGATGCATGCCATTGAGGCAGGCTATACCCATATTGATACAGCTGTAGTATATCACAATGAAATCGGAGTCGGTGCAGGAATCCGGATGTCGGGGGCAGCGCGTGAAAAGCTGTTTGTTACAAGCAAGCTCTGGAATGATGTCCGGGGATATGATGAGACTTTGAAGGAATTTGGAAACTCTTTAAAAAGGCTGAATATGGATTATCTGGATCTGTTCCTGATTCATTGGCCTCGTCCCATTGCTTTTCGGGACAATTATGAGGAGGTAAACAGGGAGACATGGAGAGCCTTTGAGCATCTGTTAAACGAAGGATATGTGCGGGCAATCGGTGTCAGCAATTTCCTTCCGAAACATTTAAAAGCATTGTTAAAGAGCGCAGAGGTCGTTCCGATGATCGATCAGATTGAATTTCATCCTGGCTGGATGCAGCCTGAGACAGTATCATTTTGTGAAGAACATGGGATTTTAGTGGAGGCCTGGAGTCCTTTGGGCTCTGGAAAACTGCTGTCTGATCCGGCTCTTGTGGCTCTTGCCGAAAAGTATAACCGGTCAACTGCACAGATCTGTCTGCGCTGGTGTCTTCAGAAAGGGAAATTGCCACTTCCAAAATCGACAACACCTTCCCGCATCGAAGAAAATCTGCGTCTGTTTGATTTTCAGATATCAAAGGAAGACTCCGATTTGATTGATGGTCTGGCCTGTGTGGGCCGTACGGGATCGGATCCGGATAATGCAAAATTTTAAAGTGATTTTTACTATTTGGTGGAAAAAGGGGGTTGTCGGGAAATAGATAACCTCAAACAGGGCTCGATAGAGCTTTTGAACAGGAAAAGTGATTAAAATTCACAACTTATTGACAGTGTGTTCGATGGTTTCTATACTGAAAGCGGTATAAAAAAACGATTTACGGGAGGTGCACTATGAAGAAGCACGACTTTGGCGCGTGGTTTCTTCTGTGCGCGCTCCTGTTTCTTTTTGCGCCGGGTGTTTCGGCCATGGCAGAAGAGATGGAGCCGCTGTTCGCATTCGCAGCACAGGCAGAAGAGGTGCGTCCCGGCGGATCGTTCGCCGTGACCTGCACGCCGGCGCGCGGGGACATCGGCGCGTTCGTGCTGTTTGCGGATTTTGACGCGGAAGTCATAGCCAATGCGAAGGCCGAGTTGCCGGAAAGTGTGAAATCGCGCCACGTGTATACCTCGCAGCAGGACGGACGTTTTGCGCTCGTTTACACGGCGAAGGACGGCGGCGCGCTCGCGGAGCCGTTCACGCTGGTGTTCCGCACGGAGCGCGGCGCGGAGTTTGATGCGGTGACGGTCAGCTTTTCCGTGACCGATGCGGCGAACGCTGTGGGGCAAGAACTCATAGATACGGTGCAGACGACGGAAAAGACGTTTACTTACGTGAAAGAGCCGGAGATCGGCGCGGCACTGCTTTCGCTCATCCCGCCGACGGGCACGCTTTCCCCGAGCTTTGACCCGGAGAGGTTCCAATATTCGCTCTCGGTGCCGTTTTCCGTCACGTCACTCGTTTTCGACGCCCAGCCGGCAGAGGGCTGCGCTGTGCGCGTGAACCGCAAAAATCTCGGCGCGGGCGGCAGTACGGTCGATTTTGAATTCACCGTGACGTCCGAAAGTGGCGAAACGACAGTGTACACCGTGGCCGTCACGCGTGAGACAAAACCCGTGACGGCGGTGGCAGGAAAGACGGGCACGTCGTCCGCCGCAAAGGGAAAAGACGCGGCAAGCAGTGAAAAGCTTGCGGAAAGCGAAGTCGCCGAAGCCAATGTAGAAGAAGCACCGGCCGAAACAACCGTTGTGACAGGTGAAGCGCGCGACGCGGATCTGACCCGGACGGAAGCGGAGAAAAACGCCCGTGCGGTACAGACAGACCGTCTTGTTACGGCTGCCATCGTGCTGCTTGCGGTGGCATTTGGCTTTATGCTCGCCGTTTTGTGGCAGCGTGTTTCCGAAAAGAAGGGAGAAAAGTCCGGTCCGCGCCACGGCGCATGATGCACACGCTGCGCTCCGATTTCATACTATGAACTGCGAGCTTGTCTTGCAAGTATAGTTTGAAAGGAGACACAGCACATGGCAGATGAAAACACCATGCTGCGCGGCTGCCGCACCACCTGTACGCCGCTGCCCGAGGACCCTGTGCCCGGCATGGCCTACGTGCCGTTTCAGCAGTGGAGCGAAACCTACGAGCCGGCGCGCGCGTTCGATGACGGCACACTGTTCCCGGTTTTGAATAAACCGTTTTACGGAAGGCGGGGTGAGCCGCGGTGAACGAACAGCAGCGTTTAAGGCGGCACATTTCCGCCGTGCAGTTCGCGATGTGGGAGCTGCATTTGTATCTGGATTCGCATCCGTATTGCAAAGAAGCGGCGAAAAAGCTTGCTGCTTACCGCGAGGAATACGATAAGCTTACGGCCGAGTACGAAAAAGCGTACGGCCCCTTAAACGAGACTTCGCGCTCAACGAGCCGCTGGGCGTGGATCAGCGACCCGTGGCCGTGGGAAACGGAGGCGAACGAGTAATGTGGATTTATGAGAAGAAGCTGCAGTACCCTGTACGCATCAAAAACCCGAATCCCGCGCTCGCAAAGCTCATCATAAGCCAATACGGCGGCCCTCACGGAGAATTAGGCGCTTCCCTGCGCTACCTCAGCCAGCGCTACTCCATGCCCTACCCGGAGCTTCGGGCGATATTGACGGATATCGGTATCTCTGTTTCAGAAATGCCGCTTTTGGGGTCTAAAACGCCTTTTGAGGCCTTTGCGACGGCGTAACTCCACTTAATCGGGAGCAAATTCAGGTAAACATCGACGGTATCCTTGCTTTGGACGACCATTTTGTCTAAAATCTGTGAATAAAACGCATCTTCATATTCGACACCGCTGACGATTTCATGAATGGCAGCGGTGATTTCTTTCATCACGCTTTCCTGCTGATCGGCGAGGAGGTGCTGCTGGTCTATGCCGCTGATCGTATCTTGCAGCTCGGAAATCTCCTTATCGCAGACTTCGCGTTTCGTGATGAATTCCTGCTTGGTGATTGCGCCGGATATGCACAGGTCAATCAGCTGCGTGCGCTTATCTTCGACGGATTGAATTTGCTCTTTGAGTTTTTCAATATGCGAATAGTTGATGTTTACGGAAAGCACGGATTGAATGACCGAAAGCAAATTTGCGGTGATTTTCTTTTCCTCTAATTGCAGACTGCGGGTTACGAGGTACATGATATGAACGGCATCTTCATTGCGGATGCTTGGATTTGAGCAGCCAAGCGGATTTCCGGCTTTATCGGTGTGCGGGCTGCCTTGTGTAGCGGACTTGTAGCATCGCCATGCTTTGTAGCGGGTTCCGTTATTTCGATTTTTATATCTTGCCACATAGCTGGAGCCGCAGCAGCCGCACTTGATTTTGCCGGAGAATGGATAACGGTTGCTGTGCTTGGCTTTACCTTCCTGCGTTAGAGATTTTTCATCTAAAATGCGGTTGGCTTTCTCGAAAAGCTCTCGGGAAACGATGGGTTCGTGGTGGTCTTTGATGATGACAAATTCTTCTTCGCCGCGGTTATATTTCTTTTCGTGAGAGAGAAAATCCGGCGTGAAAGTTTTCTTTTGTACGAGGTCGCCGCAATACTTTTCGTTGCGGATCACACGCAAAATGACGGTGTTGCTCCACTCTTTGACGCGCATAGGCGTGATACCTGCTTCGCGAAGCTCGCGTGCGATGACGTGTGTGCCCTTGTTTTCGTTTGCAAACTTATGGAAGATAAGCCGCACGATTTTGGCGCCGTCTTCATTGATGGTCATTTTGCCGTCTTTAACATCGTAACCCAACATACTTCTGCCGAACACAACGCCTTGTTCCATCTGGCGTTTTTGCCCCCACTTCACACGTTCGGACGTCTTACGACTTTCTTCCTGCGCAATGGAAGACATGATCGCCAAGCGGAGCTCTGCATCGCCGTCTAAGGTGTTGATGTTGTCGTTCATAAAAATCACACCGACGCCGTGTTTTTTGAGGTCACGCGTGTAATAGATGCTGTCGAGCGTATTTCTCGCAAAACGGGAAATCTCTTTCGTGATGATCAAATCGAAATCGCCCTCTTTGGCGCAGGCGATCATGCGCTTGAATTCACTGCGCTTTTTGGTGTTGGTGCCGGAGATGCCTTCGTCCGCGAAAATCTCGTAAAGCTTCCAATCGGGGTTGCGCTCAATATATTGCCTGAAATACCGCTGCTGGCTCTCAAAGGAATTTGCCTGATCTTCGTGGTCGGTGGAAACGCGGCAATAGGCAGCCACACGCTTTCGCACATCGACTATTTTTCGCTCTTGATTCATGCGTTCATATCGATTCATATAAATCCTCCTTTTACAGTGAATGTTTCTGTGCCTATTATTATAGAAAGCGAAAATCGGTTTGTCGAATGTGCAAATTTGTTTTTACAGTTTGTTTCGGATGGCTTTCCGTCATCCTCTCTTGAAGTTGTTAATTTTCTCGATCACATTAGAGAATGCTGTTGGCAGTTAAATATTCGTGTGAAAATCGGTGAAAATTCCTTTCACAATGAATGTTTCTGTTTTATGGTATTACGGATTTGATTTTTGCTTTCTCTTTTTCCCAGTTCGGCTAAACACTCTTGGTATTGAGCGGGTGTCAGCAGATTTCGCTGCTTTAGGGAGCGGAGGATGCCTTTCTGCAAGTTCAGAAAGAAAGCGGCATGCTCCTTTTCATCCAATTTTGGAAGCGGTTCACCGATATAGATAAATTCTCTGTGCGTCAAATTACCACCTCGTGGTGCAAGTATATGGGGGCTTACTTGTACCGGATAACAAATAAAAACAAAGTCTTTATGTTTTCAGCATTTATCCCATAACCCGATACTTACGGCGAGGGCTTTATAGGTGTTTGCACCACTTCCGGCGGGATATATGGTATATGTTTCACCTACATTCTGACATAAAAAAAGCCGAGGGAGTTTCATAGTGAAAACCTCTCGGCTATGTAGTTATCTGCATAGGCGTTGACCGTTTTATTTGCAAATCTATTCTGTTGTATGTGACAAGTATTGGAGAATGTGCCTTTGTCAAAAAAATTAGAATTTGCGCGAACCATTTTTTCGACGGAAGATATACAGATGTATTCGATTGCTATAATACGAATCTCTGCGCGATAAGCAATTTTTTCTGAAATCAGCCAATATTAAATAAAGTGGTAAGAAAGGTATTACAGTGCCCTCAGCAGAAATGCCATATACAATGGAAGCGTCAGAACTTGCCCCATGCGACCAACATTATAGTCTCCAAGCTTGATGGCGCTGTTGACGTGATATTTTTCCGGATGATTCAAAATCGTTTTTGTACTCTTGATGTTGCCGGTCGCCGCTTTTACTTCCACGAGCGTACACTCGCCTTTGTAGCGGATTACAAAATCTACTTCCAAGCCGGAATCCTTGTGGAAATAATAGAGCTTCCGTCCCATCTTTGCAAAAATATCGGCAATCAGGTTTTCAAAGATGGCACCTTTGTAGCCGAAAAGATTACCCTGCAGAATGTCATACTGCGTGCCGTCTTCCAGCATACTGACGAACAGACCCATATCGCGCATATATACCTTGAAAGTGTCCTCTTCGGCGTTGCCGTCCAGCGGCAGTTCGGTAATGGAGAGGTTATAGCAGCGGGAGATGATCCCTGCATCTTCGATCCATTGCAGGCTCCCGGCATATTTTGCAGCTGTGGAGCCTTTTCGGACAACAGAATACTGGAATTTCTTATTTTCCTTGGCTAACTGACGGGGGATGGACTGGAAGCACTCCTTGATGCGGGACTTGTCTTTCTTTTCCGCGTATTTCACCATGTCGTCTTCATAAGAACGCACGATGTCACGCTGGATACGCAGCACTTCGTTCATCTGCTTGCTGTCCACAAAAGTCTGTACCGCATCCGGCATTCCGCCGACGACGGCATATTGCAGCAGGAGCTGCTTCATGCGGCTGTGTAATGCGTCCGGCACCGGCGTTTCCGTATCCAATGCTTTTTGCAACATATCAATGACCGGCTCGGAGATCCCGTTTGCCCACAGGAATTCCTCAAAATCTAGCGGATACATATCAATTACGGTTTCCGAACCTACGGGAACTGATTTCGGCTCCTTGCCATAGCCTTTTACGCCGAGCAGAGAGCCGGTACCGATCACATCGTACCGACCGTCGATCCGAAAGAATTTCAATGCGGTTCGGGCCTCGGGGCAATCCTGTATCTCGTCCAACACCAGAACGGTCTCTCCGGTCTCAAAATCTGCCTCTTTTCCAAGCAACGCAGAAAGCAGCATGACAATGTTGTCAATGTCCAGAGACCCCGCAAAAACGGAAGCATAGTCCGGATTCTCAAAGAAATTCAGATAGACCACATGCTTATAATTTTTCTTAGCAAACTCCAGCACGGAAAAGGTTTTTCCGCACTGTCTACATCCTTTAATGATCAATGGTTTGTGTCCCGGTGTGTTTTTCCATTCAGTCAATCGCTTTTCTATTTTTCGTTTTAACATCGCGGCTCCCTCCGAATCGTTTTCCTAACTTTGCGCATAGCATATCACAAATTGTGAACTTTTTCAAGGGACTTTGATTATGAATTGAAAACTTTTTCGGGCGACTTTTTGCGATGAAATAAAACTTTTTAAAACGACTTTTTGCAAAAACTACGAAAATGCAACGCTTACTCCATGTTTTCAGCATTTATCCCATAACCCGATACTGACGGCGAGGGCTTTATCGATTTTCTGAATATAGGAATACGGCAGCCTGCCTAAACGGGCTTGCAGCCGTTGCTTATCCAAAACGCGTATTTGCTCAAGCAGAACGACGGAATCCGTGGTGAGATCGCCGAGCATGGGAATTTGTGCGTGCGTAGGAAGTTTCGCCTTTTTATGCCTTCGGCTTGTAATCGGCGCTGCCATACTGCCGAAAAAGTTCCCTTCACTATACACGACATTTTTCGGCGATTTATAAACGGGGTAAAGGCATTTATTTACAGATTGTTTGCATTTGACACGCTTATGGGGTGGAAATTCAGAATTTGAAATATAAAGCTGCTTGACCTTTTGCCTTGCAAATATATAATATAAACGAGATTATCATAAGGGCATACATAGAATGTTATTTTGGTGTATTCAATAAAGACGTTTTTGGAGATTGCAAAGGAAAGCACTGGCATTCTTCTGGTTAATGAAGATCATCTGGTGTAATTAGCACCTTATTGCAGCTGCTTTCTGCCCTTGCGATAGTGGTCAAGCGATAGGAGGCGGAGCAACTATGATCTATTATACTGCCGATACGCACTTCGGCCATGCTAATGTTATAGAGATGTGCGAGCGACCATATCCCGATGTAGACGCCATGAATGAAGCGATGATCGCGGCATGGAATGAACGTGTACATGGCAATGATACCGTATACATCATCGGAGATATGTTCTTTCGCTGTGCGGATCCTGAAAGTATCTTAAGGCGGCTTAAGGGGAAAAAGCGGTTGATCGTGGGCAACCATGACGGCTCTTGGATGGGAAAAGTTGATTTGAGCCGCTATTTTCTCAGTGTAGATAATTTTTTTGAGATTTCGGATGGCGCACATGGCTTGACGCTTTGCCATTATCCGATGCTGACTTGGAAGCACGCCAAACGAACTTACATGATCCACGGTCATATTCACGCAGATACCTCGGCGGATTTCTGGCCGCTGATTCAATGCCGGGACCATGTGTTGAATGCCGGTGTGGATCTGAACGGCTACCATCCCGTCACCTTCGATGAGTTGGTAGAAAATAACCGTAAATTTAAGGCTGAGCATGATGTGTAGAAGGCTGAAATAAGCTTCATCACTTTTATCTCGAAGCAAAAAAAAGACTTACCGGTTTATAAAAAAATTCCGTCGCAGTGAAAGCTGTGACGGAGAATCAGGGGTTGAACTACTACAATATGCTTGCAGTATGCTCCGGCAACGAACAAGCTCCCGAAGCGGATGGGCGGCGACACAAGAAACGCTTTTTTACATGTGATAAAAAGCGTGAGGACGCAACGCTCAAGGTAAATCCTATGGATCAAGCTACCATTGATACGATTTATTATTCGTCTGATGGAGCCATTCGGTCTGTCGATAGAGAAATTGACCATGATTTAAACACTCATTTAAACTTAAATTGCTCATTCTACGCGGTTACACTTCCTAAAAATCGACAAGCGGTACTGGAAGAGGTCCAGAGATCGGTTGTTGAACATGGCGGCGATATATTACATAACTGCATTACGCAGTTGCGATTATGGGAGCAGGAATCTGACCCGAAAACTCCGTATATAGGAATAGCGATCTGGTGGCTTAAAAAGCAAATTCAAATTTTATCCAAAGCGTAGGATCGTGACATGTAACGAAGTGAAATAGACCGGCGAATGCCGGTCTATTTCACTGTACTTCTGATATTTACCACATGTGCCCGCACTTATTACACTTATACTGCTTTCCGATTTTACCGCTTCCTACTCCCCATAGCTGAGCAGAAGCCGCGCGTTCGAGAGAATCGATTTTACGGTAGTCGGTCGCATGGCATTTCGGGCAGCAGAATTTAGACGTTGAGGTGGCTGCTGGGCGAGGCACTTCGGGCGGTTTGATGGGCTGGCCACAGTTTGGGCAGGCTGGGCAGTCGATGAGGGCAATGGTATTTTGCTGATTGGCTTTTTCTTGCTCTTTAAAAACGCCTGTGCAGATATTAGAACTTATGACGGGAACATGCTGAGTCCATTCGTAAACTCGTCCGCATTGACGGCACTTATACATAATCAGCTTTGTGTCGCTGCCGGCTTCGTATTCTTGACCCATTAAATCAGTTAGCACAGAATAACAATCTGGGCAGTGTACTTTGTCAGGATGGGCATCATAATACGCCTTGAGTGTAGCAGGATCATCCAACCGATCTTCTTTATAAATTAAATATTTGGGAATGATAACCCAATAAAGTGCCATTATAATAATTGCGATAATCCAACCCCCTGCTCCGTGACCAGCTGCGATACCTATAGACATCAGCGATAGTATCACGCCGATTGATAAGAACAGTGTTGCGTAGCCTTTCATAACAAATCTCCTTAAAATGTGTTATATTTCTCGATAAAAGTATAGCATAATTACAGTTGATATTCAAGGCTAATCCGTTGAAAGACGGAACAATCGGCGCATCAGATGCCTTCTTGGCTCTTTTCGGCAAAAAAATGGGTTTCCAAACGTCAGACGCAGTACACAGACGGTGCGGCAGCAATAGCAAGATATTTAGATGGAGTTAAAAACGGCAAGAAAGAACTGTCCGATTTTGAAAGTGCGTTTGAATCTGTGGACGAACATATCGAAAATCAAGCCCGAAATACAAGAAACGATGAGATCGCTTTAGCGGGTTACGGAGATCAATTACGTTTGACAGCCGAAGGATTACAAGAAACAGGCATCAAAGCAATGTTTGCAACGCTAAAAACGAAACTATTTGCCGCAGCATCAAAAGCAGCTCAGCTTGCGCTAAACGCTTTAGTCTCGGTTGGAATATGATATCTATGAGCCCGCTGGAGAAGCGCATAGCCGTCTGTGATTGAATCCGTGCCGTCGTTTTTGCCGGTATCGGCTTTGGACTCGCGCAGCGTCTTTTCAAGTGTCGGCGCGGCGCGCTCGTTTTTGGGGTAAACGGTAACGTCGTAGTTCCAGTTCATACCGTCGATGCTCGTCATGGGCAGTGAAAGCAGGAACGGTGCGGTGGTGTTGGAAACCGTTTCGGGAACCTGCGTTTCCACAAACAGATATAATCCCTGCTCGAGTTCCGCGGCCGAGGTGTGCCCTGTGCCGTCCGTTTCCGGCATAGAAGTGCCGTTTTGGCGGATAAAAGCTTCCAGTGCGTTTTTTGTTTGGCTTTCCGCTGTGTTCAGATGATCGGAAAGCGCATCGATCAAGGTATCCGAAGTGAAATACAGGTCGCCGCGGTCGGTTTTGTAGGCGTCTTCGGAAGTGAGATCAAGGCAATTCATAAGCGCGGTGGTTTTGTCGCCGCCCGGCAATTTATACAGCAGCATATTTTGATGTTCGCCGTCTTTTGTTTCGGCATGTACCGCAAGATCGGCGATTTTGGCATAGCTGAATACAACGCCTTCGATGGCGTACGGCATCAGGGTGTTTTCCACGTTTTCGTCGGCGTAGCCGGTTGAAATGTACGTGTTGTCCCCCAGAACACCGTCTGCGTGCGCGGAGGTGAAATCGTATTTATAAAGCGATACGGATGCTTTTCTGTCGGTGTCGATCACGGCCTGCGGAACAGAAGCCGCCGAAACCGATAGGATGCCGGAGAATAAAACCAGTGCGGCGGAGAGCACCGCGCCGAGCTTTGTGAGTCGTTTTGTTTTCATAGCGTTGTCCTTTCAAAATTTTTCTTTCTGAATATACAGAAGACCGAGTAAACCGATCACGGTAAAAATCGTACCGAGTGCGGCAGTTTGCATTCCGTTTCCACCCGCGGCGGGAAGCTCAAATTGATGCCCGTTGACGGCGGTGATCGTAATATCCTGCTGCGGGGTGCCGTTTACGTCCTGCGGCAAAGTGCCTTCAAACAGCGGCTCGCCCAAAAGCTGAAAGCCGTCTTTGGTGCGCACTTCCGTGATGCGGTAAAGGACGGTGGCATTTTGGTTTTTAACTTGCAAACCGCTAAACGTAACCTTGCCGTCCTCGCCCGTTGTGAGCACACCGTCGGAAATCCCCTCGGACGTGCAGCTGCCGACGGAGATCGGATCTGCTTCTTTTCTTGCGCGGACAGGAGACCATGCAGTACCGCCGTCTGTCGAATATTGCAGCAGAAAAGAAACATCATTTAAGGCAGTGCCGTCCGGTGTGATTTTTCGGACGGAAACAGAGCCGACGCTCGGTGTGTTTTTGCGAGTGATTTGAATGATCTGCCGGTCTTTTTCAACGGTAAACGGGTACACGGTGGAATCCAATTCATACCCCTGCGGCGCGGAGATTTCGCGGTAGTACCCGGAGCGCAGGTCGGATACGATAATTTTGCCGTCTTTGCCGGTGGTTTCGGTCGCGATGACGTTTTTGTCGCTGTCCATGATCTCGAACACGGCGCCTGCAAGCGGTGCTTTGCCGTCTGCATCGACTTTGCAGATTTCGAGTGTGCCGCGGATCAGCGTGTTTTCAAACTGGACGGTCACACTGCCTTTGGCGGTCAGCGTAATCGTTTGCGGTTTCGGCTGACGGTAGGAGGACGGTGTGTTGACCTCGGTCACGGTGTACTGAATGAGCGTGCTCGTGTCTTCGCGAAAGACTGGCAGCTCGCTGATTTTGGCTGTACCGTTGTCGTCCGTTTTGACCGTTGCATTCCAGTTATCGGTATCTCTCGTGACTTTGAATGTGAAGCCGCTCTTCTTTCCGTCTTCGGAGGTCTTTTGAATGATCAGTTCACCGTAATTGATGCGTTCTGTTTGAAGGCGCAGATAGGCGGAAACGGTGGTTTGCCCGCCCGTAAAAGTCGCCATGCGCTGAATGGCGCTGTCTGCGCATTTCCAAACGGCAACGGCATTGGAGTTCCCGATGGAATAGCTTGCCGAATCGGTCACAATGCCGTTCGCGAACTCCTTTTGCGTTGTGACGGTGAGTTTATCTCCGCTGCGGGAGAAATTCACACCGCTTAGGGAAAAATCAAAGTGGCTCAGCACGTGGTTGCTGTCTGTTACGGTGGCGGTGTAGGCGGAACCGTTCCATTTGAGCTGGATCGCCGCAGTTTTTTGCGGATCGGCATTTGCAAAGCTTGGGATTTTGCATCCGTTCAGCAGCGCGTCTTTCAGCTCTGTATAGTACGTGCGAAATGCCGTGGGATTATAGGCATGCTTTGCCACAGTCTCCATTTCGGTATCTACGGTGCTGCTCCATGTCCAGTCGGTCGCGCTGTTTTGGACGATATAATTTTTGCAGGCAGCCCAGACCAAAAGCTGCATCACAGCCCATTTGGCGGTGTTTGCCTCGTAGTTGCCGACCTTACCGCCGCTTGGGTGAGTGTCACCCCAGCCGCTTTTGCTTAGACCGTTTGTTTCGGAAAAGCCCTGTGCGATGATTTGCCGAACGGTCTCCTGATTTGCAAAAGAGAGATCGGTCCAGCTGTAATCAATGTCGCCCCATTGCAGGAGCTCCTTATCCAAGCAATACGCCGGATAATAAACGGAATTTGTGACCATTGCTTTTGCGGGCAGCCCGCCCAATGTGCCGAAGATCGTGGTGGTTACGGAGGATTTCAGGGAGTAAAAATGCACTTTGGAGATACCGGCCTGCTGATTTGCCGCAGCGTAAGTGGCAACTTCCGAATCTTCCAAGTAAAAATCCCGGTCGCTTAGTGCGGCGTCTTCCTGTTGGGTTTTTTCCGGCGGAGCTTCGGATTCCGGCATACCGGCTTCGTCTGCAAACGCCGAGATCGACGCGGACCAGAGCAGCAGGCAGGCGGAAAGAAGCGCGCCGAGCCGCTTAGCGGTCGTTATCATTTGCATCACCTCTGGTTTTCTTTTTAATTAGGATATAATCCATGCCCCTGCGCACCTGACAATAGGTGCAGATGTCTTTTACGACCTGCATCTCGTCTGCTTTTCGGATGGTGTACTTCCCGGAAAGATAGAAGTCGGCGGCGCAGATCGGGCAAAGGCAGAGGACTTCCGCTTCGCGGGAACCTCTGTCGTTCGGTGATTTATTCATTTCATGTGTTTCACCCCGCTTATAATAAATTGGCAGTTCAATTTGCCCCGCCCCCGAGCTGCCAAGAGGAATTCTCAGGCCCGAAGCCCGAGAATTGCGTATTCGATTTTCAAGGTGCAGGAGGTCAAAATGACCTCTCACTTTTTACAAAGGAAAAATTCGACAATGTGTGCGCAGAAATTTTATTTTTCCATCAACTTTTTCGGCTTTTCGAGGATCTTAGCGGCTTTTCGGCTGATGTTGGACGGATGCACACCGTATTTTTTGGCGAGTTCTTTGCGGGAAACATGTTGAAAGAAGTACATACGGATGAATTCGGCATCGTCCGGGTCGAGTAAATGAAGGCAGGAGTACATCTTTTCAATCATGAGCCGGTCTTCGGTTTGCTGTTCAATGTCCGTGTTTTCATCGCGCAGCGGGATTTCCTCGGATTTAAGGTCTAAATTGCATAAAAAAGAGCGCTATCTAATTTTCTTAGATAGCGCTCACGTTCCTTCTCTCGGTAGAAGGCTTTGTAGGCGTCTTTGGAACTTCCAGCAGAACACCTTGTACCGGTATGAACCAGTGTGAAGCTTTGTAATTTTCAGTTGTGTTTCGTATGCGGCAAAACTCCGCATATGTAATTTGTACATATCCAACGTCTGTTTTGATCTAGACGCATTTAGGCTCGTTTGACAATAGAATAACCTCCGATCAATTTGAATTCGATTTCAAATTGATCGGAGGCGGGGCGCGGGGAGCAGGAAAGTGGTGAAATACTCCGAAGATCGTAACCCCAGTAAAAATATAAGAACTATAGATGATGCAGAACACTAAACAGTTAAATATTCTGTTTTATTATATTGAATTTTTAAATTGCTTTGAATTAGCTTTAAGTTTTGTTTTGAATCTTTAAGAAAGGTGTTTTCTTCGTAAAAAATGAAAATTCGCAAGTTTGAATTAAAGAAATCCGGCACCAAATAAAAAAGACGATTTATGACTTTAGATGAACTCTCGAAAATATTTTGATCGATTGTATAAGCGGAGAAAAGTTCTTCAACGGATAGAGTGCGGCTGCCTTTTCGCCATTGCAAATAATATTCATATATTTCATCCTTTGTCATAATAGGTCACCACTTGTAAAAATACTTTTAGATAGGTTGAAGCCGCTTAAATTCGTTTTGATATCATTGCTGGCAATTGTAAAGCTGCAACTAGGATGATACCAAACCCTAAACTGATTCCCAAATTGGCTTTATGAAAAATAAAAAATAGAATTTCCAAAGTGATAATTGCCAACAATATTATTCGTGCGATTTTTCGGAATAAAGAGATTTCTTTGTCATTTAACTTCCTTTGTTCTGAGTCAATAGGACTAAGAGTGTAAACTGTTAGAATTGCAAGTACTTGAACAATGGCGAATACGAAGTAATTATGATTAGAGATAATAGTATTAACAGTTAATTGTGAAATTACTAATAATGCCGTAGAAGTTAAAAAGCATTTTATAGGAGAAGATAGGTGATATCCACCGCTAAATTTTCTAAGGAAAACAAATGGGACAATAAGAAAAAGACTCTCTATAGGCTTTCCCAATATAGTACCAATGAAAAAAGATAATGTAATAGGGAAAAAGGTTAGGAGGAAGGTGAAAATGGCATATTCATATAATTCTAATTCACTATCAGAAATGGCCCCTGACTTGAGGAGCCATTTTGATAATTGTTTTGATAAGTACTGCATTATTGAATTTTGCTGAACTTTGAGAGATTTGCGGGAGCTTTAGGCTGGTAAACCATAGCACAAGAATTTGAATTAGCAGCAATGAATAGAACGGCACTAAACATAGCAACACACGGCCCGGCTAGTTTGGAAAGAAGTTTTTTAATTTTACACATAAATAACCCATCCTTTGTTGAATATTATAAGGCAAATACCTTGTTTATTAGTATTCTATCATGCAATAAAAACGCGTTTCAATAAATTTGGCTCTAAACGACAAAAAACATAAGAAAACGGTTTATTATTACTTGTATTAACACTTTTATGTAGAAATAAAAGAATAGTTCTAAATATTCAGTAATTTTCTTAAGAAATTTAATATGTGACAGAATAGTTCTTTACAATATTGTTCATGAAGTAGCTCGAATTTGGTAAGATATACGAGGTGATTAATAATGAATTATGATTGTAGGACTATGGGAGAGCGGATTTCTCATCGGAGACAGACTCTCCATATTAAGCAGAACATTCTTGCTGAAAAACTGAATATTTCTAATAACCATCTGTCTTCTATAGAAAATGGTCGAGTATCACCAAGTTTCGATTTATTCGTCCAAATATGTAAAGAGCTTGAGGTAACTCCTGATTATTTACTACTGGGCGTAATGTATTCTAAAAACATTCCTAAAAGTATAGAAGATGGCTTGCGCTTGTGTACAAAAGAAGATTTGGATTTGATAAATGAGATTGTCCAGTTTTGTGTTAAAAGAGGATGTAAATAACAAAGAAGTGACAATTACGTTTTAATGTGGTATAATCAAACACAAAGAGTGTTTTGCTTATAGAAATTTATTTCATAACTTTAATACTTTGGAACAGTAATAAGAGAGGTGGAAAAACATGTATATCGTTGTCTGTGACGATGATCCGATTTTTTTATCTTCTATGGAAGTACGGATCCGGAATTTTTTCACCCATCGCTCTTTAAAATGCCCCACGGTTTCTTTGTTTCAAAATGGAGATGAGCTGTTGAAATCGGGAATCACACCTGATATTGCTTTTTTAGATGTTGAAATGCCGGGACGAAGTGGGATTCACGTCGGTGCGGAATTGATGCAAAAAAACGTGTATGTTAAGATCATTATTATCACTTCATTCCCCGATTATCTTGATGAAGCAGTGAATTTCCATGTTTATCGGTATTTATCCAAACCTATTGACGAAAACAGATTTTGCCGCAGCTTGTCGGCGACGCTAAAGCAGCTTCATATGGAAACTGTATATATTCATGTGTGTACAGTGGACGGTGATCTAAAGCTTCGCGCCGACGAGATCATTTGTGTTGAGAGAAGAAAAAATAAAGGGTCGTTTGCCAAAAAGGCGGAAGCTTTCACGCGTTTTATGAAGATAAGAAAAGAAAATTTTATGTGATAATTGAAATTTAACATAGGTTCAATTAATAGATATTGAAGTTTAAGCAAAGAAAGACAAGCGTTAAAAACGCTTGTCTTTCTTTGCTTTTAAAAAATCAAATTCGCCAATAAATAGACCAAAATAAGCATTTTTTTGTCGTTTCATGATAAATGTATTGACTTGTTTCCGTTAATAAGATATATTAACAGCAAGTTAACCATATGAAAAATTTTGAAATTTAAGGTTTGGCCAGAGTGTCATTTGACTTTAAAGGTAACGCGGTTTGTGATGGAATTACGGTATCTTGTTTATGATATGGAGAAATATATATGGTGATTTTGAAAGAAATGAACTACATTGTTTTGCGCAGCCGCGGGCGGACAGCGCTTTCTGTTTGTATTGCGGCGCTGCTTGTGTGCTGCATGTCGTTTTACCTCGGCAGCATCCAGACGGCGGAGAGCGCGGAGAAAAATCTGGCGAAGGTCATCCCGGTGACGGCGCAGGTGGTCAGCCGCAGCGGTGCGCGCACCGTGGGGTTCGAGATCGACGAAAATCACTTTGCGAACCTCATGAAGGCGGACATCAAAGACGCGGTGTACACGGCCTCGGCGTGCGCGAATTTTCAGGAGCAGTACCGCGCGGAGGACGTGCAGGGCGCGGACACGTCCGTGACGGCGGTGAGCGGGCTTTCGGCGCTCGTCGGCGTGACGGAGGAGAACATCGCGTTTGAAAACGGGTACGACCTCTCGTTTTTGGAGCGCGCGGAGCCGCTGTGCGTGGTGAGCCAAAGCTACGCGGCACAGTACGGGTTGAATTCGGGTGACACGCTCTCGATGCCGTTTTACGTGACGCGCTACAACGACGACGGCTTTTCGCTGCGGTACGAGCACCTCGGCATGCAGGGCGTGAAGATCATCGGCGTGTACGCGGACAGCGCCTCGGGCAGCTCGGTGCCGTGCAGCATGATCGTCTCTGTGCCGTGGCTGCAAACGGTCGTTAAGGATAATAACCTGCGGTTTTATTACAGCTCGTTCCGCTGTGCGCTGCGCGACCCGATGAAACTGAACGATTTTAAAGATGCCATGCGCGGCGCAGGCTTTGCAAAGCCCGACCCGAACGCGTTTGACGAGCGCCACGGCGACACAATTGTGGTGGACGACCAGCTGTTCATTGAAACGGCGGAAAAGTTGGAGCAGAATTTGAAGGTGCTGCGGTGGTTTTTGGCGCCGTTTTTCGCGCTCGTCATTGTGCTCGTCACGCTGGTGACGTTCCTCTTGCTGCGCAGCACACGGCGGGACATGGCGATCTCGCTTTCGCTTGGACGGCCGAAGATTTTAAGCGGATGCGCGTGCTTTTTCGGTATGCTCATCGCAAATGTGTGCGGCTGCGCGGTGGCGGTGCCCATATTGCTTTGCACGGCGGGGCTTGCGCTCGGGCAGATTCTGACGATCTGCGGGCTGTACCTTGCGTCCTCGTGCGTGGGCGTTTTGCTGGCGCTCATTTTGCTCCTGCGTTTTGACGCACTGGAGCTTTTGACAAAAATCGATTAACGAAAGGCGGCGTGAATATGGCTGTTTTAGCGGCGGAAAATGTGAGCTATACCTACCAGAGCAAATACCAGAAGGTGCAGGCGTTGAAAAACGTTTCCTGCACGTTTGAGGCGGGAAAATTCTACGCGATCATCGGGCAGTCCGGCAGCGGCAAAACGACGCTGCTTTCCATGCTGGCGGGTCTCGGCACGCCGAGTGAGGGCGAGATCATTGCGAACGGAAAAACGCTGAAAGAGATCGGCAGCGAGCGGCATCGGCGTGAGAATGTGACAGTGATCTACCAGTCTTTCAACTTATTTCCCACTTTGAACATACTCGAAAACGTCATGTACCCGATGCAAATTTCAAAAAAGCCGACGAAAGAGGCGAAAATCAGAGCCAAAGAGCTTTTAAATTCGGTCGGCCTCGGAGACGTTGACCCGAGAAAGCTGCCGGCGATGCTCTCCGGCGGTCAGCAGCAGCGCGTCGCCATCGCGCGGGCGTTGGCGTCCGACGCAAAAGTCATCCTCGCGGATGAGCCGACGGGCAACCTCGATACGGAGAACGGCAAGGTCGTCATTGACTTGCTTAAAAAACTCGTGCAGGATGAAAATTACTGCGTGATCGTCGTCACGCACGACCCGGGCATCGCGGCGCAGGCGGATGTCGTCTACAAAATGCAGGACGGAAGGCTGGCGGTAGAGTGTTAAAGAGCCTCAAACAACTCCTTCGCACGCCTGTAAAAGCTGTGCTGTTCTTCCTTTTGATGGCCGCCGCCACGGCGCTCTTGGTGTTGGGGGCAAATTTGTGGGCACAGACACAGGCGCAAATGGATGCTGTGGAAAAGCAATTCACAACGCTCGGCACGGTAGAGCAAAAGCCGAACCGCACGCAGATGCGCACGGGGTGGAATGCCGCCGATGGGGCGTATTATAGCGAAGCCGAACCCGTGTATGATTCGGTGATCTCTGCCGATGTTCTGGATTTTGACGGCGCGAATTATTTGAAAGCGCCTGAAAAACGCCTGTATTACCTTGCGGATTTGCAGGGGTTTGCGGTGCGCGACGGCGGCACGGCGCTGTTTTACCCGGTGGTCGAATTCACGCCTGCCGAAACGGCGGTGCCGGATCACCCCATAAAAGTGTATGTGCAGCGATTTTTGTACCCGGAAGCGGAAAATCAGAACAACGAATACGAAATTTACGTTTGCGACCACTGGACGGAAAATCCCGCGCCACTGGAGGCAGGGAAAACATATGTGGCGTATACAAATGTGATCGTCAATCACCACGAAAACGCGAAAAGCTCCATTGAATACGCACTGATCGCGGCGGAGCGCTCCACACAGTGCGACGCAGGCGGAAATTTGCTTGTAAGCGATAGGCAGACACGGACATTTGACGAAGTGACGGCAGGCTTTTACGAGACCGAGCGCGGGCAATATTGGCTGGAGCTTTCAAAGGCGCTTTCCATGTGGGACACGACCGCGCCCGTTTTGCCGGTTACAGATACGGCGCTGCTGCCGAGCTTTCACGACCGCACGGTGTATGTGCGGGAGGGGCGGACGTTTTCCGCGGAAGACCTCGAAAACGGTGCGGCGGTATGTCTTGTTTCCGAAGAATTCGCGCGGAAAAACGGGCTTTCCATCGGCGATAAAGTGGAGCTGCCGTTTTACGGCGTGAACGAAAAAGACTCGCCGCATAGGACGTTCGGCGACGGTAGTGGCCTGCGCACGTTTTCGCTTTTAAACGCACAGAACCGGGCATACACGCCATTTTGGACGGCAAAGTATGAGATCATCGGCACGTATTACAGTGTGGGCACATACGGAAAACCGGCGGGCTCCATCGAAATGGCGCTGAATTTGTTCCTCATTCCCGCAAATTCGGTCAAGGCAGATTTTGCCGGCAATATCGTAGACAGCGGACCGATGCAGCGCGCGACGACCTCCTTCCAAATCCCAAACGGCACAATCGACGACTACATAGCGGCGTATAACCGAAATGTTCCGGCGGAGGTTCGGGAAAATTTGGAGATCACGTTTGACGACAATGGGTACAGCCAGATCATCGGCGGTTTACTCAATATGCGGTACGTGGCGATCGTTCTGTTCGCGGCAGGATTGCTTTCGGCACTGGCGATTTTAGTGTTGCTACTCTATTTCTTTATCGTAAAGCAGAAGAAGCGCACGGCGATCGAGCGGAGTTTAGGTATGAGCAAAAATCAGTGCCGCGTGTCGCTTGTTTCGGGCGTAGTGGTCTTGAGCGCTGTGGCGGTGATTTTGGGCACAGTTTGCAGTTCAGTGCTGTTTGACAAAGTGCAGACGCTCGATTTAACCGGGCAGAACGAGCACACATTCAGCACGGAATACAGCCTTTGGGCGCGGGATGAAAGCGCGGTGGAGACGGAGGACGCAGCGGACACGGGCGTTTTGGAAGTCGTCATTCCTGCAGCGATGACAGTATTGACGGCGGGATTATCCGTGATTTTGGTGAACCGAAACCTAAAGCAGGAGCCGATAGAGCTTTTGAGCGCACGGGTGGAATAACATGAAAAACAGCTTAAAACAACTCCTTCGCACGCCGATGAAGACCGCGCTGTTCTTCCTTTTGATGGCCGCCGCCACGGCGCTTTTGGTGCTGGGGGCAAATTTGTGGGCACAGACACAGGCGAAGATCGACGCGGCGGAGGGGCTGTTCGTGACACTCGGCACGGTGGAGCAGCTGCCGGACTATGAAGCGCCGGTGAAAACCAAAACGTTAGACAGCCTGTGGCTTGGCGCGGAGGAAACAGAGTCGGTATACGGCACAGTGTATGATGAAAGCGTGCTCGATTTTCTGGGCGCCGCATACGTGCACGGGCCTGAAAAGCGCACGTATTACGCGGCGCTTCTGCCGGAAGAATACACCGCGCCGGAGCGGCAGGACACACCGCCGTTTAACGGCAGCAGGTGCGTCATCGAGTTTACACCGCTTGAAAGCGGGAGGGCCGATCGCCGCCGAACCGTGCAGGTGAACCGCGTGCTGTACGGCACATACAGCGGCGACGAGATGAAGCTTTGCGACATGCTTTCCGAAAACGCGCTGAATTTGGAAGCGGGAAAGCGCTACCTTGCGTATGTCACGTTAAGTGCGGAAAGCTTGCAATCGTTTCGCGCGGGCGACATGTTTTTCGTGCCGCAGAGCATCACTGGTACGCCGCAGATGGATGCCGAGGGGAACCGGCTGAACGACGGCGTAACGCTGCCGACGATTATGGAGGTCACGCCGGAGTTTTATGATTCCGAGACGTGGGAGATCGTCCGAAACTGGGCGCAGGCGCTGTACACGCGGTGGCAAAGCTACCCCGTGCTCGCAGTGGAAAGCCTCGATCTGCTGCCGTCGTTTCACGAAAACACGGTGTTTTTATCGGCAGGGCGAGAGATCACAGACGCGGAGTTCGCAGACGGCGCGGCTGTGTGCATGGTCAGCGCGGAGTTTGCGCGCAGCGCAGGGCTTGCGGTCGGCGACCGCGTGCCGCTCTCGCTGTACCTTGCGAACAAGGCAGAGAGCCCGCAGTGGGAATTCGGCTTTCAGGTGCAGTGGCGCGGCGGCCGAAGCCCCGGGCTGTTAAACGCGGCGGGCGAGCCGTATTCGGTCTTCTTCGAGCAGGCGTATGAGATCGTCGGGCTATATGATACGTTTCGCCTTGCGGGTAGCAAAAACGGCACGGGGGAGATCGCGCGGAACATGTTTATTGTGCCGACGGCCTCGGTGACAGCGTCCGATGCGGAGAATATAGGTGCGTTCGGTGCAATGAACCGGTATACCACTTCGTTTCAAATCCCGAACGGCACGATCGACGAATATAGGACAGCGTATGAGCAAAATGTGCCGGAAAGCGTGCGCACGCATTTGCAGCTGACCTTTGACGACAACGGGTACAGCAAAGTCGTCGGCGGGCTGGAAAATCTGCGCACGGCGGCGATCATCTTGTTCGCGGCGGGATTGCTTTCGGCACTGGCGATTTTGGTGTTGCTGCTCTATTTCTTCATCGTAAAGCAGAAGAAGCGCACGGCGATCGAGCGGAGTTTAGGCATGAGCAAAAATCAGTGCCGCGTGTCGCTTGTTTCGGGCGTAGTGGTCTTGAGCGCTGTGGCGGTGATTTTGGGCACAGTTTGCAGTTCAGTGCTGTTTGACAAAGTGCAGACGCTCGATTTAACCGGGCAGAACGAGCACACATTCAGCACGGAATACAGCCTTTGGGCGCGGGATGAAAGCGCGGTGGAGACGGAGGACGCAGCGGACACGGGCGTTTTGGAAGTCGTCATTCCTGCAGCGATGACAGTATTGACGGCGGGATTATCCGTGATTTTGGTGAACCGAAGTCTGAAATATGAATTAATTGAAATGCTGAACAAATAGCGACACCGGATTTTAGGAGGAAAAGATGACTATTCATGAAATGCAAAACTTGAACCGAGCCACTATTGAACATGCTTCAAAAGTTATCGTGCCCGGCATGACGCTCATTGAGCTTCGTAAACTATGTGAGGAATATATGCTCTCCCACGGTGCGGATTCCTTTTGGTATTGGGATGTAGGTGCTTTTGTTTTCGCCGGTGATAAGACTACTGTATCCGTATCCGGTCGTGAGTATAAAACAGATGACCACATAATTGAGCCAAACGATATTATTACAATAGATTTAAGTCCACAGAGCAACTGCATTTGGGGCGATTACGCAAGAACTCTGATTGTAGAAAACGGTAAGATCGTCAAAGACGTAGAGCAAATACAGAATGATGAATGGCGAAATGGTCTTAAAATGGAAGTCTATCTGCATGAAGCTATGCTTGGTTTCGTGAATGAGAACACTAGTTTTGAGGCGCTGTTCTACTACATAAACGATCAGATTAAAGCTCGTGGGTACGTCAACCTTGATTTTCTTGGAAATTTGGGTCATTCCATAGTTAAGGATAAAAAACACCGTATCTACATTGAAAAAGGAAACACGGAAAAACTGTCCGCTGTTGAAGCGTTCACTTTTGAACCGCATATCAGTTTGCCTGGGTCTTTATACGGATACAAAAAGGAAAATATATATGGATTCAACGGTGGTGTTTTGACCGAACTATAAACAAGAATGGAAAAGTGAAAATATAATTCAGGAGCTTCAATTACAGAACCAGTTATCGGGGCATTAGCAATAGGCGGTGGAGGAGATTGGTATGCACTCCCTGTTCCGGGACAAAAGAATCGCTTTTATAATGGATTAGGCAGCTTCATAGGTATAGGAACGGGTGCAGGTGGAGAAATTCACACTGGTTGGAGCGATACAAATAATGTGTTTGTGTTTAATATATTTAAATTGCAGGATAAGATAAAGTCATAAAAGGAGTGTGACTATGAAAAGAATAAGCAAAGTTCTAGTATTTCTATTGATGACTGTGACCTTTTCGCTTTTATGCATGCCAGCGGAGGTGAACAGCACCCCATTTGTTAGACAGTATGATATACTATCTAACAAGTGGGGTGTTTTGCTATGCCAAAAGGAGTACCGAACAAACGATATACGCCGGAATTCAAGAAGCTGGTCGTGGAAACTATGATGAAAGAAAAGTTGAGCTACCGCGAAACAGCGCGAAGATTTGAGGTAAATAGCCATTACCGAATTCAGGATTGGGAGCGAATCTATCTGGAAGAAGGGCCGGAAGGTTTCGCCATCGAACGGCGCGGACGCGGCAGCAAGGGCCGTCCGCCAAAGCAGTTGCCGAAGCAGGTGGAAGAAGATCTGCTGGCCGAAGTGCAGCGACTGCGTGCGGAGAACGATTACCTAAAAAATTTGCAAGCCTTGGTTTTGGAAGACGAGCGACGCCAGCACAAAAAACGCTGGTAGTTCAGAAGCTAAGGCAAAAACACGCACTCAGTATTCTGCTCTCAATCGCTCAACTGCCCCGTGCATCTTTCTACTATCATTTGAAGCAGATGCAGAAAGAAGACAAATATGCATCTGTTAAGGAAGAAATCACAACGATTTACCACGAAAACAGGGGCCGGTACGGCTATCGCCGGATCACGGCAGAACTTCGCAAGCGTAAATTCTCTGTGAACCACAAGACTGTCCAGCGGCTTATGAAAGAGTTGGGCTTAGTTTGCCGTGTCAGGATGAAGAAGTATTGTTCTTACAAGGGTGAAGTTGGCAAAATTGCGCCGAATCTGTTAAACCGGGACTTCCGCGCCGAAAAGCCGAACCAGAAGTGGGTCACCGATGTGACAGAGTTCAGTTTGTTTGGAGAGAAGCTCTATCTCTCTCCCATCCTTGATCTGTGCAGCAGCGATCTGGTCAGTTACACCATATCGGATCGTCCTGTACTCAGCATGGTAACCACCATGCTGGACGAGGCGTTTGCAAAGATCCCGGCCGGAACAAACCTGATTCTCCATTCTGACCAGGGCTGGCAGTACCAACACAAACAATACCAACAGATGCTCCGGGAGAAAGGTGTTCGCCAGAGCATGAGCCGCAAGGGAAACTGTCTGGACAATGCTGTGATAGAAAATTTCTTCGGGCTGCTCAAAAGTGAGCTGCTGTATTTGCAGGAGTTCCGCTCCATGGAACACTTCAAACTGGAACTGATCGAATATCTAGATTACTACAACAACCGCAGGATCAAGGCAAAGCTAAAGGGCTTGCCGCCTGCAATTCACAGACAGCAAGCCCTTTCGGCTGCTTGAACAATTTTTACTTCAGAATATTGTCTAACTTTTTGGGGTCACTTCAATTTGACTCCGGGCTCTTTTTGCCCTGATTTACTCGTCCCAGTCTGCGTAGTCGTCGTACTCCGAGGGGTGGCAGCAGCAGGAGCTGCGCTCCGCGACCTTCTCCTTCACGCCGCAGCAGAATCCGGCGATCTTGTCCCAATAGGCCACGATGCAGCACACGGCGGCCGCAGCGGCCAGGGAGAACCCGACAATCTTCAGCACAAAGCGGGCAACTTTCATTCCTGTCGCCTCCTGATGATAGAGATACCCATAGTTTACACGATTGCGGGGCAAATTACAATCACCCCAAACAACTTTTTATCTTGTAATTTACGGGGAAATAGAATACAATATATGAACTGTAAAAGTATAGTTTCCTGCACAAGGAGGTTTCCAATGAAGCTGCAGACAGAAAAAGGCGCCATCACCATCGGCAGCGATGTGTTTACCAACATCACCGGCGCCGCCGCCACCAACTGCTTCGGCGTCAAGGGCATGGCGGTCCGGTCCAAGACCGACGGGCTGGTGCATCTCCTGCGCCGTGAGTCCATGGCCAAGGGCGTGAAGGTGCGCTTCAATGAGGACGACACCGTCTCCATCGAGCTGCACATCATCGTGGACAACGGGGTCAACCTGACCGCCGTCAGCCGCTCGATCATGAGCGAGGTGCGCTATATGGTGGAACGCATCACCGGCACCAAGGTCAAGAGCGTGGACGTATGCGTGGATTCCATGGTCATCGGCTGACTGACCACAGCAGCCGGAACCATTGACAGAAAGGAACATCGACATGAGAGGAACCATTGACGGAGCGTCTCTGGCGCAGATGGTCATCCACGCCGCGGCCTCCATCAATTCCCAGAAGCAGCAGATCAACGAGCTCAACGTCTTCCCTGTCCCCGACGGGGATACGGGCACCAATATGAGCCTTACCATCGGCACCGCCGCCGCCGAGCTGAAGAAAAAATCCTGGGCCTCGGTGGGGGCCGCCGCCAACGCCAACGCCTCCGCCCTGCTGCGGGGGGCCCGGGGCAACTCCGGCGTCATTCTCTCCCTGC